>Ga0209023_10002086_pt1 | contig 25715 bp, 31 predicted proteins | sample LakOneMetagenome_FD_187468 | JGI IMG/M metagenome (GOLD analysis project Ga0209023, IMG submission 187468) | Freshwater and sediment microbial communities from Lake Erie, Canada (SPAdes) (version 2) | ecosystem: Environmental > Aquatic > Freshwater > Lentic | place: Lake Erie, Canada... | reverse complement strand
CTTGAGGTGTCAGGACAGCCAGCGGCTTTTGATCACGCGCCGACCGGTGTTACGGTTGCCAGAAACAGCGAGGCCACCGCGTTGGGTGGCCTCGTTGATCGATTCAGTAGGTGTTTCAAGGGCTGGCGGACTGGCCAGCCCCAGTTGTCGCTCCAGTTCCCGCCAGTGACGTTCCTCGAAGCGATCCAGACCCGCCGCCGATGCAGCCGCGCGGGCGTAGACGTAGCAGTCGAGCGCCTCATTGCGCTCACGCATCTTTTGCCACTCACGCACCGGGAAGCCGTTGCGGTCGCGGCGGGTGATCAGTTGTTCCGCGCAGAGTTGCTGGATGAACTCAGCGTCGATCTTGGGCAGATGGACGAACCCGGCCGGGAACACCGTGGTCAATCCGTCCTCGCCAACATCTGCGCTCTTGCGCAGGTTGTTGTAGAACTCGAGCTTGGCGATGCTGACCGCCACCGTGTACACCTTGATGCCCCGGCGCAGCTTCTTGCCACCCTGCGAGACATCGATGGCGGTCGGCGTGCCGATCAAGGCTGCACCGCGAGGCACCCCCTTGACCGCCATCACACGCGAATCGCGGCAAGCCCGCACAAAGGCGTAGGCCTCCTGCGTCGCAAAGCCGGTATCCAAGGCAAAACGCACCAGCGGCATCGCCGCGCCGGAGGCGTGTGTCCAGGTTTCGGCCAGCATTTCAGCAAGGCGCTTCCATACCGCGTCGCGGGCGGTGTCACCCATCAGCACGCGGTGCTCAACCAGCCAGGACTCCTTGCCGCGCCCAAAGGCCCAGACCGACGCCTCGATGCGATCTTTCTGCACGTCGGCCGCGCCGACCAAGAGCAGACCGCCTTGCGGCACGCTGCCGACGCGGTAGTCCTCGCGGCGTTCGACCAGTCGTTGCCAGTCTGGCGCTTCGCCTTCCTCGACCCAGGTTTCGCCTAGCTCGGTGTTCTTGAAGGTCTTGATGGCGGCGGCCGATCCCGACTCTTTACTGACGGCGGCTTCCCACGCAGCGGCGATCTCTCGCCACGAACGCCAGCCCACCGGGCTGTACAGCGACGACAGGTGGAAGCCGGCCGTCTTACCCGCGCCATCGGTGATCATCGCGCGCCACTCGCCGTGCTCCAGCATCCACGTCTTGTGGTGCTCGGCAATCGCGGTGTCACATGACTCGCAGATGTAGGCAGCGGTCTCCGGTTGCCCTTTGTCCCAACGCAGCTGCTCGAAACGCAGCCACTGACGGTGGGAGCAATGCGGACACGGCACAAAGTAGCGACGTTGGTCACTGGCCTCGTACTCGCGCTCGATAGCCGATGCCCCTGAGATCGTCGGCGTCGAGACGATGAAGATCTTGCGCCGCGCGAAGGTGCGTGTACGCGCCTCGGCCAGCGAGATCGCATCCCCTTCACCCTCGACGTCCAACGGATAGCCGTCGACCTCGTCTAGAAACAGATACCGCACCGGCATCGAGCGCAGGCCGACCGCGCTGTTGGCCCCGGTCATCACCAGCACGCCACCCCGGAACTCCTTGGCCAGGATGGTGTTGCCGGAATCCCGGCTGCGCGCCGGTGCAATCAGTTCAGCCAGTGCGGACGACTCCTCAATCAGCGGATCGATGCGCTGCTTGGAGTTGCGCTTGGCCATCTCCACTGTCGGCCACACCGCCATCATTGGCCCGGGTGCGTGATGGATCACATAGCCGATCCAGTTCGATCCCATCTCGGTCGCGCCAAGCTGTGCCGCTTTCATGAACACCACGCGCTCGACCGGCGAGGTCGGCGACAGGCAATCCATGATTGCTTTCAGGTAAGGCGTGCGGCTGGTGCGCCAGCGACCCGGTTCGGCAGAGGCTTTGCTGGAGAGCATCCGGTGGCGATCTGACCATTCGGACACGGTGAGCAGCGGGTCGGGAGTCAGTCCTTCGCGCCACGCGCGTTCAATCTCGGCAGCGCCTTCGTAGTCCATGTCCATCAATCCACCCTCGGGCGCATCTCGCCCACTTCCTGCAGGTGCTCACGCACCGCCGCCTCCAAGGCGATGTGCATCGTGTGGGGATCGACGCCGAGCTTGGCTGCCATTTGTGCCGAGATGCGTGCGGGCCAGTTGAGCCACGCATCGCGTTCGGAGCGCGCCAGCTTGAAAACGTGGGCGATGGCCTGTGGCCGATCTACCAGCTCGCCCTTGAGGCGGGCCAGACGCACCTTGTTGGTTTGCGCCTTGACCACTTCGTTGACCGTCCGCGCTTGCAACAAGGACGTGCCACCTGCTGCGGATGTTGCCAATGAGGCTGCTTGTCCATCTGCTGTAGGTCCGCTGGAATCCGGGACGGCGACCTTGACCGCGCGGGTGGCCGTGCCACTGCGCGGTGCATCGGAATTGCGCGCCCACTCGCGGTCGACGCGCTCGGCATCAATCGTTCCGTCTGCCTCCGGCGTGATCCGCCCAGCAGCGATGGCCTTGCGCACCGCTGCATCGGACACCCCTCGGTGGCGTGCGTAGGCACGAATCGAAATACCCATATTTCCCCTTCGGGGCACCTTCAATCATTTGTTCGTCATTCATGCGAATTGAGCTTGGCTTCCATCTGGAACAGCGCGTTCATACGTTCGTCATCAACACCATGAAAGGACACGGACATGAGCAAGCTCGAACAACTCCTGACCCAGATCGCGCAAAACAAGCTGGGCATCGAAACCCTGGAAACCCGCCGCTCGGACAGCCTCGATTTCCACGATGTGGCGGTCTGGTGCCTACGCGATGCGCTTGAAGCCGCCTTCAACGCGGGTCTCGAGCAGGGGCGCAATGCCAACCCGTCAGACAAGGCCAACACCTGATTGCGAAGCGAAGAAGCCAAGCAAAAAGCGCTTGGCTTCACTTGAGAACAGCGCGTTCATCACATCACCGTCCACCACATCGAAGGAGCAAAACATGACCACCACTCAACTGACCCCTGCCCAGCACGCGATCCTGGCCCACGCGGTTGAACACACCAGCGGCAAGATCGACTGGTTCCCCGACAACATCAAAGGCGGCGCACGCAAGAAGGTGCTCGACGGACTTTTCAACCGCGCACTGATCACCACCGATGGCACCGACTGGCTTGTCGCTGCGGAGGGCTACGACGCCCTGGGCATTTCGCGTCCCGACGTGAACAGGAAGGGCATCGGTCAGTTCGAAGCCAATCTCGACCGGATCATCGCCAACGCTGAAGGCGCGCCTGCGGCCGCGAGCGATCCCGAACTGGAAGCCGCCGTAACCGCCGCCGAAGCCACGTGGGTCAAGCCGCGCACCCGCGAGAACAGCAAGCAGGCCGAAGTGATCCGGATGCTGCAACGCCCCGAGGGCGCAACCATCGGCCAGATCTGCACCGCCACCGGTTGGCAGGCGCACACGGTGCGCGGCACCTTCGCCGGAGCCTTCAAGAAAAAACTTGGCCTGACCATCGTCTCGGACAAGCCGCAGGGTGGCGAGCGGATCTACCGCATCGCCTGAAAGCGAGCACAGCGAGTTTCGGCAAAGCCAAAAAGACGGCGAGAGGAGCCATGAATAGCTTGGCTTCTCTCCCCACCAGCGCGTTCATACAGATGTCGTGATTGACGACGCCATACCAGGAAAATCGCCATGAGCACCATGACCATCACCATCGAACGCACCCCACGCACCCTGCAGTTCGCAGGCCAAAGCCTCCAGGTCGAAGAGTTGAGTGTCCGCCTGCCGTTTGCACGCAAACCTGCCGACCTCGGCGAACTGGGCGGGAGCGACCAGCACAAGGTCTACGTCACCGAGACCAAGGAGCTCACCCCTGCCGAATTCGACGCCTTTGGGCGCAGCCTGCTGGTGTCACGCGACTGGCTGCGTGGCAAGGGTGGCGGCACTGGCGACGGCTACCTCTGCGTCGAGGTCACTGCTCCCGGACGCCCTTACCTCTACGTCAATCCCGAGGGCGGTGATTACGCCCGCTACGTAGCCCGTCTCGGGTAAGCGAAATTGATCGAGAAAGAAGCCAGGAACAGCTTGGCTTCTCAATCGAACAGCGCGTTACTACAGGTGTCGCAACGATCAACCCGGAGAAGACACCATGACCACCAACCAGATCCCCACCACCCAGAACGAAGCCTGGGGTTTCTGGGGCACGATGAACGAACACGCCAGCGCCGCATGGCCCCTGGCCATGAACGCCATTTCGGAAGCCGCCCATCAGCCCCTCGAATCGGTGCGGACCTTCCTCGACAGCCGTCACGGACGCCACTTTGCCGACGACGTCCAGAACGGTTTGTACCAAGGCCAAGCGTTGCAGGATGCGATCAACGCCGCCACCCAACGTTGGATGGGCTGGACGATTGGCCGCCAGACCAGCAAGCAGTACGGCATCCCGCGCGGCCTGCCTTACCTGACAGGCTTTGTGATCCACTGCGAAATCTGCGAAGAGATGGCTGCCTAATGACAACGCCCGCCACCGAACGGGAGCAGGCGCTGCGTTGGCTGATTGCCAACCGGCGTCCAGACGTCTCCATCGAGCAGGCTGTGCGCGTCATGTGCATGGCACTGCCGCGCGATCTCACTACCCTGCAAATCCTGCGGCGCATCGCCGAGGAAGAAGAGGCCAAGCAGCCTGGCCAGCCATTCAACTGGCGCACACTTCCTGGTCTGCTGCCTCGCGGATGGCCGTCTGGCCGGTGAAGTCCTCCCACCGGCGCACGATCACATCCACGTACTTCGGATCGAGTTCGATCAGTCGCGCGACGCGACCTGATTTTTCGGCCGCAATCAGCGTTGTGCCAGAACCACCGAACGGATCGAGCACGACGTTACCCGGGCGGCTCGAATTGCGGATCGCCCGCTCGACCAGCTCCACCGGCTTCATCGTCGGATGCAGATCGTTCTTCTGCGGCTTCTTGATAGCCCACACATCGCCCTGATCGCGGTCACCACACCAGTGGCGTTGCGCACCCTCGGGCCATCCGTACAAGATCGGTTCGTACTGGCGCTGGTAGTCGGCACGGCCCAGCGTGAAGGTGTTCTTGGCCCAGATGATGAACGTCGACCACTTGCCACCGGCGGCGCGAAAGGCGGCCTGCAGCACATCCAGCTCGCTGGATGACATCGCCACATAGATGCCGCCCCGGCAGTTCGCCACGGTGGGTGTCAATGCTGCCAACAGGAAGTCGTAGAAGCCATCGCCCAAGTTGTCGTTGAGGATCGCGCGATCCTTGCCGCGCATCTTGTCCTTGGCGCTGTTGGCGTAGTTCACGTTGTACGGCGGGTCGGTGAAGACCATGTCTGCCACGTCGCCTTGCATCAGCCGGGCATAGCTCTCTGGCACAGTCGAGTCGCCGCACAGCAGTCGGTGCTGGCCCATGATCCAGACATCGCCCGGGCGCGATATTGAAATTTCGCCAACCTCCGGTACCGCGTCCTCATCGGTCTGGCCCTCGTTGTGCGGCTCGTCTCCCGCGATCAGTTCGGCCAGCGCGTCGGCGTCGAAGCCGGTGATGTCCAGATCGAAACCTTCCAGCTGCAAGGCCTCAAGTTCGATCCGCAACATCGCGTCATCCCAGCCAGAGTTCTCCGCGATGCGGTTGTCTGCGATGACCAAGGCGCGGCGCTGGGTCGGGCTCAGGTGATCCAGTACGACCACGGGCACGATTTCCAGCCCGAGTTTCTGCGCAGCGGCCAAGCGGCCATGCCCAGCGACGATGATGCCGTCACTGCCCGCAAGGATCGGATTGGTGAAGCCAAACTCGGCAATCGATGCAGCGATCTGCGCCACCTGATCATCCGAGTGCGTCCGCGCATTGCGGGCATAGGGCAGCAGTTTGGCTGTCGGCCACTGCTCGATCTTGTCGGCCAGCCAGTTCATGCCGCCACCTCCATTTCGCGTTCAGTGGCGATCTCGTCGAAAGATTGGCCGGTGGCGATGAGCGTGACCGGCACGCCGGGGTGGTTTTGCTGAAAGCGCTTGATGGCCACGTCCACGTACTCCGGCGCAATCTCGACGCTGCGACAAATGCGGCCAGTGCGCTGCGCGGCCAGCATCGTCGTGCCACTGCCGCCGAACGGCTCGAACACGATGTCTCCGGCGTCGGTGTAGGACTCGATGGCGAACTCCGGCAACGCCACCGGGAAGACGGCGGGGTGATCAATGTCCTGACCGATCTTGCCCTTGTGGCGCATCACGCGAATCACTGAGTCGGGGATTCGGGTGTCCTGCGTCGGCTGACCCTTGTGCGTCCAGCCGCCGACCTCGCCATCCTTACCGCGCATCGCCGTGGACGACCCGTCAGCGCGCAGGTGCGATTCCTGGCCTGCGTGCTTGCAAGGAACAATCTTGTTGGGTTTGCGGGTGCTGCGATTGAAGTGGAAAACAAACTCGAAGCTGGGAGCCAATCGGCCCTGCCAGTCGCCGGGCATGCCTGGCCCCTGATCCCAGACGTACCACGCGAAGCGCCGCCACCCTTGCTGACGCATCCAGGACAGCCAGCCGTCCCAATAGGGGATGACTTCGTTGTCGCGGTGGATCAGCCCAAGATTGACCAGCACCTGTCCGTCGCCCGCCATCGGCAGATGTGCGAACACACCGCGCATCAGGACATCCCAATCGGCAATGCCGCCGGAGGTGTAGTCGCGCTGGTTGCCATACGGCGGCGAGGTGAAGCAAAGCTGCGCGGTGTCACCCTGCATCAGCGTGGCGACCACGGCAGGGTCGGTGGCGTCGCCACAGGTCAACCGGTGCGAGCCGATGGCCCAGACATCTCCCTCGCGCGACACCGCCACCACTGGCGTGTCAGGTACGTCATCGGTCGTATCGGGTTCGTCGGCGTCTACACCATCCTGCGCCGCCGGTTCACCTTCAGTCGACGGGGCATCTGCCAGCAGCGCATCGATCTCGATGTTCTCGAGGCCGGTCAGCGCCAGTTCGAAACCCGCTTCGGAAAGCTCCGCCAGTTCGAGCGCCAACATCTCCTCATCCCAGCCAGCGTCAAGCGCCAGCCGGTTGTCTGCGATGACCAAGGCGCGCTTTTGTGCGGTGGTGAGATGGGCCAGTTCGATCACCGGCACCTGATCCAGCCCCAGCTTGCGTGCAGCAGCCAAACGACCATGGCCCGCGATGATGCCGTTGTCGCCATCAACCAGTACCGGGTTCGTCCAGCCGTATTCGACGATGCTGGCGGCGATCTTGGTGATCTGCGCATCGGAATGTGTGCGCGGATTGCGGGCGTAGGGAATCAGCGCCTCGACCTTGCGGTACTCGACGTTGAGCGTATTCAAAGATGGTGTCCTGAAAATAGAAAACCCGCCGACGACAAACCGTGGGCGGGTTTTTGGGTTGGTGCGAACTGACGGGGTGCGAACTGCGAACCGTGCGAACCTTGGTTCGCACCCTGACGCTAAAAAAGCGCCGCGCTCGCGCCCCCCGCATAGGCTTTTGGCCAGGGAGGACCCGTTGCAATTCGATCTGGCCATCGCGAGCCAGAAACGACGAAGGCCACAGATCGCTCCGTGGCCTTCACGCACCCAATGCTCGCAAGATTAGCCGTAATACTAGCGAAAAAACCTCCAGATGTTGCATGCCTAAAAGTGGTCGGAGTTCGCATCGGTACGCACGAGTACGAGCGGCTTTACATGCGCTCGAAACTGCATGAAACGTCAACGAAGTTTGTGGCCCACTCGGTGCTCCCTCACTGCTTGCAATTGGGTGACGACGACTGTCAGGGCCTTTTCCCAACGACGCCATGCGGTCGTTCGGTCACAGGCAAAGCGGCAACAGATATCCTTCCACGGGTACCGTTGCGCCCGCATCCAAACCAGATGGCGCTGCTCCTCCTCAAGCCACAACACCCATTGCATGGTCTCCAACATCCGTTCGACCGCTGCTGGGTCTGGCGGGTAATAGCGTGACGATGGTTCTTCGCCCATGTTTTCCCATGGCATGCGAACGATGGTAGGCCAGCAGTTGAAGTGGCCTTGCACTCGTACGGGCGGCAGGCGGTGGGCGGTACGTGCAGCTTCAATGAACCGATCCGCGACGGTTTCGACTGTCCATTCAGCCATGGCGGACTCCTTTCTCTCCGTACAGGCGATCGCCGATCCGGCGCAGCAGCTCACGTTCTACCCAATCAAGTCGGTCGTCTTCGGGCGATACAACCAGGATGTGTTGGTCTCGCCAGCCTTCGCGTTTGACTTGCTCGGGATCGGGGCGCGACTCTGGTTGAAGCCGCCCCAGCGGACTCTGATAGCGTGGTGTCGGAACCTTCATGTCACACCTCCTGTGTCTCAATGGCCCACAGCAGGATTGCCAGCGCGTCGGCCTCGTTGTCATCACCGGGCTGGAAGCCACGTTGGCGCATTGCACCGATCATCTCGTCCTTGCTTGCGTTGCCCTTGCCGGTGGCGTGCTTCTTGATCGTTCCGACCGGAACGCCCTGGTAGGGGATCTTGTGGTGCTCGCACCAAGCCGTGAGATGGGCCATAAAGCCGCCATAAGCGTGGGCAGCGTCGACGCCAGCGTGCCGACGGACTTCCTCGAAAAACACCGCGTCGATGCCATCGCAGGATTGCTTGATTTCGGTGAGCCAGCGTTTGAAGCGCAGATATCGCATGCCGCCGCCTTCAAAGCGCTGTGGTTTGAAAGCCTCGCTGCTGCTGCAGATGGTGCCGTCAAGCCCGCGTAGTGCCCAGCCGGTGGTGGTGCCCAGATCCAATGCCAGGATTGAGGGCAGACCACCCGGGCACGCTTTTCCATCCGAACCACCGTAAGACCCTCCACGTAGGTCAGAGGGAACGTCAGTTCCCTCTCCTACGTAGTAGGAGGGGGAGTTTTCGCCAACTTCAGAATCATCGAAAACCCAGCAACCATGCGGGTCTGGGCTAGTTGGCAAATTGGCAGCACTGCCAACTTGCCAATTTGCCGACAACGCTGCATCTTCTTGATTTGTATGGGCTTGAAGTTGGCGGGCGCTTTCCAACTTGCCAACGTCTCCGAAAATCGGGGGAATGTTGGCAACCGTCTTGCTAACTTGTCTGTGCGTATTCATGCGGGCTCCTGCGAATCGTTGATGTCATCTTGGTAAACCCACACTTCGGGGTTTTCGACCGGCAATGCGGCCCCCGACTGCAGGCATTTGAAATGGGTGGGCAGTACTGCGACCTCGCGCGTCGGTAGTTCGCCGGTGTTTGGATCAGGCTCGCCAATAACCGAACGCAGGACCATGCCCTCGACACACAGGTAGCCGAACTTGGTGCGGGCAGGCGGCAGCCCGTAATCCGATGCATTGCGGAAATACTTGATATAGCCCTGTGTCGCGAGCGCAGAGAGGCGGTCGCGGATCGTGCGTTCACCACCGAGACCTGCTTTGCCCTCAAAGGCTTCGGCGAACTGGTTGGCGGTGTAGCAGCGTCCGTTGGCGGCTTCGTCGAATAGGATCTGCAGGATCACATCGCATTTGCGGCGACGTTCGGCGTCCAGACGTTGCCCGTATTCCTGCATGACCAGACGCTCACTGGAATCCACCTCGCGCCATTCGCCGTGGATTTTGTCCACGTGTTTGAGGGGGATGCCGGGGCCATTGCGTAATTCGAAGATGAGCTGGCGCGTACTGCGAGACTCGTCTGGGCGGTACAGCACCATCCCGCTTGAGTAGTAGCCGCGCAGACTGCCAGCACCGGCCAATGCCTGGAACGGGTCTTCTTCGAACTGCTTTTTCCCGAGCTTCTTGGTGTGGTGGGCGAGGACGACTCCGGCATCCGGGTTCACCTCCTGACGAATTCTTTCCACCCGCTGCGACAGAAAAAACAGCATCGCGCCGTTGTCGTTCTCGCCGCCTGCGTCCCCGCCATCGAACAGGTTGCGGATCGGGTCGATGGCAATGATGTCGGGAGGTAAGCCCCTAAACGCGTTCGCGATTGCAGGAATGATTTGGGCCAGGCCCGCGTCATCCAGCACCATGTGCAGTTGCGAGGTGGCAACGAAGTTGTCGCGTGCTTCAAGCAGCCGGTGGGATGGCAGCCGCACGTCCTTCACGCGTTCGCGTAGGTAGTGGTATTGCACCTCGGCTTGTAAATAGAACACCCGCAGTGGCCGGGGTGGGCGCATGTCCAGAAAGGTCGCGCCAGCAGCCATGTGCGCGAGCCACGACAACAGGAAGTCGCTCTTGCCAACCTTCGGTGCACCGCCAAACACCAGCATGCCGCCGGGGGTAAGCACGCGCGGCGAGATCAGGTCAGGTGGCAGCGGTGAATCATCGTCGAGCAGTGCGCCCAGCGTGAACGTGGGTAGCGATGGAGCCGCAGCTTTCACCACACGGCGTTCGCCTTGGGCAATCATCGTCGCGCAATCGAAGCCTTCCGCGACCGCATCAGCAGCGTCCCATTTCTCTGGTTTGGTCGTGGGCGGAACTAGGATCACCACGGAGGCGCAACCGGCAGCCACGCAAGCTCGCGCAGCGTTTTCGGCGTAGTCCCAGCCCGGCGCGTCCCGATCCGGCCAGATCACTACCGACTTACCGGCCAAGGGTAGCCAGTCCGTTTTATCGATAGGCGCTTTGGCTCCGTTCATGGCGGTGGTCGCCACGATGCCTGCTGCGATCAATGCATCAGCGCATTTTTCACCCTCGACCAAAATCACCTGCTTGGCCTTGGACACTGCGGGGAGGTTGTAGAGCGGACGCGGATCGGGCGCTCGCCACATACGGGCACGGACATCCCATGGCCGGTACTCCTTGCCTGACGGCGGGTCATAGCGATAGACGCAGGCGATCAGTTGCCCGTCTGGCGTCAGGTAATCCCATTTCGCTGTATACGGGCCGAGCTCGTCGACTGCATTGGTACGAGCGGGTTGGCGGACGACAGACTGCGAGTGCGAGTGTGAGTGCGACACGATGCCCAGCCACTGGCGGATCTCGGCTGCCAGCCTTGGAAAGTCATGCCGAGCGGAGCGTCCCTGCGAACGCGCCCACAGATCAATGACATCGCCACCCTCATCGGTGGAAAAGTCTTTCCATAGACCGCGCCGTGGACCGTCAAGCTCAACCACCAGGCTCTTACCAGCGTTACCGTCGACGTCGCCCACGTAGAACTTGCCACCCCGGATGCGTCCCTGCGGAAAGAGGTAGTGAAGGACAGCCTCGAGACGATCCAATACTCCTACTCGTAGCACATCGGTGTCGGAGACCAGCTCGTCGCGCTGCTCGGGCGCGTCATTGAAATCGAGCCAGATGATGTTGTCGGTCATCATGTCGACCTCCAGCAGCGGTCCTGCCACAGACAGAACTTGCACTCAACATGCGTTGGCGTGGTGGCATGGCGCGGCAACAGGTCTTGGCTGTCCGTGGCCGTGATCACCCGAACCGCACGATCTGACATCCTTTGCGCCAGGCCGCCGTCGAATGGCACCAGCTCGAACCAGATCTCTTCAGAGTCCTTGTTGATGGCGGTAAACAATGCAGGGTTCGCAGAAATGCCCGGAATGCTGGCTTCCATGTAGGCTTGGTAGATGGCCATCTGCGCGGCATATACCGGTTTGGATTTGCTGACGCCGTGCTTGACCGTGTCCCGCCAGGACTTGTCGTTCATGGTCTTGCACTCCCACAGGGCGGGATAAGCCATGCCAAGCTCGGTGGGGCCACCATTCAAGACACCGTCGATGTGTCCCTGAATGCGACCGCCCGCGACGGAAAAGCCGAACTGACCGCCGCTGGCTCTCTGCGTGTAAAGGTCGAATCCGGCCATGCGTAGCCAACGGATGGCCAGATCTTCTAGGGTGTGTCCGACCTCAAAGATGCGCAGCACGCGGCCTGGCAGGTCGCGGCCAGGATCGACGGGGGTTTGCAGATACTCGTATTGCAAAGCGCGCTCGCAAGCAACGCCCAACCTCGACGCACCGAGGTAATTGCGCGGCGCTTGCCTATCACGCTGCTGGCGCAATGCGGCATCGATCAGCTCGCCGATCTGCTCCTGTATCTTGGGGCGGTGATTGAAGTCCAGCATCAGAACGGCACTCCCGTCGAAGCACGTTGACTCTGGCGCGATAGGCGTTCCTCAAAAAATGCGCGATCCTTTTCGGCTATGCGTTCGTGCTCGACAAGCATGTGCTCCTGATAGGCTGTGACTACAACCTCGACCAGCATCAGCACTTCCTCTTTGCGGTAGTCCGCCAGCGGTCGCTGCATGCCGATCGATCCCACGTAGTCACCCAGCGGAGCCAGGCACGACGCCATCGCGGCAAGCTCCATGTCACTGGGATCGATCATGTGACCTCCGCTTTTTTCCATCAGCCGCGAGAAGGCGTTCTGGCAACGCATAGAGCAGAACACCCAGCGATCCGAGTAGCGTCGTGGATCGCTGCGCGGCAAGCGCGGATTGAAGTAGCCGAAGCCTTTGGCGGTTCGTGAACAGACGGCACATTTCACGCGGCCTCCCGATAGGCATCGTTGGCTGCCATGACCAGGCGCTGGATCGACGACTTGTTGAAATGAAAGGACAGCAGGGTCGACGCCTGATAGCGGGTCATGCCGAAGTCAGCACGCATGGCCTGCGGCAGGTATTGAAGCTGCTTTTGGGTTGGCGGCTCGTTCAGCCAGCGGCGGGTCTTGTGTGCGGAGTCAGCTGTCTCCTGATCGTTGAGCCAGTCATCTGCCTTAGCCATGCAAACAGTACGTTCACCAACAGCCAGCAGGTGCGGCTGTACGTCTTTCGCACCACCCACAGCGTGCCAGCGACCATTGAGGAAGAAGATCCCACCCCAAGCATTGAAGCCCGTCGCCATCAGCGCATCGTCGCTGCCAAACAAATCGCACCAGCGGAAATTGGACCGCTTGAGCAGATCGATCTCGCTCATGATGAAATCGGACAGCACGCCAAATTCCTGTGGCTGCCGTTGCCAGACGTAGCCACACAGCGGGCACTCCATGCATGCCAGCGGCACGATCGCGCCGCAATCAGGACAGTCTTTGGTCGGCGCATCGCCGTCGTGAAGGTGACCTTCGAGATTGACCTCTTGCTCCAACGAACCGTGCATCAGACTGGCTGTACCGAAGTCCAAGACGATGCAGTCTGATTTGATGACGCCAGGAAACTCCTGCGGATCGACAGTACGCAGACCGCGTCCGACCATCTGGATGAAGGTGGACTTGTAGGAGCTGGGTCGCAGCAACACCACACAACCAGTGGGCGTGTAGTCGTAGCCCTCAGTCAAAACCGCAACGTTGACGACCACCTGAGCCCGCCCGGTTTCGTACTCCGCCAAGCGCGCTTTACGCTCACCATCGGATAAATCGCCGTAGATCAGCACTGCCTGTACGCCTGATGCCACGAAGGCATCGCAGACGTTTTGCGCGTGGGCTACCGTTGAGCAGAAAATGATGGTCTTGCGAGTTGATGCCTTTTCTTTCCAATGCTTGATCACGGCTTCGGTAATCAGGCGCTTGTCGAGAATTGACGCGACCTCGTCCATGTCAAAGTCCATGGCCGTCTTGCGGACGTTTTTGAGGGCCTCCTGTACGCCGACGTCAATGACGAAGGTGCGCGGCGAAACGAGGTGTCCGGCAGCGATCATCTCGCCCAGGGTGATCTGGTCGGCCACGTTCGAAAAGACATCGCGCAGCCCCTTGCCGTCTCCTCTGTTCGGCGTGGCGGTCAATCCACAGATGCCTGCTTTCGGATTGCGAGTCCGCACGGCATCAATGATCGCCCGGTAGCTTGGCGACGAGGCGTGATGGGCCTCGTCGATCACGAGCAGATCCAGCGTTGGCATCTGCTCAAGATGTGGCAGACGCGACAAGGTCTGGACCATCGCAAACGTGGCCTGGCCGTGCCAGGACTTTTCGTTCGCGTCGAACACCGACGTTTGCATGCCCGGATTCACGCGTTCGAACTTGGCGCGGTTTTGGCCAGTGAGTTCAGTGCGATGCGCCAGGATGCAGGCCTTGGCATCGGGTTCGACCAAGTAGCTGCCGGTCACCGCCGACAGCATGATGGTCTTGCCCGACCCCGTCGGTGCGACGGCCAGTGTGTTTCCGTGTTCATCGAGCGCAGACAAGGTGCGTTCGACCAACAGTGATTGGCGGGGACGGAGCATCATGAGCGTGACCCTCCGTTACTGAGCCCAGCTCGGACGGCCCGGAATCGGGGCGCGGCCGGTGGCTTGGGCATAGGCGTTGGGAGTATTGGCTGTCGATGCGGGCTGAGCGGTGCCGCCCATCAGCGCTGCGTAATCCTTGTGGTCAGGCGTGATCGCAGACTTGATGACGCACTTGTCCTGGCCGTTCTGGTCCTTGTCCCAGTCGACTTTGCCGAGGAACTCGATGCCGTCCAGATCAGAAAATCCGCTGATACGGCGTGCATTCTGTGCTGCGGGGCTGCTGTCACCGGGATGAACGCCACGAGCCGAATTGAGAATCGCCTTGACGAAGGTGCGGCCCATATTGGCCCACTCAGGGCCTTTGGGACTGTGCAGACCAATGAGCGACCACATCTTGCGCCTTGCGAATTCGCCTTCCATCACGACGAACTCGCAGTTCAGGTACACCGATCCGGTGTTGTCATTACGCGTGGCGTAGCCGCCAGTCCAGCCCTGCGATGCGTCATCGAAGCCACCCGGCTTGACGGTCATGCGGACACGCACCAGCGTGCCCTTGGGGATCAGGTCGAAGGAGGTTTGTTCGGACGCGGAATTGAAATCGAAATAGGTCATGATCAGGACTCCTGAGTTGAAATGGATTCGGGGATTGAGGCGGGCGCAGGACGCGCGAAATCGAGCCGCTCTGCAGCGGGCTTGGCAGGACCGGCGATTTTTTCCATCAGACGGCCGAGGTGTGGCTCCTCGATCGGATCGAGCCGTCCGGAGCGGTCTTTGGCTGGGAAACACCAAGCGTTCAGCGTGTGGCAAACAAAGGCGCGGTAGCTGGTGCCGTCGTCAGCCTTCAGTTCGGCGAGGGTGACGACTTCATCGACGATGCCTGGCAACTCAAGGCCAGTTTTGGAGCCATCAATCTGCAGCGAAAAAACGCGCCGATTGAAATCGTCCAGGGCCTCATTGAGAATGCCGACGAACCACACGTTCTTGCCGCGTGTGTGCTGCAAATGAGTGAGCCAGCCGATCATTTCTTGGCCCATCAGCCCATACGCACCACGGCTGTCAGGCTTGCCAGTCTTCTCCGAATAAGCCTGTGGCTGACCCTTGCACCACTGCAGGCACAAGCGTCCGGCCACGGTGATGGAGTCAACGAATACGGTGTCGTACTTGTCCAGCGCCGCCGGGGCGCCGAAGCGTGCGCACACGGCATCGAAGTGGGCTTGGCTGTAAGGCTGGTCGTCGCGCAATGCTGGGTTCGGGCCGCCGATGAAAACGGCGAAATCGCGACACTCCTGCCAAGTGCGGGGACGGATCGTGTCCCCAGCCCAGCCCTCTACGGCCAGATCCCCGGCCTCGAGATCAAAGAACAACGTAGCCGTCGGTTTCAGAGTCCAGAGTTGCGATGTTTTTCCGATGCCACTCTTGCCGACGAGAACACCTTTGACGCCACGGCGCTCGGCCAGGCGCTGGTCTGCGGTAATGATGGGGAGACTCATTTCACGACCTCCTTGGTGCTGAGGTCGATGAATGCGTCTGCGACGGTGGTCACACCCAGCGCGCCACGGTTGCGGGCCATTTCGTAAAGGTCACGCAAACCACTCAGACGGCGGTGGATCAGTCGTGATTCAGACTCAAGGCCTTGGATCGCGAAGGCCACGTCATCGATAGTGGCGTCTTCAAGGCGGCGCACCACCTCATCGGGGCGGCTGCCATCCAAGGCCGGGATGCGGATGGTTTCCGGCAGATCGCGGAGATACATCTCAGGCTGTTTGCGCAGCAGATCGAGTAGCGTAGGTTTCGTTTGCATGGTGATTACTCCTGAACCAGCGCGAGACGAAAGCTCGGCTTGCCGGTCTTGACGGTGCGTGCTGGGACGAACGGGGCTTTGAAGGCTTCGGGCCACGCGTTGAACTTGGTTTCCGAGATCCGGTAGCTGACTTCCACGTATTCGGATGGGTCGTCGCCATTGGCGGCAATGCGTCGCGTGATCTCGGCGAGCCGTGTCTGATCCCAATCGACTTTCTTGGGCAGGTCGGCAGTGATGCGGACGCGCCCGTCGTCAAAATGAACGACACCGGTGTCCTTGTTCGCAGCCAAGCGCAGCTGGTGGGCTCGGTCTGCGTACTTGAGATCCAGTGCGCGATCGATGTGCTCGCTGATGGCCTTGGCAATCGCCAGGAGGTCAGCAGCGTCGTTTTTGAACTCGAACAGCGACTCGCTGGCGAGTGCTGCAAGATCGCCTGCCGGTGTGGCCAGGACTTCTTCGGGGGATTTGCGGATCACAGTGCACCTCCTGCATTGACGCGTTCAGAGGTGCTCTTGCGCAGGCTGTCCGCCTCGTAGGCTTCGATGTCTTCGATGCGATACAAGACTCGGCCCTGCAGCTTCAGAAATACGGGGCCGATGCCTTCACAGCGCCAGCGCTCGAGACAGGCTTCGCTGATACCCCAGCGACTTGCCAGTTCGACTTGATTCAGGTGTTTGACACTCACGATGCACTCCTTTTGGTTGTTGCGAATTCGTGAAGTCAGTTTCGAATTTGGCCTGTACGGGCGTCCGCAACCGCCATGTGCGGGCGGATGTACGGGCACGGAGATTTCGAGAAATTGCGAGGCCCAGAAAGCAAAAAACCGCCCGAAGGCGGTTGTGCAAACTCATGAATACTCGTGCGAGGTCACTCCAACTGGATGCCATATCCATCGCCGTCATGCACGATGTAATCGGCCCACTGCGTGTTGCCGCTAAAGATGCTCGCGACCCGTTTGCCGCTCGCTGCCGCGCGTGATCCGTGTGCAGCGACCAGAATGTCTCCGGCTGAGACGCGATGACGTTCCTTGTGGAACTGCTCCACCAGATATTTCACCACTGCGATTTGCTTGGGGCCAGTGATCGTCCAAGGTGCAATCGAACGTGTGGTGATGTGCAGGGTGTTGGTGGTTTCATCGAATCGCACCGCAGGCGTGTGATCAGCTGTTTCCCCTGGAGCGGCGACCAACAGACGACGGATCAGATCGGTGTCGACTGCTGGGGCTGCGCTGTGTGGCGTCAACACACTGGCCAATGACATGACCCGGTAGTTTCTGGGAGCCTGAATCATTGCAGGCAAGGCAGACCCAGTGGTGAAGATGATGCCGGTATCAGGCAGAGTCGATTGCTGGAAATGCTGGAATATCGTTTCAACATGAGTCGCCAGCCCTCGGGTCAGCCAAACATCGGTGTGGAGCAGGCCGATGCGCATCTTCCCAAGGTGCCAGAGCGTACCGTCGATGGCAGCGGTGTTGATACCGCGTCGCAGTGCCTGCGGTATATCCATAAGGTCTGCCAGATAGTTCAGCAGCTTCGTCGCTGTCACTGAGCGAACGACAGCGGCGTCGGCGGAGATGTGCTTTACGCGAAAGGTTTCTGGGCAACGGTAGCGATATCGATTTGGATCGGCATCCTCCTCAATTTCCACCATGACCTGCTGGTCGCCACAAGGCGTCGGATAGCTCCCGGCATAGCCAATGCACTCGGACCAGGCAGAAAGATCATGGTCAGACAACGAGGTTTTGCCTGCCAGCGCCCACCCGGGTACACCGAACAGTCTCTGTCCGTCGCCGTCCGCGATGGGCTGTGCCGATTGATCGAACAGCCTGATTAACTCAAGCAGCGACGGCGTCGACAGGTGCTTCGACGGCATGGTCGATCTCCTTCAGAAGGTGCCATTTGGTGAGCAGTCGGTCGCACAGTGCCCGGTCTTTTTCGCGCTTCGTCTTGATGTTGCACTTGTTGTCGTCACGCAAAATAACGGTGATAGTTCGCGCACGATCCTTGCCGACCTTCTTGAGTTTGATGGATAGCTTGGCGAAGTTCAGGTGGTGCTCGCGGAAGTCGAAAGTAGGACTGATCAAGGCCCTTGCTGCGGTGTAGATGTCGTCAGCATCCTTGCTCCAGATCTTCACCAGCAATGAACGACCGTTGGCAGCGGAATAGCCGAGTTCGACGACCTTGACCGATGCCACCGGTTCTCCGGTGATGTCGAAGTTGCGGGGCGCGCACAAGCTCTGGTAGTCGTATTGCTTAAGCGGGATCTTTTCGCCGGTAATGGGGGACTGCAACAGCGAGTCGGCCACGATGCGCGCCAGCGCTTCGCGTCCTGCTGTGTCCTTTGACAGCACCTCCAGGTGCCCATTGGCTGGTTCATAGGTGATGTGCGAGGAGATGGCACGGATCACCTCTTGGTGGACCAGTTCGCTGTCTTGAACGTAGTCCTCAATCACCGGCGGACGGTTGTGGTGGATGCTGATCTGGTAAAGGTCTACCTCTTCGCCAGTCAGCGTGTCCGGCCGCAACCGTTTGAAGATCTGGACCGCAACGGCGTCATCAGCACACCCGAGCTGCTCGGCAACACACTGATGAAACGCTGTTTTTGCGGCGGCATCGTCCAACACTGCCAGGTTTGCAGGAGCCATAAAGCCCGAATAGCACGATGCACTTTGGCGGAAGATGTCCGCCTGTCGGGCATTCAAGGCTTCTTCGAACAGCACCGGTTGATTGGCGAAGAGCCACAGTGCTCGCTGATACTGATTGGGAATCGCGACAAAGGCTTCTCGGTCCGCGTCATCGAAGATGTCGTCCTTGAAGCCGTCAATGACATCCTGGCCAGCACCGTCCGAGAGCAGCACGATCCGTTCGGCCACATCCTCGATTCGCTGGCGTTCGCTGACCCCGAGCGCGGACAGCGTCGCCTCCATCGGCTCACGCTGCTCCTTTTTCAGCTTTTTGGCGTCCAGTTCCGGCATGACCAAGCCGAACTCGTCCACCATGAATGCACGGAACACCGCTGGCGGCAGGTGTCCCAGGAGCTTGGTCAAATTCTCTGCATCGTTCATCTACATACCCCTCATAAAGTGTGGATCGGCTTGGTATCAGCCACTACGACCCCTTTTTCATATTGGGGGTGTGCAGACCGATTGCGTTCGGTGTGCCGAACATTTATGATTATTTCGAAGCAATGATGGGTTTGTCAAGCAGTTACGAATTCGTTCGGTACGATGGTATATTGACGACCTGGTTCAAGAGATTTAGGAGAGACACGTGCCTTCACCCCTGGGTGACAAGATCCGCACCCTGCGTAAGCAGAAAAAATTGAGCCTTGAGCAACTGGCCGAGCTGACCGACTCCAGCAAAAGCTATATCTGGGAGCTGGAGAACAAGGACGACCCCAAACCATCCGCCGACAAGATCGGGAAGATCGCCGCTGTGCTGGAGGTCACCACAGAGTTCCTGCTGACCGAGTCCACTGCCACGCCTGACGAGGCCGTGCTTGATGAGGCCTTCTTCCGCAAGTACAAGACCATGTCGGAGCCGGACAAAAAGAAGATCCGCAAGATCCTCGATGCCTGGGAAGATGAATGACGGAGGCGAAAAGGCCCATGGCCGAGGCCAACCGTATCTCGTCCATGCTCAACACGGTGCTTGGTGCGGATCGCTTTCCGGTCAAGGTTGACGAGCTGGCGCTGGAGTATTCCCGCCAGTGTTTTTCAGACTCGCCGATCGACAGGGTCCAGGGAGAGGATCTCGATGGTTTCGATGGTCTGTTGAAGGCCAACAAGTCACGGTCAAAGTGGCTGGTCCTCTACAACAGTGCCAACCCTTCGGAGGGCCGTAAGCGCTTCACGATCGCGCATGAGTTCGGCCACTACATCCTGCACCGCCACCAGCAGGACCTATTCGAGTGCGGCGACGGCGACATCGAAACGGGCGACAACAACGAGCGGGATATCGAGACTGAGGCGGATTTGTTCGCCTCGACGCTGCTGATGCCGCTGGACGACTTTCGGCGACAAGTGGATGGTCATCCGATCAGTTTCGATCTGTTGGGCCACTGCGCCGACCGCTATGGCGTCTCGCTGACGGCCGCCGCCTTGCGCTGGACCGAGATCGCTCCCAAACGCGCTGTGCTGGTGGCCAGCCGTGACGATCACATGCTCTGGGCCAAGTCGAACAAGGCGGCGCTGAAGTCTGGCGCCTACTTTGCGACGCGTAAGAACACCATCGAACTGCCTCACGACGCGCTGGCTCACAGCTACAACGCCCTTGCCATGGCTGACAGCCGGACTGGCCGCGCCCAGTCCTGGTTTTCGCGTGAGCCCGCCAGCATGCCGATCACCGAAATGACCCGCGTTGCGGGCCAGTATGGCTACACACTGACATTGCTGGTGCTGCCTGAAGCCGAGTGGCAGGGATCGCGTCACGACGACGAAGAGCCAGAGGAAGATACCTACGATCGATTCATCCGCAACGGCCAGTACCCGGTGCGCTAAATAAGAAAGGGAGGGAATGGAATGTCCGAAGTCGCAGCGCTGGAACCGTTCAGAGACTTCCACTCCGCGCTCTACTTTCGCGATCTGTATCTTCGAGACGAGACGCTCTACGCGGATTTCTATTGCCCGTTCTGCGGAGTGCCGCTCGATCCGGTGTTGGTCTATGCGCCGGCAGATCAGGAGCTCGGCAAGAGTCCACATTTTCGCACCCAGCGAGGCGGCGCGAAACACTATCCCGGCTGCGACGGAAATCCATCGAACTACCAGCACCCAGCCGAGAAAAAGCCAGTTCAGGCGCACATCGAGAAACGTCAGTTCTCGCTGCCGACGGAATTCGCCGAGTATGTCGAGCGACCGGCTACACCCGCTGGTAGAGCGCCTGTACGTATTCCCACGCCGGACGAGATCCGTCGTCGGCGAGAAGCCGCAGGCCGCCGGTATGGCGTAGCTCGGTTTCGTGTGTCGCTCGTTCAGTCATTGGCCGAAGCGCACCTCGCGGTTCTGGCGGATGCCTACGAGCACCAGAAGGAGCGTGGTTGGTCAGACGCCGAGCGTCAAAACTGGATTCGCGAGGTACTACAAGCGCCAATCGATTTGCGCGGATTTTCGACCACGTATCGAAACGCGCTGAATGATCTTTGGTTTCCGGTTCCGGAATATCCTCGTGTATTTCATGGCAAGCACGCCCAGGTGGAGTTGACCGAAGACGGCTACGAAATTACGTCCGAGCGGCCGGGAAAGGTCGATGGCGGCGATTCCTCTCGGCCATTCGTCATCATCGTTTCATTGCTTGACGTAGACGATGGCCAACTGCGCGGCGCTCGTAGAACGTTGCTACGTCAACTCGAGCGTGCAGCAGAGGAAGACGCAACCGTTCGATGGTATGCCTATGGTCGTGCGAAGCTTGCCGGTGAACGATTCGAACTGGCATTCGACGGAGCCAATATCGGCGACCTTTTCGTGAAATTGCAGAAGAACAGTTAAAAAATCTTCGTCGGCTCGGGTTCATTTCCTCATCTTTCCGCACCAGTTCGCAGCGGTTCTAAACTCCCTCATGGTGTCGGCGGCAGTCAATCCGGACAATTTCACTGCATGTGAGTTTGACGGAGAGGACCGCTACCCATGCATCAAATAAACCATTTCCCACCCGAACGGATGACGCCGGAGCAGCGTCGCCACGAGATCGCGTCACTACTGGCCAACGGCCTGGCGCGCCTGCGAATCAGCGGTGCAGAACAGTCCGCAAACATCGCCGCAGATGGCGAGTTTGAACTTGGCTTCTCTGGCAACCAGCGCGTTCATACAGACCCCGTCAACAAGATATCCACGGAGTCAAAATGAGCACGCACATACCAACACCTTCAACGCCACCTTCGGTGGCAGCGCAAATCGCCAGATTGCCGGATCTGCCGATGGCCGACATCAAAGCGCTCTGGCAACAGCTGGTCGGGGGTGAAACGCCCACCCACAACCGCCAGTTCCTTGAACGACGCATTGCGTACCGGCTGCAGGAGGCAGAATTCCGCAAGATCGACGCCAATTTGCTGGACCGCAACCAACGCCGCATCGCCTCGCTAGTGGAAACCGGCAAGGTGAAGAAGCGTGACCGCGATTACCGTCCGGCTGCTGGCACGGTGCTGGTCCGGGAATACAAAGGTGTCGAACACCGTGTGATCGCGACCGCCGACGGCCAATATGAGTTCCAGAGTCGCATGTACCCGAGCCTGTCGATGATCGCCCGCGAGATCACTGGCATGCGCTGGTCGGGGCCCTTGTTCTTTGGGCTCAGGCCGCCATCCAACGCCAAGGCCAAGCCATCCACCAAGAAGAGAGGTGCACGATGAGCGAAGTCTTGAAGCGCCGCATGCGCTGTGCGGTCTACACGCGCAAATCCAGCGAAGAAGGACTGGATCAGGAATACAACTCAATTGATGCTCAGCGCGATGCCGGTCACGCCTACATTGCCAGCCAACGTGCGGAGGGCTGGATTCCGGTGGCCGACGACTACGATGATCCCGCCTTCTCGGGCGGCAACATGGAGCGCCCGGCACTGCGCCGCCTGATGGCGGACATTGAAGCTGGCAAGATCGATGTAGTCATCATCTACAAGATCGACCGCCTCACGCGCAGCCTGGCGGACTTCTCCAAGATGGTCGAAGTGTTCGAGCGCTACGGCGTCTCGTTCGTATCGGTCACCCAGCAGTTCAACACGACGACATCCATGGGGCGGCTGATGCTGAACATCCTGCTGTCCTTCGCGCAGTTCGAGCGTGAGGTCACGGGCGAACGCATCCGCGACAAGATCGCAGCCAGCAAGCGCAAAGGCATGTGGATGGGCGGCGTGCCACCGCTGGGCTATGACGTCGAGAACCGGCGGTTGGTACCTAACGAGCGCGAGGCCAAGCTCATCCGGCACATCTTTCAGCGCTTCGTCGAACTTCGCTCCAGTACGGCGCTGGTCAAGGAGCTGAAACTGGATGGCGTGACTTCGAAGGCGTGGACCACGCAAGACGGCAAGACCCGCGACGGCAGACCGATCGACAAGGGGCACATCTACAAGCTCCTCAGCAACCGGACATACCTTGGCGAGTTGCGGCACAAGGAGCAGTGGTACCAAGCCGAACATCCGCCCATCATCAGCCGCGAACTGTGGGACAGCGTCCATGCGATCCTGGCCACCAATGGCCGGGTGCGCGGCAATGCAACGCGGGCGACCGTGACGTATCTGCTCAAGGGGATCGTGTTCGGCAACGATGGGCGCGCGCTGTCGCCTTGGCACACGACCAAGAAGAACGGGCGTCGCTACCGCTACTACGTGCCCCAACGCGACACCAAGGAGCACGCGGGTGCCTCGGGCCTGCCGCGTCTGCCCGCCGCAGAACTCGAGTCGGCCGTGCTTGACCAACTGCGCGCGATCCTGCGTGCCCCGAATCTACTCGGCGACATGCTGCCGCAAGCGATCAAGCTCGATCCAACCTTGGACGAAGCGAAGATCACCGTGGCCATGACCCGGCTCGACGCGATTTGGGGTCAACTGTTCCCGGCCGAGCAGAGTCGAATCGTGAAACTGCTGGTCGAGAAAGTCATCGTGTCACCCAACGACCTCGAAGTGCGGTTGCGCGCCAACGGTATCGAACGTTTGGTGCTGGAGCTGCGTCCCGAGCCTACCAACCAAGCAGCCGAGGCACTGGCATGAGCGATATCCGCATCCAGAAAACCGGCGAGCCGGACATTCTTCAGACCAGCGACGGCAGGTTGACCCTGTCCGTGCCGATCCAGATCAAACGCCGCAACGGCCGCAAGTTGGTCACCTTGCCAAACGGCGAGACCGCGCCGGTCAGGCCGTGGGACGTGGCACCGACCACCATCCAACTGGCGCTGGCCAGAGGGCACCGCTGGCTAGCGATGCTGGAATCAGGAGAAGCGAAGTCGTTGAAGGAGATCGCAACGCGGGAAGGGATCGACAACAGCTATGTGAGTCGGATGGTCAACCTGACCACGCTGGCACCTGACATCGTGGCTGCCATTCTGGATGACGCCTTGCCGAACCATGTCACGCTGTTTGACCTGGCGGTGGACCCGCCTGCGCTGTGGGATGAGCAACGGGCCAGGCTTGTATAGACCTAGCGGTGGCACCGGTATAAAATTACCGCTGGTGCCCACCATACTTGCACACGAGTAAAAAAAGGCGTTGCTTCACAGTCACTGAAAACTTCTCTTTGAGCCTCGTCGTCGGGGACTTAAACGTGTGCGTCTGACCCGAAACCGGCGTGGCATTAAGGAAAAGTTTGTCATGACAATCAAAGAACTCGCGTACTCCGCGCAGCAACACGTACAGGCCAGCACCGGTGCCTCTTTCAAGAGAGCCCACATCTACGAGCTGCTGGCTGCTTCCTTTGGCTTCAACTCCTACGCCGCGTTTGGTGTGAATACCGTACTTACGGAGCTACGCCAGAACGATAGGCAGGCACTCCCGCAAGGTGCGTTCATCAACCGACGTTGCATTGAGCTTGGATATCGACCAGACACTGCGACTCTCGCGACGTCGGCGCTGGAATCCTTCCTGTCAGAGCGGCAAATCGGCATTGCCAGCATCTCGTCATTGATCAGTCGCCTGCGAGGCGAATCGCCCAACCAGGACGACGAGCTCGAATACGATGAGGATGAACTATTCGAGCCTACCGACGAGGCTTTCGGACCGATCCTCGTTGACGGATTGGATGCTGCAGCCAGCAAGGGCAATGCTCTGGCTCACTACGCACTGGCACTGATATATGCTCCTGACGATGAAGATGACCCGGACGCTGGAAGTTCCTATTGGTACGAACAGGGTCAGCAGGGGCGCGTCCTGACGGGGGTGGAAAAGGAGTGGGCCGAAGCACATGCGTCTCGTCTTGCCCACGCTGAAAAGTACGCTCACCATTTGAGGGAGGCTGGTCGGCTGGGCCATCAAGATGCACTTCTCGACCTGGCGGAGCGATTTGACGATCCGTCCTTCTTCGAGCAAACACGTCGCGATGTTGATGCTGATCCAGCAGCAGTTGCCGCTATCGCAGAACGCATGGGTCGCCTTGCTGATGCCAGGCATTGGCTGACCCTTGCTGCCGAGAGCGGAGACACGGAAGCCATGCTCCAGCTCATTGAAGAATACGACCATGGTGACCTGCAGCGCTGCTGGACGTGGGCATACCTGTCCCGGCTAGTCGGAACGGATCTGACCCAAGATGCGCATTACGCGATCAACGAGGACGGTTCGGACTACGACGATGATGTCGGCGGTCCAGCCTATGTCGCAGGTCGTGACGGGGTAGATCTTGAACCACTCGATCCGGCGCAAGACGCCACTGCCAGGCTTGCTGCACAGAAACTGTTTGAGCAAATCGAACAGAACGCACGGTGAGTCTGTTGGCATTGCGCCAGGGACGCTTTACCCGCTTTGGTAGCCAATGCCGCAATCCAACCACTTGATTCGTCCGCGCGTAACCCATTGATCTGTAATGGGGTCGGTCGCGGACTTTGCGGACTTCGGGCCTATTTCAGAGAGCGAGGTCGGAGCGAGGAATGGCCAGGAGAGAGTGGAATGTGGCCCGGAACGGCCAATTCAGGCGGTTGGCGAAGTCCGCAGGCGTTCGGAGGAACCCGCACGAGTACGCGGGAACTGGCGCGATCAGGCAAGAAAAAACCCCAACCGAGAACGGTTGGGGTTTCAATATTGGTGGAGGTGGCGGGAGTTGAACCCGCGTCCGAAAGTGCTCCAAATCCAGCACTACATGCTTAGCTCGTTGTTCGTTCTCGTCAGCCGGCAACACAACGTGCGAGGCACACCGTCAGACATACCC
>Ga0209023_10002084_pt1 | contig 25718 bp, 18 predicted proteins | sample LakOneMetagenome_FD_187468 | JGI IMG/M metagenome (GOLD analysis project Ga0209023, IMG submission 187468) | Freshwater and sediment microbial communities from Lake Erie, Canada (SPAdes) (version 2) | ecosystem: Environmental > Aquatic > Freshwater > Lentic | place: Lake Erie, Canada... | reverse complement strand
CCTTGTCCGCGATTTTCGCCTTCAATAAAACGCTTCATGTGGCACCATAGTTATGATGAGATACTGGCTCAACGTTTACCGAAACGGTTTCGTTTACACGGTCTCACGTTTTTACACAGCCTGGGCCGATACCGGAAATTCACAATGGCTCAGTGTACGGTGTCGTTACTTTCATGACAAGCAACGGATTTTGTTGGCCGTTTTTAGCATCGGGTTCATTCTCCAGCGTCCATTGATTACAATAATTGCAAAAAAAATCCCGGCGAGACCCTTCCCGACAACGCATCGACACGCTAATTGTCTAGCCCCTTTCACGTACGCTTCGCAGACCAGTAAAGATCAGCAGACTCGGCATTTCAGCAGCATGCAGCACGCAGCTCAGCAACACCCTTGCGCAGCCACACTTACTGTCGAAAGGATGTCCGCCATGCCCACGATCAGCATCAATGGTTCCGAGCATTCCCTGCCAAACGACCCGCGCGTGTCGCTGCTGGATTTCCTGCGCGAACACCTGCACCTGAGCGGCACCAAGGTCGGGTGCAACCAGGGCGCCTGCGGCGCCTGCACCGTGCTTGCCGACGGCGAGCGCATCTTGTCCTGCCTTGCCCTGGTCGTCCAGTACGAAGGCCGCGCGATCACCTCGATTGAGGGCTTGGGCGCCGATGGCCAACTGCATCCGCTGCAGCAAGCCTTCATCGAATACGACGGCTTCCAGTGCGGCTATTGCACGCCCGGCCAGATCTGTTCCGCCATCGGCATGGCGGCCGAGCTGCGGCGCGGCGTGCCGAGCAATGTCACCGGCGACCTGTCCGTGACCGCCATCGCCGCCAGCCACGACGAAGTGCGCGAGCGCATGAGCGGCAATCTGTGCCGCTGCGGCGCCCACAACGGCATCATCGCAGCCATCAGCGAACAGCTGGCCGCGGCCGGACAGGAGGCGCCATGACACCGTTTACCTATGCCCGCGCCCAGGATGCCGCCGATGCCGTACGGCGCGCCGCGCTGGCCGACACCAAATACCTCGGCGGCGGCACCAACCTGGTCGACCTGATGCGCGAAACCGTGGAGCGGCCGGCGGCACTGGTCGACGTCACCGGACTCTCAGCTGCGATCGAGGCGCGCCCGGACGGCAGCATCCTGATCGGCGCGGCGGCAAAGAACACCGCCGTGGCCGAACACCGCGCGGTGCGCGAGCGCTTCCCTCTGCTCAGCCGCGCCATCGTCGCCGGCGCCTCGGCCCAGATCCGCAACATGGCCACGGTCGGCGGCAACCTCCTGCAGCGCACCCGCTGCACGTATTTCTACGACAACGAAGGTTCGCGCTGCAACAAGCGCGAGCCGGGGCAGGGCTGCGATGCGATTGGCGGCTTCAACCGCATGCACTCGGTGCTGGGCGCGTCGAACGCCTGCATCGCCACCCACCCGTCCGACATGTGCGTGGCGCTGGCCGCGCTCGGTGCCATCGTGCACCTGCAGGGCGCGTCAGGCACGCGCTCCCTGCCGCTGATCGAACTGCACCGGCTGCCCGAAGACCACCCGGAACGCGAGACCGAGCTGGCGCCGGGCGAACTGATCACCGCCATCGAACTGCCGGCGCTGCCGTTCATCGCCCGCTCCGCCTACCGCAAGGTGCGCGACCGCTCCAGCTATGCCTTCGCGCTGGTGTCGGTGGCCGCCGCCATCGACCTGCAGGACGGCGTCGTGCGCGACGTGCGCCTGGCGCTGGGCGGCGTGGCGCATAAGCCCTGGCGCGCCTGGAAGGCGGAAGGCGCACTGAAGGGCCAGCCGGCGAACGCCGACAGCTTCCGCGCCGCCGCCGCACTGGAGCTGGCCGACGCCCGCCCGCAAAGCGCCAACGGTTTCAAGATCGGCCTGGCGCAGCGCACGATGGTCGCTGTCCTGCAAGGCTTGAGCGCGAAGGAGAAGCAGCCATGAACATCGTCAAGGAAAAAGCGCAGCAGGTCATGAAAAAGGCGATCGCGCTCGCGCCCGACAAGTGGATGCCCGGCGGGCGTCCCGATCCCCTGGGCGACAGCCGCGACGGCTACATCGGCATGCCGGTGTCGCGCATCGACGGCCCGCACAAGGTGGCGGGCCAGGCGCGCTTTGCCGCCGAGTTCGCGCTGGACGGCATGCTGTACGCTGCCTTGGTCTATAGCACGCTGCCGAAGGGCCGCATCGCCGCCATCGACACGGCCGCGGCCAAGGCGGCGCCCGGCGTCGCGCTGGTGATGACGCACGAGAACGCGCCGAAGATGGCGCCGATGCCGCTGTTCATGAGCGCGCAAAAGGCGGCGGCGGGCGAAAAATCGGCCGTCATGCAGGACGACCGCGTCGGCTACAACGGCCAGCCGGTGGCGCTGGTGTTGGCCGCGACCCAGGAGCAGGCCGACCATGCCTGCACGCTGGTGAGGGTGGAGTACGAGGCCGAGCCGGCGGTCACCTCGCTGGCGGCGGCGAAGGCGCGGGGCAGCGAGCCGGGCGCCTTCATGGGCGAGCCGCTCAAGAAGGAAGTAGGCGATGCCGAAGACCGGCTGGCGCGCGCCGCGCACAAGGTCGACGCCGTGTACCGCACGCCGCGCCACAGCCACAATGCGATCGAGCTGCATGCGGTAACGGTGGCCTGGGAAGGCGATACCCTGCGCCTGCACGACGCCACCCAGGCCGTTGCCCACACGGCCTGGTCGCTGGCCCAGGTGTTCGGCCTGAAGGAAGAACAGGTGCGCGTCACTTCGCCCTTCGTTGGCGGCGGCTTTGGCGGCAAGACCCTGTGGCGGCACCAGGTGCTGGCGGCGGCCGCCTCGAAACTGGCCGGGCGGCCGGTGCGCCTGACCCTGTCGCGCGCCGGCGTCTACCGCGTCGTCGGTGGACGCGCGCCGACCGAGCAGCGGGTTGCCATCGGCGCCGGCGCCGACGGTAAATTCGAGGCCATCGTCCACACCGGAACCACGGCGATGTCGCCGAATAACGCATTCCCGGAACCCTTCATCCTGGCGACGCAATGCATGTACGGCGCAGAGAGCTTCAAGCTCGACGTGGAAGCCGTGCGCATGGACATGCTGGCGAATACCTTCATGCGCGCGCCCGGCGAGGCGGTCGGCACCTTCGCCCTCGAATGCGCGGTCGATGAACTGGCCGAGCGGCTGGACATCGATCCGGTCGAGCTGCGCATCCGCAACGAGCCGGAAAAGGATCCGCTCGAAGGCAGGCCGTTCTCGTCGCGCCACATGGTGGCTGCCTGGCGCATGGGCGCCGAGCGCTTCGGCTGGGATGCGCGCCAGGCCAGGCCGGGCATGCGCCAGGAAGGCGAGTGGCTGGTCGGCCTGGGCTGCGCCGCCGCCACCTATCCCTACCACCGCATGCCGGGCGGCGCGGCGCGCATCACCTTGCGCCGCGACGGCAGCGCGCATATTGCATTCGCCGCCCACGAGATGGGCATGGGCACCTCGACCACGCATGCGATGGTGGCTACGGAACGCCTCGGACTGGCCCTGGAACAGGTGACGGTGGCGTATGGCGACTCGACGCTGCCGGGCATGATCCTGGCCGGCGGCTCGCAGCAGACGGCCTCGGTAGGGCACGCGGTGATTGCGGCCCAGCGTGCACTGGTAGCGAAGCTGCTCGAACTCGCACCGAAGGAATCCGCGCTGCACGGCCTGGCGCCCGACGACCTGGCCGCCCGCGACGGCGGCCTGTGCAAGCGCGACGAACCGCAGCGCTTCGAGACCTACGCCGCGCTGCTCGAACGCGCCGGCCAGGAAGAGCTGAGCGCCGAGGGCGAAGCGCCGCCGCCGCTCGAGTACATGCATTGGTCGATGCATTCCTACGGCGCCATCTTCTGCGAGGCTCGCGTGAACGCGGTCACGGGCGAGACACGCGTGACCCGCCTGCTCGGCGCCTACGATTGCGGGCGCGTGGTCAACCCGAAGACGGCCACCAGCCAGTTCCGCGGCGGGATGATCATGGGGATGGGCATGGCGCTGATGGAGGAAACCGGGTTCGACGAGCGCAACGGCCGCATCATGAACCCGAGCCTGGCCGAGTACCACGTGCCGGTGCACCTGGACGTACCGGAAATCGAGGTGATCTGGACCGACATCGCCGACCCGCACGCACCGATGGGGGCGCGCGGCATCGGCGAGATCGGGATCACGGGCACGAGTGCGGCGGTCGTGAATGCGATCTACAACGCCTGCGGCAGGCGGGTGCGTGAGCTGCCGGTCACGCTGGACAAGCTGGTGGAGTGAACGGGATGCGGCAGCGCTGACGCATCCGGGCGCCGCCGTGTTGTCGTGGCGCCTTAACGAGGCGTCAATGGAGGAGTGCCAGGGGCACTGCCGCGCTTATTTGCCGCGCTTACTTGCCGCTACAGCGCGGACAGGTTCCCCTGATCAGCAGATCGACTTCCTCGCTGGTGAATCCTTCCGGCATCTTGACGCGGCGCGGCAGCGGGGTGTCGTTGAAGCAGGTAACCGCATCGCAGCTGGTGCACTGGAAGTGGGCGTGGTCGTGTTCTCCTTTGCCGGCGCCCGCGCCGCTGCCGCTGCCGAAGCGCCAGACCTGGTCGGCGCCGGCGATGCGGTGCGCCATGCCGTTGGCGGTGAGCCAGTCGAGTACGCGGTACAGGGTGACGGCGTCGAGCGCGTCGCCCGCAAGCCGGGACAGGATCTCGTGATGCGTCAGAGGCTGGTCCTGGTCGAGCAGGAAGGACAGGACCCGGGTGCGCGGACGGGTCAGTCGCGCACCCGTCGCCCTGATCAGTTCTTCCGCCCGCTGTTCCGTTGTCGTTCGCATGTCCATTCCTCTTCACGCGGATTCTAGCATGGCGGGCGCGGACGTTCCGGCAGGCGGCAGCCCGGACGGCCGGTCAGAAGAAGTAGCGCAGCGATGCCCCCGCCTGGCGTTGCGGCACGGTCGACACCAGCAGCCCGGCCGCGGTGCCGTAGGCGATGTCGCTGGCAAACGCGTGCGGCTGCAGCGTGGCCCACAGCGCACCCTGGAACTTGCCGAGATCGTAGGTCGCCTTCAGGTCGTGGCGCACATAGGTCGGCATGTCTCGCCGGCGCAGGGGCGTGCCCATGTAGTAGGGATTGCCGCGGGTGACGTACACGTCGCCATTCAGCGTGAGCGTGCCGGGGCCGACGGCGCTGCGGTATTGCGCACCCGCCTTCCAGGTATGTTTCGGCACCGAGAGCCGCGCGCCCGTGCCCGGCGCCGGGTTGTCGAGCTGGGCGCGCAGGATGCGGCCATAGCTGAGGTAAGCGCCGAGCGCGCGGGTCGCCTGCCAGCGCGCATCGAACTCGACGCCCTTGCGCGTGGTCTGGCCCGACGCAACGAACACGTCGGGCGCCGTGTTGATGATCTCGTCATCGTTCTGGATGTAATAGACGGCGCCGGAGAAGGCCAGGCCGGCAGCAGGGCGCAGATTGAATCCGAGGTCGTGCGAGCGCAGCCTGCTCGGATCGATGGCGGCATTGATGCGGCCACCCGGCGCACCAAGCGGCCCGAGGCTCCCGCTGGAGCTGATCTGCTCGGCGGCCGGCGAACGGAAGCCCTCGGCCACGTTGGCGAACACCTCGAACCCGTCCCGCGCCTGCCAGGTGGCGCCGAGCTTCGGCGTGACCGCCGAGCCGGTGTAATCGGTCGACGCGGCCGGCAGCTTGCGGTTCACGAGATCGTAGTCGAAGCGGTCGTAGCGCGCGCCGCCATGCAGCTTCAGCGCCGGCAGGATGCGGTACTGGCCCTGGACGAAGAGCCCATAGGTCAGCAGATCGAGGTCCTGGTTGTTGATGTAGTTGGCCGAAGGCTGCAGGCGCACATATTGGCGGCGGTAGGCGTCGCCGGCATCCTTGCGCGCCTCGACCCCGGCGGTGAGCACCGCAGCTTCGCCGAAGACCCAGGTATTCCCGGCGCGCGCGCCGTAGATGGCGCGGTCGTCATAGCCGTAGGTGTGCTGGGTGGTGCTGGTGGTGATTGCGCGGCTGCGTTCGAAATCCTCGGCATACACGGTGGCGAACCAGCCGGCGTCGCCAGCAAGCGGGCGGCGATTGAACACCAGGCTGGCGCGGCGGGCGTCGCCGAAGCCGGGCAGGCCGAACTGGGTGGCGTGCGGATCGAGCCCGGACTCGAGCGACGGCAGCAGCAGGTAGCCGGCGCCGGCGTACTCGGAGCGGTACCAGCTGGCGCGCAGGCTGTACACACCGTCGCCGATCGTGCGCGAGAGCTTCCAGAACAGATTGCTGCGGTCGTTACCGGCGCCGTGGCGGAAGCCGTCGACGCGGTAGCGGTCGGCCACCAGCAGCGAGCGCACATCGCCGAACTCGTTTGAAACGGTCAGCGAGGCGCGCCGGCCGCCGTAGCTTTCCAGGGTGAGGGCGGCGCTCGACGGCGTCGCGGCGCCGCCTTCGCGCGTGTCGATGACCACCGCGCCGGCGCGGTTCTGGTCGCCGTACAGGGCCGAGACCGGGCCCTTGATCACATCGACATTCGCGATCATGTCGGGCGTCAGCCATTCCAGGAAGGCCGGGCCGTGGCCGGCGCCGCCTTGGCTGGACGGGATGTTCTGCGGTACGCCGTCGATGTGGATGGCGGTGTCGGCGCCGTGCGTGCCCTGGGTGGCGAAGCCGCGCATGCGAAAGCCGTTGCCGGTATCGCCCTGGTCGATGTTGTTGGCCACCACGCCGGGCACGCGGCGGAAGATGTTCGAGATGTCGCGGCCGACGTTGATGGTGGCGATGTCGGCAGCCGTGACGCCCGTCACCGAACCCGGCAACGCACGGGCATCGCTGCCGGGGGCGAGGCGGCTGTCGTCCTCGCGGCTGCCCTTGACCTCGACCACCTGGAGCGGGGCATCCTCGCCGGCCGGATCGGCGCTGGCCATGGCATGGCCGGCCAGGGCGCAGGTGAGGAAGGCGGCTCGGGAGAGGGCGCGCATCGGAAGCGCATGGAAAAGGTGGGGCGCCGGTTGGCGGGACGGATACAAGATGAAGACTCCAGGCAGTAAGGGAAGGGAAATGCTGCCGCCGCCGGCGCGGTACGAGCCGGTTGCTATTGCAAGCGGCTTGCATCATATGCGTGGCGATTCGTAAACGCAAGGGAGTTGCATTAACTTTCAGCCTGCGCGCTCTTCTCTCGATTTAACTAGTGCACGCCGGCATTTAATGAGATAACATTCTCATTAGTATTGCAATTGTATTGCACGAAAGCCGACACCGTCCAATCAGGAGAACCGTTTGACCACCGATCCACAACAAGCCGCCGCCCCCGGCTCCCACTTCGTGCTTGAAGCACGCGGCGCCGCCGCCGGCTATGGCGACAAGACCATCCTGCACGCGCTCGACCTGGCGATCCGCCCCGGAGAGCTTTATGCGCTGCTCGGCGCCAATGGCGCCGGCAAGACCACCACGCTCAGCCTCTTCCTCGGCTTCGTGGCGCCGGCCGCGGGCCAGGTGCGGGTGAATGGCGTCGACCCGGCCGCGCAGCCGGCCGAGGCGCGCCGCTACCTGGCCTACATCCCGGAAAATGTGGCGCTGTACGAGCACCTCACTGCCCGCGAGAACGTCGCCTATCTGCTGGAACTTGCCGGCCAGCGCGAATCGCGCGCGGCGATCGGCGCCGCACTCGGCACCGCCGGTCTCGACGCCGCTGCGCACGACCGCCGCGTGGCCGGCTTCTCGAAAGGCATGCGCCAGAAGGTGGCGATCGCCCTGGCCTCGATGCGCCGCGTGCCGGCGCTGCTGCTCGACGAACCGACTTCCGGCCTCGATCCGCAGGCCACCGCCGAATTCAACCGCCTGCTGGAACAGCTGCGCGCCCAGGGCACCGGCATCCTGATGGTCACCCACGATTTGCTCAGCGCCGCCGATGTGGCCGACCGCATCGGCTTCCTCGACGGCGGGCGCCTGCGCGAGGAAGTGGGCGCCAGCGGCGCCGAACGCTTCGACGTGCGCGCGCTGCACCGCCGCTACGGAGGGCAGGCGGCATGAGCATGCTTCACTCCGTCGCCGCCCCCGTCGGCCGCGTCGCTGCGCCCGCGATTACGCGAATCGCGCGCGAAGAATGGCGCGCACTGCTGCGCGACCGCGGCGCCGTGATCGGCCTGCTGCTGCTCACGGTCCTGACCCTGCTGGCGGCCTTCAACGCCCATGAGTACCAGCGCAACGCCGATGCCGAACGCGCGCGCTACCAGGACCGCGCCAACCACGAATTCCAGGCCCAGCCCGACCGCCACCCGCACCGCGTGGTCCACTTCGGCCATTTCCTGTTCCGGCCCCTGAATCCGCTCGCCGCCTTCGATCCCGGCATCGACGGCTACACCGGCCACACCCTGTATCTGGAAGGCCACCGCCAGAATAGCGCCAACTTCGGCGACGTGCGCCAGAACTCGCTGCTGCTGCGCTTCGGCCAGATGTCGCCTGCCTTTGTGCTGCAGGTGCTGGCGCCGCTGCTGCTGGTGTTCTTCGGCCATGCCGGCGTGGCGCGCGAACGCGAAAGCGGGACCTTGCGCATCCTGCTGGCCCAGGGTGTGCGCAGCCGCCAGCTGGTGCTGGGCAAGCTGCTGGCGCTGGCCGGCTTCGCCGCGCTGGCCTTGTTGCCGGCCCTGGCGGCGCTGGCCTGGTTCACCCTCGACGGCGGCACGCCCTGGCCGCTGGCGCTGGTATTGGGCGCCGGCTATGCCGGCTGGCTGCTGCTGTGGGCGCTGGTCGTGGTGCTGGCCTCGACCCTGGCCGCGCGCGGCCGCGACGCCTTGCTGGTGCTGCTGACGGTGTGGGCGCTGTTGGTAATCCTGCTGCCGCGCTGGGCGCCGGACATGGCGAATGCGGCGGTCGCCTTGACCACGCGCTTCGAGGACGGCATCCATGTGCAGCGCGATTACCTGGCGCTGGGCGACGCCCACAACCCGAACGATCCGAAGTTCTCGGCCTTCCGCGACAAGCTGCTGAAGCAGTACGGCGTGGCGCGCGTCGAAGACCTGCCGGTGAACTACAAGGGCCTGGTCGGCATGGAGGGCGAGCGCCTGTCCACCGAACTGTTCAACGGTTACGCCGAGGCGGCTTTCGATCGCCAGGCGCGCCAGAACGCCATCGTCGACGGTTTCGGCTGGCTCAGCCCGACGCTGGCCCTGCGCCGCCTGTCGATGGCGGCGTCGAACACCGACCTGGCCAGCTACCGCCGCTTCCTCGACCAGGGAGAGCGCTACCGCTACGACCTGGTGCAAGGCCTGAACCGTCTCCAGGCCGAAGAACTGCGCTACGCAGACGATACCAACCCGAACAAGGAGAACCGCGTGTCCCGCTCGCACTGGGAAGCTTTCCCGGAATTCCATTACGAACCGGCGCCGCTACGCGACACGCTGGGCCGCGCCGTCCCCGCCGGCCTGGTGCTGCTGGCCTGGCTGGCCGCGCTGGCACTGCTCGCCTGGCATCTTGCCGGCCGCCTCGGGAGGACCGTGCGATGAGCGTCCTCGCTTTCGAACTGACACTGATCCTGCGCTCGCGCCTGATGCTGGCGGCGCTGCTGCTGTTGCTGGCGCTGGCGGCGTTTGCCGCCTGGTCCGGACTGCACGAGTTGGAACGCCAGCGCCAGACCATCGCGCGCGTCCAGCCGCTGAACGACCAGGACGTGGCCTCGGTGGCCAGGCGCTACCCGAACAGTCCGGACGGCGGCCAGCCCGCCTACTACACCTTTTATACGACCTGGGACGCGCCGTCGAACGCCGCCTTCATGGCGCTCGGCCTGCGCGACGTCGCGCCGTATGTGCTGCGGATACGCGCCCTGGGCCTGCAGGCCCAGCTCTACGAAGGCGAGACCTTCAACCCCGAGCTGGCGCTGGCAGGGCGCTTCGACTACGCCTTTGTCCTGATCTACCTGGCGCCGCTGTTCGTGATCGCGCTGCTGCACGACCTGGTATCGAACGAACGCCAGTCCGGCAGGCTGCGCCTGCTGCTGTCGCTGCCGGGCGGCGCGCAGCTGTGGCGCGGTCGCGTCGGCCTGCGCGCGCTGCTGGTGTTTGCCTGCCTGGCCCTGCCGCTGCTGGGCGCGGCGCTGGCGGCCGCCATGCCGCTCGTCACCCTGGCCGTTGCGCTGGCCGTCACGGCGGCCTATGTCGCGTTCTGGGCCGGGCTGTCGCTGCTGGTCGGCACGCGCAGCTGGCAGTCGGTGGCGAATGCGACTGCGCTGATGGGCAGTTGGGCCGTCCTGACGCTGGTGCTGCCGGCGCTGGCCAACGTGGCATTGATGCGCGCGATCCCCGTGCACCAAGGCGTCGACCTGATGCTGGCCCAACGCCAGGCCGTGCATGGCGCCTGGGAGATTCCGCGCGAGGACACGATGCGCCGCTTCTTCGCCGGCCACCCCAAGTGGCAGGACACGGCGCCGCTGCCCGCGGGCTTTCACTACAAATGGTATTTCGCCTTCCACCAGCTGGGCGACGAAAGCGTGGCGGGGCAGGTAAGCGATTACCGCGCGGGCCTGGGCGCGCGCCAGGAATGGACCGGGCGCCTCGGCTGGCTCTTGCCCGGCGTCGGTGCGCAAGCCATCCTGCACCGCCTGGCCGGCACCGACCTGCCGGCCCAGCTAGCCTACCAGGACAGGATCGCGAACTTCCACCGCGAGATCCGCACCTTCTACTACGGCTACCTGTTCAAGGATCGCCCATTCGGCCAGGACGACTACGCGAAGCGGCCGGTGTTCGCGCCGCGCGTGGCCGAGCCAGCGCTGCCCTGGGCCGGGTTGGCCGGCATCGGGCTGTTGTCCCTGGCCGTGCTGCTGGCGGGGCTCGGCCGCCTGGGGCGCCTGCGCCCCCTGGCCCGTAGCTGAGGGCAGCGCCTGAAGGCAACGCCTGGAGTTTTGTATCGTAAGTTTTCCCGCAGCGTTTGAGTGTTGCTGCGGAAATACTTTTATGGCAAGGTTCCTGGAACACGTGGACGATCTCGTCTCCGTGATTCCACGAACTCGACAGCACGGAGAAACGGTTCATGCAACAACATCTGTTACGCGGCCTGGCCGGGGCCACGCTGGCCCTCGGCATGACGGCCATCCCGGCCGCAGCGGCCGCAGCAACCACCGCGCCGGCGCCCGCCGCGAGCGCCTACAACCAGCCGCCCAAGGAAATCCTCGACGTGATGCGCGCCCCGGCCTCGCCGACGCCCTCGCTGAGCCCGAAGCGCGACAAGCTGATGCTGGTGACGATGGAGGAATACCCGTCGATCGCCAAGGTCGCCATGCCTTTCCTGCGCCTGGCCGGCGTGCGCATCGAGCCGGGCAACCATAGCCAGCACGACACCCCGGGCGGCTACGGCATCCCGCCTTGCGTCAGCGCGATCGACCTGGTGCAGGTGGCCAATGGCAAGCAGACGGCGGTGAAGCTGCCGACCGGCGCCTGCCCGCGCCGCCCGCTGTGGAGCGCCGACGGCCAGCGTTTCGCCTTCGAGAACATCACGAACGAGGCGGTCGAACTGTGGATCGGCGACGCCAACACCGGCGCCGTGCGCCGCCTGCCCGGCGTACGCCTGAACCAGATGTTTGGCGACCAGGTGCAGTGGATGCCCGACCAGAAGACCCTGCTGGTCAAGCTGGTGCACGCGCAAAAGGCGCCGCCTGCCGCGCCGCCCGGCTCGGACGGCCCCGGCATCCAGGAGTCGCTCGGCGCCACCGGCCAGAGCAGCACCTACGAGAACCGCGACACCCTGCGCAACCGCCACGACGAAGCCCTGTTCGAACATTACGGCAAGTCGCAGCTGGCGCTGGTCGATGCCGCCAGCGGCAAGATCACCCCGGTCGGCAAGCCCGGCCTGTATGAAGAACTCGACGTGGCGCCGGATGGCCGCCATGCGGTCGTGACGGAAATTCGTCCGCCTTACTCCTATGTGACCACCTTCGACCGCTTCCCGAAAGCGATCGATGTGTGGGACCTGGCAGCGGGCAAGGGTAAGGCCGCGAATCCGGTCGTGCGTGAAATCGCCGCGCTGCCGCTGGCCGACCGCGTGCCGAACCGCGGCGTGCCGACCGGTCCGCGCAGCTTCAGCTGGCGTCCGACGGAAGCCGCAACCCTGGTCTGGGCCGAAGCCCTTGACGGCGGCGACCCGAAAGCGCAAGCCGCGCAGCGGGACAAGCTGATGATGCTGAAGGCGCCGTTCAAGGACGCGCCGAAGGAACTCGTCCGCACCGAGCAGCGCTATGCCGGCTTGACCTGGGGCGAGCAGCCGGGCGTGGCCCTGCTGTCGGATTACGACGTCAACCGCAAGTGGTACCGTACCTGGCAGCTGAATGTCGACGATGCGCAGAACGGGCGGGACACGCGCCGCCTGGTCTGGGACATGTCGAGCGACGAAAAGTACGCGAACCCGGGGACGCCGGTGCGCCGCACGCTGGCGAACGGCTTCTCGGTGATCCGCCAGGACGGCGACACCATCTATTTGTCCGGCGCCGGTTCCTCGCCGGAAGGCGACCGTCCTTTCCTGGATAAATTCGACCTGAAGACCCAGAAGGCGGAACGCCTGTACCGCAGCACGGCCAGCTCGTACGAGCAGTTCATCGGCTTCGCCAACGACGACACGCGCCGCCTGCTGACCTGGTACCAGTCGGCCGCCGAAACGCCGAACGCCTTTGTGCGCACGGTCGGCGCCGGCACCTCGGCCGCTGCCGGCGAGCCATCCTACGCCTCGACGAGTGTGGCGCTGACCCATCTGCTTGATCCGTCGCCGCAGGTACGCGAGATCAAGAAGCGCCTGGTGAAGTACAAGCGCGCCGACGGCGTCGACTTGTCGTTCACGCTGTACACGCCGCCCGCCTACAAGGACGGTACGCGCCTGCCGACCATCCTGAACGCCTATCCGCTCGACTACGCCGACGCCTCGAAAGCAGGGCAGACCACCGGCTCGCAAGCCACCTTCACGCGCCTGCGCCAGTACCGCCTGCTCCTGCTGTCGGGCTACGCCATCATCGACAGCGCCGCCTTCCCGATCGTGGGCGACCCGCGCAAGGCCTACGACACCTATACCGAGCAGCTGGTGGCGAATGCCAAGGCCGCCGTCGACGAAGCCGTGCGCCTGGGCGTGACCGACCCCGATCGCGTGGGCGTGACCGGCCATAGCCACGGCGCGCTGATGACGGCCAACCTGCTGGCCCACTCGACCCTGTTCAAGGCCGGCGCGGCGACCAGCGGCTCGTACAACAAGTCGCTCACGCCTTTCGGCTTCCAGAACGAGCGCCGCTCGGTATGGGAAGCGCCCGACGTCTACACCAAGGCATCGACCTTCTTCTACGCCGACAAGCTGAAAACGCCGCTCCTGATCGTGCACGGCGGCGACGATGCCAACCCGGGCACCACGCCGCTGCAATCGACCAAGCTGTACGAGGCGATCCGCGGCAACGGCGGCACCACGCGCCTGGTAATGCTGCCGTACGAGCCGCACTGGTACGCGGCGCGCGAGTCGAACGAACAGCTGGTGTACGAGATGCTGCGCTGGTTCGACAAGTATGTGAAGAATGCCCCGGTGGGTGCGGGGGCGGACGGCAACCGCCAAACCGTAATTGCACGCACCGATCGACGCGATCCGCCCCTTCGGCCATTGGCAGGAGGGGCGGTTTTTCATTTGCGAGCATGTGTCGTCTGTGAACATGTGAGAATTTTCGAATAGAAAATATTGGTATAGTGGCCGACGGACTGTCCATTTTCTTTTTCACATCCCAACCGCCATGGCGAACATCTTCTCGACAATCTGCCTGTTTTCTCTGCTGGCTTTTCCCGTCGCCGCATTCCCGGAACCGGCGGAAAAGCGCGCACCCCGCACCGAGCAGCAGATCAGGAAGCAGATCATCGAGGAATCGATTGCCGCGTACCCTGGCCGCTGTCCCTGCCCGTACAATGTCACCCGCAACGGCAGTGCCTGCGGCGGCCGCAGTGCCTGGAGCCGCCAAGGCGGCTACGCCCCGATCTGCTACGAGCGCGAGGTGACAAAGGAGATGGTGAGGGAGCGCCAACAGCAGCAGCGTGCCAACGCGCCACAGGAAAGCTGACCGTGGGGTTATAACAACAGGGGGCATGTCTGCCATCCCGACACAACCTCAGCTGTAGACCCGCACGAAACCGCTGCAAATCTCTTCCGTAGGCGCATAATGGTCGTGTCTTCTCAGGAGGAACCGGATGCGCGACGCCATCATCATCGGAGCCGGCCACAATGGCCTGGTCTGCGCCTTTTACTTGGCCCGCGCCGGGCTGAAGGTCACCATGCTCGAACAGCGCCCGGTCGTCGGCGGCGCCGCGGTCACCGAGGAATTCCACCCCGGCTTTCGCAACTCGGTGGCCGCCTACACCGTCTCCCTGCTCAACCCCAAGGTCATCCGCGACATGCACCTGGCCGCGCACGGCCTGCGCGTGGTCGAGCGGCCGCTGTCGAACTTCCTGCCGCTCGACGACCATCGCTACCTGAAGCTCGGCGCCGGCAAGACGGCGCAGGAGGTCGCCAAGTTTTCGCAGCGCGATGCCGCCCGTCTCGACGACTACGCCCGCCACCTCGACAGCGCCGCCGACCTGCTGCGCGAACTGGTCCTGCAAACCCCGCCGAACCGCGTGCAGGGCAGCTGGCTCGCCGCGCTGCCGGAGCTGATCAAGGCCGGCAAGCTGGGCAACCGCATGCGCGCACTCTCGCTCGACACCCAGCGCGAACTGCTCGACCTGTTCACCAAGTCGGCCGGCGACTACCTCGATGGCTGGTTCGAGAGCGCGCCGATCAAGGCGGCCTACGGCTTCGACAGCGTGGTCGGCAACTACGCCAGTCCCTACGCGCCCGGCTCGGCCTACGTGCTGCTGCACCACGTCTTCGGTGAAGTCAACGGCAAGAAGGGCGCCTGGGGCCATGCGGTCGGCGGCATGGGCGCCATCACCCAGGCAATGGCGAAGGCGGTGCAGGCGCTCGGCGTGGAAATCCGCCTGGGCGAGGGCGTGCGCGAGGTGCTGCTGGAGGGGGGCCGCGCGGCCGGCGTGGTGTCGAGCAAAGGCGAACGCTTCAACGCGCGCCGGGTCGTCTCCAACCTGAATCCGCGCCTGCTGTACACGAAACTCGTCGATCCCGGCGCGCTGCCGGGCGACTTCCTGCGCCGCATGCAGTCCTGGCGCTGCGGTTCCGGCACCTTCCGGATGAACGTGGCGCTGTCCGAACTCCCAGACTTCACCTGCCTGCCCGGCAAGGAGGCGGCCGAACACCACGGCAGCGGCATCATCATCGCGCCCAGCCTGCACTACATGGAGCGCGCCTACCACGAGGCGCGCGCCAACGGCTGGTCGAGCCAGCCCATCGTCGAGATGCTGATCCCGTCCACGCTCGACCCAGCCCTGGCGCCGCCCGGCCAGCACGTGGCCAGCCTGTTCTGCCAGCACGTCGCGCCCACGCTACCCGACGGCGCCAGCTGGGACGATCACCGCGAAGAGGTAGCCGACCTGATGATCGCCACCGTCGACCGCTGGGCGCCGAACTTCAAGCGCTCGGTGCTCGGCCGCCAGATCATGAGCCCGCTCGACCTGGAACGCACCTTCGGCCTGGTCGGCGGCGACATCTTCCACGGCGCGCTCGGACTCGACCAGTTGTTCGCGGCGCGGCCGATGCTGGGGCACGCCGACTACCGCGGCCCGATTCCCGGCCTGTACACCTGCGGCGCCGGCACCCATCCCGGCGGCGGCGTCACCGGTGCGCCGGGGCACAACGCCGCGCGCGAGGTGCTGCGCGACGTGCGCAGGCGCTTCGCATGAGCAGGGCCTGCGTCCTTGCCGTGCTGCTGCTGGCCACTGCGGCAGCGAATGCATCCGCCCCGGCCGCCGACCTGGTCTACCGCAACGGCTACGTCCATACCGTCGATGCGCGGGACAGCGTGCAGCAGGCGCTGGCCGTGCGCGCCGGGCGGATCGTGTATGTCGGCGCAAATGCCGGCGTCCAGGCCCTGGTCGGCAAGCGGACCCGCGTCATCGACCTGCACGGCCGCATGCTGATGCCCGGCCTGGTCGACGCCCACATGCATCCGCAATCCGGCGGCAGCCGCCTGCTCAACTGCAGCCTGAATTACGCGCGGCTCACGGTGCCGCAGTTCCAGGCGCGCATCCAGGCCTGCATCGATCGCGACAAGCACGCCGCTTCGGACCGCCCGCTGCTGGTGGTGAACTGGTTCCAGCAAGGCATGCAGCCCGACGGCGTGGGAACGACTGCCGCCACGCTCGATGCGCTGAAGACCACGCGTCCGGTGATCGTGCGCTCCTCGTTTGGCCACTCGGTGCAGCTGAACGCGCGCGCCATCGCGCTGGCCGGCATCCGCCGCGATACGCCGGATCCGACTGGCGGCAAGATCGTGCGCGACGCGCATGGCGACGCGACCGGCCTGCTGGAAGACGCGGCCCAGGACCTGGCAATGCGCTTCATCCCTTCCTTGAGTGCGAAGGAAAACCTCGCCGCCTCCAGCGCCGCCTTGAAGGCGATGCGCCGCCAGGGCATCACCAGCTTCCTCGACGCCTGGACCGACCCGGAGACCATGACGGCCTTCACCGCGCTGCAGCGCCGCGGCAAGCTTACCGCGCGTGCCCATTTCGCCGTGCTGATCGACCTCGACAAGGGCGCCACGCCGCAGGCTGCCGTCGCCGAGCTGCTGCGGCAGCAGCGCCGGTTCGACCAGGGGCCGACGCGGGCGGCGCCGTCGATGCAGGTGCGGCAAGCCAAGCTGTTCATGGATGGCGTGATCGCGGCGCCCGCGTTCACCGGCGCCATGCTGGCGCCTTACCTAGTGAACGCGGGCAGCGACGAGCAGCCGGACTGGCGCCCCGGTCCCAGCAAGGGACCGGCGGGCTACTTTTCGGCGCAAGCCCTGCGCAGCACGCTGCGCGAACTGGCCAGGAACAACATCGACCCGCACATCCACGCCGACGGCGACCGCGCGGTACGCGAATCGCTCGATGCCATCGCCAGCCTGCGCGCCACCGGAGAAGGCAAGCGCATACGGCCGGCGCTGGCCCACGCCGAGATCGTCGACCCTGCCGACTACCGGCGTTTCGCGCAACTGGACGTCACGCCGGTACTGTCCTTCCAGTGGGCCAAGCCGGCGCCGGACACGGTCGGCGCGCTGAAGGATTACCTGGGGCCGGCGCGCTATGCCGGCGTCGAACCGCAGGCGGTGCTGAAGAACGCCGGCGCCCGCGTCGCCTACGGCAGCGACTGGCCGGTCGACCCGCTCGACCTCTGGTTCGCGCTGAAGGTGGCCGTGACGCGCACCGCCGCGCCCGACGCCGGCCCGGAGTACGCCGGCCGCCTGACCGCCCAGCCGGGCATGACGCGCGCCGCGGCGCTGCGCGCGGCCACCATCGACGCCGCCTGGACGCTGCGCCAGGAAGCATCCACCGGCTCGCTCGAGGTGGGCAAGCTGGCCGACCTGGTCGTCCTCGACCGCAACGTGTTCGGCATCCCCGACGAGGACATCGCCAATGTGACAGTGCTGCAAACCGTGGTCGGCGGCAAGGTCGTGTACGAGTCCGGGAAGGTGCGGCGCAAGCCGGCGCGCTTCGGCAACGGTGCGGGGGGCTGTGTGATCGGATGCTAGACTTTGCGTTCAGCTCACTCGATACCAAGGAGCCGTTTTGCGCTTTCGTCCTTTCTTCACCATCCTCTTCCTGTTCGTTCTCACACTCGCCGGGCCGGTCCAGGCCTTGCCCGCCGCGCCCGACACCGAGGCGCCGGCCGCCGAGGAAACCCACCCCGATCCGCTGCGCCGCGAAACGCCGCGCTCGATGGTCTCGGGCCTGATCGAAGCCCTGGCCGAACTCGATTACGACCGCGCCGCCCAGTACTTCGAGCTGCCGACGGCCACCAGCAGCCGCCAGCGCATGAGCGCGGTCAGCCAAGCGCGCGCCTTTCATTCGCTGCTCGACAATGGCGGTTCGCTGAAAGCCTTTGCCACCCTGTCGAACCAGGCCAGCGGGCGGGTCGACGACGACCTGCCGCTCGACCAGGAAAACGTCGGCGAGGTCACGGTGCAGGACAAGAAAACCCCGATCCTGATTACCCGCTCCGAAGTCGACGGCCAGCAGGTCTGGCGCATCTCGTCGGCCACGCTGGGCCAGATCGCGGCAGCGACCAAGCGCGCCCCGGTGGCCGAGGCGGCGCCCCAGGACGAGTACCTGGTCGCCGGCGCGCCGCTGAAGGACTGGGGCCTGCTGATCGGGCTGGGCGTGATGGTCTTCGGCGGCCTGTGGCTGGTGTCGGCGCTGGTGGTGGCCGCCATGCGCCGCCTGGTGGCCGATTCCGCGGCCAGCGGCATCTACCGCTTCTTCGAGGCGGCGCTGCCGCCGGCCAGCCTGCTGCTGGCGGTGGCCATCTTCTATACCTGGGCCGAGCGCCTGCCGGTGGCGATCGTCGCGCGCCAGACCCTGCTGCGCTATACCGGCATCGTCACCGTCATCGCCCTGGTCTGGTTCGGGCTGCGCCTGGTCGACGCGGTGGCCGAGCTGGTGATTGCGCGCATGCAGCGGCGCCAGCGGCGCCAGATCGTTTCGGTGGTCACGCTGCTGCGCCGCACCGTGAAGATCCTGCTGCTGGTCTTTTCGGGCATCGGCATCCTTGACACCTTCGGCATCGACGTCACCACCGGGATCGCGGCCCTCGGTATCGGCGGTATCGCGCTGGCGCTGGGCGCCCAGAAGACCGTGGAAAACCTGGTCGGCAGCGTGACCGTGATCGCCGACCGCCCGCTGCAGGTGGGCGACTTCATCAAGGTCGGCGACGTCGTCGGCACCGTGGAGGACGTCGGCATCCGCTCGACGCGCATCCGCACCCTGGAGCGCACGGTCGTCACCATCCCGAACGGCGATTTGTCGGCGCGCCAGATCGAGAACTTCGCGGCGCGCGACCGCTTCCTGTTCAACCCGACCATCGCGGTGAGCTACGCGACGCCGTCGGCCAAGCTGAAGGAAGCGCTGTCCATCGTGCAGGGCGTGCTGGCGGAAGAAGAAAAGATCGCCGAAGGCCATCGGGCACGCCTGGGCGGCATCACCGACCGCGCGTTCAACATCGACATCTTCTCGTATATCGACACGCCCGAGTTCGACGTCCAGGTGGTGGTGCGCGAACATCTGCTGTTCACGATCTACGCGCGGCTGGAAGCGGCAGGCATCCGCCTGGCCTATCCGAGCCAGACCGTCCTGTTCCAGGGCGATGGCCCGGGGGAAGACGAGCGCAAGGAGGACGGGAAGGAAGAGGGCGGGCCGGCGCCGCGCCTGGAGAAGGACGAGCGTCCCGGACGGTAAGAAAGGCCGGGTTGCGGATGCCGCTGCACGCTGCGCGTGTAGCGGTTATCATGTCCGTCTCACCCAACACAGGATCGACTCGCCATGACCACGTCCAGCTATCCCGACACCCGCCTCCTCATCGCCAACGAGTGGATTGACGCCACCGGCGGCAAGACCATCCCGGTACTGAACCCGGCCACGGGACAGGAAATCGGCACGGTGGCGCATGCATCGATCGCCGACCTGGACCGCGCCCTGGCCGCCGCCCAGAAAGGCTTCGAGACCTGGCGCGACGTGCCGGCCGCCGAGCGCGCCGCCACCATGCGCCGCGCCGCCAACCTGTTGCGCGAACGCGCCGGCGACATCGCCCGCCTGCTGACCCAGGAACAGGGCAAGCCGCTGGTCGAAGCCAAGGGCGAGGCCCTGGCCGGCGCCGAGATCATCGACTGGTTCGCCGCCGAAGGCATGCGCGTGTATGGCCGCATCGTCCCGTCGCGCAACCCGAAAGCCCAGCAGCTGGTGCTGAAGGAGCCGGTCGGCCCGGTCGCCGCCTTCACGCCGTGGAACTTCCCGATCAACCAGATCGTCCGCAAGCTGTCGGCCGCACTGGCCACCGGCTGCTCCTTCCTCTGCAAGGCGCCGGAAGAAACCCCGGCCTCGCCGGCCGCGCTGCTGCAGTGCTTCGTCGACGCCGGCGTGCCGCCGGGCGTGGTCGGCCTGGTGTTCGGCGACCCGGCCGAGATTTCCGGCTACCTGATCCCGCATCCGACCATCCGCAAGGTCACCTTCACCGGCTCGACCCCGGTCGGCAAGCAATTGGCGGCCCTGGCCGGCGCCCACATGAAGCGCGCCACGATGGAACTGGGCGGCCACGCGCCGGTCATCATCGCCGAGGATGCCGACGTCGCCCTGGCCGTGAAAGCCGCCGGCGCCGCCAAGTTCCGCAATGCCGGCCAGGTCTGCATTTCGCCGACCCGCTTCCTGGTGCACAACGCGATCAAGGAAGAATTCACCCGCGCCTTCGTCCAGCACGCCGAAGGCCTCAAATTGGGCGACGGCCTGCAGGAAGGCACGACCCTGGGTCCGCTGGCCAATGCGCGCCGCCTGACGGCCATGGCCAAGGTGGTGGAAGATGCGCAGGCCAAGGGCGCCACGGTGGCGCTGGGCGGCAAGCGCGTCGGCGAGACCGGCAACTTCTTCTCGCCGACCATCCTGTCCGACGTGCCGCTGGAAGCAAGCGTGTTCAACGACGAGCCTTTCGGCCCGGTGGCGGCGATCCGCGGTTTCGACAGCCTGGAAGACGCGATTGCGGAAGCGAACCGCCTGCCTTACGGCCTGGCCGGCTATGCCTTCACGCGCTCGATCAAGAACGCGCAACTGCTGATGAACCGCGTCGAAGTCGGCATGCTGTGGATTAACCAGCCGGCCACCCCGAGCGCCGAGCTGCCGTTCGGCGGCATCAAGGATTCGGGCTACGGTTCGGAAGGCGGCCCGGAGGCGCTGGAGTCCTACCTGAACACCAAGGCGGTGTCGATGGTCGGCGTCTGAGCCGTCCGTCACGAAGGCCGGTGCGAACCGGCCTTTTTCAATTCAAGAGAGAGAACATGGTACCCGAGAGTGCGGCGCTGCCAATTAAAGCCGGTAGGGTGGACTCCTGAGTCCACGCGGTACTACTTTTGTATATCGAAATGCGTACCCTGGCCCTGGAATGCATTCTGCAACGGATGTTCTCAATCACCGCAGTGTGCAAAGGCACGACCGCGTGGACTCGGGAGTCCACCCTACGGAGCACTGTTGAACTGAACGGCATGACGGCGCGAACCGGCCTTTTTTTCTAAAGAGAGAGATATATGGTACTCGAGAGTGCGGAACTGACGATCAAGGCCGGCATGGAAGCCGAGTTCGAAGCCGGCGTGCGCCAGGCGACGCCGCTGTTCCAGCGCGCGCGCGGCTGCCGCGGCATGTGGCTGGAGCGTGGTGTCGAAAACCCGCTGGCCTACCGCCTGCTGGTGCGCTGGGACACGGTGGAGGACCACAACGTCCACTTCCGTGGCAGCGAGGACTTCCAGGAGTGGCGCCGCCTGGTCGGCCACTGCTTCGACGGCGCGCCCAGCGTCAGCCACCTGGAAACGGTGCTCGAAGGTTTCTGAGGCGGGTTCACCATGTGCGTCAACTACCGTCCGCCCACACCCGAGCAGTTCGGATCGATCGGCGCCTTCAGCGAATTGCCGGCCGACTGGCGCTGGCCGGAAGAAACCTGGAAGGATTACCTGGCGCCGATCGTGCGCCGTGGGGCCAGCGGCCGCCCGGAGGCACTGCTCGCCACCTACGGCATGGTCCCAAGGCGGCAAATCTCGCCTGACATCAAACCCTTCGACACCATGAATGCGCGCGCCGAATCGCTGGTCGAGCGCCGCTCCTTTGCGCCGGCCTGGCGCCGCCTGCAACTGTGCGCGGTGCCGATGGCCTGGTTCTACGAGCCTTGCTACGAAAGCGGGCGCGCCGTGCGCCATGCGATCGGCATGGGGGACGAATCGCTGTTCTATGTCGCCGGGCTGTGGCGCGACTGGCCGGAGCCCGATGGCGGCGTCGCCTCGTCGTTCACCCAGATCACCATCAACGCCGACGACCATCCGCTGATGAACCGCATGCACAAGCCGGGCGACGAAAAGCGCTCGCTCGTGATCCTGCCGCACGAGGAAGTCGAGGACTGGTTGGCCTGCCGCAGCATGGACATGGCCCACACCTTCCTGCGCCACTATCCCGCCGAGCGCATGCGCGACTGGGAGGCGGCGCCGGCGCCGGTGCGGCGCAAACCGGCCGAGCCGTCGCCGAACCTGGAACTGTTCTGACGCGCCGCCCGGCGCCTACATGAAGCCGGTGTCCAGTTCCAGGCAGGTCTGGCCGACGTGGTACAGGGCCAGCGCCTTGCCGACGCCTGGTGCGGCCAGGTAGCGCGCCAGCAGCCGCGCCGGGGCGTCCAGGCCCAGCGCCAGCAGCGAAGGGTGCAGGGCGCGCAGCGCATCATCGGGTCTGGCCAGGTGGAGGTGGCCGCTCATCGCCTTGTGTTCGAGCTGAGTCAACAGCGCCTGCAGCACGCGCATGTGGGCCAGGGGCGCCTGGGCGGCGGCTGGCGCGGTGCGCCCGCGCAGCATGCGCCCCAGGCGCGCCGCCAGCGAGGGCCGCACCGGCCCGCGCTCGTAGTCGAGCGCGACCGCCCGCAGCTGTCCGCTGCGCTCCAGCACCAGGGTCACCGGCTCCAGCAGGCCCTGGGTGCCGCGTTCCAGGCGCGCGACCACGCCGGCGATGGCCGCGCCGGATGTCGCCCAGGCTTCCAGGCTGTCCAGGCGGCTGGCTTTCCAGTGTTCGTAGGGCAGGCGCATGGTCAGCGCGCGCCGCTCGCGGTCCAGTACACACCACGTAAGTTCTTGCTTCACCTCGTCTAGCCGTGGCGGCTCGACGGTGAGCGGCCGCAGCAGCACCAAGTCCAGCGGCTCGCCCGTCAGCCCGGCGCTGGCGGCGACGGCGCCGCGCAAGGTGGTCCAGTCGTCGAAGCCGGCCTGCAGCCAGCGCGGGTCGCTTGCCGCCCAGGCATGCCGCATGCCGGCGCGCGTGACGCCGCCCAGCCCCAGGCGGCCGTCCTCCGAGAGGCGCGGCTGTTCGAGCGCCAGGGCTCCCCGCGCCAGGCCGTGCGCCGGCCCCACGCCCGGCCATAATGCGTGGTGCTCCCAGGCGCTGCTCCTGCTGAAACCCGGGTCGCTGTCGTCGCGCCGCGCCAGCACTGCCTGGCGCAGCAGCCCGGCGTCGGCGTCCCAGAAGGCGTAGGTCAGGCCGCGTGCGCCGCTGCGGTTCTCCCACCAGTAGGCGCCCAGCGGCAGCAGTTCCATGGCGTCGCCGACGTCGAAGCTGCGCCGCGCCGTGCCGCGCAGGCGCGCCAGCAGCACCGGATCCGCTTGCGGCCCGGCCGCTTGCAATGCCAGGGTCAGGACGTGTACTTGGGCGCACAGGACCAGGGCCTGGCCCTCGTCGACGCCGAAATCGCGCTCGACCAGCAGATCGGCGATGCCGGCCAGCCCGCGCAGCAGGCCCGCCAGGCGCGGGAAGGATTCGACCCGGGCCGAGGTGGCGAGGGCGCGCAACTGGGGCGCGGCGATGTCGCTCGCATGCGACCAGCCGCCGGCGCAGAGTTCATGCACGAGCGCGCGCGCCTGGGCCAGGAAGCGGGTTTCGTCGTCGCCCAGGCCGTCGGGCGGCGCGGCCGCCGCTTCGGCCTGCCCGGGCCAGGGGAAGGATTTGCCGTGCGCGCGCCATACGGCTGCGAGGGCGAGCAGGTGCAGGGCCTTGCGCAGGCGCGGCTCGGCCTCCGACACCATGCCGGCATAGCCGGTGCCGGCGATGTAGCGGCAGACCAGGTCGAGGGCGGGCAGGCGGATGTTCAGCACCGCGCCCTGCACCGCGATCTCCGCCGTGTCGAGGGTGTCCTGCATGCCGGCCGCCTTGCGCACGGCGGCCACGCCGGCGGCCTTGAACAGCGCGTCGGCGTCGAGCGCCAGCACTTCGTCCAGTACGTTCGCCTGCTCCACCGGCGCGGCGTCAAGCGCCGCCGCATCGGCGGAAGGCGCGGGGGCCGGTGCGCTGCGCAGCCACAGCGCGGCGGCCAGGATGTGCTTGCACACGCCCGGCGCCGGGCAATCGCAGCGCGCCGCGCCCGGGCCTTGCGGCGCCAGCTGCACGCGCTGGCCGTCGGCCGCGACCACGCCGTCCGCTGCGCCGCCGTCCGCGTGCCAGCCGACCTTGCCGGCTTCGACATCCTTGGCGGCGCGCCGCAGCAGGCCGGCGCTGGCCAGCGCCGTGAGCGCATCGTCGTCGTAGTTGCCGTAGACGGCGCGCCAGTCAAGCGGCGCGCTCATGCCATCGCCTCGGCCAGCCATTGCGCGAAGTGGGTCGGTGTCAGCGCGGCCACCTGCATGCCGCGGTCGGCCAGGCGCTGGGCCATGGCATGGTCGTACACCGGCTGCGCCTCCTGGTCGAGCGCCGCCAGTCCCAGCAGCTTGACGCGCGCCTCGTTCAGGCGCTTGACGCTGCCCAGCAGCGGGCCGGGCATCGCGCCTTCCATGAAGTCGCTGATCAGGGCCAGCACGCTGCGCTGGGGCGACTGCACCAGGCTCTCGCAATACTGCATCGCGCGGCCGATGTCGGTGCCGCCGCCCAGCTGCACGGTCAGCAGCACCTGTACCGGATCGTGGGCCAGGTGGCTGAGGTCGACCACGTTGGTGTCGAACACCACCAGGCGCACCCGCACCGCCGGCAAGCTGGAGAGGATGCCGGCGACGATCGCGCTGTACATCACCGAGTCGAGCATCGAGCCGCTCTGGTCGACGCACAGGATCACGTCCCATGGCAGCTGGCGCTTGATGCGGGCGTTGAAGCGCGGGCGTTCGATCAGCAGGCGGCGCAGCTGCGGGTCGTAGTGCTTGAGGTTGGCCCCGATGGTGGCGCGCCAGTCGAAGTTCTGGAAGCTGCGCAGCGACGACTGGCGGAAGCGGTTGCGCCGGCCCTGCAGGGCGTTGACGAAATCCTGGCGCAGGGTGCGCGTGATTTCCTCGACCACCTTGCGGATCACGCTGCGCACGGCGTCCAGGGTGGCCGCGTTCATGCGGCCGCGCATCTGCAGCAGGGTGCGCGCCAGCGCCTGGTTCGGTTCCAGCGAGAGCAGGGTGGCCGGGTCGTCGAGCAGTTCGCGGATGCCGTAGCGGTCGAGCGCATGGCCTTGCACGCGCTCGAACACCTCGCGCGGAAACAGCTTGCGGCTGCGCTGCAGCCAGTCGAGCGCCTTGATCTGGCTCGGATCGAGGCCGGCGCCGCGCTGTCCATTGCGCGGGGAGCGGACCTTGCCGGCGTACTCGCGTCCGTACAAATAGTCGAGGGTGGCGTCGATCTCCCCGTCGCGCCCGTTCAAGCCCCCGCCAAGGTTGTCGCCGGCATAGCGGCCCAGCACCAGGCGCCAGCGGCGCGCCGCTTCATTGCTCATGCCGTTTCCTCCGCCAGCCAGGCGTCCAGGCCATCGCGCGCCAGGCACAGCGCCAGCGCGCCTTGCAGCCGGGCGCCGGCGGCCATGTCCGCTTCCGAGAAGCCGTACTGGACCGACGCCAGCGCGTCGTCCAGCCCGGCGTGGGTCTGCGCCAGGGCTTCGGCCAGGCGCGCCGTCTCAAAGGGCTTGAGCTGGGCAAAGGCCAGGCGCAGGTCGGGCAGGTAGGTGATGAAGGCGGCTTCGTCCCAGCCCGCCAGGATGCGGTCGAGGTCGCGCTGCAGGCCGGGCTGGGTGAGCAGCAGCTCGGGCGCCGCCGCCATCAGGCCGCCCAATGCGCGCACCGCCTCTTGCGGCCGGGCGCCGGAACCGAAGTGGGCGCCGAGCATGGCGCCGAGCCGCACCGCGTCCCAGGCGCCGTCGAGGAAG
>Ga0209023_10002083_pt1 | contig 25722 bp, 26 predicted proteins | sample LakOneMetagenome_FD_187468 | JGI IMG/M metagenome (GOLD analysis project Ga0209023, IMG submission 187468) | Freshwater and sediment microbial communities from Lake Erie, Canada (SPAdes) (version 2) | ecosystem: Environmental > Aquatic > Freshwater > Lentic | place: Lake Erie, Canada... | reverse complement strand
CGTCCCGGCACACTCGACAAGCTGGGTCTCGACTACGCCTCCATCGCCGAGCGATTTCCGCGACTGATCTACTGCTCGATTTCAGGCTTCGGCCAGACCGGACCGAGACGCACTGAGGCCGGCTACGACGCCGTGATGCAGGCCGAAGGCGGACTCATGAGCATCACGGGGTCGGCCGATGGTTCACCGTATCGGCTGGGCGTCGCCATTGCCGACATCGTGTCCGGCATGTTCGCCGCACAGGGCATCACCGCTGCGCTGTTCGCGCGCGAACGCACGGGTCGCGGCCAACAGGTCGACATCGCGATGCTCGATTCGGTCGTGGCGCTGCTGTCCTATCAGGCCGGCATCTACTTCGCCAACGGCGTCGCCCCGCCGCGTCTTGGCAACCGACACCCAACGATCGTTCCCTACGAAACGTTTCGCGCCTCGGACGGCGACTTCGTCGTAGCGGTCGGCAATGACGACCAGTGGCGTCGATTCTGTCGTGTGACAGGCTTTGCCGAGCAGGACATGTACGCGACGAACCGGCAGCGCGTGACGAACTACGACTCGCTGAAGCCCGCACTCGATGCGCTGCTCGGAGCGGGCACGCGCGAACACTGGATTACGCAACTGAAGGCAGCTGGCGTACCCTGCGGCTCGGTGCGCGATCTGCAGGAAGTGTTTGCTGACCCGCAGACGCAGTCGCGTGACATGCTGGTCGAACTGCAGCACGCGGTTGCCGGACTGGTCAAACTGACCGGCACACCACTTAAATTTTCCGATACGCCGGGCTCGGTGCGCACACCGCCGCCGCTGCTTGGCGAACACACGGCGACGGTGCTCGCGAACGATCTGGGACTTGCTTCCGATCGCATCGACGACCTCCGTTCGAAAGGCGTTATCTGATGGAAACCTCTGTTGTTCGAAAGCGCGTCACCGACACCATCGAGAAGTCGAAGCGGCAGGCAGCCGAACGTCGCACGAGAGCGGATGAAGCCGCACGTACGTACGCCGCGTTTCTCGACGGCATCGCCATCCCGATGTTCAAGCAGGTCGCCAACATCCTGAAGGCGAGCGGCTACACGTTTACCGTGTTCACACCGTCAGGCTCGGTGCGCATGATGTCGGACCGCAACGCGGAGGACTTCATCGAGTTGACCCTCGACACCTCCGGTCCGCAGCCCATGGTGCTCGGCAAGTCGAGTCGCTCGCGCGGACGCCGGGTGCTCGAACACGAGCAGGCGATCGCCGAGCAGAGCGTGGCACACCTCACCGAAGAACACGTGCTGCAGTATCTGCTGACCGAGATCGAGCCGCTCGTCGAGCGGTAGCGGACGTCCGGCGCTGCGCGCGGCGCGTGCATGAGCACGCTGCAACGCGCGACTCCCAGGCGAGCGAGCGCCTCGAGTGCGAGCGCACCGCCTGGATCGATGGTCCTTGATGGGGCGTCAGGCGAGGCGTTCGATGATGGACGTGTCGACGCCCTGTCGGCGCAACTGCGCGAGCAGTCCAGGCCGATCTGCCGCGCACTGGTAGGCTTCACGCACGTCAACCGCCCCACTCCGCGCAAAACCACTGATCGCGTCGTTGAGCGGCACCATGCCGTACTGCCGACCGGACTCGATGGCCAGCGGCAGCTGCGAAATCTGGCCGTCAGCGAGCAGACGAGCCACACCTGGTGTGTTGAGCAGCACTTCGCGTGCAGCGAGTCGACCGCCGCCAGACTTCTTCAGCAGCACCTGCGCGACAACGCCAAGCAATCGATGACCGAGCAGTAACTGCACCCGCTGGTGCTCGGCAGGTGCCGACAGGCGGATGAACCCGTCCATCGCCGACGCCGCGCACGTGGCGGGAAAACCGCAAATGACCAGGCGTCCTGCTGCAGCCTCGAGCGCCAGGTTCGACACCTCCGCCGTCCGCACATCGTCTATCAGCAGCACGTCGGGATCTTCGCGAAGCGCCGCCTGCACGGCCGACGCGGTGGAATGCTCGTCGCGCGTTTCACGCTGACTGACCATCGAGGTCACGCGTTCGTGCAGCACACCGATGTCGCGCTCCACCGTGATGACGTGTGCGTGACGTGTGCGGTTGACGTGATCGACGAGCGCCGCCATGAGCGTGCGCTTTCCACTGAGCCGCGGCCCGGTGACACACAGCAGACCCTGATGCTCGCCCGCCAGCGCCTGAATGGCTGGTGAGAGCCCGAGACGATCAGCAGTTACCGCACGCAGCGGAAGAATGCGGAACACCCCACCAGGTCCCCGTTGATCGCGGAAGCTTACGCATCGAACCCGCCCGAGCCCCGAAAACTCGGTCGTCCATTCGCGGGCGAAAGCCCCGCGCGGATCATCGATGCCGTGCTCCGGCAGCACGACACGGAGGTACGCCTCCACTTGATTTGCCATGAGCGCAGGTGCGCCGTCGAGCGGTCGCACCTCGCCGTCCACGCGCATCGCGGGACTCGCACCGGACACCAGATACAGCGTCGAGCCGCCGCGGTCAGCAACCATGCGCAGCAGGCGTTCAAGGCCGGCGACTGGCGACTCCGAGGAAGGCGACGGCGTCTCGGCGCGCAGGGGCGTGCGCGTCAGCGGCAGCACGATGGCCGGTTGCGCGTCGCTCTCGTCACGCGCCACAGCCGCCTGGCGCCGTCGCATGTCCACGAGCGACGAGTCGCGCGGACCCCGTGCACTCGCCGATGCGCCCGCGTCTCGACGGGCCGTGTCTCGCGCCGTCGTATCCAGCGAGGGCATCGACACGCGTGGCGGCGGCACCGACACTGGCGCACTGTCACTCTGGCGCCGCTGCAGTCCCGTCCTGCGAATCTCCACCCACACATCGTCTCCGCCGCGGGCAGCCACGACGCTGAACCGCTCGCCAGGAAACAGCGGGTCTTCGGGCAACACGCACTGCGTGGCGCCGATCTCCTTCAGCACACGCTGCGATTCCTCTGGCAGCAACTGCTCGATGATGTTCGCGAGCGCGCTCGCCGACAGGGGGTCGCTCGCCAGGCTCGCGTGGCCGTTATCGGTCACGACGTATGGACGATCACCCACATGCATCACCAGTGCGTCACCGTCCATCAGGACGATGGCCTGCAGCAGAGAGGGTACGAACGTCATGGCAAACGGCGTAGTGGAAGGTGTGGGGGCTGGATGCACCAGCGTGAATGAATGGGCATCAGTGTATCGCCATACACCCGTTTTGAGGAGTGCCGGTAGATAATGGCGGTGCCATGCTTCCTTCGAGCACGGTCGAAAACTACATCAAGGCGATCTACCAGGGGCAGACGGCTCTTTCGCCGGACGCGCGCCTGGTGCCCATGGGACACGTCGCGTCAGCGCTCGGCATCACGCCCGGCACGGCGACCACCATGGTCAAAGCCCTCGCCGAGTCCGGACTCGCCGAATACGAGCCGTACAGCGGCGTGCGTCTGACGGGGGCTGGCGAACGTCTCGCCTTGCTCGTGCTCCGACGCCACCGTCTGGTGGAGCTATTCCTCGTGCAGGTGCTCGGCATGAACTGGGACGAGGTGCACGACGATGCCGAACACCTCGAACACGTCGTGTCGGACCGGCTGATCGAACGCATCGATGAAATGCTCGGGCGCCCCACGCACGATCCCCACGGCGACCCGATCCCGACGGCCGAAGGGGCCATGCCCACGCGCCATCACGACAGCCTGCTCACGTGTCCCACGGGCACTCCCCTCCGCGTTACACGCATCACCGATCAGGATCCGGCGTTCCTGCGCTTTGTCGAGCGAAACGGATTGAAGCCGGGTCAGGTCGTCGAAGTCGACTCGAGGGACACGGCTGCCGATTCAGTGAAGCTGGTTGGCAAAGGCGGCACGTCGATCACCATCGGCACCCGCGCTGCGTCGAAGCTGCTCGTCGAAGCACCGGACGCCTGAACTTCAGGCAGGTTCGCGCACGAGGACTCGCAGGTCGCGCGAACGCGCACCCGCTCAGGACTTGCCGCGTCGACGAGGTCCGATGGCGCCGTGTGACGTGTCGCGGAGAATGCGGCGAATCTCGGTGACGAGATCGTCGGGCAGACACGGTTTGGTGACGAACGCATCGCACCCGGCGGCTTTGGCACCCTCGAGGATGCCGGCCACGGCATGCCCGGTGAGCGCCACCACTGGAATGGCCGCCGTGCGCGGGTCGGCCTTCAGACGCCGCGTGGCTTCCCACCCGTCCATCACGGGAAGCGAGAGGTCCATGAGGATGATGTCGGGATGCGTGTCGATGGCGCGCTGCAAGGCTTCGAGGCCGTTTGCGGCTTCCACCACGTCGAAACCGGTGAACTGCAGATACTCGCGATACATCTCGCGGGCGTCCGGATAGTCGTCGACGAGCAGTACTCGCAACCGCTCGACCGTCTTGGTTCCCGTCTCACCGTTCTGCATCGTCAAGCTCTGTTCGCGGAGAATGCCGGGCGAACGAGGTAGCAACCGGAGTGGCACGGCGTCGCGGGAGGGTCCCGCGAGTCGACAGGTCGTCGCGCACACGTGCGACACAGCACGCCAGCCGCACAGGGAATGTTACAACGTTGCGGCGAGTTGCAGGGGATGGTCGATGATGCGATCGGTCTCGAGCAGTTCGCCCGCCGGAATACCGGCGTAACCAAACCCGTAGCGTGCGATGCACACCTGGGTGCCGGCGTTACGCGCCGCGCGCAGATCGGCTGCCGAATCGCCCACCATCAGACTCGCGGGCGCATCGACGTCTGCATCGCGCATCAGCGAGAGCAGTCCCGCAGGATCGGGCTTGCGTGGAAGCGGGCCGTCGCCGCCGAGGACGCGTGAACCGAAGTAACCCGCCAGACCGCACCCCTCGAGAATGGCGCGAGTCGCGTGAATCGGCTTGTTGGTCAGGACCGCGAGCGTCCCGCGCGTGTTGAGCGTCTCGAGCAACTCGGGAACGCCCGCATATGGACGCGTGTGTTCGAGCATGCGGAGGTGATACGCATCGAGAAACCGCTCGAGTACATCGGCCGGCCTCGGGCAGTTCGCGGCTTTGAACGCCCGCGCAATGAGCAGCGCCGCACCATCGCCGACCATGCCCGCAATGGCCGCTTCTGAAAGCGGCGTCGCGCCGCACTGCTGCAGCACGTCGTTGGCGGCATTCGCAATGTCGCGCTGCGAGTCCACCAGGGTTCCATCGAGATCGAAGACGAACAGGCGTATACGACTGGTCACGGATGTACGGTCTGCGGTGGGGGCGTCACGGCCGATGACGTGCGTGGGTTCACTCGGAGGGACCACGCGCTACGCGCGCCGGTACTCGGCGTAGGAAGACGGTGTCTCCCAGACGGTGACGCGGACGACGGGAAGTTGCTGGCCGGCGGCGTAGTCGAAAATCAGCTTCGCCAGGCATTCGGCTGTCGGATTGCTGTCGACCAGGAAGACCGGTTCGCCGAGCGTACGAAGCGCGTCAACCAACGGATCGTCGCGGCGCAGGATCATCTTGTGATCCAGTTCAGCGTCAATCCAGGCCTTCACGATGCGCTTGATGTCCGAGAAGTCGCACACCATGCTGCGCGCGTCGAGTTCGGCGGCCTGCACCTCGATCTCCGCGACGGCGTTGTGTCCGTGCGGATATCGGCACACGCCGTCGTAGTTGAGCAGACGGTGACCGTAACAGAAATCGATGCGCTTGGTGACCGAGAACATCAGCGGCGTGGTGAATCAGGAAACCGGGAACAGCAGTGCATCCGAAGAATCAAGAGTAGCACCCTCGCCCCCTGGCGGTCTCCCCGGCGGGCGCGCTCCGCGCCGGCCGGGGCTCGTTCCTGAATCTGCGCGCTGACCTACCAGCTGCTGCGGCTGGCCGATTCGCCGCTTCGGCGAACGCTGATCGAGCCGTCGCCGCTGCGGATCGTGATGCGCGGACCACCCTGGCCGATGCGCCCCTGCGCACTCCGGCGATGACGCCCGTCGCTCGATCCGGAAAACGCCACATCCGACACGCGCACACGGCCGTCGCCGGTTGACGCATCGAGCTCGGCACCAAAGCCGTCCGGCACTTCCAGCACCACCGAACCGTCGCCGGTCGACATCGACCAATCGGCGGCAGGACCGGCGCCCTGCGCATGCACGCGAACGCGGCCGTCGCCGGACCGGACATCGAGCTTCTTGATCGTGCCGTCCACTTCGATGCTGCCGTCGCCAGACTTGGCGTCGACCGCACCGTTCACCCGCTCGAGATGAATGGCTCCGTCGCCGGTGTGCGCACGCAGATCGCCGTCTACGCCGTCGACCGTGATGCGCCCGTCACCGGTGTTCGCGTCGATGTGCGCCTTTTCCGGCACGGTGACGCGCAGATACGCGCCGCGCGGACCGAAGTGCATGTGCGACCACCCGTCCTGCTGCCGCACCTCGACTTTTACGGAGTCGCCGCTCTGGTCGGCGGAAACGACCATGCGGTCGGCTTCCTCCTTGTCCACCGCGTGCTTCTCGATCACAACGAGCACTTCGGGTCGATTCCAGGTGGTGACCTCGATGCGTCCATCGAAGGTGCTCAGCGTCACCTGCGGCGTGCCACTGACAGCGAACCGTTTCTCGGTCGTCTCGATCGCGCCGATTTCGCCAGCGGCGATGTCCACGCAACCAGACACACCGACTGCGACGACTCCGGCAAATGCGAGTGTGGCGGCGGTTCGAGCAGTCAACATCAGGCCTCCAGTGCGCAACGGACGCGCAATGTCAGGCTTAGACGGAGGTGGTGCGCGGGCTGTTCCCGTGGCGTGCAACCCTTCGGTAAACAAGGGTTCCGGCAATGTAGGTCTGGACGAGCTGGCCGTCCGCATCGAAGACAGCGAGGTCGGCCACCGCCCCGTCGGCGAGAACGCCCCGATCGTGCAAGCCGAGCTCGCGGGCAGGCGTGGTTGCGCACAGCTGTGCCGCATCGATCATCGACACGTGCATCTCGCGGGTCAGCCGATAGAACGCGCGGTCGAGGGTGGTGGTGCTACCGGCCATCGTGCCATCGGCGAGTTGCGCGCAGTGATCCGTTGCGCGAATCTCGCGTCCGCCAAGGCGGGCGGTCTCGCCGACTGACAGACCGGCGGCAGCCGTCGCATCTGATACAGCCAGCATCCGGGACGCGCCCTTCGCGGCGAGCGCCAGGCGCACCATCGCAGGATGCACGTGAACACCGTCGCAGATCACTTCCGTGGCAAGTTCAGGGCGCCCGAGCGCGATGCCCGCCAGCCCGGGACGACGATGGTGCATGGGACGCATGGCGTTGAAGAGGTGCGTGACCTGACACGCGCCGTGAGCAATCGCCTCGAGCGTGACCGCGTCATCGGCGGCGGAGTGTCCGAGCGAGACGCGAATGCCCCGCTGCACCAGCCACGTGATCAACTCCATACCGCCGCTCGTCTCTGGCGCCAGCGTGACCGTCGCGATGTCCGCAAGAAACGTATCGATGACGTCGCGCAGTTCTTCGGTTGTGAATGCCGCCTGCTGCGTCGCCACCGGAGAATCGGAGGACACGGCAATATTCGAAGGCATCCACGTCCGGATGCATGTTGCCGGTTGCGCGCCGCAGTATTCAGCGCTGATGAAGTTGCTCTCGAGATGCGCGCCGAGCACACGAGCGCTTCCAGATGCTCCCGACGCACGCGCGACACGCACCTGCTCGAGCACGCGCCGGAGTTCCTCCGGTCCGCACGCCACCGTCGTCGGACAGAAGGCGGTGACGCCGTAGCGAGGCATGGCCTCGGCAATGCGTGCGACAGTCTCGCCGTCGTCCAGGGTGTCGATGCCGTCGACGCCGTGCACGTGCGCATCGATGAAACCCGGCACGATGGTGTGACCGTGACAATCCACCACCGGGCCTGACGCCGTGTGCGCAGCGTCGGAGACTCGTGTGATGCGGCCAGCGTCGAGTGTGATGGTGCCGTGAGCAATCACGCGGTCGGGCAGCACCAGGTCGGCGCCCGCGAGCACGATCACGCGTCGCCTCGGCGCCAGTCGGTGTGGACTTCGAGCGTGCGCCCGGCGAGTGGCAAACCGATAGCGGCGCCAGGCTCGCGCGCAAACAGCAGGCGATCGATACGGTCCATCAGTAGCTGGAAACGCCGCTCGTCTGGCGCACTGATGATGAGGACGCCGCTGCCCTCGGCCGGTGGAAAGCGTCGTTGGTCGAGATAGTCGCGGTCGAGGGTGATGAGCGTGCGGTGCAGTTGGTGGGCCATACGGAAGTGCGCCACGTCAGATTCCCGACGCAGCGCATCATCCTCGAGCACGAAGAACACGTCCCAGCCGAGAGCTCGTCGCATGTAGCCGACGAGGCCTGCCGGAACGTTGGCGTCCGCATACACGCGGGGCCGGGTCGAGAGTCGCTGGGCATGTGGCGCAAGTGCGGATGCCAGCGTACCCACGGTGTCAGCCTTTGGCCTCGGCTTCCGCGTCGCGTTCGGCCTTTGCCGCCTTGGCCTGAGTGAGCAGGTCAGCCACCAGGCTGTCTCGCTTGTGCAGCAGCTCCTTGCGTGGCCGCTGCGCGTTGGGCGAGGCGAGCGCGTACTCGCAGAAGAGCGGGAAGGCGATCGTCGAGTCGACGTACGCCACGACCGTGTCCGGAAGCACGCCGGGATTGACCTTGCCCCAGCTCACGGCTTCAGACGGTGTGGCGCCGGACAGACCGCCCCACACCACCTGGTCGGTCGTGATCTGGATGAAGTAGTCGTTGCCGCCCTTGGGAATGCCGTAGACCTCCCACAACGTAGGCTGCGCCTGCAGGTAGAAGTTCTTCGGCGAGCCTCCACCGAGAATGACGCATCCGTTCTGCTTGCCTGCGAGCACGAGCGCGCAGACCTCGTTGACGTCGCGGTTCGGATCGATCATCAGCTGACTGTCGTTCATCAGCTCGTGATACGCGATGTTCATGCCGAGCGAGCTGTCGCCAGGCGACGAGGTGTAGATCGGCACGCCGCACTTCGCGGCGCGTGCGACCACCGAGTGCTCTTCGCACCCCGGGTAGTGCTCGAGCAGATCGAGACCCAGCCGGTAATGCAGTTCCGAGGTCGGTATCGGGCCGTTGAGGCCTGAGCGCACGAGGAAGTCGCGGATGTACTGATCGGTTTCGAGCAGCACCGTCGCGGGAAACAGGACGTCGTAGATGCGGATGACGCCTTCTTCGTAGAGCGCGACGTCGTCGAGGAACGGCGAGCCGCGATGCAGCGTGAAGTTCAGCGCGTAGTGCAGGTCGTGATACAGGTTGGCACCTGTCGAAATCACGAAGTCGATGAGCCCGCGCTCCATCAGCTCGATGACGCAGCCGCCCAGTCCGGCGGGCGTCAACGCGCCGGCCACCGTCAATCCGATGGTCGTGTCGTTGCCAGGCGCCAGCATCTTGTCCGCATAGATCTGGCAGGCCTCGGACAACCGGCCGGCGTTGAACGCCTGAAAGCCATCGTCGATGAGATGTTTGATCTGCGGACTGCCGGTTGGCCGGTAGTACTTAATCGGCTTGCCGGTGAGGAACGACTTTCGGGACAGCCCTGGCGAACCAGGCGCGCGATGGGGCACGAGGGGATCTCCTTCTCTTGAAAAAATAGCTTAACATCGACCGTTGTGGACCTCGCGCCGACACCGCTCTGGATGACCGTGCTCGTCGAAGCCGTCTTCCTCGGCCTTGTGTGTCTGGTGGTGCTCGCCGTCGTCTCGTGGTTCAAGGGCCGGGCGTTCGCCGAAGGCGCTGTCTTCCGAGCCAGCCGGCTCAGCGCCGGCAACCGGCTGCTTCCCACGCAGGTGCTCATCACGCCGCGCTCGGTCGTGCAGTACAAGCCAGGCTGGATTGGCAAGCAGGAAGAGTCCATTCATCTCGCACATGTGGCGTCGGTGAAGATCCAGACGGGTCTGCTCCTCTCCGACCTGCTCATCGAAACGAGCGGCGGCGCCAGCCCCATCCGCTGCCACGGACACCGCAAGGGCGACGCGCTCGAGATGAAGCGCCTCATCGAGCACTACCAGGACGAGTACTACCGCAGCAGCCATCGCACCCCCGGGTCTGCTGACCCCGCCCCGACTGCCCGATAAACCGTCTAGCCAGATGGAAGAACCAACGCACAGCGTGCACCGCGCTGGCGCGCCGGGCCGTCCCGCGTTAGGGGAGTCCGACTCGCGCTTTCGTGCGCTCGTCCAGTCGCCGCTTCGTGCCGGACTGCTCCGCTACCTGCATGCGCGGTCGGAGGAGGCCTTCGGCATCGATGCCCTGATGCAGTCGTTTGGACGCCTGCGGCAGGACATCGAGAACTGTGTCCGCGAACTGGTGGAAGTCGGCGTCGCTCGCGTGGCCGCGGCCAACGCGGGGTCACCATCCTATAGCGCGGCGCTTCCGGCAGATCCGGTCCTCGCCGCACACCTCGAGACCTTCCTCGAGCGACGCGCCAACATCAGCGCGGAAGACGAGTCTGAAGCCGTGCAGCGCTTCCGCGAGATGATCGGTCGCGACGAGAAGATGCTGATCGTCTTCGAGTGGATCCGCACCGCAGCCAAGTCAGACATCTCGGTGCTCATCCTCGGACCGACCGGCTCGGGCAAGGAAGTCGTCGCGCGCATGATTCACGAGTTGAGCCGGCGTTCGCGCGCCCGCATCCAGGCCGTGAACTGCGCCGCACTCCCCGACACCCTCTTCGAATCGGAAATCTTCGGCTACGAGAAGGGCGCGTTCACCGGCGCGCAGGACCGCAAGCCTGGCCGCCTCGAACTGGCCAACGACGGCACGCTCTTCCTCGATGAGATCGGCGACATGTCGCTCATCGCACAGGCGAAGTTCCTGCGCGTGCTCGAAGAGCGGCGCTTCGAGCGGCTGGGCGGACAGAAATCCATCGGCGTCGACTTCCGCCTGATCTCGGCCACCAATCGCCCGCTCGAACAGTTCGTGCGCGATGGCCGGTTCCGCGAAGATCTCTACTACCGCGTCAACGCGTTCGCCATCCGGCTGCCGTCGCTGCGCGAACGTCCGGTCGACATCCCGGTGCTGGCGCAGCGTTTCCTCGCACGCTACTGCGCGTCGCAGGGCCTGCCTCCAGACGGCAAGACCTTCACGCGCGAAGCCCTCGAGGCGCTCGCCGTGTATCCGTGGCCGGGCAACATCCGCGAACTCGAGAGCACGGTGTCTCGCGCCGCTCTGTCGTCGCCGGGCCGCACCATCCGTCAGCAGGACGTCGAGTTCCTGCAACCGTTCTCGACGCCGCAGCCGGCTGAACCCGATCGGCTGCCGTCGCTCGCCGAAGCCGAACGCGCACACATCTCGCGCGTGCTCGATGCCGTGCAGTGGAACAAGAAGGAAGCCGCTCGCGTGCTCGACATCAGCCGCGGCACGCTCTACCGCAAGATTGCCGAATACGCACTCGATCCGTCAGCGCAGGCGACACCGGCGCCACCTGCCGACTGACACGCATCGAGCCGCTCGCACCCTCTGCATTAGCATAGAAGCGCGTGTTCCTTACCCGACCCATTGCCGCCGTCGAGCTCGCAACTCCGCGCGCTCGCATCGTGCACCTGGATATGCGCGATACGGCGTTTCCCTTCGAGCCGGGCCAGGCCATCTGGATCGGCGCGCATGGACAGCCGCAGCGCAAGCCCTACTCGATCGCGTCGGCCCCCGAAGACATCTCGCGTGAGGGCCGACTGCAGTTGCTCGTCGGCGTCGATGCCACTGGCGTCGCGGGGCCGCACCTACCGCTGGACGTCGGCGTTGAGATCGACATCGAGGGTCCTGCCGGTGGTTTCACGTTTCCCCTCAACCCGACGGAGCGTCGATTTCTGTTCGTCGCCGGCGGCACCGGCATCTCTCCGCTGCGCTCGATGCTGCGTCACGCGCTGAACGTGCCGCACGATTCCATCGGCGTCATGTACAGCGCCCGGCTGCCCGAAGAGCACGCGTTCGCGAACGAGCTGCGCGCCATGGCCAATGCGGGAGCCATCGAGCTGCGCTTCACCGCGACACGCGTCACCGCACAGGAAGCGTGGGCGGGTGGCCGGGGACGCATGACGCAGAAAGATCTGGCGCCGCTGGTCCACGATGCCAGGACGCTATGCTTCGTGTGTGGACCGCAGGCGCTGGTCGACGAAGTGCCGGGGATGCTGCACGCACTCGGGGTCTTGCGTGAGTGCGTGCGAATCGAAGAATGGGTCTAGGAATCGAGAATCTGGAATCCAGAATCTAGAATCTAGAATCGCGAATCTGGAATCGCAAATCTGGAATTGCAAATCTTCAATCTGAAATCTTCAATCTGAAATCCCTAGATTCCCACGACGTGATAGCCGGCGTCGACCATCAGCACTTCGCCCGTGATGGCGCGTGAGGCGTCGCTCAACAGGAACACTGCGGCGTCGGCAATCTCACCGAGTTCCATGCCCCTGCGCAGCGGCGCGCGCTCGCGCTGTGCCTGCAGCATCAGTGACAGACCCGGAATGCCGGCGGACGCCAGTGTCTTGATCGGTCCGGCTGACACCGCATTGACGCGAATGTTCTGCGGGCCAAGATCCGCCGCCAGGTAGCGCACGGCAGACTCGAGCGCAGCCTTCGCCACCCCCATCACGTTGTAGTTCGGAAACACGCGGTCGGCGCCGATGTGCGACAGCGTCACCACGGTGCCGCCGCCGCGCTTCTCGAAGAGCGGCAGACACGCGTTGGTCAGCGCGATCAGCGAGTAGGCACTGACATCGAGTGCGATGCGGAAACCTTCGCGAGAGGTCTGCACGAATCGATTCGACAACTCGGCCGCCGGTGCGAACGCCGCGCCGTGCAGAGCGAAATCGAGCCCGCCAAACTCCGCGTCGAGCGCTGCGGTCAGCGCCGCAATCTGCTCGTCGCTGGTGACGTCGCACGGCAGGACCACGGCGTTTGGCAACGTCGCGGCAAGCTCGCGCACGTTCTGCTCGAGCCGCTCGGTCGGATAGGTCAATGCGATGCGCGCCCCGGCCTTTGCAGCGGCCTGCGCAATCGACCAGGAAATCGAGCGCTTGTTAGCCACGCCGAGGACGAGGCCGGTCTTGCCGGAGAGATCTGACATGTGGTTACTCTTTGAAGGTCGGCGTCATGCAACACGAACACGCGAGCGGAGGCTCGCGGCGCACGTTCGCGTTGATGAGGGTCTACTTCGAACGGTTGCGTCCGCCACCCTGACGGTTCTGGCCCGGGCGCGCGGCGGCGCCGCCGCCACCCCCACCCGGCCGGCTACCGTGCCGGTTCCCGCGGCTCACGTTGCCGTTGCCCGAGCCGCCCGTGCCGTTTCCACCCTGCCGGTTGTTCTGCATGGGCGCAGCACCCGCGCGAAAGCCACGCGCGCCGCCGAAACGTTTGGGCCGACCTGGATTGGGTTGTCGAATGGTGAAGTCTGGAGCTTGCCGTGTGGTGGCGACCTGACCTTCGTGCCGAGGCAGCTGCGCGCGAATGAGACGACGATGGAGCGGACCTTCTTCAACGGGCGCATCCGCGTCGGCTGTCGCCTCATGTTCGGATGGTTGGAAGAGCGCTTCGAAGTCGGCCACGCCGCCGCTGACGCGCGGTGGCGGTGCGGGAGAGGGACGGGGCGCAGCCACCACCGGCAACGGCACCTCTGCGTCCGCAACCATCGGCGACGGCGCGGGTGTGACCTTGCGAGGTGTGACGGCCGCGAGCACCTGCGAATACAGCGCGCCTTCCTCGCCCTTCTTGCGTTGCCGAGGAATCGCCGCGTGTTTGTACTCGTGGTCCGCGTCGCACGTCGTGCAACGCGTCTGTTTCACCGACTCACCGATCATCGCCACGACGACGTGGTTCGTGAGTCGGCGCTCACGTGGACAGTAGTCGTCCAGAATGTCACCGAGCCGAGGCTGGCGCTGCTGCATCAACGAAAACTCCCGACGGACGTCTCTTTCAGGCGGGGAAACTGCGAAAGGTAGAAGGATCTTAACAGAGCTCGTTTTCCCGGAGCAATACCGTTACCCGGGTAATCGGGCGTCTCATCCCTGCGGCGCCATAACCCGACGCACCCACGCTTCCGACTCGACGACCGCTGCAGCCACCGCGGCCGGAGCGGTTGACTGAGGCGTGCGCTTCGCCGCGACTGACGCAGCCGGCGTAATCCGCTCGACGACATCGGCACCGAAATGCTCGCTCGATGCGCGCCACTCAGCCGCCGACAACGATCCGAATTCCCGTCCCTCTGCAAGCAGACGACGAACCAGCGCACCCACGATTTCGTGCGCACTGCGAAACGGCACGCCTTTGCCGACCAGATAGTCTGCAACGTCGGTTGCGAGCAACAGCCCCGATGCGGCAACCGCCGCACGCTCGCGATTGAGCGTGAGTCCGTCGATGACCGACTTCACGACCGCCGTGCAGCCGGCCAGGGTGTCTTCCGCATCGAACACGTGATGTTTGTCTTCCTGCAGATCCTTGTTGTAGCCGCTCGGAATGCCCTTCATCGTGGTGACGAGGGCCACCAGATCGCCGATGGCTCGTCCGGCCTTGCCGCGCACGAGTTCGAGCGGATCGGGATTCTTCTTCTGCGGCATCATGCTGCTGCCGGTGCTCAGCGCATCTGAGAACTCGAAGAAGCGATGTTCGTCACCACAGAAGATGATCAGGTCTTCCGCCAGTCGGCTCAAATGCACCATCGTCAGGGCGCAGGCATAGACGAAGGTGGCCGCGAAGTCGCGATCAGAGGACGCATCGATGCTGTTGGCGACGATGCGATCGAAGCCGAGGTCGACGGCGATGGCCTCGACGTCGACGGCGTAGCTGGTGCCGGCGATGGCGCCCGAGCCGAGCGTCAGCGCACCCGCTTCATGCCTCGCCATCTCCAGGCGCTCGTAGTCTCGCCGCAGTGGCGCCGCGTGTGCCATCAGGAAGTGCGCCACCAGCACGGGCTGCGCCGGCCGGAAGTGCGTGTAGGACGGCATCAGCGCATCGCCTGCCGTCTGCGCCTGGCGTGTCAGCGCATCGATGATGGCGGCCACGGCCTGCTGCAGCGCCGGAATGCGGCGGCGCAGATACAGGCGCAGGTCGAGCGAGACCTGCTCGTTTCGCGAACGACCCGTATGCAGACGCTTGCCCGTGTCGCCCAGCCGAGTGACCAGCTGGCGCTCCACGAAACTGTGGACGTCCTCATCGTCTCCATCGACGAACGCCGGATTCGAGCGACCGAGTTCGAGGATCTCGCTGAGCGCCGCCTGCACCGCTGACGCTTCCTCAGTCGAGAGCACGCCGGCCCGCGCGAGTCCGCGCGCCCACGCCAGGCTGCCCGTCACGTCGTCTTCGAACAGACGACGATCGAAACTGAAAGACGAACCCCACTCGAAGGCGGCGGCATCCGGCGCCTGGTCGAAACGGCCTGACCACAACGTTGTCATCGATATCTGCTCTGAAAAATGTTGATTACGAGACGACCCGCGCCACTCGTGGCGGCGCGGTCGACAGCGATGGTGCGGCTGTCAGCGTCGACACCATCCCCTGCAGCAGACGCACCCGCACAGCACCGGTGACGGCTCGCTGCACGTGGTCCACGCAGGCGTCGAGGGTATCGGCCAACGGCGAAAACCATCGACCCGACTCGATCAGGTCGACGTAGGACGCTGTCACCGACGCCGAAAAGTGTGCGACGTCAGCGGGCACGGCGGCAAGCGTCAAATCACGATGCGCTGCGTGCAGCACGACGGCAGCGGGCGCCTCGCACGCGAGTGTCTCGTTGCCAACGCGGCCGACGCCGTGTGCCGACGCGATCGTTCCGAGACTGGCGATGAGTTCCGTCAGCGGCAACGACACTCCGTTCAGGGCAGACGGGACGCATCCAGTGAAGGCAATCTCCACCGTCGCAGCTTCCAGAGGATAGCCGGTCGCTGGCGCGTTCGCGGCTGGCAGCGTGGTTCCGCCAGTCACAACCGTGCGGCCCCACAGGTTCACGTCCATCTCACCGTCCACGCCGGTCCGCTCGAGTTCGTGGCGAGTGCTTGCGCCGGCGTTCTGCGCTGCCCGTGCCGCTTCACGCTGAACCGCCGTGACGTGAAGCGAAGGCTCGAGGTCGGCAAGCAACTGATCGAGATGCGATGCTCGCGTGCTCGTTCCGCCCGCATGTGCCACGTGTGTCGTGCGTTCGATCCGCGCCATGTCGACGAGCGCGTTGGCGATGATCGCACGGCCGAGCGCACGCGACGCCGGAACGCCGTTCGCGTGCAGGGCGTCGGCGCGCAGCGTCGGCACCACGAAGTCCTGCACGAAGCGTTCGCGCAGGTCGAGGACGTGCGCCCGCAGTGCGCCGAGCGACAGCGCCCGATCGCGCGTCGCTTCGAGTTCGCGTCCTTGTCCAAGATCGACAGTCACCGTGACGACGTCCGCTCCGCGATGCTCGCGCAGCCATGCGATGGCCGCCGAGCCGGCAGCACTTCCTGAATACGCGAGGATGACGCGCATCAACTCGCTGCGTAGGCCTCGAGTCGGCGGGCGAGCGTGGCGGCGCGCCGCCCATCTTTCGCGACGATGAGAATCGTGTCGTCGCCGCCAATCGTGCCGACCGCTTCGGGCAGCCGCGCACCGTCGATAGCGAGCGCCAGCGCCTGCGCCTGGCCGGCCCCCGTGCGCACCACGACGAGCTGCTGCACGCGGTCGATGCGACGCACGAACTGCGACGTCGCTTGCGCAAGCGCGTTGAGCGCGGTCTCAGGACTCGCGGTGGTGACACCTTGACGCTGATACGCGCCGTCTCCGGCGCGCTTCACGAGGCCGAGCTCCTTGATGTCGCGCGAAATCGTCGCCTGCGTGGCCTCGAAGCCGGCACGCGACAATCGGCGACGCAACAGCTCCTGACTGTTCAGCGGCTCGCGGTCGATGAGTTCGAGAATCGCTCCCTGGCGACGGGATTTCATGGTGTGCGACGGGCTCGCCGATGGCATGGCGGCAGAGTCAGCATACACGATTTATGCATAAACTCGCGTCTTTTATGCATCGATTTCTATTGATCAAATCGCACCCAGGCTGTATACATATTCTTTCCAATGCATACGTTGAGCGAGACCATGGCCACCGCACATGGGACGGGTTCCCCGAGCCGTGCGCGGGTGGCCGTTGCCGGCGCCACCGGATACACCGGACAGGAATTGCTCCGCATTCTGGCTCGGCATCCATTTGTCTCGATTGTCGCAGCCACATCGTCTGGTGCGACAGCGTCACGCAAGCTGCCGGCGCTGGCAGGCATCTGGAACGGCAGCATCGTGCCGCTCGACGCGGACCAGCTCGCCAAGGAAGCCGACCTTGTCTTTCTCGCGTTGCCCGACTCGGCGGCCGCCGAACTGGCGCCGAAGTTTGCCAACGCCGGTGTGAAGGTCATCGATCTGTCGGGCGCCTTTCGCCTGAAAGACGACGCGCTGCGAGCGCGGTGGTATCCGGAAACGCATGCCCTGCCCGCAGGGGTCGCCTACGGGCTGACCGAATACGCGCGCGACGATGTGCGGGCGGCGCGCCTCGTGGCCAACCCGGGCTGCTATCCCACTGCGGCCCTCCTCGCGCTCAAGCCGCTTCTCGATGCCGGCCTGCTGTTGCCGAACGCCGACGTCATCGTGGACGCCAAGTCGGGCGTGTCTGGCGCGGGCAAGACGCCCTCGGAGCGGACGCACTTCTGCGAGGTGCACGGCAGTCTGTCGGCCTACGGCGTGCTGAGCCATCGGCATGGCGCGGAAATCGAGCAGGGATTTGGCGGGCCGGTGACCTTCACGCCGCATCTGCTGCCGATCGAGCGGGGCATTCTCGAAACGATCTACGTGCGTGTGGCGCCTGGCACGACGGAAGAAGCCATCGGCGACGTGTACGAGTCGGCCTACAAGGACGCGACGTTCGTGCGTGTGGTCGGCTCCGCGCTGCCGGAAATCAAACACGTGACGCACACCAACTTCTGCGACGTCGGCTGGCGCGTGGATGCAACAGGTCGTGTGGTCATCGTGTCGGTCATCGACAACCTGGTGAAGGGTGCATCGGGCCAGGCCGTGCAGAACATGAACGTGATGCTCGGCGTGCCCGAAACGGCGGGCTTGCTGTGAGCGCGCCAATGGTGCTGAAGTTCGGCGGCGAGTTGCTCGAAGATCCGAGCCGGCTGCAGAACGTGGTTCGCGCCGTCTCGACGATCGTGGCGTCCGGTCAGCCGCTGGTCATCGTGCACGGCGGCGGCAAGGAAATCGACGCGGCATTGAAGGTGGCCGGCATCGAGAAGCGCCAGGTGGACGGCCTGCGCATCACCGACGAGCCGACGCTCGACGTCGTAGTGAGCGTGCTCGCCGGCGCGGTCAACACGCGCGTTGTTGCGGCGCTCGTCACGGCAGGTGTGCGAGCGGTTGGCCTCACTGGTGCCGATGCCGGGTGCGGGCTGAGTGACGCGGCACCACCGCATCAGACGGTCGATGGACGCCAGGTCGACCTCGGACGCGTCGGCATCCCGTCACGCACGGCAGATGTGTCGCTCATCCGCACGTTGACCGCCTCGGGGTTCGTACCGGTGGTCGCGTGCATTGGCCTTGGCGCTGATGGTCGGCTCTTCAACGTGAACGCCGACACGTTCGCCAGTCATCTTGCGTCGCGGCTCACGGCGCGACGACTCGTCATCGCGGGCACCACGCCGGGCGTCCTCGACGAGGGTGGCGTGACGATTCCGGTCGTCTCGACCGACGATGTGGCGACGCTCATCGGGGGCGGCACCGCCACGGCAGGCATGGTCGCCAAGCTGCGGGCCTGCACCGACGCTCTTGCCGACGGCGTCGGCGATGTGCTCATCGTTGACGGACGCGACGTGCCGTCACTCGAAGCGGCAACTGATTCGGCTCCGCCGAAGGCCACCCGCCTCGTGCCGGCTCCGGCTCCGGCCGGACGCCGCTGAACCCCGGAACTCACTTTCCGCAGAACATGTAGAAGACGACGCAATGACCGGCACGGGCCGGTGGACATTCCCCAGTCCGGCCCGAGTGCCGGGGAATGGAGCAGCAGATCATGGCAACAGTGGCAGACGACATTCAGACGCTCGAATCACGGCACGTTCTCCAGACGTACCGGCGCCAACCGGTCACGTTCGTGCGTGGCAAGGGTGTGCGTCTGTACGACAGCGAAGGTCGTGAGTACATCGATCTGCTGTCTGGCATCGGCGTAACCTCGCTCGGCCATGCGCATGCAGGCCTGACGAAGGCCATCACCGAGCAGGCGCAGACGCTGCTCCACACGTCGAACCTGTTCTACCATCCGCTGCAGGGCCAGCTGGCCGCACGCCTCACGAGCCTGTCGGGACTCGAGCGCGCGTTCTTCTGCAACAGCGGCACGGAAGCCATCGAGGCGTGCCTGAAGTTCGCTCGACGTTACTGGCACACGCTCGGTGAGACGCGCACCGAGATCGTGGCGCTCGAAGAATCGTTCCACGGTCGTACGATTGGCGCGCTGTCGGTCACCTCCGACGAGCACTATCGCTCGCCTTTCGAACCGCTCCTGAGCGGCGTGAAGTGGATCGCGGCGAACAAGCCGTCAGCCATTCATGAAGCGGTCACCAGGAACACGGCCGCTGTCATCGTCGAGCCGATTCAGGGCGAGGGTGGTATCCGTCCGCTCACCCCGGCGTTTGCTGCCGCTGTGAATGAAGCCTGCCAGCGCACCGGCGCGCTGCTGATTGCCGATGAAGTGCAGTCGGGCTCGGGTCGCACGGGATATCCGTTCTACTCAGCGGCAATCGGCCTCAAGCCGCAGCTGATGGCGCTCGGCAAGGCGCTTGGGGCTGGCGTGCCCGTCGGCGCGACGCTCGTTTCTGGCGACGTCGCCGCCAAAATCGCACCCGGCGATCACGGCACGACCTACGGCGGCAACCTGCTCGCGTGCCGCGCGGCCCTGTGCTTTGTGGACGAACTGGTCAGCGGCGGCCTGCTGTCGCACGTCGGTCGAGTGGGCGCACACTTCGAACAGCGCCTGCACGAGCTCGCGTCGCGGCATCCGGAAATTCGCGAGGTGCGCGGTGCCGGTGTCATGCGAGGCATCGAGCTCGATCGCGACGCCGCGGCGATCGTGCCCGCCGGACTGAAGCACGGCGTCGTCGTCAACCGAACGGCGGAGAACGTCATCCGACTGCTGCCACCCTACGTGATCACCGAAGCGGAACTCGATGAGGGGCTGGCACGACTCGAGAAAGCGCTCGTCGACATGCTCGGACAAGGCGGCAAGGCGTGACCCGGACCGGTCAGGTGCGCCTGCGGACCGGCAGACCAGCAGACGCCCGGCGCCTGCACGCACTCATCGCTGCGAGCCAGTCGGAAGGTCATCTGCTGCCGCGCACGGAGGCAGAGATTGCGGTGCACGCCGAGCGCTTCGCGGTGGCTGTACGCAACCGCAGAATCGTCGGCTGTGCCGAACTCGCACCGTTGAGCGCGCAGGTCGCAGAAGTGCGTTCGCTCGTCGTGGACCCGTCTGCCCGCAGCCTCGGGGTGGGCAGCACGCTCGTCGAGGAGCTGCGTTCACGCGCACTTCGTGACGGCTTCGACAGGTTGTCGGCGTTCACGCACGCTCCTGGGTACTTCATTCCCATGGGGTTCTCGATCGTTCCGCACCTCTGGGTGACGGAGAAGGTCTACACGGACTGTGTGAACTGTCCGCAGTTTCGCCGGTGTGGTCAGCACGCGATGGTGCTGCCACTCGAATCCATTGACACGACTCAGGACCGCGAGCACGTCGCGGTTGCCCGACACGCATGAGCACAGGATCCGTTCGCATGGTGGAGACTTTCGAGGGCGGCGTCGCGACGCCGCAAGGGTTCACGGCAGCCGGTCAGTACGTCGGCATCAAGGCGCCGGGCCGCGGGCTCGACCTTGCACTGGTCGTATCCGATCGGCCGGCCATCGCAGCGGCCGTCTTCACGACCAACAAGGCGCAGGCGGCGCCGGTGGTCGTGTCGAAGGCGCATCTTGCGGTCTCGCAGGGAACGACGCGCGCCGTCATCGTCAACAGCGGGTGCGCGAACGCCTGCACCGGTGCTGTCGGCATGCAGGACGCCCGCGAGATGGCGAGCCTCACCGCGCAGCTCGTGGGCTGCCCGGCAGAACAGGTGCTGGTGGCATCCACCGGTGTCATTGGCGTGAACCTGGAGATGGACAAGATCCGCGAGGGTCTGCCGGCCACGTTTGCGTCGTGCGCCGCTGACCAGGGACCCGCCGCAGCCCGCGCCATCATGACGACCGACCCGTTTCCGAAGGAAGCGGCGGCTCGGCTCAGCATCAACGGCTCGACGATTACGGTCGGCGGCATGTGCAAGGGCTCGGGCATGATCGAGCCGATGATGGCGACGATGCTCGGCTTCATCACGACCGACGCGGCTGTTCCGCAGCCGTTGCTGGCGCGCGTGCTCAAGGAAGTCGTGGACGACACCTTCAATGCGATCACCGTCGACGGCGAGTGCTCGACGAACGACTGCGTGATGATTCTGGCCAACGGCGCCAGCGGCATCACGATTGACGAACAGTCGCTCGGCGCGTTTGCCGAAGCGGTACGGGCGGTGTGTCTGCCACTCGCGCTCGGCATCGTGCGCGGCGGCGAAGGCGCAACGAAGCTGATCACCGTCAACGTCACTGGTGCCAAGTCCACAGAAGAGGCGCGGCGCTGCGCCAAGGCCATCGCAAACTCACCGCTCGTGAAGACGGCCATTCACGGAGGCGATCCGAACTGGGGCCGCCTCATTGCCGTCGCAGGACGCGCCGGCGTGTCGTTCGAACTGGACAACGCCGAGGTCACCATCGGAACCATCGTGCTGTTCAAGGATGGTCGTCCCTTCGACGACGCCGCGCCGCAAGCGGCCGCCTACCTGCAGCACAAAGAGATCATCGTTGGCGTCAACCTCGGTGTCGGCCAGGCGTCCTCGACTGTGTGGACGTGCGACCTGAGCGCCGATTACGTCCGCATCAACGCGGAGTACCGGACCTAGCCTATGAAGACCGCTGCGCCAGCCAGGAAGGACTTCCTTTCCGTCCTTGATTTCGATCCGGCTGAACTCGAACGCTGCCTGGAAATCGCCGCACACGTAAAGGCCGACCGCATGCTCGGCCGGCAGGCGCCGACCGCTAATGCGCTCGAGGATCGGCACGTGGCGATGCTGTTCGAGAAGGCGTCGCTGCGCACGCGCTCGACCTTCGAGATCGCCGTCGTCGAACTTGGCGGCAACGTCGTGTCGCTCCAGCCCGATGCGGCGCTCGGCAAGCGCGAGCCCGTGGCCGACGTGGCGCGCAACCTCGAACGCTGGGTCTCAGGTGTGGTGATTCGCACCTTCTCGCAGCGTCTGCTCGAGGAATTCGCGGCGGCCGCACCGCGGCTGCACGTGATCAACGCGCTCAGCGACGACCAGCATCCATGCCAGGCGCTGGCCGATGCACTCACGCTGCGCGAACAGTGGGGTTCGGTCCGCGGACGCACGATCGCCTACGTGGGCGACGGCAACAACGTCGCGGTGTCACTGGTGCACGTCGCCGTGATGCTCGGCATGCACGTCCACGTTGCGAGCCCGGAGGGCTATCAGCTGCCTGAGTCGGCTGTGCAGCAGGCCGCCGTGGCCGCGAGACACGGCGCCAGGCTGCGCCTGTTCTCCGATGCAGACGATGCCGTGGCTGGTGTGGACGCGGTCTACACCGACACCTGGACGTCCATGGGTCAGGAGGCGGAGGCAGACGTGCGTCGCCGCATCTTCGCGCCCTATCAGGTGAACGAGGCGCTGATGTCGGTGGCCAAGCCTGGGGCGCTCTTCATGCACTGTCTTCCGGCGCATCGCGGCGAAGAAGTCACCGCCGACATCTTCGAGTCTGCGGCGTCGGTGGTCTTCGATCAGGCCGAGAACCGGCTGCACGTGCAGAAGGCGCTGCTCTCGATGCTGCTGGCCGGCCCGCGCAGCTGAACGAAGTCTGACGGCTTCAATCCGGGCGCGCGCAACACTGGCGCGCTCGGCACTCCGCAAGCTCTGCACGCCAGCGTATAATCCCGCCGCAGATGCCCCTTGCCCGTGCGCCCTGGCTGGCTAGCTATGATCGCGGCGTGCCAGCCACGCTAGCGCCCTATCCAACCCGCACCATCCTCGACTACGTCACCGATCTGGCGCAGAGCATGCCAGACAAGCCTGCCCTGCTGTTCAAGGGCGCGTCGGTGTCGTGGGCACAGCTCGAACGGGACAGCGATACGTTTGCGAGCGCCCTGCGTGCGATTGGCGTGAAGCGAGGGGACCGCATTGGTCTGCTGCTGCCGAACTGTCCACAGTTCATGGTGGCTGAACTCGGGGCCTGGAAAGTCGGCGCCATCGTTGCCCCGCTCAACCCGATCTACACAGAGCACGAACTCGAGGGTCCGCTCAAGGACAACGGCATCGAGACCGTCGTCACGCTGACGCGGTTCTACGAGCGTGTGCGACGCCTGCAGCCGCGTACGACCGTGCGGCGCATCATCGCGACGAACATCAAGGAATACTTCCCGACGCTGCTGCGGCTGCTGTTCACGATTGCCAGAGAGAAGAAGGACGGCGACCGTGTTCCGGTACAGACGGGCGACTTCGAATACGGTGCGCTGATGCGCGCGCATCGGCAGGACGTGCTCGAACGCGAACCCATCACGCAGGACGACCCAGCGGTGCTGCTGATGAGTGGCGGAACGACTGGCACCGCGAAGGGCGTCCTCGGACGACACGCGGCGTACGTCCTTACCGGGCTTCAGATTGAAGCGTGGACGCGGTCCGTGATGACGCGCGGCGACAGCGTCATCATGCTGCCTCTGCCGATGTTCCACGTGTACGCCAACGTCGGCGTGCAGCCGCTGGCAATCGTCACTGGCAACCCGATTGCGCTCATCCCGAACCCGCGCGATCTCGACGATCTCATCGCCACCATCAAGCGCGTCAAGCCGACCTTCTTCACGGGTGTGCCGACGCTGTTCGTCGGGTTGCTCAATCATCCCGACGTGGTGTCGCGCAAGGTGGACTTCAAGTCCATCAAGATCTGCTTCTCGGGTGCAGCGGCGCTGCTGGCCGAAACCAAGGCACGCTTCGAGAAGATCACGGGCGGGCGCATTGTCGAGGGCTACTCGCTCACCGAAGCGATGATGGCGCTCTGCGTGAATCCAGTGGAGCGCACCAACAAGCTGGGTTCTGTCGGCTTGCCCCTGCCGGACGTCACCGTTCGCATCTACGACGGAGACGACGGCGTGCGAGAGATGCCGACTGGCGAGATTGGCGAGATCTGTTTTTCTGGCGCGCAGTTGATGATTGGCTTCTGGAACCGACCCGAAGAAACGTCAGGCGTGCTGCGTGATCACGTCGATGATCTGGGTACGAGGCGGTGGCTGCACACTGGCGACCTCGGATACCTGGACGAAGACGGCTACCTCTTCATCGTCGACCGCAAGAAAGACCTGATCAAGACAAGCGGCTACCAGGTGTGGCCGCGTGAAGTCGAAGAGATCATCGCGTCGCATCCTGCGGTCGCCGAGGTTGGCGTGGCGGGCGTGGCAGACGAGACGAAGGGCGAAGCGGTGCGCGCGTGGGTCATCCTTCGGCAGGGTGAGCAGGTCAGCGAAGCGGAACTTCGCACGTTCTGCCGCGAACGACTCGCACCGTACAAGGTTCCAAGTCGCGTCGAGTTCCGGAAGGAACTGCCGAAGACGCTCGTCGGCAAAGTCCTGCGCCGCGCGCTGAAGGACTCGTAGTCTCCGCTTCAGCGCGTTCCTGAGAATCCGCTGCCACTGACAGTCGTCATGCGCGAAGACGATGCAGCGAACGCGCGTCGTATCGCCGACTCGCGCTCGCCTGGTCACGAGAGGGATACTGCTACGCCTGTCTCGCGACCCTGACCTTCACTCTCGCCGGCACCCGGCGTCGAAGCATCGCCAGCGAGGCAAGCCCACCGAGCAGCATCACGAGCGTCGCCGGCTCCGGCACTGGCGGTTCTTCCGGGGCGGTCGTGAAGACCGGTGGTGGTCTGAGGTCACCCACGATGCGGAAGTAGTCGGACGCAAGACTGTCGACGCCGGGTCCGGACGTGATGGCCTCCGCAAGCTGCAGTCCTCCGCGCCCATCGTCACCACGACCGCTCTCGGGTCCGAAGCCGAACCCACGGTCGCCAAAGTCCATCGCGGTCGCGGCGCCCTCGCCGTTCTGCGCGCGTCCTCCTGCCAGTGACTGGTCGTCGACGCCCTGATCTGTCCACGCCAGTTGATGCGACTCCGGCCGCACACCGAACGGCGTGAATACGCCACCGTTCCCATTCAGATTTGCGCGGGCGTCTGGTCCCCGTGCGCCGTCGTGATCCGGTGGTCCGGCCATGCCGAGGTCCACGCCGCCGTCAAAGACGAGCATGATGCCGATTGGTGAAGCTGTGCCGAGGCTGGCGCCGCCGAGCAACAGGATGGATGCCAGGGCCAGTGTCGAGAAACGCACGCGTGCCATCTGATGTCTCCGGGATGCGAACAACGGCTCACATCGCTAGGTTCACCGGAGCAAGGTGATGGCCGAACACACCGCGCACGCACAATTTCTGTTAACACGTTGCGAAAGCGACAGTTCGCCAGACGGGACGGGTACGACCGGTGCGCGACGTCGCACGGCTCGATTTCGCTTTTGTCCGGTGCTATTGCAAATCCGCAAGTCCAGGCAGGCCGGGCTGGCCGGGCTCGGCGGACAGGGGCTGGCTGGCGGGGCGGGCGGGGCGCGATTGGGCGTGACTGGCGAGGCGGGCCGTGAATGCTGGCCGGCCCCCCCCCC
>Ga0209023_10002082_pt1 | contig 25723 bp, 26 predicted proteins | sample LakOneMetagenome_FD_187468 | JGI IMG/M metagenome (GOLD analysis project Ga0209023, IMG submission 187468) | Freshwater and sediment microbial communities from Lake Erie, Canada (SPAdes) (version 2) | ecosystem: Environmental > Aquatic > Freshwater > Lentic | place: Lake Erie, Canada... | reverse complement strand
GCTCCGCTCCGACTCAGTCGCCTTCCGGTCTTGCGCCCAGAGTCGTATATCCTCGCCGATCGGAAAGGGTGGGCCTTTGCGGCGCAGGGACAATTCCAGATCACGGGTAAAGCGCAGGTGATTGCCGCGCCCGCCCGCCCCGGTCGCCGTCAGCGGGTGCTTGAGTAGGGTCAGGAGGGTTTCAGCGGTCAGTTGACGACCGAACAGCCCAGCCACATGACGTAGCAGCCGACCGGGGGCGGACAGCGGCAGGGGCAAACCGGCGCTGTCGTCCGGAGCGATGCCCCAACGATCAAGTGCTGCAATGACCCGACGCGCCAAGGTTCTGTCGGCAGCAATGAGCGTGGCAGTTTGACCCGCTTCGGCCGTTTCACGAAGGATCAGCGCAATTGAAATGGCCTCGGATCGCGCATTGGGCGCCTCAATAAGGGTCATGCCCGCTGTTTTGGGCCCTAAGGGAAGCAGTACCGCACCCTCGTCGAGCCACTGGTCGGTCACGGGTGCGGGTCTGAGGGCCAAAGACAGCAGACGATTTCTCTCTGGGTCCGGCGCTGCCTTGGCTTGCCAAGGCCGGACCGCGTCGGGGCCGATGCCAAGGCTGTTCAAAAGTCGGATAAAGCGGAATTGCGGATGGTCTTCATCGGGTTTTCCGCCAGAATAGAGACTGTTCCATGCATGTGCGGGCATGTCGAAGTCATAGCCGGGCAGAACCACGGCACCCTGTGGAAGGCGCGCTACAGCCTCCATCAGCAAGGCAGTCGCACCGCGCGATCCGGTTGATCCGGCGACGATGATCGGACCCTCCGGCGGCACTGCCTCCCACTGGGCCAACTGATGTTCGATCACCTTGCGCTGACGTGCGGCAGCATCGGGCTCGGTCGTATCGTCAAGAAACGGCGCGATGATCCGCAGGAAGGTCAGGCTGCGCTCCCAATGAATGGCGTGGTCATCCGCAAGGCCGGGTTGCTCCAGTGCCTCAAACGGGACACCCTCGTCGTTCATTTCCTCGAGCAGGGTCGCAAGGCTGTCGGCAAGATCATAGACTGCCGTTCCCGGAGCAAAGTCGCGCTGGCGAGCAACCAGCTCCGCGACCAGACGGGTCAGTTCGAGTCTGCGGCGCAGGGCGGGGACGACGGCGGGCAGGCCCGGCACAGGGTCAGAACCAAGTTCGGTGATCACCCGAAGGCGCGGCAGCAAGCTGGGGCCAGCCTGTTGAAACGCGGCGCGCACCCGATCACGCATTTTCGAAGTGTTGAGAAATACGGTAACGCGGGCCATTGCCTCGGGCGGCGAAGCGGACATTCTGGCCCTTAGACCAGCGACCAGCGCGGCGGGGAAGTCGGCACCCGGCGGAAGTCCGAATATGTGCGGCTGCTCGGAAGGCTCAAACATCGCTCGCCTCTTTCAGCATCGCTTCGGCAAGCGGAATGCTCTCTGGTCGGCCAACATCGCACCAGCCCCCGACATGGGTCACGCCGTGAAGTGTGCCATTTGCCGCCATCCGATCCCAAAGACGGTTCAGCGAAAAGACTGGCTCGGCAATTTCTTCCAGACCGTCGGTCTTGATGATCTGCGCTCCGGTGTAGACAAGCCCCGGCCCGCGGGTCAGCCTGCCTTCCGAGGCAATCAGAAAATCACCGGCCCCCTGATGCCCGATGGCACGATTGCGCGGCACCAGAAGCAAAAGCGCATCCATCCTGTCAGGATCCCACGCATTCGCCAGTTGCGTCAGGGCGTTTTCGCCGGTCCAGACAGCGTCGGTGTTCATAGTGAACACCGGGTTCGCCGCCAGCAATGGCAGTGCCTTCCGCAGACCGCCGCCGGTTTCGAGAATCGTCTCTGTTTCATCGGAAAACTGAATATCAGGGCGGTGATGCAGATGTTTTCGGACAAGCTCGGGCAGGTAATGAAGGTTGATAACGATGCGTCCCAAGGTCCCGACCTGATCTAGCGCGTGGTCAAGGAGCGCCCGCCCAGAAACTTTGATCAACGGCTTGGGTTGATGGGCGGTAAGCGGGCCCATCCGTGTTCCAAGGCCAGCGGCGAACAGCATCACGGCGTCTGGTTTTGTGGCCATGAGGCGGCGATCCTTTCAAGTCGTTCGGCTGTAGGCTTTGGCAATCCATCCCTGATGGCAAGCGAGAGTTGCACAAGGGCGGGATGAGAAAGGCTGCGGTCAAGATAGCCCCAGACGCGCGGCATGAACTCCAGATAGCGCGCCTTGCCGGACACCATCGCCAGCCGCGCAAATATCCCGATGATCCGAAGGGCGCGCTGGGCGCCAAGCAGGGCGTAGAGCGGCATGAACCCTGCTTCGTCGCGACCAGTTTTCTCAAGGAAATGACGCAGACAGGCGGTCTCGACGTTCGACGAGACGTCGCGCCGGGCGTCCTGAAACAGCGAAACAAGATCATAAGCTGGGTCGGTGACGAAAGCGTCCTGAAAATCCAGAAGCCCGACGCGCGCCGTTTGTTGGCGGTCGGGAAGCCACAGCAGATTCTCGGCGTGGAAATCGCGGAGCGAAACAACAGATGTGCCACCGCCAAGAGCATCAAACAGTTCGGCAATCAGTGGCGCGATTTGAGCGGCCGCCGGGTTTGGCGCAACTCCGATGCCGCGCAAATACCAGTCCGGGATCACCTGAACGAGCGCTGCAAGCTCCCTGGCGCCACCGATTGCCAGAAAGTCCGGCGGCGCATGGCGTTGAAGGGCTGCGACAAGGTCGGTCGCGGCAAGATAAAGGTCGGTTTCCCGTTTGGGATCTGCCGCAGTCAGCCGGGCAAAAAGATCGTCACCGAGATCCTCAAGCAGAAGTAGGCCGCGCGTCTCGTCGCAGGCAAGAATTCGGGGAGCGGAATGGCCGTGCGACAAGAGCCATTCGTCGATAGCGATAAAGCGATCCACATGCTCGCCCTTGGCGGGGTCTGCATCCATCAGAACCGCCCGATCGGTTTCGGTCGTCAGGCGCAGATATTGGCGAGCAGAAGCGTCGCCCGCAAGATGGGCCGAGCGGGCAGAGCCCCAGCCGCAGCCGTCAAGGAAAGCGGCAATCTGGTCGGTGCGCGTCATCGTGATGCGCCGCCGACCCCGAGGCCGTCAACGACAGCCGCCCATCGCGCCGACGACGAGGCAAGGTGCGCCAAGCGACTCTCGCCGCTTTCATCGGGCGTAAGGGTCAACGAAAGCGCATTTGCGGGCGCGAACGGTCCCAGTCGGTCAGGCCACTCGACAAGACAGATGGCCGAGTCGAACGCCTCGTCCAGACCCAGTTCAAAGACTTCATCGGCGCTGGTCAGGCGATAGAGGTCGGTGTGCCATATCTCGACATTTCCGCCATCATAGACCTGTACGAGCGTGAATGTGGGTGACGGAACATCCTCCGCCCGGCCCAGCGCAGCAAGTCGGGCCTGAATGAGCGCCCGACAAAAGTGGGTCTTTCCTGCCCCGATCGGGCCGCAAAGCAAGATGCAGTCACCGGCCTGTAGCGCCGGTGCGAGCCGGATCGCAAGGGCGGCAGTTGCCTCTGCGTCGGTCAGGTGCAGGGTGCGATCCAGAAGGAGGGGGGCGCGGGAGTTCATGGAAAAACTCTTAGCGCGCGATGCGTCGCCCGCAAGGCGAAAGCGGCAGTCAGGTGAGGAGCGCGGACAGGCAGACCCAACCAGTGAGTTCGGCAACCTGCTGCATGGCACCAAGGACATCGCCCGTCTGTCCGCCAATTCTGGCTTTTGCCAGAAGGCCAAGGGCAAATACGGCCAGGCCAATCGCGAAGGCTGTGGTCAGGCCGACAGCGAAGCCCAGCGGCAGAAGCGCCAAGAGTCCAACTGAGGCGGCCAGCCAGAACCCACGGTCGGATACTCCGGCTGCCGAGTTCCCAAGACCATCGGGTCGGGCGGAGGGCATCAAGCGCAGCGCAGCGGGCATGGGCGCGCGGCTCGCAGCAGCAAGGGCTACAAAGGCGCACGGCAGAAGCGGTTCGGGGATTGCCGCAATGGCAGAGATTCGGATGAGAAGCGAAAACCCAAGTGCAAGCGCGCCATAGCTGCCGATCCGGCTGTCGCGCATGATCTCCAAGCGCCGCTCGCGCGTACGGCCACCGCCAATACCATCGGCAAAGTCAGCAAGACCGTCTTCGTGCAGACCGCCTGTGGCCAATACACTCACAAGGACGGCGACGGATGCCGCGACCAGCGACGGAACACCAAGAGATGTTGCAACGCCATGTACCAAAGCCGCCAGACCCCCGACAATTACGCCGACGATGGGCCAACACCACGCGGTTGCGCCCATGTCGGGGACGGCGCCCCTAATCTCACCCATCGGCAGCCGCGTCAGGATCATGAATCCCATCCTGACTTCGTTCAGCCGCCGGGTGAGAGTGGTCTCTGTCATGCCTCGGAAACTCCGGCTTCGCCAAAGGTGGCCATGCCATTGTGGCAGGCGAGCGCTGCGCGGACGATGCCAAGGGCAAGAGCCGCCCCCGACCCTTCACCAAGCCGCATATCGAATTCGAGAACCGGTTTCTTGTGGATCGCCGCCAGAAGTTTGCGATGACCCGGCTCTGCACTGGCGTGGCCGACAAGACAATGGTCGAGAAGGGCGGGGTCTGCTGCGTATAGGACAGCTGCCGCTGCCGAACAGATGAATCCGTCGAGGATGACCGGAATGCGCGCAGCGCGCGCGGCCAGCACGGTTCCGCAGATCGCGGCTTGTTCGCGTCCGCCAAGGGCCGCAAGGACGGCACCGGCGTCGCCTTTTGTTCCGGCGTGACGCTTCAATCCGCGTTCGATTGCGTCGATTTTCCGGGCGATTCCGGCCTGATCAGAGCCTGTTCCTGGTCCGACCCATTCGGCCACCGAGCCACCAAAACACGCACTGGCCAGTGCCGCGGCAACGGTCGAGTTGCCAATACCCATTTCGCCAAGGATCAGAATATCCGCGCCCTCGTCGACAGCGGCAGCACCACGGTTGAGCGCCTCAAGACATTCGGCTTCGGTCATTGCGGTGCCAGCGGTGAAATCCTGGGTCGGACTGTCGAGGTCGAGCGCAATCACGTTCAGGTCAGCGCCGTTCACCCGGCAAAGCTGGTTGATCGCAGCGCCGCCGTGCTGGAAGTTGGCAACCATCTGGACGGTTACTTCCTGAGGATAGGGGTTAACACCCTGCGCGCAGATGCCGTGATTGCCCGCAAACACCAATGCCTGCGCGCGCCAGATCTCGGGCCGGTCGGTGCCGCGCCATGCGGCCATGAACTCGGCGATCTCCTCAAGTCGTCCAAGCGACCCCGGAGGCTTGGTCAGGCTGTTCTGGCGCGCCCGAGCGGCTTCGGCGGCGGTCTTGTCCGCTGCCGGGAGGCTTTTGGCCAAGGTTTTCAGGTCGGACAGCGAGGTCAGGGCGAAAGGCGCAGTCATGTCATTTCACTTTCAGTGGCAGGCCCGCGACGGCAAGGATGACTTCATCCGCTTGTGCTGCGACCCATTGGTTGAGAAGCCCGGCCGCATCGCGGAAATCTCGGGCAAGTTTGTTTTCCGGCACAATCCCCGCGCCGACTTCATTCGTTACGATCACGACTGGGTCGGACTGGCGCGTGAGCACCGGAAGCAGAGCCTGCCCAGCCGCCTTCCAGTCGTGTCCGCCCAGCATCAGGTTTGTCAGCCACAGCGTCATGCAATCGACAAGACGCGGCCCCTGCCCGTCCGTCTGGTCCAGCACTCCGGCCAGATCTAACGGTTCCGCGTGGGTGGTCCACTCATGGCCTCGGCGCTTCTGATGGGCGGCAATGCGCTCTGTCATCTCGCCATCTCGCGCTTCGGCGGTGGCGATGTAGACCGCGCGCGGGCCAAGGGCGAGCGTCTTTGTCTCGGCAATGACGCTTTTGCCTGATCTGGCCCCGCCGGTGATGAGTATCGTCTTGCTCATGGACCGGTGACAAAGCAGAAACGCCGTTGCCACGAAAGAGGGAATACGACGGTGGAGCGCAGCGGCGCGACAGTGTTACGATTGATCCGCCACGCGCCTGCGCTGAGCGGTGGGCGGCTGTGTGGCCGGACCGATGTTGACGCTGATTGCAGCAACCGCGCGCTGATCGACAAAGTTCGCATTAAAGCTGGAGTGCCGGAGCGACTGGTGATCAGTCCTGCCGTCCGATGCCGCCAAACAGCCAGCGCGCTGTGGCATGGGCACTCGCATGAGTTGGATGAGCGGCTTTGGGAGCAGGATTTTGGCGGCTGGGATGGCTTGCCCTATGTAGATCTGCCTGATTTGGGGTCGCTGTCCGGGGACGCTCTTGCAGTGCATCGGCCACCGGGAGGTGAGTCTTTCGCTGAAGTTTGTGCGCGGATCGGTCCCGCCTTGCAGGAGATCGCCGCGACGGGCGATGTGACGATCGTAGCCCATGCCGGGACTGTGCGCGCCGGGTTGGCGCTGGCTGTTGGTCCGACCGCCGCTTTGGCGTTCGAGGTTGCACCCCTTTCGGTGACGGGTCTGCGCGCCCTGCCCGGCGGCGGATGGACGATTGTCGAGGTCAACTGGACTGCGACATGACGACGATCCGCGTACACGGGCACTTTGGGGAGTTCTTGCAGGGCCGCCTTGGCTCGGGCGGCCCTGTTGCGTTGGTGACGCTGCCTTGCCCGTCCTTGTGGGTCGATGCTCAGAGGGCTGTTCATCACGATCCGCACGGTTTGTTGCCGCCAATTCGCGCCCGCAAGCTTCTGGAACAGCTGGTGCTGTCTGATCCGGGGCCAGTCTTGCTTGCGCCGACCATGCCACGCGGCGGTGGAGCGGGCGCATCGACGGCGGCGCTGGTTGCCTATGCGCGACTTGCGGGCAGCGCGCATGACAGCCTCACCCTCGCCCGCGCTTGCGTTGCTGCCGAAGGCGCCAGCGATCCGCTGATGTTTTCCGAACCCGAGCACATTCTGTGGGCGTCGCGGCAGGCCGAAGTTGTTGACACGTTGCCACCCGTGCCAGCGTTCGAGGTGATTGGCGGGTTCTATGGCCCAAATTCACGGACCGATCCTACTGATGGAAACTTTCCCGATATTTCTGATCTTGTCGAACCGTGGCGGCAAGCAGCTCTCGCGCGGGACCGTGGTGCCGTTGCAGAGCTGGCGAGCGAGTCAGCAAATCGATGTCTTCTCCTGCGCGGCCGCGTGGAAGAGCCGATCGCGCGCATCGCGCAGCAGCTTGGCGCGCTTGGCCATGTGATTGCCCATACCGGATCGGCGCGAGGGCTGCTATTTGCGCCCGGAACGATTCCGTCCGGTGCCGTCGCCATATTGACGCGTGCCGGATTCAGACGGGTGACGGTCTTCAGAACCGGAAGGAGTAGCGTGGCATGATCAGTGCAGGCATCATGGCGGTGGCGCTTGCCATTGACGCCGTTCTGGGGTGGCCAAAGCTTGTCTATCAGATGATCGGACACCCGGTGACCTGGATTGGCCGCCTGATAAACCGGCTCGACAAATGGCTTAACCTTGACGGAACCGACGACGAAGGCAGGCGGCTGGCGGGCGTTGCAGCGGCGTTGTTCGTGATCGCGGTGGCTGTGGTGATCGGGGTCGTGCTGACATGGATGATGCCGCCCGGTCTAAGCGGTGCACTGATCGCCGGGGTAATTGCCTGGCCGTTGATTGCCGCCCGGTCGATGTTTGACCATGTTGCGGCGGTTGCCCGGCCCCTGTCCTCCGGGTCGCTGGCAGAGGCGCGCCATGCGGTTTCGATGATCGTGGGCCGTGACCCCGAGCAACTCGACAAGGGTGGAGTGGCCCGGGCGGCGCTGGAGAGTCTGGCAGAGAATACTTCGGATGGAGTGATAGCGCCGCTGTTCTGGGGCGCGATATTCGGTTTGCCGGGAATCCTTGGCTATAAGGCCATCAACACGCTGGATTCGATGATCGGCCACCGGACACCGCGCCACGAAGCCTTTGGCTGGGCGTCGGCGCGGATTGATGACGTGGCGAACATCATTCCTGCGCGCCTGACCGGTATTTTGTTTGCGGCCGTTTCGTCCGCACATCGCGCGGCCTTCGACTGCATGGTGCGTGATGCACGGAATCATCGTTCTCCGAACGCCGGTTGGCCCGAGGCTGCAATGGCCGGTGCGCTGGGTGTGCGTTTGTCTGGCCCGCGTGCCTATCACGACGGCGTAGTGGATGAGCCTTGGTTGAACGGCGAAGCCCCCGATCCGACCGCCGCCGATGTCGAGCGCGGCCTGCGGCTTTATCGGTCGGCGATGATCGCCACGGGGCTGATCCTTGTGATCTTGTCTCTGCTTTGAGGGTCTGATGCGAGATCATGGCGGCAACATAGACTGGGCGATTGGGCAGTACGGCGGTGCGCCAGAGAGTTGGGTCGACTTGTCGACAGGGATAAATCGCGTGCCCTATCCTGTGCCCAGTCTTTCGGACGCGGCCTGGAGAATATTGCCAACGCGGGCGGCCAGGGAGGCATTGGTCGAAACGGCACGGGCGGCCTATCGGACCAACGCTGCCATTTTGCCCGTCGCTGGGGCGCAGGCCGCAATTCAGATGCTTCCGAGGCTATCGCCGCCTGGCAAAGCCAGAATCCTATCGCCTACCTACAACGAACACGCTGCGACATTGCGCGTAGCTGGTTGGCATGTGGAAGAAGTCTCGACGTTCGGTGACTTGATCGGCGCAGATCTGGCGGTTGTGGTGAACCCCAACAATCCGGATGGCAGGACCTTTGCGCCAGACGAGCTTCTGGGTCTTTCCGCAAGTGTAGGGCAGCTTGTCGTGGATGAAAGCTTTGCAGACCCGCGACCGGACCTGTCGGTTGCATACCACGCTGGGCGGAATGGGCTGATCGTTCTGAAGTCGTTCGGCAAATTCTATGGTCTGGCAGGTGTCAGGCTTGGTTTCGTTCTGGCGGACGAGAAAACGGTGGCAGCACTTTCCGAAATGTCGGGGCCGTGGCCAGTTTCCGGCGCTGCACTGGAAATCGGGCGGGTTGCGATGAGAGATCGTGACTGGGCCGTAGTCACGACGGCGAGGTTGCAACAAGAAGCGCTGCGGATCGACGCTATCGCGGCGAAGGCGGGGTGGCACCTTGTCGGTGGCTGCGAACTGTTCCGGCTATATGATACCGGCGACGCAGCAGCGGCGCAGGACCGGCTCGCGCAAAACCATATCTGGTCACGGCGATTTCCGTGGTCGGATCGGTGGCTTCGCCTAGGATTGCCGGGTGATCAAAGCGAATGGATTCGGCTGGAACAGGCTCTGAATTGAGGATGAGCCATGGAGTTTGACGACGCGCATCGCGCTACTCTCACCGAAATCCTGCGCTGGCGGCGGGACGTGCGGTATTTCAAGACCGACCCGATCCCGCCGGAAATCCTGAATCGGCTGGCATGCACCATGGATTTCGCCCCGTCGGTTGGTAACGCGCGCCCTTGGCGGGTCGTTCGGGTGTGCGACCCCGATATCCGGCAACAGGTTCGCGAAGAGTTTTCTCGCTGCAATCTGGCTGCGGCGGCAGAGTATGACGACGCGACGCAGGCAGAGTATACGCGGTTGAAGCTGGCGGGACTGAACGAAGCGCCCGAACATCTGGCTCTCTTTACCCTCACCGATCCGGCTGAAGGTCGCGGTCTTGGTCGGCGCACCATGCCGGAGACCTTGCGGCAGTCGACAGCGATGGCGATTCACACGCTTTGGCTTGCGGCGCGGGCCGAGAATCTGGGGGTCGGCATGGTCTCGATCCTTGATCCTGAACGGATGAGCGCGCTGTTTGCCATGCCGGTTGGTTGGGAGTTCAGCGCGTACCTCTGCCTTGGCTACCCGGCCTTTAAGGACGACACACCGCTTTTGCACCGGGCGGGTTGGCAGGAAAATCGCCAGACCCTGTGGGAAGAGCGTTAGGTCAGCGCTTCGAGTCGCCGTGCCGCAGCCCGCCCGGCATGGCGACCCGTGGCAAGGCATCCTGTCAGAAGATAGCCGCCTGTCGGCGCCTCCCAATCCAGCATTTCGCCGGCAGCAAAGACGTTCGGAATCGCCTTGAGTTCCAGATCACCTGACAGACTTTCCTGTGCAATGCCTCCCGCCGAGGAGATTGCTTCATCAATGGGACGCGGGCCATCGTGGCGCACGACCAGTTGTTTGACAATTCGGCAAAGGCTCGCCGAGTCTTTTGGCAGCGGGTGCGCGAACTCCCGCAACAGCGCAATCTTGATCGGATCGAGGCCGAGTGACTTGCGAAGTTGATTGGCGACACTGTCCCCCGGCCGGACCTTGGCAAGCCGTTCTTTGACCAGAGGCAGTGCGATGTCCGGCACGAGATCGAGGGTTAGTTCCGCGCCATCCCGCATGGCCGCCGAAAGGGCATAGATTGCGCCACCCTCCAGCCCGCGCTCCGAAATCACGAATTCGGCGCGGACGGTCTGGCCAGCAGCCGTCAATGAGACGCCTTTCACTGGCTGGCCGCAGAACCGCTGCATATGCGGGGTCCAGTTCACGCAAAAACCCATGTTGGCGGGTTGAAACGGGGTGATGGACACGCCGAGCGCCGTCAACCAGGGCACCCAAACGGCATCCGACCCAAGGCGCGGCCAACTGGCCCCGCCCAGCGCCAATATTGTAACCGTAGGCTGAAGCAGTTGTGCGCCATCGGGCGTATCGAAAGCAAAGGACGCATTATCAAAGCCCGTCCAGCGCCATCGGGTTCGGATATCGACGCCACGTTGCACAAGTCTGCTAAGCCATGCGCGCAGCAAGGGCGAGGCTTTCATCGCGACCGGAAAGACACGGCCACTCGATCCGGTGAAAACCTCTTGCCCAAGGTCGCGTGCCCAATCCGCTACCGCTTTGGGACCAAACTCGGCTACCAGCGGTCGAAGCCATATGGCGCTGATCTTGTCGCAAAAAGCATCAGGCGGCTCATCCTTTGTCAGGTTCAGTCCCGACTTCCCCGCCATCAGGAACTTGCGCCCTACGCTTGGTTTGGCCTCGGTCACCACAACCTTGCATCCTGCCCGCGCAAGTTCTTCGGCGGCCATCAGCCCGGCTGGTCCGGCACCGATCACAAGGGCCCATTTGCCCATCAGGCACCCGTGGCTTTTGACGAGCGCATCTCGATGACCCGGTGCGGATAGGGCATCTCGACCCCCGCGTCCTTCAGTGCGCGCCAGACGGCGAACAGCACTTGGCTCATGTATTTGTTTTTGCCGTCATCGATGCCATTGACCCAGTACTCGACAGCAAAATCGACACTACTCTCGCCAAAACCGCGCAATTCACAGTCGGGGCCGTCCGGCTCTGCCAACACGAACGGCAAGGCGGCAACGGCGGATTCGATGATTGCGGGAATCTGCTCGATGTCCGCGTCGTAGCTGACGGAGAATGGTGCTTCGTAACGGTTCGCGCTGCCCTGGTCTGAATAGTTCACCACACGGGTCGTGATGAAATGCTCGTTGGGAACGACGATCCAGCGGCCATCGAATGTCTCAAGGATACAGGCCCGAGCCGTCATTCTCACGATGGTCCCGCGCTCGCCGCCGTCCAGTTCGACATAGTCGCCAACCGTCGTCTGACCTTCGATCAGCAGGATGATGCCCGATATGAAGTTCGCGGCGATTTGCTGGAGCCCAAGGCCTATCCCTACCCCGACAGCGCCGCCCAGCACGGCGATGGTGGTGAGATTTATCCCCATGATCTGCAACAGCAGCAGGAAAGCCGCGCCGAAGATGACCAGTTCGGCCGCTTTGGCGGCAAGCTCGCGTGTCGCGGGGCGCAGCTCTTCTTGCGCCTTGATGTAGTCCGCGCTTTGGCGGTTCGACCAAGAGCCGAGCCAGAACAGCAGGCTACCCGCGATCAGGCCGCGAACCAGCGCCATGACCGAGAAGGTGATGTTCCCCATCTCGATCGTCAGACTTTCAAGCCATACCGAAACCGGTGGCAACAGACCCAGCGCATAGATCGCCGCGACCGGGATGAGGACATAGCGCCCGAGCAGTCGCAAGAACGGGTCGCGCAATACATGCTGGACGAAAAGTCGCGCAGCCAGGAACAGGAATATGCGCTTGCCAAATGCAATCACGGCGCCGGACCCGAACACTGAACGGGTGAATGCCTCGCCAAGTGCCGTGAAACCGTAGGCCAGCAAGGGTAACAGGATGGGCAGGAAGCGCAGGATGAACTGCAAGATCACCGGCAACAGGCGCCTGTGGTCGGGCTTGGGCGTGAGCAGACGTTCGATTTTGGGAGCGAGCTTGCGGGACGCGAGGATGGCCAGCAGCCAGGCAATGACCAGAAGCGCGAATTGCGACCAAGCCGCCGGACTCGTCATCCAGCCAAGCGCCATCTGCCAGCCCTCGTCGGCGTAGCTGATGAGTTTGGTCACGATCTCGGGCTGGCCGTCCATGCGATCCTCGTTCACGCAAGTTCTGTTGGCAATCCTCTGACAAGAAAGTCCGAAGGAAACAAGCGCGCCTGCATGTGCGGCTTACCGGGCAGTCTGGCAGATGAGGTGCTTGATGCTCGCGACATGATCAGGCGATGCGGCAATTACATCGGTGCAAAGGCCCCGTGCCGTCTCGATAAGGACGTCATCCGGAACAAGTCGGTCGATCAGGCCCCAGTCCAGCGCCTCTGCGGCTTCGATCTTCTGCCCGGCCATCAGGACCAACTTGGCTCGTGCTGGCCCGACAAGGCTGACCATTCGTGCCGGATCAGAGGGTTGCGGCAAGAAACCGAGCTTCATCACCGGGTAAAAGAATTTGGCTGAAGCCACCGCCAACCTGATATCACACGCTAGTACCATGCCGAACGCGCCACCTGCCAGCGTACCGTTCAAAGCAGCAATCGACAGTCCCGGAAAGGTCGCTATTGCCGATGACAGACGCTCCCAGATCGGGCTGGTTGCAAGTCCTGCCCGTGCCTCGTCCAGATCGGCACCTGCTGAAAAGACCCGGCCAGACCCGGTCAGGATCAGCGCCTTTGCCCGATCGGTCGCAGCATCTTCGGCAATCTCGGCAAGTTGCGTGAGCATGGATTCGGTCAAGGAGTTGGCCTTGTCCGGGCGATTGATACGAACCATCCAAAGTTCGCCGTCCTTTTGCAGTTCGATCATCACATGCCTTAAATTTGCCCGGATCGGCCCTTTAAACACCCCGCTACCGAGGAATTCCAGCCCAAGGCGGGGCTTGACCGCACGTCTGGGTCGGTAGATTCTGTCCGCTTAACCAAGAGATGATTGCGAAAGGTCCGCCCCATGACATTCTTGAAGCCTTTTAGCGCCAGCACGATACTGGCGGCCATCCTGTGTGCGACGACAGCTCAAGCAGACGTCACGGCCGAACAGGTCTGGCAGGACTGGGTCGACTACGCCACGCAAGTCGGACAGACCATAAGTGCGGCATCGTCCGAGAAGCAGGGCGACACGCTGGTGGTGACGAATGTGAAGATGGCTTCGGAAATGCCGGAAGTCTCGTCCGAAGGCACCATTGCCGAAGTTCGCCTGAAAGAACTGGGCGACGGGACCGTCGAAGTTACCATGTCGAACGAAATTCCGTTCCATGTGAAAGCGACGCCCTCCGAAGGCAAGCCAACAGACATGACGATGAAATTCACCCAGACCGGAATGACGGTGCTGGCCAGCGGTACGCCCGAAGCTATGGACTACAAGTTCAACTCACCGGAAATGGCGCTGGTGATGGACGAGATGAAAGCCGAGGGTGAAGCGGCCCCGGTAAAGATGCAGCTGACCTTCAAGGGCAACACCGGCACCTATCACACCGAAAAGGCAGCGGGTCGCACGATGGCCTATGACATGAAGTCGGATGCGCTAGACATTGCCCTCGCTGGGTCGGATCCGGAAGGCAAGGGCACTTTTAATCTGACCGGCACCATGGCCGGCCTGACCGGCAACGGCACTATGGCAATGCCGGAAGGTGCTGACTTCAAGGACCTGAATGCGGCGCTGGGCAAGGGCGTGGCGATGAAGGGCGACTTCGCTTACACCAGCGGCACCTACAAGATCGAGGCAAACGGCGCTGACGGCGCCTTCACCGCCGACACGACCGGTGCCGAGGGCAAGCTGCATTTCGCGATGTCCAAAGACGGAATCAACTATGGCGGTGAAGCCGGACAGGGCACGGTCGCTGTATCGGGCGCGTCTTTGCCATTCCCGATCGAAGCATCGGTTGCACAATCGGCGTTCAATTTGATCATGCCGGTCACGAAATCCGATGCACCTGCTCCGGGCGCGCTGATGGTCAAACTGGTCGATCTGAAGGTCTCGGACGCCTTGTGGAACATGGTGGACCCGCAAACCAAACTGCCGCGTGATCCGGCGACGCTGATCATCGACCTCTCGGGTGCGATAAAGCCGCTGATTGACCTGTTCGATCCCAAGCAGGCAGAAGCGCTGGCGGCGGGTGGCGCCTCGGCTTCGCCGTTTGAAGTCAGCGAAGCCAAGATCAACCAGCTTCAGATCAAGGCCGTCGGTGCCGAGTTGAACGGCACGGGCGCGGTGACCATCGACAACACCGCTACTCCGCCGAAACCGGTTGGAGCCATCGACCTGACTCTGACGGGTGCCAATAAGCTGATGGACAATCTGGTGGCAGCGGGTCTGGTGCCGGAAGATCAGATCATGGGCGCGCGGATGATGCTGGGGATGTTCGCAGTCCCGACAGGTGATGACGCGATGGCCTCGAAGATCGAGTTCAAGGATGATGGCGGCATCTATGCCAACGGCCAGCGCATCCAGTAAGGAACCTAATAGTTGAAATGAAGGGCTGCCGAGGACTCTCGGTGGCCCTTTGGCTTGTTCTGGCGGGTCTTTATGACTAGGTCGGCAGGTGAATGATCAAAGAACAAGGAACTGGCAGGCATGGCTGACAGGCTTGAAGATTTGGCCACAGCATTGCTCCACGCGGCGCGCAATGCAGGGGCGACGGCGGCCGACGCGATGGCGATTGATGGCGCGGCTATCTCGGTCGACGTGCGGCAGGGCCGACTGGAGCAGGCGGAGCGGTCGGAAGGCATTGAGATCGGTTTGCGGGTTCTGGTTGGACAGCGTCAGGCCTGCGTGTCTGCCTCGGATGTTTCTGCCCGAACGATTGCCGACATGGCAGAGCGTGCGGTGGCAATGGCGCGCGAAGCGCCCGCGGATGACAGCGTGGGGCTTGCTGACGCCGACCAACTGGCGAGATCCTGGGACATTGCCGCGTTCGAACTGGCGGATCCTGCGGCGGATCCTGCCGCCTCGGATCTGGAGGCCGATGCGCGCCGGGCGGAAGCTGCGGCGCTGGATGTCAAGGGTATATCCCAGATCGATAGCGCTTCCGCCTCCTATTCGCGCCGCCGCATTCATATTGCTCAATCGAACGGATTCGTTGGCAACTATGAACGAACATCAAGGGCCATTTCGGCTGTGGCCATTGCCGGTGAGGGACTGGAGATGGAGCGGGATTGGGCGGCCGAGTCGCGGGTATTTCAGCACGATCTGCCATCGCCGGAAGAGGTCGGACGACTGGCTGCCGCGCGCACACTGGCCCGTTCCGGAGCGCGCAAGCCAAAGACCGGCGCGTTCCCGGTCCTGTTCGACGAGCGGGTCGCATCGACATTGATCGGCCATATCCTGTCAGCCACAAACGGCGCAGCCATCGTCCGCGGTGCGTCATGGTTGCGCGATGCAATGGGGACCAGGATCCTCCCTGCTGGTCTTTCGATCACCGAAAACCCTCACCGTCCGCGTCTGTCTGCGTCGCGCCCATTCGACGCCGAAGGCCTGCCAACAAAGCCGCGCGACATTGTCAGTGACGGTATGCTGCTGGGCTGGACCCTTGATCTTGCGTCGGCCCGCCGTCTGGGCCTTCTGCCGACAGGGTCCGCTGTTCGTGGTACCTCTGCGCCACCTTCTCCGGGGAACAGCAATATTGCGCTGACTCAAGGCAACCGCTCGCGCGACGAGCTGATCGCCGAAATGGAGACTGGTCTGATCGTGACCGGCTTCCTTGGTGCGTCGATCAACTCGACCACGGGCGACTATTCGCGGGGCGTCTCGGGCCATTGGGTCGAAAACGGCCAGATCGTTCATTCCGTCAACGAATGCACCATCGCCGGAAACCTGCATGACATGCTCAAGCGGATTACGCCAGCGAACGACGCGCAATTGCATCTGAGCCATGTGGTGCCAAGTCTGCTGGTTGAAGGGTTAACGCTTGCCGGGGAGTGATCTGGACCTTCTGACAGAGGCCGCGCAGCAGGCTGGCGAAATCGCGATGCGGTACTGGAAGCGCTCGCCGGAAGCCTGGGAGAAAGAGGGCGGGGCCGGGCCTGTCACTGTCGCCGATCTGGCGGTGAACGATATGTTGGTCAGCGAACTGCGGCGGGCACGCCCGGATTACGGTTGGTTGTCAGAAGAAACTCCCGACACCACCGACCGGCTTGCAGCGGAGCGGTGCTTCATCATCGACCCGATTGACGGCACCCGTGCTTTCATGGACGGCACGCCGGACTTTGCACACTCTCTTGCCATTGCCGAGCGGGGCGAAGTCATTGCCGCCGTGGTCTTTTTGCCTGCGCAGAATAGGCTCTATTCCGCCTCAAACAGCATACCGGCGATGCTTAACTGCGAGCCGTTGAGTGTAACCGGTACAGCGTCGGCTGAGGGCGCAACGGTGCTGACCGCCCGCCCCAATCTGGCACCCGAGCATTGGCGAGATGGCGCGCCCCCTTCCGTGCGCCGCATGTTCCGGTCTTCGCTTGCCTGGCGTCTGGCTCTGGTTGCCGAGGGAGCATTCGACGCGATGCTCACGCTGCGCCCGACGTGGGAATGGGATGTGGCAGCCGGATCGCTTATAGCCGAACGCGCCGGGGCGCTGGTCACTGACCGGGCCGGAAGGAAACTGCGTTTCAACAACAACGCCGACCCGCGTGTTGCCGGTTGCATCGCCGCGACCCCCGCTGTGCATGGGGGTCTTCTTGCGGCACTGAAATAAGCTGCCAACCTTGAGGGGCGCTCGCCCCTGCAATATGCTGAGCAACAACCAGCCAAGCCCTATATCCGGAGCCAACATGACCCAGCGTCTGCACCTCGTTTTTGGCGGCGAACTCATCAACCCGACCAAGAGTGCCTTCAAAGACGTGTCGAAACTGCACGTCGTTGGCATTTTCCCGGACTATGCCAGCGCCCATGCCGCCTGGAAGGCAGAGGCGCAGCGCACGGTTGATGACGCACATATGCGATACTTTATCGCCCACATTCATCGTCTGCGCGACGAAGGCGAGGCTTCGGGGCCGACTGAAGAGCTTGGAAGCTAGGAGCAGCATTGATTGGGTCGGTCCCTAGCCCTGAGCCTATATCTGTTTCTGGCAGAGCGCGGTCCGACCTCGTCGGCTCCCGAGCGCGCGCCGCGACCGGTTGGCCCCCTTGTGTGGATACACGCAGGCGAGGGCAGTCGGACCGAAAGCCTTCAACAACTGATCCGCCGCACGTTCCGTGATCGGCCTGACGTGGCGATCCTGTTGACCGAGACGCCACTACTGGAGCTTGGGATATTTGATGACCAAGGAACCCTGCTGCGCGACAGGCTGCCCGCCGAAAACCTTGCAGACATCCGGGCGTTTCTTGATCATTGGCGGCCCGATACCGCCTTGTTCGTCGGCTCGACGCTGCCCCCGGCGTTGATTGCCGAGACGGCGACGACCGGGCTGCAGCTTGTGCTTGCTGATGTGCATATGAGCCGCGATCAGATTTCGTTCTGGCGTCGCAGACTTGTCGGATCGGTGCTCGCCCGTTTCAGCCGGATTCTGGCGCAGGACCCGGAGACTGTCGACATGCTGTCAAAGCTGGGCGGGCGGTCCTTGCCTGTCGAGCTTGGTGGCCGGATCGAAGAGACCACCGAACCGCTGTCCTATCTCGAGCCAGAGCGGGAGGCTTTGGCAGAAATGCTGCGCGCACGACCGGTCTGGATGGCTGTCGCCTGCCCCGAGGCCGAAGAAGATGCCGTGATCGCGGCACATATCCACGCTATGCAACATGCGCACCGACTGCTGTTGATCCTGTCGCCTGCCAACCCCGAGCGCGGTCCGGATCTTGCGCGCAAGCTGACCAATGCCGGACTGATTGTGGCCGAGCGTGTCGAGGATCAGGATCCGGCGCCTGAGGTGCAGGCGCTGATCACGGACGGAGCCACGGAATTGGGGCTTTGGTATCGCTTGGCGCCGGTCACATTCATGGGCAGTACCCTTATGCCCGGCGGTGCCGGACGCAACCCGGCAGAGGCGGCGGCGCTTGGTTCTGCAATCTTGCATGGTCCGAATCCGGGTGCGTACCCTGATGCCTATGCCCAACTGATCGCAGCACGAGCAACGCGACCCGTGGCATCGCCCGAAGGTCTGGCCGGTGCCGTCGAAGATCTGATCGCTCCGGACAAGGCAGCGGTACTGGCTCACAACGCCTGGGCGGCAACCTCTGGTGGGGCGGAAGTAGCCGAGAGGGTAGTGCAGATCATGCTGGCGGCGCTGGACGACCCCAAGAGCAAGAAGGCGGTCGCCTGATGGTAAGCGCTCCCGGATTCTGGTTTTCGTCGCCCGCAAGGCCCGCGTGGCAGGCGCGGGTACTGTCACCTTTGGGCTGGCTCTACGCAGCAGGCACCGCGCGACGGATAGCCAAGGGGACGGCCTATGATGCGGGCGTGCCGGTCATCTGTGTGGGCAACCTCAACGCGGGCGGCACCGGCAAGACCCCGACGGTGATCGCCCTGGCCGAGCATCTTTCGCGCCGCGGCATGGTTGCGCATGTGGTTACGCGCGGCCACGGTGGTGGCCTGGAGGGCCCGGTTCAGGTCGATCCTCGCACGCATTCAGCAGGGATGGTGGGCGATGAGCCGCTGCTTCTGGCGGCCTTTACTCCGGTCTGGGTGGCCAAGGAGCGCGCGGAGGGTTGTCGTGCGGCCGTTGCCGCGGGGGCGAAAGTGATCTTGCTGGACGACGGCCATCAGAACCCCGGTGTGCGCAAAGACGCCTCGATTGTCGTGGTGGATGCCGAGAAAGGCTTCGGCAACGGTCGATGCATTCCTGCGGGCCCTCTGCGGGAACCTGTTGGCGTTGGCCTCGCGCGCGCCGATCTGGTCCTGTCCATAGGTGACGGCGAAGCTCAGCGGGCCTTTCAAATGCAATGGGGCGCGCAATTGCCCTGCCCTCACATTTCGGGCCGATTGGAGCCTTTGCAGACCGGGATGGATTGGCAAGGACAGCGGGTCCTTGCTTTCGCTGGCATCGGTCATCCCGAGAAATTCTTCGCCACGCTTCGCGCGCTGGGCGCAGATCTGGTAAGGTCGGAGGCGCTGGACGATCATCAGCCCTTTACCTCGGCCATTCTTCACCGTCTTGAGGCCGAAGCACATTTGACCGGTTCGCAGTTGGTGACCACGGAAAAAGATGCGGTCCGCCTCCCTGAGTCGTTTCGACCCAAGGTGCTGTCATTGCCGGTCAGGCTTAGGCTCGATGATTTGCAACCGATTGACGAGCTGCTTGCGAAGATCTGTCTTTAATTACCTGCCAATGTCTTGCGTACAGAAGCGTCATGTTCGCCCAGTTTCGGCGAAGCATGATCCAACGCCAGGTCCGCACCCGAGAATGTCATTGGCGAGCGCACCGACGGAATGCCATCAAGCTCGACCTTCATCTTGCGCGCCACGATTTGCGGATCGTCGAAGACTTCAGACAGGTCATTGATCGGCCCCGCAGGAACGCCGTCCGCCTCGCAAGCGGCCAGCAATGCTTCCTTGGTAAAGGTGCGGGTTCTGGCGCTGAGCTTTTCGGTCAGTGTCGCTCGGTTGGCTATGCGGTCGGCGTTGGTCAGATATTCGGGCGCCTCGGCAAGCTCGGTCAGTCCAAGGATTCCGCAAAGGCGCCGATACTGTCCATCGTTGCCAGTCGCAAGGATGATCCAACCGTCTGAACAGTCAAACACAGCATAGGGCACAAGATTTGGGTGGGCATTTCCAAGCCGCGTTGGTGCTTTGCCGGACACGAAGTAGTTCATGGACTGGTTCGCCATTATGGCGGTGGCTACATCGAAAAGCGCCATGTCGACCTGTTGGCCTTCGCCCGTCCGTTCCCGTTGATGTACTGCGGCAAGTATGGCTGTCGCGGAATAGATGCCAGTGAACACATCGGCGACGGCGACACCGACCTTTTGCGGCTGACCGGCAGGCTCACCGGTGACGGACATCAGCCCGGACATGCCCTGAATGATATAGTCGTAACCCGCCCGGTGAGCGTAAGGCCCGGTCTGACCGAAGCCAGTGATCGAACAGTAGATCAGCCGCGGGTTCACTTGCTTCAGGCTCTCGTAGTCCAGCCCGTACTTCTTCAGCCCACCGACTTTGAAATTTTCGATGAGAATGTCCGCATCAGCCACCAGTTTGCGCACGAAGTCCTGATCTTCGGGCTTGCGGAAATCGGCAATCACCGACCGCTTGCCGCGATTGCAGGAATGGAAATAGGCCGCCGACCTGTCGCCTTCCCGCTCGATAAAGGGCGGACCCCACTGGCGGGTGTCATCGCCTTCCGGCGCTTCCACCTTGATCACTTCGGCACCAAGGTCCGCCAAGATCTGGCCGGCCCACGGGCCAGCCAGGATACGCGCAAGTTCTATGACCTTCAGGCCGGCAAGCGGAGCGGTCATCCCTCGGCAAGCTTCTTGTCGAGAATCTTGGAGAATTCGTCGTAGGTCATTTCGCCCGAGAAGCTTTCACCGTTGACGATGAAGGTCGGCGTGCCCTGAATCTTGTCGTTCGTGGCGTTGGTCTGGTAGGCGGTGACCATCGCCTGCGCCATGTCCTTGTCATTCAGGCAGGCGTCGAGTGCCTCGCTGGTCATGCCCGCTTTCAGACCGACCTTGCGGAGCGCATCGGCAATGTCTTGTTCCTTCGTCGATGCGAGCCAGTCGCGCTGACCATCGTAGAGCATGTCGTTGATGCCGAAATACTTCTCCGGCCCGCCGCACCGGGCGATTATCGCCGCCCAAAGTCCGAATTTGTCGAAATAGACTTCGCGGTAGACGAACTTCACCTTGCCACTGTCGATGTAGTTCTTCTTGAACTCGTCCCAGACGGTATCGTGGAAGTTCGCGCAGTGCGGGCAGGTATAGGACGCATATTCGACGACCGTGACCTTTGCATCGACATTGCCAAGGATCATGTCCGGCACTTTCGACACTGCCGAGCTCGTGGTGGTTTCTTGCGCATCGGCAGCAATCGAGATTGGCGTCATGCTGCTCGATGGGCCTGACGTGTACCAGAAAGCGCCAGCAGCGCCGACAACAGCCACGGCAGCGGCTGCGAGAATTACGAATTTCGACATGTGGTTGGCCCTTTCGCGGTCAGCCGCTGACTATCGGGTCCGAGATAAGACTTTTTCACCCAGGGCTTCAAGCGCAGCCCTGAGAGTTTCATCGTGAACATCACGCGAAAGTGCTTCTGCCGCGGCGCGCTTGACGGGATCGGGCGGCAAATCCCTTGTTGCCGCCGCATGGCTGAACGGGGATTGTGCCTCGGCAAAACCGCTGGCGTCGGTCTGTTTCATCGAAATCCGCGAGATCGCGTTGTAGCCGTAGCAGGCGTTCACCCTGTCGCGGATCTTCGGCAGTTGCATCTGGACGAGGGGCGCATTTGCTCCGGCGACGAGAAGCGTCAGCGTGGCACCAAAGCCGCCCTTGCCATAGCCGATCTTGACCGGATTTGCGGCTGCCGCAAGGTCTGCCCCGACAACCTCGGCCCAATGGGTCAAAAGACGCGACAGGGCAAAGCCGCGTGTCTCTCCTGCGGTGCGAATCTGGTCACGGAGCAGGCTCGAGGTCGCCTCAAACCCACGCCTGCGCCGCTCCGGGGCTTGCGAAGTGCGGGTGGTTCGGGTTGGGTCGGCAGATGAATCCGTCATGCGTGAAGTCTAGTCGCTTCATCATGCGAAAGACACAGCAAACCGGAGAGTGAGTTTGGGCCAGACGATAAGTACCCGTTTGCTGGAGTGGTATGATCGCAATGCCCGAATCATGCCGTGGCGCACCGGACCAGCCGACCGGAAGGCCGGCGTGATACCGGACCCATACCGGGTCTGGCTTTCGGAAGTGATGCTGCAACAAACCACGGTGGCGGCGGTGACGGCCTATTTTCGGCGGTTCACCGAGCGGTGGCCGACTGTAACTGATCTGGCGGCGGCACAGGATGCTGACGTCATGTCGGAATGGGCTGGACTTGGATACTACGCACGAGCGCGCAACCTGCTGAAATGCGCTAGGGCGGTGGTTTCAGAGTTTGGCGGCCGCTTTCCCGACAGCGTCGAGGGGTTGCGGACCTTGCCGGGGATCGGACCCTACACGGCGGCCGCGATTGCTTCCATTGCCTTCGACAGGCGCGCAACGGTTGTGGACGGGAATGTCGAACGGGTGGTTGCACGGCTTTACGCGGTGGAGACACCCTTGCCGCTGGCAAAGCCGGAACTGACCGCGCTGGCAGACAGTATTACGCCGCACGCGCGTCCGGGCGATCATGCGCAAGCGATGATGGATCTAGGAGCGACGATCTGCACGCCGCGCAATCCGGCCTGCATCCTGTGCCCTCTGGCGGAGGATTGTAGGGCGCTTGCTACCGGACTTGCATCCGAGCTGCCGCGCCGATTGGCAAAACGGCAAAAGCCCACGCGCTTCGGAATCGCATATGTCGCGCGCCGCGCCGACGGGGCGGTCTTGCTCGAAAGACGGCCCGACCGTGGGCTCTTGGGGGGAATGCTGGGGTGGCCAGGCACGGTTTGGGCCGAAACAGAGCCTTTTCCTGCGGAACCTGTCGATGCAGACTGGCAGCTGTCGCTGTTGGAAGTGCGCCATACATTCACGCATTTTCATCTGGTTCTGCGCGTCATGGTGGCCGACGTCGGCAACGGGGCGAACCCGAGAGTCGGGAGCTTCGTTGCGCGTGGAGACTACCGTCCGCGTGATCTGCCGACCGTGATGCGCAAGGTGCATGACGCGGCGTTTCGCGCACTGCATGAGAATTGATCGGACCGGGTCAGCCATCTATCATCCCGGCACGGCTGTCGTGAGGGGTGCATGATGTCGACCGCGTCGGACTTTTCAAAACCGTCTTCAGCAATACCGTTCTGGCTCTCACTCGGTACCTTGCCACTCTTATGGCTTGGCGCGGTCAACGGTGGATGGTTCCTGCTGCTTGCGCCGGGGTACACCAGCCTGATCCTGCCCTTGATGGATGCAGCGCTGGGCGAGAACAGCAAGAACCCTGATACGTCGGCCCCCGAAAGCGATCTCTTCTGGTACCGGATCGTGACGTTGATCTGGTTTCCGCTTCAGGCCTCTGCCCTTTACGGCTCGATCTGGTGGCTGACGCATGGGTCCACGATGAGTTTTGGCGAGAAGGTCGGCTATGCCTACGGTGTTGCAATCGTCACCGGGTCGGTCGGGATCGTTTATGCACACGAACTGATGCATCAGAAGAACCGGTTCGAACGGCTGCTGGGCGACCTGCTGTTGGCGACAGTTCTTTACAGCCACTATCGGACCGAGCATCTGTTGGTCCATCACCGCTATGTCGGAACGCCGCGCGACTCGGTGACGGCTCGGTTTAATCAGGGCTTCCACGCCTACTTTCTGCGTATCCTTTTGGAAAGCCCCGGCTCGGCCTGGAGGGCGGAGAAACAGTTGCTGGCGCGGGCCGGGCGGGGGTCTTTCCACCGGTCAAATCCGTTCTGGCGCTACATCGCCCTTCAGTCCCTTGCGATCGTGCTGGCGTGGCTGATTGGAGGCTGGGCGGGGGTGGGGTTCTTCCTTCTGCAAGGGTATTTCGCCGTCCTGCTGCTTGAGCTTGTGGACTATGTCGAACACTATGGGCTGACGCGGAAATATCTTGGCGATGGCAAGTACGAACATATCCGCCCGCACCACAGCTGGAACGCCGCACACACCACGACAAACTGGTATCTGATCAACCTTCAGCGCCATTCGGATCATCACTACAAGCCTGATCGGCGCTTCCCGCTGCTTCAGACCTATCCGGCCGACGAGGCTCCGCAGCTTCCCCTCGGATACCCGGCAATGGCAGCGCTGGCGCTGGTTCCCTATTTCTGGCGAAAGCGCATGAATCCGCGCGTTGAGGCATGGCGGCGCAGATTCTATCCCGAAATCACCGACTGGGCCGAATACGACAAGGGGACCTTGCCCATGCCAAAGGGCGCGAGCTGAGTACGACGGCAAAAAATCCCCGCCATATCGCTATGGCGGGGGAAGTTATGTGCCGTGGTTCAGGCCACAGGCACCGGCGGTAAACTTTGAATTCAGTGTGTGCGGCCGGACTGGTCGGCCTCCATTTCGGCGCGGATCTGTTGGCGCAGGATGTCGATGGGGACCATCTTTCCGTCGCGCTTGAAGTGCCAATAGGTCCAGCCGTTGCAGGATGGCGCGCCTTCCAGATGAGCGCCGACCTGATGGATCGATCCCTTCACATCGTTGCCGATCAGCGTGCCATCGGCACGCACCTTGACCTTGAAACGATTGCCGATCGAGAACAGCTCCTCGCCGGGGCGCAGCATGCCACGCTCGACCACTTGGCCGAAGGGCACGCGCGGCTCAGAGCGCTTCGATCCGGTGGTTTCAAGCGCTTCCTTGTCGAACTTGCGGATTCGGGCGATGCGGGCTTCGGCGACTTCGCGATAGGCTGCCTCGCGCTCGATTCCGATGAAATCACGGCCCAGCATCTTGGCGACTGCGCCGGTAGTGCCTGTTCCGAAGAATGGGTCGAGCACGACATCTCCGGGGTTGGTCGTGCCGATCATCACCCGGTGCAACAGGGCTTCGGGCTTTTGCGTCGGATGGGCTTTTTCTCCCGCGCCGTCTTTTAGCCTCTCACCGCCTGTGCAAAGCGGGATCACCCAGTCAGAGCGCATCTGAACGCCGTCATTCAGCGCCTTCAGCGCCTCATAATTGAACGTATACTTGCCAGCCTCGGACTTGGAGGCCCAGATCAGCGTCTCATGGGCGTTGGTAAAGCGCTTGCCGCGGAAGTTCGGCATCGGGTTCGACTTGCGCCAGACCACGTCATTCAGGATCCAGAAGCCCTGATTCTGAAGTTCGGCTCCCATGCGGAATACGTTGTGGTAAGAACCGATCACCCAGAGCGCGCCGTTGGGCTTCAGCAGACGCCGTGCCGCTGCCAGCCATTCGCGGGTGAATTTGTCATAGGTCTCGAAGCTGGCGAACTGGTCCCAGGCATCGTCCACGGCATCGACCTTGGAATTGTCGGGGCGATGAAGATCGCCGCGCAATTGCAGATTATAGGGTGGATCGGCAAAGATCAGATCAACGCTCGCCTCGGGCAGCGATCGCATGATTTCGATGCAATCTCCGGCGAGAATCTGGTTCAACGGCAGGCTGGCAGCCTGCTTCACGGTGGTGGTCGTCATCGTCTGCCTCGCTCCGGTCTGGTGCCGGTTGTTGAGACAGAAGATGAGTCAGGACTGATTCGTCGTCAAATTCTTTTTTGAATCAAGCACTTACGAATTTTTCTTGATACAAGATGTTGTGCACCGGCTTGAAGGATCGCCTATGGACGGGGGTGACCCCTAAATTTTGGAGCGCCGCAATATGGTCCTTTGTCGGGTAGCCCGCGTTTTTCTCCCAGCCGTAGCCGGGGTGCTGTTGCGCCAAATCCACCATGATCCGGTCACGCGTAACCTTGGCGATGATC
>Ga0209023_10002081_pt1 | contig 25727 bp, 24 predicted proteins | sample LakOneMetagenome_FD_187468 | JGI IMG/M metagenome (GOLD analysis project Ga0209023, IMG submission 187468) | Freshwater and sediment microbial communities from Lake Erie, Canada (SPAdes) (version 2) | ecosystem: Environmental > Aquatic > Freshwater > Lentic | place: Lake Erie, Canada... | reverse complement strand
GTCGAGGCCACTGCCGAAGCAGCAGCAGTCGAAGCAGCAGCAGTCGAAGCCGCCCAGCCGACAGAAACTGCGCCGGCTGTCGCGCAAGCCGCGGATCTTTACGACATTTCGCTCGACGAGATCATGGCCGAAGCGCTGGAAACCCCGGTCGAAGCCGAAGCCCCGGAAGAGGTGGCTGCGGTCGCTCTCGAACAGTCGGACCATCAGCCGGAACCCGAGCCCGACAGCATTGCCGCCAAGCTTCTGCGCATACGCGCGGTTGTCGAAAACGTGCGCCACAGCGCCCCGCAGGCGTTCGACGAACCCGAAGATCTGGTGGAAGCGCCCCAGACGATGGCCGTGTCCGACGATTTCGGCTTTGATATCGACCTTTCCGATGACGCTCCCGATCTGAGGGCAGCGGAACTGGCCCGCGCCGAAGCGCGCGCCGAGGAAGCGCACGAACAAGCGCACGAACCGTCCATGACCAACGCCGAGGCGCTGTCGGAGCCCGAGATTGCGAAACCTGCGGCCGAGGATCTGGCGGTCGAGGATCTGGCGGTCGAGGATACGGCCGGGGCCATGATCGAAGATGCAGCCGATAAGACCGAGGCCGCCGAACCGATGGCCGAAGCCGCCATGGCCGCGCCCGAAGATATCGTGGCCAAGGCGGAACCGGCCCAGGATGACGACGCCTTGATCCTGGCCAATCTGTCGAACCTCGGCCTTCTGGACGAAGGCCAGGAGGCGAAAGCGGCGGCGCCCGAGCCGCAGGCGGCCGCCGCAACGGCTGACCTGGACGAAGATAACCGCTTTGACGATGACGATTTCGGCGACGACACCGATCTGGCTGCGGAAGAACACCAGAGCTTCTTCCAGCGCGCCCGCGCCGGCGTGATCCGCCTGAGCCGCGTCGCGATCCTGCGCGGTCATGACGAACCCGCGGCTGAAATCGCCCAAGAACCTGCCGCCGAGCCCGCTTTCGAACCCGAAGCTTTCGCTGCTGACGAACCGGCGGCGCCCGTCGCTGAAACTGCGTCCGCAGGCCGCACCGATACGGCAGACGAGGATCAGGCGGACGTAGATCATGACGCCCAGAGCGGCCGAGCCCTTCTCGAACATGCGCACGAGGACGACGATGGCGATATCGCGAGGCTGATGGACGAAGCGAAGGCCAAGCTCGAAGGCGCCGAAAACCGCCGCCGCTTCTCGGCCATCTCGCATCTGAAGGCCGCCGTTGCCGCCACTCTGGCCGACCGCAAGATGCACACGTCCGAAACGCCCGCAGAAGCGGCGGCAGCGGCGGACGAGGAAATCTCGCTTTACCGCGACGACCTTTCCAAGGCCGTGCGCCCGCGCCGCCCGGTGGGCGACACGTCGGCGTCGACCCCGCGCCCCAGCCTCGACATGCGCCCGGCGCCGCTGGTTCTGGTCTCCGAACAACGGATCGACCGGCCGGACGCAAGCCCGCGCGATGGCGGCGCCATCCGTCCGCGCCGCGTATCGTCGGGCAATCTCGCGGTCTTTGCCGAGGATGCCGATGACGAAGATTTCGACGAGGATCTGACCCCGGAAGCCGCGTCGAGCTTTGCCGAGTTCGCCGAGCGGCTGGGCGCGACAACGCTGACCGAACTGCTGGAGGCCGCCGCCGCCTATACCGCTTCGGTGGAAGGACAGACGCATTTCTCGCGCCCGCAGATCATGCGCAAGGTCGAGTTCGTTTCGTCGCGCAGCGGGGATTTCAGCCGGGAAGACGGGATGCGGTCGTTCGGGATGCTGCTGCGCCAGGGCAAGATCCAGAAGATCAGCCGCGGCCAGTTCACGATCGCCGACACGTCGAAATTCATGACCGAGGCGCGCAACGCTGGCTGAATTCCGGCGCGACTGCGAAAGACGGCGGCCTCAGGGCCGCCGTCTTTGCGTCTGGTCGGGGTCTGGCTGGCCGATTCCGGTGAAAAGCGCCTTGCACGGCCAAAGCCACAGGAACCCCAGCGCGACATAGACCAGGATTTCGACCCAGAAGGGCGGGTGGCCCCAGGCCGCGTCCAGCCAGTCGACCGCCGTCACCGCCACAACGATATAGAGCGGCAGGCCGACGAGCAGGACCAGAAGCGACAGGCGTTTGCGGGCGCGGTATCCGATCATCATCTCAGTCCGCAAACGGGTCGGTAACAAGGATCGTGTCATCGCGCTCGGGGCTGGTGGACAGCAATGCCACCGGACACTGGATCAGCTCTTCGATGCGGCGCACATATTTGATCGCGGCCCCTGGCAGATCGGCCCAACTGCGCGCGCCGGCGGTATTTTCCTGCCAGCCTTCCAGCTCTTCGTAGATCGGCTTGCAGCGCGCTTGGCTATCGGCCGCGGTCGGCAGATAGTCGAGCCGCTTTCCGTCGAGGTCATAGGCGACGCAGATCTTCAGCGTCGGAAAGCCGTCCAGAACGTCAAGCTTGGTCAGCGCGATACCGGAAACGCCCGAAGTTGCGCAGGTCTGGCGCACCAGAACCGCGTCGAACCAGCCGCACCGGCGCTTGCGGCCGGTGACCGTGCCGAATTCATGGCCCCGTTCGCCCAGGCGTGCGCCATTGGCATCGGTCAGCTCGGCCGGAAACGGGCCTTCGCCGACACGGGTGGTATAGGCCTTGACGATTCCCAGAACGAAATCGATCGCCCCCGGTCCGAGGCCGGTGCCGGTCGCCGCTTGCCCCGCGATGACGTTCGACGAGGTGACGAACGGATAGGTACCGAAATCGATGTCCAGAAGCGCGCCCTGCGCCCCTTCGAACAGGATGCGCTTGCCGGCGCGGCGGACCTCGTTCAGCACTTTCCAGACCGGCTGCGCATAAGGCAGCACCTGGGGCGCAATGTCGCGCAAGGCGGCAAGCAGCGCCGCGCGGTCGGTGGGCCCGATGCCAAGGCCGCGGCGCAGGGCATCGTGATGGCCCAAAAGCCGGTCGACACGCGCCGCGAGCGTGGTTTCGTCGGCAAGATCGGCCACGCGGATGGCGCGCCGGCCCACCTTGTCTTCGTAGGCCGGCCCGATGCCGCGCCCGGTGGTGCCGATCTTTGCCACCGACACCTGCGCCTCGCGCGCACGGTCCAGTTCGCCGTGGATCGGCAGGATCAGCGGCGCATTTTCCGCGATCATCAGATTTTTCGGAGATATTTCAACGCCCTGCCCGCGCAGCTTGTCGATTTCGCCGATCAGGTGCCAGGGGTCCAGCACCACGCCGTTGCCGATCACACTCAGCTTGCCGGCCCGCACGATCCCGGACGGCAACAGCGACAGCTTGTAGACCTTGCCGTCGATGACAAGGGTGTGGCCGGCGTTGTGGCCGCCCTGGAAGCGGGCAATCACATCGGCCCGCTCGGACAGCCAGTCGACGATCTTGCCCTTACCTTCGTCGCCCCACTGGGCGCCCACGACAACCACGTTGGCCATGCCTGATCCTTGCAGCGTTGGAAAACCACAGGCCGTATAGCGGGCGCGCCGCCGGCGCGAAACAGCTAATTCGCCCCCGGCCTGCCGCAGGCTGGACAGAGCCCCCCGATCTGGGGCACCAAAGGCGAAACCGGAACGGAGCGGACCATGGGTATCTTTCTGCGCTGGCTGGGGGCCTTCGCCCTGCTTGCCGTCACCTTCAACCCCTCGCCCTACAACTATGTCCGCTGGGCCGAGGGCAATTATTCCAACCAGCTGCCGCTTGCCGTGCTTCTGGGTCTGCTGCTGGCGGTCGGCTATATCATCTATGTCGCGGCGACCCTGCGGTCGATCGGGGCCTTCGGGATCATCCTCATCGCCGCCATTTTCGGCGCGGCGATGTGGGTGTTGATGAGCTGGGGGGTTCTGACGCTCGCCAATCAAAGCCTGAACCTGTGGCTTTCCATCTTCGCGCTGTCGCTCATTCTGGGGATGGGCCTGTCGTGGAGCATCCTGCGCCAGAAGCTGTCCGGGCAGGCGACGGTGGACGAGGTCGAGCACTGATTGAGGGGTTGCGTGCCCACGGGCATGCGCCTAGATAGGCGCGTCATTTGTTGCGAAAGCCGCGCGGTCCTATGGAAAACGTCGTCCTTACCATCCACCTCATCCTGGCGCTCCTGCTGATCGGTGTCGTGCTTTTGCAGCGGTCCGAGGGCGGCGGCCTCTTGTCGGGTGGCGGCGCCATGTCCGGGCGGCAGGCGGCCAACGCGCTGACCAAGCTGACCTGGATTTTCGCCGGATGCTTCATCGCCACCTCGATCGCGCTGACCGTCATCGCCTCGCAAAAGGCCAAGGGCACGTCGGTCATCGACCAAGCCACGAACAGCGCGCCGGCGCCCGAGGCGGCCAAGACCCCTGCCCTGCCGGCACCCGAGGGCGACCTTCTGCCACCGGCGCCGGCTGGCAGCGCGGCCACCACGGCCCCGGCGGCACCCGCCCCGGCAGCACCCGCGACGACGGCCCCGGCGACCACCACCGCCCCGGCGTCGAACTGACATAACCCACAACTTTTGGGTAGGCGCGAACGGGCGCCTACAAAGGCTTGCGGTCTGGTTGCGGGTCCGGGCCGAATCTGTTATTAGTCAAATCCCGTGATGCCGTGCCCTCGGGCAAAGGCCAAACACAATATTTTGCGTTTCTCACGGGGGCATTCGGGCATGGCGCGTTACGTTTTCATCACTGGCGGGGTCGTGTCGTCGCTTGGCAAGGGGCTGGCCTCGGCGGCGTTGGGGGCGCTGTTGCAGGCGCGCGGCTTTTCCGTCAGGCTCCGCAAGCTCGACCCCTATCTGAACGTCGACCCCGGAACGATGTCGCCCTTTGAACATGGCGAGGTGTTCGTCACCGACGATGGCGCCGAAACCGACCTTGACCTTGGCCATTACGAACGGTTCACCGGCGTGTCGGCCCGCAAGACCGACAGCGTGTCATCGGGGCGCATCTATTCCAACGTTCTGGAAAAGGAACGGCGCGGCGACTATCTTGGCAAGACCATTCAGGTCATCCCCCATGTGACCAATGAAATCAAGGACTTCATCAAGATCGGCGATGGCGAGGTCGATTTCATGCTGTGCGAGATCGGCGGCACGGTCGGCGATATCGAAGGCCTTCCGTTCTTCGAGGCGATCCGCCAGTTCGCCCAGGAACGCCCGCGCGGCCAGTGCATCTTCATGCATCTGACGCTGTTGCCCTACCTGGCGGCAAGCGGCGAGTTGAAGACCAAGCCGACCCAGCATTCGGTCAAGGAACTGCGATCGATCGGCCTTCAGCCAGACGTGCTGGTCTGCCGGTCCGAACATCCGATCCCCGAGCGCGAGCGGGAAAAGATTGCGCTCTTCTGCAATGTCCGGCCCGACAGCGTCATCCCCGCCTACGACCTCAAGTCGATCTACGAGGCCCCCCTCGCCTATCACCGCGCCGGGCTCGATCAGGCGGTACTGGATGCGTTCGGCATTTCGCCCGCGCCCAAGCCCGACATGAGCCGCTGGACCGATGTGATGGACCGGCTCGACAACGCCGAGGGCGAGGTGCGTGTGGCCGTGGTCGGCAAATATACCCAGCTCGAGGATGCCTATAAGTCGATCGCCGAGGCGCTGACCCATGGCGGCATGGCCAACCGTGTCCGGGTCAAGGCCGAGTGGATCGACGCCGAGATATTCGAGCGCGAAGATCCCGCGCCCTGGCTGGAGGAGTTTCATGCCATCCTCGTGCCGGGCGGCTTTGGCGAGCGTGGCACCGAGGGCAAGATCAAGGCCGCCCAGTTCGCCCGCGAAAAGGGCGTGCCCTACCTCGGCATTTGCCTTGGCATGCAGATGGCTGTGATCGAGGCGGCGCGCAATCTGGCGGGTGTCACGCGTGCCGGGTCGGAGGAATTCGACGTGGAATCCGGCGCCAAGCGGTTCGAACCCGTGGTCTATCACCTCAAGGAATGGGTGCAGGGCAACCACATGGTGGCCCGGAAGCTCGATGACGACAAGGGCGGCACCATGCGGCTTGGTGCCTATACCGCCAACCTCGCGCCCGGTTCACGGGTGGCGGGCGTCTATGGCGGCACGGTGATCGAGGAACGCCACCGCCACCGCTACGAGGTCGACGTGAAATACCGCGAGCGGCTGGAAAAGTGTGGGCTGATGTTCTCGGGCATGAGCCCCGACGGGCGGCTTCCCGAGATTGTCGAATGGCAGGACCACCCCTGGTTCATCGGCGTCCAGTTCCACCCAGAGCTGAAGTCGAAACCCTTCGCGCCCCATCCCCTGTTCGCCGATTTCGTGCGGGCGGCGAAGGAGGTTGACCGGTTGGTGTAAGCCCCAGCGGGGTCGCGCCTTAGCCTAACGCCGGCGGACACCGCCCCATGGTCGATCGGTCACCCCTTTCGCAAACCGGATGGGCAGCGGAAGAGATAGAGGTAAGTGTCGAAATCGGCAGGGCTCGGGGTGGCGCTTTCGTAGCGGGCATGGATGCAGACCGCTTCGGCCTGCCGGACCATCGCCGCTGACGGGGCCACGACGCGCGCGCCGGTCTGGTAAGGCCCGCGGATCGTGACGGAACTGTCGGTGGTCTGATAGACCTGCCCCGGCGTTTCGGGCGACATCGCACAGGCCGCGAGGCCAGAGGCGACGAGTGCGGTAAAGGCCAGACTGGGCCGCATGACGGGTCTCCTGCCGATTGGTCGGCGCAGAGTGCCCTACCGGCCCGCGATCCTCAAGCGGCGGGCGTCACAGGCCCGTCAGACAGCCGCACGAAGCCCATGCCGCGTGCCTGAAGGGCAAGCACCGCCGCAGCCACGCCAGCACCTGCCGGGCGGCCGGGCTGGTTGATATGGGCGATGATCACGGCGCCGTCGCTTGCACCCAGAATGCGCGCCCGCGCGGCTGCGGCGCCAAGGGCTGCCCCCTGATCGCCGTTCAGCGAAAAGCCGGCGATGCGCAGGCCCAGGCCGGTGATCTGGGCCATGGCGCCGGGCGTGTAGAGGGCCGCCGCCCCGCGATACCACCGGGGGCGGGGGGCGCCGGCGGCCACCAAGAGGTCCGCGCCGCCTGACACTTCGGCGGCGATCCCGGCCTCCGACCCGGCCGACCGCACCCCCCACAGGATCTCGGGCCGGTCGATCGCGGCGCGGTGGCGCGCCCCGTGATTGCCGATCTCGAAAAGGTCGGGGCGGGCCAGGAGACGGGCGAAACTGTCGGGGTTGTGGCGCAGCCAGATGCCCGACACGAAGATGGTGGCGGCAATATTCCGGGCGAACAGCAGGTCGAGAATTCGCAGGTCGGCGCGCCCGTCACAGGCATCGAAGGTCAGCGCCACGCGGGGCGGGGTACCCGTGCCCGCTAGGTGCATGTGTGGCTCGATCAGGTCCGGCTCCCGGGCGGCGCGGGCATGCGTGGCGCAAAGGCAACCGGCAAGGGCGGCTGTCAGAACCGCGCGACGGGGCAGGGCTGGGAAGGGCAGGACTGGGAGGGGCAAGGCTGGGCTAGTCAAGCGGGCTCCTTCCGGCACCGTTCGGCCGGGCGGCGCGACAGAACCACCGGCCGGGCAGGAAGGCAAGCCATCAGCGCGTGATCGGTCCGGGCGCGCGACGGGCGCCGCAAAGTCGGCCCTTTCGCGGGCAGGCGCGGCCGTCTATATGGGGGCGCATGTTCGGCAATCTTCTATCAAACCTTCTCGGCCCCGACACCCCCCGCCTGCCCGACCCCGAGGCGCGGCTGGCGCTTGCCGCCCTGCTGGTGCGGCTGGCGCGGGCCGATGGCGACTATGCAACTGCCGAGGTTGCGCGGATCGACCGGGTGCTGGCCGACCGCTACCGGCTGTCGCCTTTCGAAGCCGTCGCCCTGCGGACCGAGGCCGAACGGCTGGAAACCGTGGCACCCGACACGGTGCGTTTTACCCGCGCCCTGAAAGAGGCGGTGCCTTACGAAGACCGGTTGGGCCTGATGCGAGCACTCTGGTCGGTGGCCTTGGCCGATGGGACGAGGGGCGCCGAGGAAGATGCGCTGATCCGGCTGGTGGCAAGCCTTCTGGGTGTGACCGACCGCGACAGCGCCCTGGCCCGCCAGTCCGTCGAGAAGGATGCAGGATGATCGCTTGTCTCTCGATGTACGACTTTCCCGAAATGCAGGCGGCGAACGACCGGCTTTGGGCCGGGGTCCGCGACGGGTTGCGTGCCCGCCGGATCGACGCGCCCGACCGGCTGACGCACGGGGCCGACGCTTGGGCCTGCTGGACGAGCCCCGATCTGGTTCTGGGGCAGACCTGCGGCTTTCCCTACCGCTCCCGGCTTCATGGCGCGGTAGCCCTGGTCGGCACGCCCGACTATGGGCTCGCCGATGCGCCGGCGGGGTATTATTATTCGGTTCTTGTGGCGCGGCGGGGCGAGCCGGCCGACTGGACCGCCTATCTCGACCGGCGACTCGCGATCAACGGCCATGACAGCCAGTCGGGCTGGGCGGCGCCGCAGAACCATGCCGCCGCGCTTGGCCGGCGGTTCGGGCAGATCGTCGTAAGCGGCGCCCATGCAGAAAGCGCGCGGCTGGTGGCGACGGGCGGGGCCGATTGCGCCGCGATCGACGCCGTAAGCTGGCGTTTGATCGAGGCCTACCGGCCCGAGATCGTCGCGCAACTTGCGGTCATCGCCCGAACCGCGCCAACTCCCGGCCTGCCGCTGATCACCGCGATGGGGCGCGACCCCGCCCCACTGGCAGCGGCTTTCGCCGATGCGGTCGCTGGCCTGGCCGCGCCGGACCGGGAGGCGACCGGTCTGCGCGGGCTGGTCCATATCCCTGCCGCCGCTTATCTGGCGGTGCCGACGCCCAAGGCCCCCGTCGATGCCATGTAAGGTGCCGGCCACTGGTTGCACGTCACCCGCGGCGGCCCGCCGGCCCTGCCATTCCCATTGCCAGCACCCGAGGTTCTGAAGATGAAAAATCTCGCCTTTTCGTTCGCGGCCCTGATCCTTGCGATGCTGGGGCCCGGCGCCAGCCCGGCCCGGGCCGATATCGTCAAGATCGGCACCGAGGGGGCCTATGCCCCGTATAATTTCCTCAACGACAAGGGCGAGGTCGACGGGTTCGAGCGCGAGCTTGGCGACGCGCTTTGCCTGCACGCCGGGCTGGTCTGCCAATGGATCACCGACCGGCTGGACCGGTTACAGACCGATCTTCTGGGCGGCCAGGTCGATGCGCTGATGGCGGGGCTTGTCGTCACCCCCGAGCAGCAGAAGGCGGTCGGGTTTTCGCAGGATTATCTGCCGCCGGCAAAATCGGTCTTCGTCGCGCTGAACCCGTCGGCCAAGATCAAGAAGGGCCCGGTCGCGGTGCAGGCCGGCAGCGTTCAGGCCGCCTATGCCGGGGGCCTAGGAACCAGGGTCGCTGCGGTTCCGACGGTGGGCGAGGCGGTAGATGCCGTGCGCAACGGCAAGGCTGCCGCAGCGCTCCTGGCCGAAGGCTATGCGGGCCCGATCCTGGCCGATGCCAAGGGCGCGCTGGTCGTCCTGGGCGCCCCGGTGGCGGCAGGGGGCGGAACCGCCATCGCCCTGCGCCCCGACGATGGTGCGCTGCGGCAGAAGTTCGACGCGGCGCTGACCGCGATGAAGGGCGACGGCTCGCTGAACGCGATGATCGTCAAATGGTTCGGCGCCGGCGCCGCGCGCTACTGACCCGACGTTTCGCCGGTTTTCGCGATCTTGTGACAGATTTCGCTTGCCTTGAGGCAGGGTCAGGTAGTATCCGTGTTTTGATCAAATTCACCGGGCAGCCGCCCGGACTGCTTTTTGTGGCGTTCGCACCTGACTTCCGGGCCGGACGGGATTGATCGCAACGGGAGAAAGGACCAAGGGCATGGTCCCCACCCCCGCACCGGGCCGCTTGGGCCCGGCCAGCGGCATGGGCGGCGGACCGGCGGCCCTGGCGCGAGAGATGATGAAAGACTGGCTTAGAAAGCACCCGCAGGTGCGCACGATCCGCGTTGCAGCCGCGGACCTGAACGGACAGCCGCGTGGCAAACGGGTGCCGGCGCGGTTCGCCGACAAGGTATCGACCGAAGGCACCCGGTTTCCGATGTCGGCGCTGAACCTCGACATCTGGGGCGAAGATGTCGAAGACAGCCCGCTTGTTTTCGACAGCGGCGACGCCGACGGTATCCTGAAGCCGACCGAGCGCGGCTACATGCCGATGCCCTGGCTCGAGGCGCCAACTGCGCTTTTGCCAATCTGGATGTTCCGCGAAAACGGCAAGCCTTATGAGGGCGATCCGCGCCACGCGCTCGCCGCCGTGGTCAACCGCTACAAGGAACGGGGCCTGACACCGGTTTGCGCGATGGAGCTCGAGTTTTTCCTGATCGACGATTCCGGCAAGTCGTTGCAGGTGCCGACCAGCCCCCGGTCGGGCAAACGGCGCAAGGCGGCCGAGATCCTGTCGATCCGCGCGCTTGATGCGTTCGACACGTTCTTCACCGACCTTTACGACGCCTGCGAGGCGATGGACATTCCGGCCGACACCGCGATCTCGGAATCAGGCCTTGGCCAGTTCGAAATCAACCTGATGCATTGCGATGACGCCTTGCGCGCCGCCGACGATGCCTGGCTGTTCAAGATGCTGGTCAAGGGCCTGGCCCGTCGCCACGGCTTTGCCGCCAGCTTCATGGCCAAACCCTACCCGGAATATTCCGGAAACGGGCTGCACACCCATTTTTCGGTGCTCGACGCCGACGGCAACAACGTCTTTTCGAACGGCGGACCCGAAGGGTCGGAAACGCTCATGAACGCCATTGCCGGCTGTCTTTGGGCGATGCCGGATTCCACGCTTCTGTTCGCCCCGCACGCCAACAGTTACGAACGGCTGGTGCCCGAAGCGCATGCCCCGAACGCTGTCTGCTGGGCCTACGAGAACCGCACGTCAGCCATTCGCGTGCCGTCGGGCAGCCCGGTGGCACGCCGGATCGAGCACCGGACGGCCGGGGGCGACGTGAACCCTTATCTGATGCTTGCCGGCATTCTCGGCGCGGCGCTGATCGGCATCGAGGAAAAAATGACGCCGCCGCCGCCGATCACCGGCAATGCCTATGCACTCGATCTGCCGCTGATCCCCGACACCTGGGCAGAGGCGATCGACGTCTTCGAGAAAAGCCCGAAGATGGCGCGGATTTTCCCAAGGGAACTGATTACCAACCTGGTCATGACCAAGCGGCAGGAACTGCACTACATGGCCGAGCTGTCGCCCACGGAACAGACGGAAATCTACCTCGATACGGTCTGACGGCCGTAGCCCCGCGCCGCCCCCCTTGCGCCATCTCGGGGGGCGGGCGTAGGCTGACAGAATTGCAAACGACGAGTATCAAATGCTGATCGGCATCCTTCAGACCGGGCAGTCCCCCGAAGCCCTGCGCGGCGACATGGGCGATTATCCTGATTTCTTTCGCGCGCTCTTGGCCAACAGGGGGCTGGAATTCCGCACCTATCATGTTGAAAACATGCAGTTTCCAGTTTCAGTCCACGATTGTGACGGCTGGCTCATCACCGGCTCGCGCCATGGCGCCTACGAGGATCATCCTTTTATCAAGCCGCTTGAAAGTTTCATCCGCAAGGCGATGACGGAAAATGTTCCGCTGGTCGGCATCTGCTTTGGCCATCAGATCATCGCACAGGCCATGGGCGGCAAGGTGGTTCTGCACCCGTCGGGCTGGGCGGTCGGCCCGCAGGACTACGATTTCGACGGCGAGACCGTGACGCTGAACGCCTGGCATCGCGATCAGGTGGTCGAGCGGCCCGAAGGCGCCGAGGTCTGCGCCAGCAACGAATTTTGCGAAAATGCCGCCCTGGTCTACGGCGACAAGGCCTACACCATTCAGGCTCATCCCGAATTCACCGACGATTTCATCGACGGCCTGTTGCGCACACGCGCACCCGGCGTGGTGCCGCCCGATGTGATGGCGGATGCGGCAGCCAAGCTCGGCCATGACAATTCCTCGGCCGCGATTGCGCAGCGCATCGCGGATTTCTTCACCAAACCCCGCAACTGACAAACGTGTGCCCCATGTCCGACTGGACCCAGAAACTGCCAGAAGCAGCCCGCAAGCATATTGCCGGGCGTCGTGTCGAAGAGGTGGAATGTATCGTCTCGGACATTGCCGGGGTGGCGCGCGGCAAGGCGATGCCGGCGGCCAAGTTCGGCACGCAGAAAAGCTTCTTTCTGCCGAACTCGATCTTCTTGCAGACCATCACCGGCGAATGGGCCGACAACCCGTTGGGTGATTTCACCGAGCCCGACATGACCATGATGCCCGATTTCACCACGGCGACCGCAGCGCCCTGGACGGCGACGCCGACGCTTCAGGTCATCCATGACGTGATCGGGCCGGACGGCAAGCCCGTGATGACGGCGCCGCGCAACGTGCTCAAGCGCGTGGTCGACCTTTTCAAGGCCGAGGGCTGGACGCCGGTGGTGGCGCCCGAGATGGAATTCTTCCTCGTTGCCCGCAACATCGACCCCAACCTGCCTGTCATCCCGCCGATGGGCCGGTCTGGTCGGCGCGCGGCGGCCAAGCAGGCGTATTCCATGTCTGCGGTCGACGAATATGGCCAGGTCATCGATGACATCTACGATTTCGCCGAGGCGCAGGGGTTCGAGATCGACGGGATCCTGCAGGAAGGTGGGTCAGGCCAGGTCGAGATCAACCTTGCCCATGGCGATCCGATCGAACTGGCCGACCAGATCTTCTTCTTCAAGCGCCTGATCCGCGAGGCGGCGCTGCGCGAGGATTGCTACGCCACCTTCATGGCCAAGCCGATCGAGGGCGAGCCCGGAAGTGCCATGCATATCCATCATTCGGTGGTCGCCACCGCGACGGGCAAGAACATCTTTTCCGACGCCAAGGGCAAGGAAACCCCCGAATTCCTGCATTTCATCGGCGGCTTGCAGACCTATCTGCCGGCGGTGATCGCGCTTCTGGCGCCTTACGTAAACAGCTACCGTCGCTATGTGCCGGGCTTTGCCGCACCGATCAATGTCGAATGGGGCCGCGACAACCGCACGACCGGCCTGCGGGTGCCGGTATCCGACGCGGAGGCCCGCCGGATCGAGAACCGATTGGCCGGCATGGACTGCAATCCCTATCTCGGCATCGCCGCGTCTCTGGCCTGCGGTTATCTGGGGCTGAAGGAAAAGATCGTGCCGCGCCCCGAGCGAACCATCGAATTCACCACGTCCGATGATGATATTCCGCTGAACCTGGGCGACGCGCTGGACCTGCTGGTCGAATGCAAGCCGATACGCGACGTGCTGACCGAACCGTTCTGCCTGGTATACGAATCGGTCAAGCGCAACGAATTCAAGGAATTCCAGCAGGTTATCAGCCCGTGGGAGCGCGAGCATCTTTTGCTGAACGTGTAAGCGGGGGGCGATGAACCTTCTCTTTGCGAATGATTGCGCCGGGGCCTATCCGCCAAGCTGGTATGCCGCGACGGCCGCCGACCTGCCCCGATTTGACCCCCTGAAGGGCGCGGTCCGGGCCGATGTCTGCGTCATCGGCGCGGGCTATACCGGCCTGTCGGCAGCGCTGCATCTGGCGCAAAAGGGGTTCGACGTCGTGCTTTTGGAAGCGCACCGGGTGGGCTTTGGCGCGTCGGGGCGCAACGGTGGCCAGGTCGGTTCGGGCCAGCGGCTCGAACAGGACAGGCTGGAAGCGATGGTCGGCCGCGACCGCGCCCGCCAGCTTTGGGATCTGGCGCAAGAGGCCAAGGGCATGGTCAAATCGCTGATCGCCGACCATGCCATGCCCTGCACCTTTCACCCCGGCATCGTCCATGCCTGCTGGCACGAAAGCGAGGTTTCCCATGCCCGCGCCAATGCCGACAAGCTGGCGCGCGACTATGGCTATGGCCATATCGACCCCCTGTCGCGCGACGCCTTGCGGGAAATCCTGCCAAGCCCGGTCTTCAAGGGCGGCGACATCGACCGCGACGCTGGGCATGTCCACCCGCTGAACTACGCCATCGGCCTGGCGCGGGCGGCGGTGGCGGCAGGGGTTCGGATCTGCGAAGGCACCGTGGTCGAGGGCCTGCGGCCGGGGGCGCGCCCGGTGGTCCGGACGGCCGCGGGCCAGGTCGATTGCACCCATGCGATCCTGGCCTGCAACGGCTATCTGGGCGGGCTTGACCCGACGGTCGCGGCCCGGGTCATGCCGATCAACAATTTCATCGTGGCAACCGAGCCGCTGGGCGACCGCGCGGCCGAGGTCTTGCGTGAAAACGTAGCGGTGGCCGATACGAAATTCGTGGTCAACTACTGGCGCCTGTCCGACGATCGCCGGCTTCTGTTCGGGGGGGCCGAAAGCTATGGCTACCGGTTCCCCGACATTGCCCGCGCGGTGCGCAGGCCGATGCTGGAGATTTACCCCGGGCTGGCCGATGTGAAGATCGACCATGCCTGGGGCGGCACGCTGGCCATCACCGTGAACCGGATGCCGTACTTTGCGCGGCTGGCCTCCAACATCCTTTCGGCGTCGGGTTATTCCGGGCATGGGATTGCGTTGGCAACGCTTGCCGGGCGGCTTCTAGCCGAGGCAACCGCGGGCCAGGCCGAGCGGTTCGATGTCATGGCGAGCCTGCCCATGCCGCGCTTTCCCGGCGGCGCAGCCCTGCGCTGGCCGTTGCTAGCACTTGCGATGGGGTGGTTCTCGCTCCGCGACAGGTTGGGATTTTAGGCCCCCGACAAGCGATTTCGGTGGCGTTTGCCGCGCACCTCATGTACGAGAATCCTGAAACTCAGTTTCAGGAAAGATGACGCATGGCACCCGACAGCCCCCACAGCGCCCCGGCGCCGAACGTCTACGACGCCGAGCCAATTCCCGAAGCCGCGCGCGCCGAAATCGACCGGCTTTTGCGGTCTGGCGATCTGTTCCGATATACAGCGCCCGAAGGCGCCCCGGTGGCGCGGCTCGAGGCTGAATTCGCCGAACTTCTCGGATCGCGCTATGCGCTGGCGGTTTCATCCTGCTCGGCTGCGCTGTTCCTGTCCCTGAAGGCGCTCGACCTGCCGAAGGGCGCGCAGGTTCTGATCCCGGCCTTCACCTTCGCGGCCGTTCCTTCGGCCGTCCTGCATGCCGATTGCGTGCCGGTTCTGGCCGAGGTGGGCGCGAATTTCCGCATCGACATGGACGATTTCGCCGCCCGCCTCGACGACGACATTTCCGCCGTTCTCATCAGCCACATGCGGGGCCACACGTCCGACATGGATGCGATCATGGCGCTGTGCGACGCGCGCGGCCTGCCGGTGATCGAAGATGCAGCCCATTCGCTCGGCACGCTCTGGAACGGCAGGATGATCGGCACGATCGGCAGGATCGGCTGTTTTTCGTTCCAGTCCTACAAGCTTGTCAACGCCGGCGAAGGCGGAATTCTGGTGACCGACGATCCCGAAATCGCCGCCCGTGCGGTCATCATGTCAGGGGCGTATGAGCATAACTGGAAAAAGCACCCGGGCCTTCAGAACAGCTATCAGCACTGGCAGAACCGTCTGCCGCTGTACAACATGCGGATGCAGAACCTTTCGGCGGCCGTCATCCGCCCGCAACTGCCGCTGGTGGCGGGCCGCGTCGCCGCCGGCCGGGCCAACCACGACTATGTCGCCGGCCGCCTGAACCGGTCACCCTGGTTCGACGTGCCCCCCGCCCTGCCCCAAGAAGAACGCGCGCCCGACAGCCTGCAATTCAACCTCGTCGGCACCTGGAGCGACACCGAGGCGCGCGCCTTTCAGGATGCGGCCAAGGCGCGGGGCGTCGCGGTGCAGATTTTCGGGCTGAGTGATGACAACGCCCGCGCCTTCTGGAACTGGAAGTTCCTGGGCGATGTGCCCGACATGCCCACGACCCGCGCCATGCTGATGCGCGCCTGCGACCTGCGCCTGCCGGCCCGCCTGCAACGGCCCGATCTCGATTTCATCGCCACGGCCCTTTTGGGTGCCGTCAATGCGGTGCGGCAGGCCCGGCCCGACGCCGCGTGACAGTCAGCCGATCACGCGCAGGCCGGCGGCCATCCAGGGGTGGTCGCGCACAACCGGGGTGACGATGGTTTCCTGCATCAGCGCGCGCAGCCGTGCGGCGAGGTCGGCAGGCATCTTGCCCAGAATGTCGCGGCGGGCGAAAAGCGCGATGCGACGGGTCGGGGGCGTGAAAGGCAAGGGTTGAAGATCTACCCTGTCGCGGAACCGCGCGGCGTGCAGCACCCCAAGCGGGGTCAGGATCGTCCAGCCCGTCCCGGCGGCGACCATCGCCATGATCGCATTGTAGCTGTCGAGTTCGAAGCGGTGCGCAATACGCAGGTTCTGCCGGGCGAGCGCGTCGGCGATCGTGCGGCCCATGTGGTGACGGGCCGTGTAAAGGATCAGCGGCAAGCCCTTGTCGGTGCCCGCCAGAAGCGCGGCGGACACCCGGCAGCCCTTGGGCATCACCGCCACGAACGGCTCTTCAAGGATCGGGTGAACCTCGGCCATGCCGGTCGCCGCCCCCATGTCTGCGGCGACGATCAGATCAAGCGCGCGGGCGTCCAGCTCTTCATGCAACCGGTGGCTGGGGCCGGTTTCCAGAAGAAACTGGCTGCCCGGCCAGGTCTGGCCAAGCTCGGACAATAGCCGGGGGGTAACCTCGGCCTCGAAATCCTCGATGAAGCCTAGCCTGAAATTGGAAAGCCCCGACAGGCCGGCAAGCCCGATCGCAGCCCGGGCGGCCGCAAGTTCGTTGGCGATGGCCTGTGCGTGGCGGCGAAACGTGTCACCCGCCGGGGTAAGACGCATCGGCCGGGCCGTGCGGTCGAAAAGCGCGGCGCCCAACGCGCCTTCCAGCGCCGAGATCTGCTGGCTGACCCCCGAAGCCGACCCCCCAAGCCGCCGCGCCGCGCCCTGGACCGACCCCTCCTCGGCTGCGGCCAGAAACGCTTCGATTGCCTGCAGGGTTACCCGCCCCGGCGCGTCGGACATGGTGAACCCTTCGGTCGGCGAACTGTCAGAGTTTCGAGAGCTTGTTCTGAAGTTCGGCGAGCTGCTTGCGGATCGCGGCCAATTCATCTTCGTCGCGCAGCTTCGATTTGGCCTTTGGCGCCTCGGCGTCGTCCGACGCGGGGCCGGTCGTGCCCGGCCACCCTCCCATGATCGATTTCAGAAAAGCCTGCTGCTGGGCCTGCATCGCCTCGAACCCCGGCATCTTGGCCAGGGGGTTCGGCAGGCTCGTCAGACTGTCCATCAGTTTCGACTGGCCTTCGCGCAGCATCTCGAAGCTGGCGGCAAGAAACTGCGGCACCACGCTTTGCGCGCTGGTGGTGTAGCTGCGCACAAGATCGGTCAGCACGTCGACAGGCAGGACGTTTTCGCCACGGCTTTCATGTTCGGCAACGATCTGAAGAAGATATTGCCGGGTCAGGTCGTCGCCGGTCTTCAGATCGACGATCTGCACCTCGCGCCCTGCCCGGATGAAGGCGGCGATATCCTCCAGCGTCACATAGTCGCTCGTCTCGGTATTATAGAGGCGGCGGCTGGCATAGCGTTTGATCAAGAGCGGCTTTGCGTCGTCAGCCATCAAGTCCTCCCCAAGGGTTCGGCATTGCAGCAAGCTTAGGCTGCGGGCGCAAAAACACAACAAAAGAAAAGGCGGACCCCGCGAAGGGCCCGCCGATCATGCCGTCTGACAGGGAGGGGGTCAGATCAGGCGCATTACTTCGCGGCAGTCGCCACTTTTTTCGCCGCAGCGGTCACTTCGTCGGTGGCCTTCTTGACAGCGGCGGTCGCATCTTCCGAAGCGGTCTTGCCCGCGGCGAGCATCAGCTCGACGGTGTCCATTTGCGCTTTTTTCGCAACTTCAGCGAAGGCGGCCAGATTTTCAGCGGCCATTTCGGCAGCGGCCGAGGCGAAATCGCTGAAGGCTTTGGTGTAGTCGGCCGGCTCTTCCTTCACCTTGGCGAGCGAACCCACCTTGGCGATGGTTTCCTTGGTCCATTTGGACGAAATCTCGCTCGACTTTTCGGCGGCTTCCAGAGCCACTTTCGCCATTTTCTCGCCCATGGCGGCGCTGGTCTTGAACGCGCCTTGGAACGAGGCGGTGTCAACCGGGAAGGACTGCATCATGTCTTGCATGACTTTGGTGAAATCTTGGGTCTTGGCCATTTGTCGAACTCCTGAGCTTCGGGTCTATCCCGTTTACTGATGTAGCCGATATACATTCTGCACCGCAGCATTTCAAGAGAAATTGCTGCGGTGCGGCAAAAAATAGCCGAAAGGTGTATCAGGCGTTTGGAACTTCGGAGACATATTCGCCCGGGGCTGCGCAAATCGGCGCATGGGCAGCATCGCCAGGCACCCGTGCCGCGACCATCTTGCCCGACCGCGCGGCAAGCCAGTCGCCCCAGCGCGGCCACCAGCTGCCCTTGTGAAACCGGGCGCCCTCTTTCCAGCTTGCCCAGTCCAGCATCGGGCCATCGTTGGTGTAATGGCCGTATTTGTCCTTGGACGGCGGGTTGACGATACCGGCGATATGACCCGATTCGGCCAGAATGAACGTCTTGTCCTTGGCCCCCATCTGCCGCACGCCGCTGAACGACGCCCGCCAGGGGGCGATATGGTCGGTTTCGCAAGCGATGGCGCACAGCGGAACCTTGACATCGGCCAGCGACACCTTTTGCCCGCAGATCGTGAAGGTGCCACGCGCCAGCCCGTCGCCTTGGCAAAGCCCGCGCAGGTATTCGACCGCCATCCGGGCCGGCAGGTTTGTCCCGTCTCCGTTCCAGTAGAGCAGATCGAAGGCCGGAGGGGCTTCGCCCATCAGATAGCTCTTGATCGCCGGGCCATAGATCAGATCGTTGGCGCGCAGGTATGAAAAGGTGCGCGACATGTAATATTTGTCGAGATAGCCGGCCCGGCCCACCTCGGCCTCGATCCCGTCGACGAAATCGTCGTCGAGAAACACGCCAACCTCGCCCGGGTCCGAAAAGTCGGTCATGGTGGTGAAAAAGGTCGCCGCATTCACCGATTTGTCGCCGCGATGCTTCATCAGCCCGAGCGTGAGCGACAGCGTAGTGCCGGCGATGCAATAGCCGACGGCATTCACCTTGTCCTGCCCGGTCGCCGACTTGACCTCGCGGATCGCGGTCAGGAAACCCTCCTCGACATATTGGTCCATGCCGACATCGGCATAGGTCGCATCGGGGTTCTTCCAGCTGACGACGAACAGCGTGAAGCCCTGATCGACAATCCATCTGATCAGGCTGTTCTGCGGCTTGAGGTCGAGAATGTAGAATTTGTTGATCCAGGGCGGAAAGATCACAACAGGCGTGGCATGGACCTTGGCCGTGGTCGGCGCATATTGGATCAGCTCGAAAAGGCGGTTGCGAAAGACCACAGAACCGGGGGCGGTGGCAAGATTGCCGCCCACCTTGAACGCGTCGCGGTCGGCGAGCGTGACAAGCAGGTCGCCCTTGTTCGCCTCGACGTCGCGCACCAGGTTCTCAAGCCCCTTGACCAGACTTTCGCCGTCGGTCGCCACCGCCTTTTCCAACGCGTCAGGGTTGGTCGGAAGAAAGTTGGTGGGCGCCATCATGTCCGAGATCTGGCGGACGAAATAGTCAAGCCTGCGGCGGCTTTGCGGGTCGAGACCCTCGATGCCCTTCACAGCGCGGTCCAGCGCTTCGGCATTCATCAGATATTGCTGCTTGATGAAGTTGAAATAAGGATGGGTCTGCCACAGCGGGTTGGCAAAGCGGCGGTCCTTCGCCGTCGGATCGGCAGGGGCCTCTAGCTTGCCTTCGTTCATAAGCTTCTGCACTTCGGCATAGTGGGCCAGCGTCTTGCCCCAATAGGCAACCTGCTGTTCGATCAGTTTTGCCGGGTTTTGCAGCGCCTCGCCCCAGAAGGCCGAAGCGGCGCGGGCGTAAAGATCGAGTCCAGGCGATTCCAGCGACGGATTTGCGGGGCGCTTCTGCGAAATCGCCGCCGCCAGCCGCTGCGACAATACCTCGAGCCGGGCCAGATTGGCGTTCAGCTTTTCGAGATCGGCGGAAGAGTCCGTAACATTTGTTGTCATATTAACAAATTCCCCCTACCATCCTGCACTGCAGCATATCGTCAACCGGCAAATGGCGAAAGCGACGATTTCAGCCGCAGCGCGGTAAAGGAGACGGCATGAAGAGCATGGCAACCTACGACTGGATGGAAAGCGTGCGCAACACGAACGAATGGCTGGGCGCCTCGGCGCGGGCCATGTCGTCCTATCCGGTCTGGGGTCTCGTGCCCCACCCGATGTTCAAGGTCATGTCCGCCTGGGGCCGCGTCACCGAACGCAGCTTCGCCCGCATGGTCATCAAGCCCGACTGGGGCATTCAAACCGTGGTGGGCCGTGACGGCCGCGACCTGATGGTCAAGACCGAGACCGTCGTCAGCCGGCCCTTCGGCGATCTGGTCCATTTCTCGGTTTCAGGCCGCGAACCGATGCCGAGGCGCGTGCTTCTGGTCGCGCCGATGTCGGGCCATTATGCTACGCTTCTACGCTCGACGGTCGCCTCGCTGCTGCCCGATTGCGAGGTCTATGTGACCGACTGGAAGAACGCGCGCGACATCCCGGTCAGCGATGGCAAGTTCGATGTCGAGGATTACACGCTCTATCTCGTCGATTTCATGCGCCATCTCGGGCCAGACACACATGTCGTCGCCGTCTGCCAGCCTGCACCGCTGACGCTGGCCGCGACCGCCTATCTGGCGGGCGAAGACCCCGCCGCCCAGCCCCGGTCGCTGACGCTGATCGGCGGCCCGATCGACCCCGACGCGGCCCCGACCGAGGTGACCGATTTTGGCCGCAGCCTGACGATGGGCCAGCTCGAGCATCTGGCAATCCAGCGCGTCGGCTTCAAATACGCCGGCGCCGGCCGCCTGGTCTATCCGGGCCTTCTGCAACTGGCATCCTTCATTTCGATGAACGCCGATACCCATGCCAAGGCCTTTCAGGACCAGATCGTTCGGGCCGCCCACGGCGAAGCGTCCGAGCGTGACAAGCACAACCGATTCTACGACGAATATCTCGCGGTCATGGACATGACGGCCGAATTCTACCTGTCGACGGTCGAGCGCATCTTCAAAAAGCGCGAGATTGCCACGAACAGCTTCATGGTGGCCGGAAAACATGTCGACATCGGCAAGATCACCAACGTGGCGGTGAAGATCGTCGAAGGCGAGAAAGACGACATTTCCGCCCCCGGTCAGTGTCTGGCTGCGCTGGCCCTGCTGACGGGCCTGCCAGACAGCAAGAAGGCGAGCCACATCGAACCCGGCGCCGGTCACTATGGTATTTTCGCGGGCAACAGCTGGCGCAACAATATCCGCCCGCTGGTGCTGAGCTTCATCGACCGCAATTCGGATCAGCCCGCCGCCAAGGGCCGTCGCGGGGCCATCCGCGCGATCTAACGCGCAGAAACCCATGCCAGAATCGCGTCCTCGACGGGCGCCGTCATGCCGGGGCTGAGGATCCGGCCTGCGATCACGTGGCTGTACGGATCGTCGCCTGGCCCCACCTGCAAGCGTCGAACGTCGGCAGGTGCGCCCCATCCTGCCGCAACAGCCCTGGTCGCAGCGGGCGCAACCACCTGATCGGCTTCGGTGAAGAGAAACAGCGCCGGCACGGTCACCCGACGGTAATCGGCGCGCGCCGCATGGGCGGCCAGGGCCGCCATCGGCACGAGCGCGGCGGTCGGATAACAGGTCGTCCAGAATTTCGCCTGCTCGGCGCTCCGCGGGGTGAAGCACTGCTCGGCCCCCGCCAACCATGGCCCCCAGACCCGCACCCCCGGCAGGGTCAGAAGCCGGGCGCCGGGCGCGCCGAGCCCGAAGTTCGGCGAGATGAAGACGATGCCGGCAAGCCCCCTGACCATCGCCGGGTGCAGCGCCGCCTCTGCCGCCAGGGTGCCTCCGGTCGATGTGGCGATCACGATGACCTTGCGCCCCAGCCGGCGTCCGACAGCCAGCGCTTCGGCCGTATCGTCCAGCCAGTCCTGTGCTGTCGGGCCGGCCAGGCGCGCGCCGCCAACCCCGTGCCCGGCAAAGCGCGTGAAGAAAAGGTTGGCGCCGAGGCGCCGCGCCACATCATCGGGAACCGGCCGGATTTCCTCAGACGTGGCCGAGAACCCGTGAAGGTAGACCACCGCAAAATCGGTTTCTGCCCCCGCCGCCCCCGCCCAGACAATGCGCTTTTCGGCACCGGGCGTGATGCCGCCCACCTTCGCTTCTTCCGTAGCCAGATATCGGTCAAGATCTGCGGGCAGAGCCGCCCCGTCGAAACGCGGCACCAGGTTCAGCCGCTCGCGCGGTCCAAAGGCCAGATACCCGCCCAGACCGGCCAGCAGAACCGCAAGCGCCGCTGCGATCCCGCCGATCACCGCTCGCCTCGCGCCAGGACCTTCTGCACCGTCGCCTCAACCAGCCGCAGGCAATCGGGGGTCGAGAACCGATGGTCCGCCCCCTTGACCAGCGTCAGCCTGATGTCAGGCCCGGTCGCGTGGTCCAGCAGCCGCAAGGCGGTTGAAACCGGCACATCCTCGTCAGCCGTTCCTTGCAGGAATCGGACCGGAACGCCCAGCGCCAATGGTTGCGTCAGCACCAGATTTCTCCGCCCCTCCTCGATCAGCCGCCGGGTGATGATATAGGGCGCCTCGGAATAGTCCGACGGTCGCGCCACCTGACCGGTCGCCGCCAGTTCCGCCCGCTCGGCCGCCGAAAATTCCGCCCACATCGTTTCGGTAAAATCCGGCGCCGCCGCGATCGTCACCAGGCCGGCAACCTTTTGCGGGCAGTCCCGCGCCAGCAAAAGCGCGATCCATCCCCCCATGGACGAGCCGACCAACACCTGGCGCCCCTCGGTCAGGCTCAGGACCGCCGCCCGCGCATCGGCATGCCAGTCACCGATCGACCCTTCATGAAAATCTCCCGACGACGCGCCGTGCCCCGAATAGTCAAACTTGAGGAACGCCCGCCCCTGCTCTTTGGCCCAGGCTTCAAGCGCCAGCGCCTTGGTCCCTTCCTTGTCGGATTTGAAGCCGCCCAGGAACACCACCCCCGGACCTCGGCCCGGCCTCCGGTCATAGGCAACGCGGCGCCCCTCGGGCGTGGTCAGAAATGAACTCATGCGGTCCCCCTTCACTTTGGCCCAAATACTCCCGGGGGTGCGGGGGTGGAACCCCCGCCCGTTGACTTCCCGCCCGCAATTGCGGAATAAGGCGCGACATAACCCGCAACCGGGCGCACCCGTAGGCGCCAAACCGACGAGGAGACTGGCCATGAGCCATATTTCCCTGACCTTCCCCGATGGCAACAAGCGCGATTTTCCGCGCGGCATCACCCCCGCCGAGGTGGCCGCCTCGATCGCCCCCTCGCTTGGCAAAGCCGCCATCTCGGCAAGCGTGGATGGCCGCCATTTCGATCTGCAATGGCCACTCGACACCGACGCGAAAATTGCCATCCACACGATGAAGGACGATCCGCAGGCGCTCGAACTGATCCGCCACGATCTCGCGCATGTCATGGCCCGCGCCGTGCAAAAGCTCTGGCCCGAGGTCAAGGTCACCATCGGCCCGGTGATCGAGAACGGCTGGTACTACGATTTTGATCGCGACGAACCCTTCACCCCCGAGGATCTGGGCGCGATCGAAAAGGAAATGAAAGCGATCATCAACGAACGCGATCCGGTCAGGACCGAGGTCTGGGACCGCGCCCGCGCGATCGCCCATTATGTTGCCAAGAAAGAACCGTTCAAGGTCGAACTGATCGAGGCGATCCCCGGCGACGAGCCCTTGCGGATGTATTGGCACGGCCACTGGCAGGATCTCTGCCGGGGCCCGCATCTGCAACATACCGGCCAGCTTCCGGCGGATGCGTTCAAGCTGATGTCGGTCGCCGGCGCGTACTGGCGCGGCGATCATACCAAGAAGCAGCTTCAGCGCATCTATGGCGTCGCATTCAAGAACCGCGATGATCTGAAGGCCCATCTGACCATGCTGGAAGAGGCCTCCAAGCGTGACCATCGCAAGCTTGGGCGCGAGATGGAGCTGTTTCACCTTCAGGAAGAAGCGCCGGGCATGGTCTTCTGGCATCCGAGCGGCTGGACGATCTGGCGCGCGCTCGAAGATTACATGCGCCGTCGGCTGCGCAGCGCGGGCTACAGGGAAATCAGGACCCCCCAGGTGGTCGACCGTGTCCTGTGGGAACGGTCCGGCCATTGGGAGGCCTACCGCGAGAACATGTTCATCGTCGAGGTCGACGAGGAGGGCGCAAAGGAAAAGCGGATCAATGCGCTGAAGCCGATGAACTGCCCCTGCCACGTGCAGGTCTATAACCAGGGCCTGAAATCCTACCGCGACCTGCCGTTGCGGCTGGCCGAGTTCGGATCATGCCACCGCTACGAAAGCTCGGGCTCCATGCACGGCCTGATGCGGGTGCGGGGCTTCACCCAGGACGATGCGCATATCTTCTGCACAGAAGATCAGATCGAGGCTGAGTGCGCCGATTTCATCGCGCTTCTGGCGTCGGTCTATGAAGACCTTGGGTTTGAAAGTTTCGAGATCAAGCTTTCGACGCGGCCCGATGTCCGGATCGGATCGGACGAGACGTGGGACAAGCTTGAGTCCGCGCTTGAAAACGCCATCAAGAAAACCGGCAACGCCTATGAGATCGATCCCGGAGAGGGTGCCTTCTACGGCCCCAAGCTTGATTTCAAGCTGACCGACGCGATCGGGCGCAAATGGCAATGCGGCACCTTCCAGGTCGACGGCAACACGCCGACGCGGCTGGGTGCGGAATATGTTGGCGAGGATGGGGCGAAGCACCGGCCCTATATGCTGCACCGTGCGATCCTTGGGTCATTCGAGCGTTTCATCGGTATCTTACTGGAAAACTACGCCGGGCGTTTGCCGTTCTGGCTGGCCCCCCGGCAGGTCGTTGTCGCCTCGATCGTCTCGGATGCGGATCCGTTCGTGACCGAAATCGTCGCCGCCCTGCGCAAGGCCGGGGTCAGGGCCGAGGCCGACACCCGCAATGAAAAGATCAACTACAAGGTGCGCGAACATTCTGTCGGCAAAGTTCCTGTAATATTGGCGATCGGAATGAAGGAAGTCGACGAGCGAAGTGTTTCAATTCGCCGTCTGGGCGACACTGGAACCGCGAATTTGCCGTTTACGTCGGCCATCGAGACCCTCGTTGCCGAGGCCGCGCCGCCTGACCTTGCCTGAAGTTTAACTATTTGTAAGAAATGGAAAATCGGCACAAACCCCTTGTGCTGATTTACTATTTTCTGTGGCAGTGGGCACCGGGGTGCATGGTTTCAGCGGTTCACGGCCCCGTGGGGCACAGGTTCGTGAGTGGTGTTGATCGCCCCACGGCCTCTACCCTGAGCCTGTCGAAACTTTCGGCACCGCAACACCAACCAAGGAAAAACACCATGTCGCCTACCATGAAAACCCTCGTGATCGCCTCCAGCTTCGCGGCGGCCCTGTCAGCGCAACTCGCCACCCCTGCCGCTGCATCGGACGCCAAGGAAAAATGCTTCGGCGTGGCCCTCGCCGGCAAGAACGACTGCGCTGCGGGTGCTGGCACAACCTGCGCCGGCACCTCGAAAGTCGACTATCAAGGCAACGAGTTTTCGCTGGTTCCGGCTGGCACCTGCACGACGATGAAGCTCCCGGATGGCCGCATGGGCTCGTTGACCGCGCTCGACCGCGATATGCCGAAAAGCTGACCCATGGCGGCGGGCCGCACACCGG
>Ga0209023_10002080_pt1 | contig 25729 bp, 23 predicted proteins | sample LakOneMetagenome_FD_187468 | JGI IMG/M metagenome (GOLD analysis project Ga0209023, IMG submission 187468) | Freshwater and sediment microbial communities from Lake Erie, Canada (SPAdes) (version 2) | ecosystem: Environmental > Aquatic > Freshwater > Lentic | place: Lake Erie, Canada... | reverse complement strand
CGATCTCGGCCTCGAGGGCCTTGCGGTCCTGGCGCTTGGCGTAGATTTCGCCCAGCTTCACGTGTACCGACACGCGGGCCGGGTTGTGGCGGATGGCTTCCTTGAGGATTTCCTCGGCCTGCAGGTCGCGGCCATAGGCCAGGTACACATCGGCTTCGGCCACGGGGTCCACATCGCCGCCGGCATCAAGCTGGCTGGGCGAGTAGGCCATGGACGAGCCCGTGGTCATTTCGCTGTTCGCGGTATCCACGCGCTGGCCACCGCTGGCGCCGAAGAACGAGTCGGGCTGGATGCGGCTTTCGAGGAAGGAGCTGTCCACGCCGTTGTTCTGGCGACGGCGCTGCACCACACGGTACGCGCCGTAGCCCAGCAGCAGTGCCAGCAGGCCGCCAGCGGCCAAAGGCAGGATCGGGTCGTCCATGAGGCCCGAGAGGAAACTCGATTCCTCGGCAGGAGCCGTTGCGGGTACAGGCACCGGGGTGCGGACAGGCGCAGATGCGGCTGCCGAGGCGGGCTCGGACGCTGCCTCTGCGGGCGTGGCGGCATCGCCAGTGGCGCTGGCCGTGGTGGCTGCGCTGACGGGGGCCGATGCAGCGGGTTCCGGCGCTGCCGGTACGGTCGGTGTAACAGGCACGGCCGGGGCTTGCACGGCCACAGCGGCGGGGCCGCTGGCGGCTGCAGCAGCAGTTGGTGCTGCCGCAGCGGGCGTGGCGGAGCTGCCTGCGGGGGCCGAGGCGGCACCCAGTTTGTTCAGGTCCGTGATGTTCTTGGAAAGCTCGGCCATCCGCGTGGCGGATTCGCTGGCCTGCTTGTCCTTGGCGACCTGGTCTTCTGCTGCCTTCTGGCCCTTGACGGAGCCCTTGGACAGGGTGAGCTTGTCAGGTGCTGCGGTGGCGGATTTCCTGTCTTCGACGCGGGTCTGGACCGAGCCCGACGCGGAGCGTTCGGCAGCGGCTACGGCGGTGGACGGTGCAGCCCCGGCCAGCTTGCGGCGGAAGTCATTGAAGTCGCGGGACTGGGCGGCCAGAATCTGGCGGGCCTCAGGGGCGGGCGTGGCCTGTGCGGCGGTTTCGCTCGGCATCTGCAGCACGGCGCCGGCTCGCAGGCGGTTGACGTTGCCCTGGATGAACGCATCAGGGTTGGCGCGCATCATCGCGACCAGCATCTGGTCGAGCGATACGCCTGCCGGGCGGTAAGCATTGGCCAGGCGGCCGGCGGTGTCGCCAGACTGCACCGTGACACCGTCCGCCGGGGTGGCGCGCGGTGCGGGGGCTGGGCGCGGGGCGGGCGGTGCGGCTGCGGTGGTGGGCTCGGTGGCACGCGGCGTGACCGGTGCGCGCACGGCAGGTGCAGACTGGGCTGCCGGGGCAGAGATTTGCGGCGATGCCGTCACCGACGGTGCCGGGCGGCGCAGTGCTGGCGGGTCGAACAGCATGGTGTAGCTGCGCACGATGCGGCCCGAGCCCCAGTTGGCGTCCAGCACGAGGTCCAGGAAAGGCTCGTTCACCGCGCGGTCGCTGGACAAGCGCAGGACGGCGGTGCCGTCGGGGCGGCGCTGCAGCTGGATCTGCAGGTTGTTCATGGTCTGCGTGTATTCCATGCCCTGGGCACGGAACACATCAGGAGACGCCGTGGTGGCGCGCAGCGAGTCGGCTTCCGCCGGGGTGATCTGGGGCAGGTCGATTTCGGCGCGAAGAGGCTCGCCCAAGGCAGACTGCACAGTGACGCGCCCTAGCGCCAGAGCGGATGCGTCGGTGGCATAAAGGCCGGCCGACGCCACGGCCGCGGCCGCCAGGACAGAGAATTTCCAACGATGCATGTTTGCCAACAACTGATGAGGATTTTTTGCGGCTCGGACGAGCGATGCTTTTTTTGTCATGGTCTGGTCCCGCCCCGGCGCGTGAAAATATGTAAAAAGCACCATAGCATCAATGTTTTGCACTGACAAGCTGAGGTGGCGCCGAAGCTTTGGCAGGCCTGTCTGCGCACCAAATTGGGGCGTCTAATTGTTGCCAATTGCCAACGTGGCGTAACTGAGTGTGTCGAGGTGTCGGCATAAAAAAAGCGCGCCCAGCCAGGGGCTGCGCGCGCTTTTTGGCGGAGGCGGATCAGGCTTCGAGCAGGATGCGCAGCATGCGGCGCAGGGGCTCGGCAGCGCCCCACAGAAGTTGGTCGCCGATGGTGAAGGCGCCCATGTATTCAGGGCCCATGGCCAGCTTGCGGATGCGGCCCACGGGGATGGTCATGGTGCCGGTCACGGCCACGGGGGTCAGGTCCTTGATCGTGGCTTCGCGGGTGTTGGGCACCACCTTGGCCCACTCGTTGTCGGCGGCGATCATGGCTTCGATGTCCGCCAGGGGCACGTCCTTCTTGAGCTTGAAGGTCAGCGCCTGGCTGTGACAGCGCATGGCACCCACGCGCACGCAGAAACCGTCCACCGGCACGGCGGCGGCATCGAAGCCCTCGCCCTGGCCCAGGATCTTGTTGGTCTCGGCCATGCCCTTCCACTCTTCCTTGGACATGCCCCACGCAGGATCGTCCTGGCTCTTGCCCAGGCCCAGGTCCTTGTCGATCCAGGGGATCAGGCTGCCGCCCAGGGGCACGCCGAAGTTGGCGGTTTCGGCGCCGGTCAGGGCGCGTTGCTTGGCGATGACCTTGCGGTCGATCTCGAGGATGGCGCTCTTGGGGTCGTCCAGCAGGGAACGCACTTCGGCGTTCAGCGTGCCGTACTGCGTTAGCAGCTCGCGCATATGCTGGGCGCCGCCGCCCGATGCGGCCTGGTAGGTCTGGGTGCTCATCCACTCCACCAGGCCCGCCTTGTACAGCGCGCCCACGCCCATCAGCATGCAGCTCACGGTGCAGTTGCCGCCGATCCAGTCCTTGCCGCCGTGGGCCAGGGCGTTCTTGATGACCGGCATGTTGACCGGGTCGAGCACGATGACCGCGTTCTTCTCCATGCGCAGGGAGGAGGCGGCGTCGATCCAGTGGCCGTTCCAGCCGGCAGCGCGCAGCTTGGGGTAGACCTCGTTGGTGTAGTCGCCACCCTGGGCGGTGATGATGATCTCGCAGCGCTTCAAGGCCTCGATGTTGAACGCGTCCTGCAGGGCAGTCTCGTTCCTGGCCTGGGCAGGGGCCTTGCCGCCTGCGTTCGAGGTGGAGAAGAACATGGGCTCGATCAGATCGAAGTCCTTCTCTTGCTGCATGCGGTCCATCAGGACCGAGCCGACCATGCCACGCCAGCCGACCAACCCTACCAACTTGCTCATTTCAACGCCCCTTTTCAGTGTAAGAAACAGTGCCCGACCGGGACTGACCTTTGCCCCGGCTCGTCTGGGCCAGGGAGGGCGCACGACGATACCGGAGCTGGGTCAGCCCGTAATGGTCGTGGTTTTGGTGGTGATTGCGCGCACAGCCACGCCTGCCAGGGCGGCAGTTGCGGTGTTCAGGTCGAACGGGCGGGCGGCAAACATGGGCAAGATTGTACCGGATCGCATCTGAATACTGCTTTTTTACGCCCGAACCGCCGTATTTCAGCGCCGTCCGATGCTTTCGGGCGACAGCTGAATCTGCGGCGCCCATAAAAAAGCGCCGCGGTGCGGCGCTTCTTCCGGTGAGGGGCGGCGGCAGGCGGCGCCCGTCGGCTTATTGCGCGGACAGCGCCTTCACCACGGCGTCACCCATTTGCGACGTACCCACCTTGGTGGTGCCCTCGCTGTAGATGTCCGGCGTGCGCAGGCCTTGCTCCAGCACCTTTTGCACGGCGGCTTCGATGCGCTTGGCGGCTTCGTCCTGGTTCAACGAGAAGCGCAGCATCATCGCGGCCGACAAAATGGTGGCCAGCGGGTTGGCCACGCCCTTGCCCGCGATGTCGGGGGCGCTGCCGTGGCTGGGTTCGTACAGGCCCTGGTTGCTGCTGTTCAGGCTGGCCGACGGCAGCATGCCGATGGAGCCCGTCAGCATCGAGGCTTCGTCGGACAGGATGTCACCGAACATGTTGCCCGTGACGATCACGTCGAAGGCCTTGGGCTTCTTCACCAGCTGCATGGCGGCGTTGTCCACATACATGTGCTCCAGCTCCACGTCCTGGTAGTCCTTGTGCACGTCGATGACCACGTCCTTCCAGAACTGGAAGGTCTCCAGCACGTTGGCCTTGTCCACGCTGGTGACCTTCTTGCTGCGCTTGCGGGCCGCCTCAAAGGCCACGCGGGCGATGCGCTCGATCTCGGGGCGCGAGTAGCGCATCGTGTCGAAGGCTTCTTCCGCGCCCGGAAAGTGCCCGTCCACCGCCGTGCGGCGGCCGCGGGGCTGGCCGAAGTAGATGTCGCCCGTCAGCTCGCGGATGATGAGGATGTCGAGGCCGGCAATCAGCTCGGGCTTCAGGCTCGATGCGCCCACCAGTTGCTCGTAGCAGATGGCCGGGCGGAAGTTGGCGAACAGGCCCAGGTTCTTGCGCAGGCCCAGGATGGCCTGCTCAGGGCGCAGGGGGCGGTCGAGCTTGTCGTACTTCCAGTCGCCGACGGCGCCGAACAGGATCGCATCAGACTCCTTGGCCAGCTTCAGGGTGGCTTCAGGCAGCGGGTGGCCGTGGGCCTCGTACGCGGCACCGCCAACCAGGGCGGATTCCATCTCGAAATCCAGATCCAGCACCTCCAGGACCTTGACGGCCTCGGCGACGATCTCGGTACCAATGCCGTCACCCGGCAACACTGCGATTTTCATTGTTTGCTTCTCTTTTGATAGCGGCTAGCGCTTGCCTATCAAGCGGTAGACGTTGTTTTGATCCAAAAAAACGGGTGCTCAGGACACCATCGAATGCGCCAGCCAGGGCTTGGCGGCCAGCCGCTCGGCCTCGAAGGCCTTGATCTTGTCGGACTTGCGCAAGGTGAGGCCGATGTCGTCAAAGCCGTTGAGCAGGCAGTACTTGCGAAACGCGACCACGTCGAACGGGATCTCTTCGCCCTGGGGCCGCACCACCACCTGGCGTTCCAGGTCGATGGTGAGCTGGTAGCCGGGGAATGCCGCCACTTCGTCGAACAGCTGGGCCACGGTGGCCTCGGGCAGCACGATGGGCAAGAGGCCGTTCTTGAAGCAGTTGTTGAAGAAGATGTCGGCAAAGCTCGGTGCAATGACGGCGCGAAAGCCGAACTGGTCCAGCGCCCAGGGTGCGTGCTCGCGGCTGGAGCCGCAGCCGAAGTTCTTGCGGGCAATCAGCACGCTGGCGCCTTTGTAGCGCGGCAGGTTCAGCACGAAGTCGGGGTTGGGCTTGCGGGCGGACTCGGGAATGCCGGGCTCGCCCTTGTCCAGGTAGCGCCACTCATCGAACAGGTTGGGGCCGAAGCCCGTCTTCTTGATCGACTTGAGGAATTGCTTGGGAATGATCGCGTCGGTGTCGACGTTCTCGCGGTCCATGGGGGCCACAAGGCCCGTGTGCACGGTGAATTTCTGCATGGTGTGGTGCGCTTTACTGGCTTATTTGGCAGCGCGCTCAAGCGCGCCACCGGCCCGTTGGACGTCCTGGCCCACGCCCTTGACGGTGTTGCAGCCAGCCAGCAGGAAGGCCAGCGAGAGGGCGATGAATGCGGCGGTCTTTTTCATGGCAAGGCTCCTTCGGGCAGTGGAGAGTTCAACGGACGGTGTGGGATCAAAAACGTATTGGATGAAGGTGGGGGGGCGGCAGCCAATGCTCAGGAGAACTGGCGCACATCCACGAAGTGGCCATGCACCGCAGCCGCCGCGGCCATCGCGGGGCTCACCAGGTGCGTACGGCCACCGGCGCCCTGGCGCCCTTCGAAGTTGCGGTTGCTGGTGGATGCGCAGCGCTCGCCGGGCTCCAGGCGGTCGGCGTTCATGGCCAGGCACATCGAGCAGCCGGGTTCGCGCCACTCGAAGCCTGCGGCCTTGAAGATCTGGTCCAGGCCTTCGCGCTCGGCCTGTTCCTTGACCAGGCCGGAGCCGGGCACCACCATGGCCAGCTTCACGTTGCTCGCGACCTTGCGGCCCAGGTTCTTCACCACGGCCGCGGCTTCGCGCATGTCTTCGATGCGGCTGTTGGTGCACGAGCCGATGAACACCTTGTCGATGGTGATGTCGTTGATCTGCTTGCCGGGTGCAAGGCCCATGTAGGTGAGTGCACGCTCGATGGCGCCGCGCTTGTTGGCGTCCTTTTCCTTGTCGGGGTCGGGCACGCGGGCGTCGATGCCCAGCACCATCTCGGGCGAGGTGCCCCAGGTGACCTGCGGCTGGATCTCGGCAGCGTTGAGCTTGACCACGGTGTCGAACGTCGCGTCGGGGTCCGACTGCAGCGTCTTCCAGTAAGCCACGGCCTGGTCCCATTCCACGCCGGTGGGCGACAGGGGGCGGCCCTTCACGTAGTCGATGGTCTTGTCGTCCACGGCCACCAGGCCCGCGCGCGCGCCGCCTTCGATGGCCATGTTGCACACGGTCATGCGGCCTTCCATGCTCAGGCTGCGGATGGCCGCGCCGGCAAACTCGATGGTGTAGCCCGTGCCGCCGGCGGTGCCGATCTTGCCGATGATGGCCAGTACGATGTCCTTGGCCGTCACGCCCTTGCCCAGGGCGCCGTCCACCTGCACCAGCATGTTCTTGGCCTTCTTGGCCAAGAGGGTCTGCGTGGCCATGACGTGCTCGACCTCGCTGGTGCCGATGCCGTGGGCCAGCGCGCCGAAGGCGCCGTGGGTGCTGGTGTGGCTGTCGCCGCACACCACCGTCATGCCCGGCAGGGTGGCGCCGTTTTCAGGGCCGATCACGTGGACGATGCCCTGGCGCTTGTGCATGAACGGGAAGAACGCCGCCGGCGTGATCTGCGCCATGTTGTCGTTCAGCGTGGTGATCTGCTCTTTGCTGATGGGGTCGGTGATGCCGTCGTAGCCTTGGTCCCAGCCCGTGGTGGGCGTGTTGTGGTCGGCCGTGCCCACGATGGAGCTCATGCGCCAGACCTTGCGGCCCGCCTCGCGCAGGCCTTCAAAGGCCTGGGGGCTGGTGACTTCGTGCACCAGATGGCGGTCGATGTAGAGCACGGAGGTGCCGTCCTCTTCGGTGTGGACGACGTGTTCGTCCCAGATCTTGTCGTACAGCGTGCGTCCCATGGGTGGCTCTTTTCTTTCGGTGGGGGTTTGATTTTAGTGGCGGGGCTCTGGCGCTTCGGCAGCCGCCGCGCGCGGCGACAAATGCTCTGCCAGCAGGCGGGCGGTGACGGGCAGGGCGTCGAAGTCGCGGGCCACCACGCGCAGTTCGCGGTGGGCCCAGGTGTCAGACAAGGGGACGGCGACCAGGCGGCCCACGCCGCGCATCAGCTCGAAGGCGCGGTCGGGCAGCAGGCCCACGCCCAGGCCGTTGTCGATCATGCGGCACATGGCGTCCAGCCCCGTCACCTGGATGCGCTGGCGCAGTGGCCGGCCAGCCGCGGCAGCCGCCGAGCGCATGGCCAGGCTGATGCTGCTGTTGGCGTGCAGGCCCACGATGTCCCAGTCCAGGACTTCATCAAAATTGATAGCTGCTTGCGCAGACAGGGCGTGCCCTGCAGGCATGACGAGCACCAGGCGGTCCGCGCGGTAGGGGCGGCTTTGCAGATCTGTGGCGCCATTGCTGCCGGCCATGTTCACGTTGCAGATGCCCAGGTCGGCCGCGCCTTCCTGCACGGCATGCAGCACATCGGTGCTCAGGTGCTCCTGCAGGTCGATCTTGATCTGGCTGTGCTCGCGGGCAAAGGCGCCCAGGTCTTCGGGCAAGAACTGGAAGATGGCCGAGATGTTGGCGTGCATGCGCACATGGCCGCGCACGCCGTCGGCGTATTCGCTGAGCTCGCCCTGCATGCGCTCCAGGCCGAAGAGCACCGTGCGTGCGTGGTGCAGCAGGCTTTCGCCCGCGGGCGTCAGGGTCACGCCGCGGCTGTGGCGGTACAGCAGCGCGGTGTCCACGGCGGTTTCCAGGTCCGACAGGCGCTTGCTCACGGCCGACGCTGCAATGAACTCCCGCTCGGCAGCACGGCCGATGCTGCCCAGCTCGCACACCGCCACAAACAGCTGCAGCGAAGTCAGGTCAATGCGACGCGCAAAACTGCGCTCGGAGCTTTTCATCGGGGTGTGGGGGTCTTGTGCTTCTCGTTTGGAGAAGGCGTTGCGGTATTTTCTTCTAAAAGAACCCGGGTTGTCATCGCGTACCGCGATGTCGTCCATCGCGTGTGCGGTCTTCTCGGGGTGCGCGGGCCGTAAAAAAACCGCACGGGCCTTGCGGACGCCGTGCGGTCTTTTTTAGGGGGCGGGGTACCTGTTGGGTACCTTGCCCGGTCAGCTGAAGAAGTTCTTCAGCTTGTCCGTCCAGCTTTCGCCGCTGGGCGAATGGCGGCCGCCACCCTTCTTGAGCGAGTCTTCCAGTTCGCGCAGCAGCTTGCGCTGGTGCTCGGTCAGCTTGACGGGCGTCTCGACCGCGATGTGGCAGTACAGGTCGCCCGGGTAGCTGGCGCGCACACCCTTGATGCCCTTGCCGCGCAGGCGGAACTGCTTGCCGGCCTGGGTGCCTTCGGGGATGTCGATGGCCGCCTTGCCTTGCAGCGTGGGCACTTCGATCTCGCCGCCGAGGGCTGCGGTGATGAAGCTCACCGGCACCTGGCAGTGCAGGTCATCGCCGTCGCGCTCGAAGATGTCGTGCTTCTTCAGGCGGATCTCGATGTACAGGTCGCCCGGCGGGCCGCCGTTGGTGCCCGGCTCGCCGTTGCCGGTGCTGCGGATGCGCATGCCGTCGTCGATACCCGCAGGAATCTTCACTTCCAGCGTCTTTTGCTTCTTGATCTTGCCCTGGCCATGGCACGTCGTGCACGGCTCGGGAATGATCTTGCCCGTGCCGCGGCAGTGCGGGCAGGTCTGCTGCACGCTGAAGAAGCCCTGGCGCATCTGCACCGTGCCGGAGCCCTGGCAGGTGCCGCAGGTCTTGGCGGTGGTGCCGGGCTTGGCGCCGCTGCCGTGGCAGGTGTCGCAGCTGTCCCACGAGGGGATGCGGATCTGCGCGTCCTTGCCGCGGGCGGCTTCTTCCAGGGTGACTTCCATGGCGTAGCTGAGGTCGTTGCCCCGGTACACCTGGCGGCCACCCGCGCCGCGCCCGCGCCCGCCCTGCTGGCCGAACATGTCGCCGAAGATGTCGCCGAACGCCTCGGCGAAGCCGCCGAAACCCTCGGCACCCGCGCCGCCGGGGCCGCGCATGTTCGGGTCCACGCCGGCGTGGCCGTACTGGTCGTAGGCGGCCCGCTTTTGCGGGTCGGAGAGCATCTCGTAGGCCTCCTTGGCCTCCTTGAACTTCTCTTCGGCAGGCTTGGCGGCATCTCCCTGGTTGCGGTCAGGGTGGTGCTTCATCGCCAGCTTGCGATAAGCCTTCTTGATCTCTTCATCCGACGCGTTCTTGGGAACGCCCAGGATTTCGTAAAAGTCTCTTTTGGACATGGTCTTTCTGAGCCCGGTTGGAACAGGAACGCCGCGCAGCCCCCTGGGAGCATTGCGCGGCGGCTCGGGTCAACGGGGGCGTGCTCAGCCCTTCTTGACTTCCTTGACCTCGGCATCGACCACGTTGTCGTCGTCCGCAGGCTTGGACGACGAGGCCGAGGCGCCGCCACTGGTGGCGTCTGCACCGCCTGCCGCGCCCTGGCCTGCTTGCGCAGCCTGCGACTCGGCGTACATCTTCTCGCCCAGCTTCTGGCTGGCAGCCATCAGCGCGGTGGTCTTCTCGTCGATGGCAGCCTTGTCTTCACCCTTCAGGACTTCTTCCAGGGCCTTCACGGCGGACGTGATCGCGTCCTTTTCACCCGCGTCGAGCTTGTCGCCGTGCTCGGTCAGGCTCTTGTTCACGCTGTGCACAGCGGCTTCGCCCTGGTTGCGGGCCTGCACCAGCTCCAGCTTCTTCTTGTCGTCCGCGGCGTTGAGCTCGGCGTCCTTCACCATCTGCTGGATCTCTTCTTCCGACAGGCCCGAGTTGGCCTTGATGGTGATCTTGTTTTCCTTGCCCGTGCCCTTGTCCTTGGCGCCGACGTGCAGGATGCCGTTGGCGTCGATGTCGAACGACACTTCGATCTGCGGAATGCCGCGCGCTGCCGGTGGAATGCCTTCCAGGTTGAACTCGCCCAAGAGCTTGTTGCCCGCCGCCATTTCACGCTCGCCCTGGTAGACCTTGATGGTCACGGCAGGCTGGTTGTCGTCCGCGGTCGAGTAGGTCTGCGCAAACTTGGTCGGAATGGTGGTGTTCTTCTGGATCATCTTGGTCATGACGCCACCCAGGGTTTCGATACCCAGGGACAGCGGGGTCACGTCCAGCAGCAGCACGTCCTTGCGGTCGCCCGACAGCACCTGGCCTTGAATGGCGGCGCCCACGGCCACGGCTTCGTCAGGGTTCACGTCCTTGCGGGGTTCCTTGCCGAAGAATTCCTTCACCTTTTCCTGCACCTTGGGCATGCGGGTCATGCCGCCGACCAGGATCACGTCGTGGATGTCGGACACGGACACGCCGGCGTCCTTGATGGCCATGCGGCAAGGAGCGATGGTGCGCTCGATCAGCTCGTCCACCAGCGACTCCAGCTTGGCGCGGGTCAGCTTGATGTTCAAGTGCTTCGGGCCCGACGCATCGGCGGTCACGTAAGGCAGGTTGATGTCGGTCGAGGCCGAGTTCGACAGCTCGATCTTGGCCTTCTCGGCGGCTTCCTTCAGGCGCTGCAGGGCCAGAACGTCGTTCTTGAGGTTGACGCCCGATTCCTTCTTGAACTCTTCGATGATGAAATCGATGATGCGCTGGTCGAAGTCTTCGCCGCCCAGGAAGGTGTCGCCGTTGGTCGACAGCACTTCGAACTGCTTTTCGCCGTCCACGTCGGCGATCTCGATGATGGACACGTCGAACGTGCCGCCACCCAGGTCATACACGGCGATCTTGCGGTCGCCCTTTTCCTGCTTGTCGAGGCCAAAGGCCAGCGCGGCAGCGGTGGGTTCGTTGATGATGCGCTTGACGTCCAGGCCCGCAATGCGGCCGGCGTCCTTGGTGGCCTGGCGCTGTGCGTCGTTGAAGTACGCAGGCACGGTGATGACGGCTTCCGTCACGGGCTCGCCCAGGTAGTCTTCAGCCGTCTTCTTCATCTTGCGCAGGATGTCGGCAGACACCTGCTGGGCCGACAGCTTGTTGCCGCGCACTTCGATCCAGGCGTCGCCGTTGTCGGCAGCCACGATCTTGTAGGGCATCAGATCGATGTCCTTTTGCACTTCTTTTTCGGTGAACTTGCGGCCGATCAGGCGCTTCACGGCGTACAGCGTGTTGCGGGGGTTGGTCACGGCCTGGCGCTTGGCCGAGGCACCGACGAGGATTTCGCCGTCTTCCTGGTAGGCCACGATGGAAGGCGTGGTGCGAGCGCCTTCGCTGTTCTCGATCACGCGGGTCGTGTTGCCCTCCATGATGGAAACGCAGCTGTTGGTGGTGCCCAGGTCAATGCCGATGATTCTTCCCATGATTTTTCTCCGTAATGCTTGAATGGTTTGGATGGCTAGTAACTTGTGGATAACTTGGCTGGCTTCAAGCCGTTATCCCCCATTTATTTGGGTGCGGCGACGGTGACCAGGGCAGGGCGCAGCACGCGCTCGGCGATCACATAGCCCTTTTGCAGCACGGCGACCACCGTATTGGCCTCTTGCGTGGAGTCGGCAGGCGCAGGCACCACGCTGATGGCCTGGTGCTGGTGCGGATCGAACTTGGCGCCGGCCGCGGGGTTGATGGCCAGGACCTTGTTGCGCTCCAGGGCCGAGGTCAGCTGGCGCAGTGTGGCGTCGGCGCCTTCGCGCAGTTGCTGGGGCGTGGCTTCCTTGATGCCGAGGGCAGCGTCCAGGCTGTCGGCCACGGGCAGCAGGCTCTCGGCAAAGCTTTCGATGCCGAACTTGCGGGCCTTGGAGACTTCGTCCTCGGCGCGGCGGCGGGCGTTCTCGGCCTCGGCCTTGGCGCGCAGGAACTGGTCGGCCAGTTCGGCGCTCTTGGCCTTGAGCTCGGCCAGCTCGCCCTGCAGCCGCGCCAGCTCGTCGGAGGCGTGGGCAGCCATGGCGGCTTCAACTTCTTCGGGGGCGGGGGCGCTCTGTGGGGTGGGTTGGCTGGTGTCTGACATGTCTTGGTCTGATGGGTGAATAAACAGTGAAACAGTTGAACAGTAGAACGAACGGTGAAACGGTCGGTACGCGCGGGATGTGGGGACGGGCCCCACACATTTCAAGGTCCGGCGCAGGGGCATGTGGCTGCATGCCCAGGGCCGGCGCGTTTTGCTGTAAGGCATGTCGTCCCGCCCGGCGAATTTGCAAGGCCCCGTGAATCCTGAGGGCCCATATTTCAGGATTTTGCCGATGCCCGAACAGGCCTGAGTGTACAAGCGGCGCAGGGCGGGCTATAATTGCCAGCTTTGCCTTGCCACACCGCTTCTAGACGCAGCGGGTGGTGTCATCCAAAAGGAGTCTGCATGCGTCATTACGAAATCATTTTGTTGATCCACCCGGATCAAAGCGAACAAGTTCCAGCCATGCTGGAGCGCTACAAGGGCATGATCACCGCTGGCGGTGGCAAGGTGCACCGCGTGGAAGACTGGGGCCGCCGTCAACTGGCGTACCTGATCAACAAGTTGGCCAAGGCCCACTACCTGTGCGTGAACATCGAAGCCGACCAGGCTGTGATGGCTGAACTGGAGCACGCCTTCAAGTTCAACGACGCCGTGCTGCGCCACCTGACGGTTCAAAAGAAGAAGGCCGACACCGGCCCATCTTCGATGATGAAGACCGTCGAGCGCGAAGAAGCCCGCAAGGCCAGCCAGGCTGAATACGCAGCCGCCGGTGGCGAGCGTGGTGACCGTCCTGATCGCGCCGAGCGCCAGGAACGTCCAGAGCGCGCTGAGCGCTGATCCAGCCCGTTGGAGTGGAGAACCGCGTAGTCTTGACCGCATGTATCGCAGAGGCTGAACCCCTGCGCTACACACCCGCCGGATTGCCTGCCCTCACGCTGCGGCTCGAACACGAGTCCCGGCAAACCGAAGCAGGCCACCCCCGCGAAGTCAAGGCTGCCATGAAAGCCGTCGCCTTTGGTGCGATGGCCGAGCGTCTGGCAAGGCAGAACATCGGAAGTCTCTGGACTTTCAGTGGATTTCTGGCCACCCCGCGCAATGGCAAGACCGCAGTGCTGCACATCCAGGATATTCAACAAAATTAATTTTCAAGGGGTCCGCAATGGCCACGTTCAAGAAGTTCAACAAAGACAAGCGCCCAAAGCGCAACACCCAGTCCCTGCTGTTCAAGCGCAAGCGCTTTTGCCGCTTCACGGTGACCGGTGTTGAAGAAATCGACTACAAAGACGTCGACACGCTGCGCGATTTCATCGCCGAAAACGGCAAGATCATCCCCGCACGCCTGACCGGCACGCGCGCCATCTATCAGCGTCAGCTGAACACCGCCATCAAGCGCGCGCGCTTCCTGGCCCTGGTGCCTTACAGCGACCAGCACAAGATCTAAGGAGCACAACCCATGCAAATCATTCTGCTCGACAAGGTTGTGAACCTCGGCAACCTGGGTGAAATCGTCAAGGTCAAGGACGGCTACGCCCGTAACTTCCTGATCCCCGCTGGCCGCGCCCGTCGCGCCACCGAATCCGCCAAGGCAGAGTTCGAAGCCAAGCGCGCCGAACTCGAAAAAGCAGCTGCTGCCAAGCTGGCAGAAGCCCAAGCCCAAGGCGAAAAGCTGGCTGGCACCACCGTCAAGCTGACGCAAAAGGCTGGCGTGGACGGCCGTCTGTTTGGTTCCGTGACCAACCATGACATCGCCGAAGAGCTGAACAAGCAAGGCTACAAAGTTGCCAAGTCGCAAATCCGCCTGCCCAACGGCCCTATCAAGGTCGTGAGCGAAAGCACCGTCAGCGTGGCTCTGCACACCGACGTGGTGGTGGACGTGACCGTGTCGGTCTACGGCGAAACCGCCTGATCGACGATTCGCCTGCCGGCCCCGGCCGGTTTGCCGAGTGCCCCGTGCACACCGCAGAAAGCCGCCTTCGGGCGGCTTTTTGTTTTTTGGAAATCGCCTTCATACAGAGGTGCACACCGGCTGTGCACAAGTTACCCCCAGGTTTGTCCCACGTAAGTCGAGCATGCTGAGCTAGCATTGAAGGCTTGCCCCAAGGAACCCCATGTCCGCTGTTTTCCCTCCGCTCGACGAACAAAGCTTCGAGCCCTCGATGCCGCAGCCAGACCGCGAGGTGGCCCAGCTGCGCGTGCCGCCGCATTCCATCGAGGCCGAGTCCAGCGTGCTGGGCGGCCTGCTGCTGGACAACAACGCCTGGGACCGCGTGGGCGACCTGCTGGTGGAGAGCCACTTCTACCGCCACGAGCACCAGATGGTGTACTCGGCCATCGGTGCGCTGATCAACGCCAGCAAGCCCGCCGACGTCATCACCGTCTTCGAGCACCTGAAGAACCAGGGCAAGGCGCAGGAGATGGGTGGCTTGGCCTACCTGAACAACCTGGCCCAGTACGTCCCCAGCGCCAGCAACATCCGCCGCTATGCCGAGATCGTTCGCGAGCGCGCCATCCTGCGCAAGCTGGTCACGGCCAGCGATGAAATATCGACCAACGCCTTCAACCCGCAGGGCAAGACGGTGGAGCGCATCCTGGATGAGGCCGAGGCCAAGATCTTCGCCATCGGCGAAGAGGGCTCGCGCACCAAGCAGGGTTTTCAGTCGCTCGACACCCTGGTGATCGACCTGCTCGACCGTGTGCAGGAGATGGCAGACAACCCGGTGGACGTGACCGGCGTGCCCACCGGCTTTGCCGACCTGGACCGCATGACGTCGGGCCTGCAGGCGGGTGACATGGTGGTGCTGGCAGCCCGCCCGTCCATGGGCAAGACCTCGTTCGCGGTGAACATCGCCGAACACGTGGCGCTCAACGAAGGGCTGCCCGTGGCCATCTTCTCGATGGAAATGGGTGCCGCCCAGCTGGCGGTGCGTATCGTGGGCTCCATCGGCCGGGTGAACCAGGGCAACCTGCGCACCGGCAAACTGACCGACGACGAGTGGCCGCGCCTGACCGAGGCGATCGAAAAGCTGCGCACCGTGTCGCTGCACATCGACGAGACCCCCGGCCTCACCCCTGGCGAGCTGCGGGCCAACGCCCGGCGCCTGGCGCGCCAGTGCGGCAAGCTGGGGCTGATCGTGGTCGACTACCTGCAGCTCATGAGCGGCTCGGGCGCCGGCAGCGCCGACAACCGCGCCACCGAGCTGGGCGAAATCTCCCGGGGCCTCAAGATGCTGGCCAAGGAGCTGCAGTGCCCGGTGATCGCGCTGTCCCAGCTCAACCGCTCGGTCGAGCAGCGCACCGACAAGCGCCCCATGATGTCCGACCTGCGCGAATCCGGCGCCATCGAGCAGGATGCCGACATCATCATGTTCATCTACCGCGACGACTACTACAACAAGGACAGCAAGGAGCCCAACGTGGCCGAGGTCATCATCGGCAAGCAGCGGAACGGGCCCACCGGCACCATCAAGCTGTTCTTCCAGAAAAACCAGACCCGCTTCGAGAACCTGGCGATGGGCTCGGGCGACGATTATTGATAAAAAAATAGCTGCTACCGCTTGTCTATCAAGCGCTAGCAGCTATCAATATGTGAGCGTTTTGCGGGTGCCGCTCTGGCACCGCAATCCGTCTTTTGCCAAAGAGGGCTGGCACCTTGTCGGCCCTGTCCAGCCCTGTCACCGCTGTTCAGCTCCGTCCCACCGCTGTGGCGCCACAGGTGCGCTCCAGCTGTGTTACAGCTGCGCTATTGCCGCAGCACCTGGATCAGCAGGCCCGCACCCAGTACGCCCAGCACCGCCACGGCAGCGGTCAGGCGCTGGCTGCGCTTTCGCAGTGCTTCCACGGCTTGCACCACCTGGGCGTTCTGCTCGGCCAGTGACTGGATCAGCACGGCGGATGCCTGCTGCTCCTGTTCCAGGCGTACCACGCGGTCCTGCCACTGGCGCAGTACCGCTTCAGGCGTTGCCGCCAGGCTGGCTGTTGCGCCGCCGGCCGCTATGTCCGACCCGGCTGCACCACCGTGACCCGCCCGGGTAGAACCCATGAGCTTTCTGGCCGCAGCCAGCACCTGGGGCGTCGCCTCGATGACGTCGCGCCACGGCACCAGCTTGAGGGCGGTGATCCATCCAGCCGCCAACTCAGAGCACCTCGCTGGCGAAATCGGCCAGGCGCGAACGTTCGCCGCGCGCCAGGGTGATGTGCCCGCTGTGCGGCCAGCCCTTGAAGCGGTCCACCGCATAGGTCAGGCCTGATGAGCCTTCGGTCAGGTACGGCGTGTCGATCTGCGCCAGGTTGCCCATGCAGATGATCTTGGTGCCGGGGCCGGCGCGGGTGATCAGCGTCTTCATCTGCTTGGGCGTCAGGTTCTGCGCCTCGTCGATGATCACGTACTTGTTGAGGAAGGTGCGTCCGCGCATGAAGTTCATGCTCTTGATCTTGATGCGGCTGCGGATCAGCTCGTTGGTGGCGGCACGGCCCCACTCGCCGGCATTGCCGCCATCGCCCTTGGCCAGGAACTCGAGGTTGTCGTCCAGCGCGCCCATCCAGGGGCCCATCTTTTCTTCCTCGGTGCCGGGCAGAAAGCCGATGTCCTCGCCCACGCTCACGGTGGCGCGGGTCATGATGATCTCGGTGTAGCGGCGGTCGTCCAGCACCTGGGTCAGGCCCGCGGCCAGGGCCAGCAGGGTCTTGCCGGTACCGGCCGTGCCGGTCAGGGTGACGAAGTCGATCTCGGGGTCCATGAGCAGGTTCATGGCGTAGTTCTGCTCGCGGTTGCGCGTGGTCACGCCCCACACCGCGTGCTTGGCCGAGCCGTAGTCCTTGAGCGTCTGCAGCACCGCCGTCTTTTCGCGGATCTCGCTCACGCGGGCGAACAGGCTGGGCTCGCCGGGTGCCTCGAAGTACACGAACTGATTGATCATCAGCTGCGGCACCATGGGGCCGCCGATGCGGTAGTAGGTGTGGGCGCCGTTCTGCCAGCTTTCCACGTTCTTGCCGCTCTTGGCCCAGAAGTCAGGCGGCAGGGCCAGCACACCGGAGTACAGCAGGTCGCCGTCTTCCAGCGTCTTGTCGTTCTGGTAGTCCTCGGCGTTCAAGCCCAGGGCGCGCGCCTTGACGCGCATGTTGATGTCCTTGGACACCAGCACCACTTCGCGCGGCGCATGCTCCTTGCGCAGGGCCTCGACCACGCCCAGGATCTGGTTGTCGGCCTTGCCTTGCGGCAGGCTGGTGGGCAGGCTGTAGTCCAGCGGCGCGGTCTGGAAGTACAGGCAGCCGCCGGCGGCGCGCTGGCCGGTGGAGTCGAGCTTCAGGCCGCGCCCGATGTCGGCGCCCTGCACGCCAGCCAGCGCGTCCAGCGAGCGGCTCGTCTGGCGGCCGTTGCGGGCGACTTCGGTCATGCCCTTCTTGTGGCCGTCGAGCTCTTCCAGCACGATCATCGGCAGGAAGATGTCGTGCTCTTCAAAGCGGAACAGGCTGGTGGGGTCGTGCAGCAGGACGTTGGTGTCCAGCACGAACAGCTTGGTGGGGCCCTGGGGCTTGCTGCGCTTGCCGCGGCTGGCCGATGGCGCAGCAGCTGCCACGGGGGCGGCCGCGGCGGGTGCGGCTGCGGCAGCCGCAGCGGGGGTGCTGCGCGCCGGGGCCTTGCGGGTAGGGCTGCGGGCTTCCACCGGGGCGGCGGGCTCGGCGCGGCTGCCGCTGCGCGTGGTGGTGCGTTCTGCCGTGGCGGCAGGCGTTGCGGGGGCGGTGCTGGACACGACCTGCAAGGCCGTGCGTTCGGCGGCTGCCTTGCGGGTGGTGGTGCGTGCCGGTGTGGTTGCCACCTCGGGCGTCAAAGCGACTGCATCGGCCAGATCGGCTGGGTCGGCAGCGGTGGCCGCTGCGGCGGCTTTGCCGGGGCGGGCGGTCACGTCGTAGGCTTCGGGGGCGAGGAGGGCGGCGCGCCGGCTGGGGGCTGGGGGCAGGGGCATGGTGACAGGGCCTCGGTCAGTGACGGTGGAAATATCGAAAGTCAGAAAGCAAAAAGCCGCCTGGAGACCAAGGCGGCTTTTTGGGATGGGGTAGTAGACGTTGCGGGAGCCAGGAGCATCAAACCATTATGCCTATTCCTGATGTCAGGCCTGGGCAAAACCGCAGAGCTGTCGGTTGGATGCGCTGTGTTCCCGTGCAATCTGCTGTCAGGCGGCTTTTTTCAGCGCCTTGATGGACTTCACGGCCTTGAGGACTTCGTCCACGTGGCCAGGGACCTTGAGGCCGCGCCATTCCTGCACCAGGATGCCATCCGGGCCCACCAGGAAGGTGCTGCGCTCGATGCCCTTGACCTTCTTGCCGTACATGATCTTGTTCTTGACCACGCCGAACATGTGGCACATCTTCTCTTCGGTGTCAGCGATGAGTTCGAAGGGCAGTTCGAGCTTTTCCTTGAAGTCGTCGTGCGACTTCATGTTGTCGCGCGAGACGCCGAACACCGCGGCGCCAGCCTTCACGAAGTCCTTGTACTTGTCACGGAACTGCATGGCTTCCGTGGTGCAGCCCGGCGTGTTGTCCTTGGGGTAGAAGTAGAGCACCATGATCTGGCCAAGGTGGGTGGTATTGGAAACCTTGAGTCCACCGGTCGCGTTGGCTTCAAATTCGGGGAGGGGTTTGTTGACAACGATCGCCATATCACTTCAATCTCTCAGGATGTAGTCGTTGATAAGCCGGGGGAAGCGGGTGTGTTATTGCTCTTGTGAGTGCCCCCGACCGCAACCCGTGATTTTACTCCGAAATCGATTGCTAACCAAATGTAAGACTGTGTGTCCAAGCCTTTCGCGCGCAGGGCACCGCCCAGCGGCGCACGCGAAAGCGCCCGGGGACGCGCCATCCACTGATCAGGCTGCGGGTCGGGCGTCAGGTTTCCAGCAGCAGAGCGGCGACCACGTTGCGCCCTTCGCTTGCCAGGATGTTGTACGTGCGGCAGGCGGCGGCCGTGTCCATGGTTTCCAGGCCCAGCCGGCGGGCGATCAGCGGTGCCAGCCAGGCGGGGGGTGGAAACCGGTTGCGCGTGCCGCTGCCGAAGATGATGAGCTCCGTCTCCAGCTGGGCCAGCTGCGCGAAGTGCTCGGCCGTGAGGTCTTCGAAGCGTGCGCAAGGCCAGGCCTCGCGCAGGCCGTTCGAGCCGATGATGACGCTGTGGGTGATTTTGTCGGCGTCCACACCGATCCAGCCGGGGCCGTATCCGCTGATGGTTTGTGCGTTCGAGCGGTCGGGCTGAAATTTCATGGGTGTCGCAGGCAGCCGTGGCGGGCGGCGGTGTGGCAGCGGGCCTTCGGGAGAAGGGGCCGGTGGTACATCTGATCTGTGGTCAAATTATAGGTTCGCCAAGGTGCCCGCCGCTCTGGCCCGCCACCTGACCATACTTCTTCACCGTCAGCGCATGAAAACCGTCCTGAAATCCGCCAAGCTCGCCAACGTCTGCTACGACATCCGGGGGCCCATCATGGACGCGGCCAAGCAGATGGAGGAAGACGGGCACAAGATCATCAAGCTCAACATCGGCAACCTGGCGGTGTTCGGTTTCGATGCGCCGGAGGAGATCCAGCTGGACATGATCCGCAATCTGCCCAACTCGGCAGGGTATTCGGACAGCAAGGGCATCTTCGCCGCGCGCAAGGCCGTGATGCACGAGACGCAAAAGCAGGGCATCAAGGGCGTGGCGCTCGACGACATCTACCTGGGCAACGGCGCCAGCGAACTCATCGTGATGGCCACCAACGCGCTGCTGGACAACGGCGACGAGTTGCTGCTGCCGTCCCCCGACTACCCGCTGTGGACGGCCGCGGCCAGCCTGTCGGGCGGCACACCGGTGCACTACCTGTGCGATGAGGCCAACGGCTGGATGCCCGACCTGGCCGACATCCGCGCCAAGATCACGCCCCGCACGAAGGGCATCGTGGTCATCAACCCCAACAACCCCACCGGCGCGCTGTACTCGGACGACCTGCTCAAGGGCATCGTCGCCATCGCCCGAGAACACGGCCTCGTGATCTTTGCGGACGAGGTGTACGACAAGGTGCTGTACGACGGCACCCAACACACGGCCATCGGCTCGCTGAGCCAGGACGTGCTCACGCTCACGTTCAACTCTCTTTCCAAGAGCTACCGGTCCTGCGGCTACCGCGCGGGCTGGCTGGTGGTGTCGGGCGACAAGAAGCCCGCCAAGGATTACATCGAGGGGCTGAACATGCTCTCGAACATGCGCCTGTGCGCCAACGTGCCCGGTCAGTGGGCCGTGCAGACGGCGCTGGGCGGCTACCAGAGCATCAACGAGCTGGTCGGCGAAGGCGGCCGCCTGCGCAAGCAGCGTGATCTGGCGTACGAGCTCATCACCGCCATCCCCGGCGTGACCTGCGTCAAGCCCCAGGCGGCGCTGTACATGTTCCCGCGCCTGGACCCGGCTGTGTACCCCATCGAGGACGACCAGCAGTTCTTCCTGGAGTTGCTGCAGGAAACCAAGGTCATGCTGGTGCAGGGCACCGGCTTCAACTGGGCCGCGCCGGACCACTTCCGCATCGTGTTCCTGCCCCACGAAGACGACCTGCGCGACGCCATCGGCCGCGTGGCGCGCTTCCTGGAGCAGTACCGCAAGCGCAAGCAGGCCGCCGCTGTGGCCGAGGCCGCCTGAGTGGCACACCGCCCCATGGGCAAGATGCCCCCGATGACCCTCATGTCCCCTGTGCCCTCTGTGCCCTCCATGCCTTCCATGCGCACCCGCCGGGCTGCCGCAGCGCTGTCGTGCGCGGCAGCGCTCGCCCTGGCGGCAGGTCTGGCGCCGGTGCAGGCTGCAGACAAGAAGGACCCCGTCGGCTTTCAGCACAAGGACTGGGCGCTGCAGTGCGACAACACCCGCACCTGCCGGGCCGTGGGCTACCAGTCCGAGAGTGGTGACTCCGAACCCGTGTCCATGCTGCTCACGCGCGCTGCGGGCCCTGGCACACCCGTGCAGGTCGAGCTGCAGGTCTACACCGAAAAAGCCAACCCCGCGTCGCTGCAGCTCAAGGTCGGCAAGCTGTCGCTGTCCGGCCTCGACGGTGCCGTTCCGCGCGTGCCGGTGGGCCAGGTGCCGCGTTTGCTGCAAGAGCTTTTGAAGAACGACGAGGCCACCGTGGTGGCTGGCAAGGACGAGTGGACGCTGTCGCTCGCCGGGGCCAGCGCGGTGCTGCTCAAGATGGACGAGGCCCAGGGCCGCATCGACACGCCGGGTGCGCTGGTGCGGCGCGGCACGCGGCCCGAGTCGTCCGTGGCGGCGCGCGTGGCCGCACCGGTGGTCAAGGCGGTGGTCCCTATCGCACAGCGCAAGGGCGATACCACCCTGGCCAAGCACCTGATCGCAGAGTTGGACCGTGCGAGCGTGGAGGGCCAGTGCAATGGCCAGGAGCCGCTCAACGCCGCGACAGCCAACGTGTACCGCCTCACCGACCGCAAGGTGCTGCTGTCGCTGCCCTGCGGCATGGGCGCGTACAACTTCACCAACCTGCTGTGGATCGCCAACGACCGCCCGCCCTACCAGCCCCAGCCGCTGGAAGACGTGGACGGAGAGTTCGATGCCGACACCGGTACCGTGCGGCGGTCGATGAAAGGGCGCGGCATCGGTGACTGCTGGTCGATGCACGATTGGCAATTCGACGGCCAGGGTTTTGTGCTTACGCGCGAAGCCAACGACAGCATGTGCCGCGGCTTCCCGGGCGGTGCCTGGCAGTTGCCGAGCTACGTCACGCGGTGAGCGCGTGCTGCGCCGTGCTGCGGTCGCGCCCCCTTTCGGCCCTGCCCCTTTCATTTCAATCCTAGTTAATTCCCCACATCGCTATGAAACCCATCCAAGTAGGCCTTCTGGGCATCGGCACCGTCGGCAGCGGCGTGTTCAACGTGCTGCAGCGCAACCAGGAAGAAATCCGCCGCCGCGCCGGCCGCGGCATCGAGATCACCATGGTGGCCGACCTCGACGTGGACCGTGCCCGTGCCGCGGTGGGGGCTGACATCCAGGTCGTGAACGACGCCCGCGCCATCATCGCCAACCCCGACATCGACATCGTCATCGAGCTCATCGGCGGCTACGGCATCGCCCGCGCGCTGGTGCTCGAGGCCATCGCCGCCGGCAAGCACGTCGTCACCGCCAACAAGGCGCTGCTGGCCGTGCACGGCACCGAGATCTTTGCGGCCGCATCGGCCAAGGGCGTGATGGTGGCCTTCGAGGCCGCGGTGGCCGGTGGCATCCCGATCATCAAGGCGCTGCGCGAAGGCCTGACGGCCAACCGCATCCAGTGGATCGCCGGCATCATCAACGGCACCACCAACTTCATCCTGTCCGAGATGCGCAGCAAGGGCCTGGACTTTGACGTGGTGCTGAAAGAAGCGCAGCGCCTGGGCTACGCCGAGGCCGACCCGACCTTCGACATCGAAGGCGTGGACGCTGCGCACAAGGTCACGCTGATGAGCGCCATCGCTTTCGGCATTCCGGTGCAGTTCGACAAGGCCTACGTCGAGGGCATCACCAAACTCAGTGCCGCCGACATCAAGTACGCCGAGCAATTGGGCTACCGCATCAAGCTTTTGGGCATCACCAAGCGCGTCGACAAGGGCGTGGAGCTGCGCGTGCACCCGAGCCTGGTGCCCTCCAAGCGCCTGATCGCCAACGTCGAAGGCGCCATGAACGCCGTGGTGGTGCAGGGCGATGCCGTGGGCACCACGCTGTACTACGGCAAGGGCGCAGGCAGCGAGCCCACCGCCAGCGCCGTCATTGCCGACCTCGTGGACATCGCCCGCCTGCACACGGCCGACCCCGAGCACCGCGTGCCGCACCTGGCCTTCCAGGCCAATACGCTCACTGACGCCATGGGCACGCTGCCCGTGCTGCCGATGAGCGAAGTGGTCACCAGCTACTACCTGCGCCTCTCCGTGGCCGACCAGGCCGGTGTGCTGGCCAAGGTCACCGGCCTGCTGGCCGAAGCCGGCGTGAGCATCGACGCGGTGCTGCAGCGCGAAGCCGACGAAGTGGGCGGCGAGGGCGCCACCCAGACCGACCTGATCATCCTGACCCACGACACCCGCGAAGGCACCATGGACGCCGTCATCGCCCAGATGCAGGCACTGCCCACGGTGCTGGCGCCCATCACCCGCATCCGCAAGGAGGAACTGAACTGATGCTGTACATCTCCACCCGCGGCCATGCCGACCGCAAGCATTTCTGCGACATCCTGCTCGAAGGCCTGGCGCCCGACGGCGGCCTGTACCTGCCCGAGCAGTACCCCAAAGTTACCAGTGCCGCCCTGACCAAGCTGCGCAAGGCCTACCACGAGCAGGGCTACGCCGAGTTGGCCTTTCAGATCCTGTCGCTGTACATCGACGACATCCCTGCCGCCGACCTGAAGGCCATCTGCGCCAAGACGTACACGGCGGAAGTCTTCGGCACCGGCGAGATCGTGCCCCTGCGCCACCTGGAAGACGGCCTGTGGCTCGAAGCCCTGTCCAACGGCCCCACGCTGGCCTTCAAGGACATGGCCATGCAGCTGCTGGGCAACCTGTTCGAATACGAACTCAAGCGCCGCGGCGAAGAGCTGAACATTCTGGGCGCCACCAGCGGCGACACCGGCAGCGCGGCCGAATACGCCATGCGCGGCAAAGAGGGCGTGCGCGTCTTCATGACCTCACCCCACGGCCGCATGAGCGCATTCCAGCAGGCGCAGATGTTCAGCCTGCAGGACGAGAACATCCACAACATCGCCATCGAAGGCGTGTTCGACGACTGCCAGGACATCGTCAAGGCGGTGAGCAACGACCTCGACTTCAAGCGCAAGTACAAGATCGGCACCGTCAACTCCATCAACTGGGCGCGCCTCTTGGCGCAGGTGGTGTACTACTTCGCGGGCTACATCCAGGCCACGGAGACCAACAACCAGAAGGTCAGCTTCACCGTGCCGTCGGGCAACTTCGGCAACGTCTGCGCGGGCCATGTGGCGCGCCAGATGGGCCTGCCGATCGCCAAGCTGGTGGTGGCCACCAACGAGAACGACGTGCTCGACGAGTTCTTTCGCACGGGCTCGTACCGCGTGCGCGCCGCGGCCGACACGCACGAGACATCGAGCCCGTCGATGGACATCAGCAAGGCCAGCAACTTCGAGCGGTTCATCTTCGACCTGCTGGGCCGCAACGGCCAGCGCACCAAGGCCCTGTTCAGCGCCGCGCTGCAGACCTATGGCCGGTTCGATTTGAGCGCCGATCCGCTGTTCGCCGATGCGGCGGGCAAGTACGGCTTTGAAAGCGGCAAGAGCACCCACGCCGACCGCCTGGCCACCATCCGCGACACCCACAAGCGCCATGGTGTGACCATCGACACCCACACCGCCGACGGCGTGAAGGTGGCGCGTGAGCACCGTGGCGACGCATCGGTGCCGATGATCGTGCTGGAGACCGCGCTGCCCATCAAGTTTGCAGAGACCATCGAAGAGGCCCTGGGCCACGCGCCCGAGCGGCCCGAGAAGTTCGCGGGCATCGAAGCCCTGCCCAAGCGCGTGCATGTGATGCCCGCCGATGTGGACCAGGTCAAGGCGTACATCCAGCAGGTGTGCGACAACGCCTGATCGGGCCCCGTCCAGCGCAGCGGGGCAGGCCCGGGCGCTGGTGCCGCAGTTGCCGTAGTTGCGGTGCCGGTTTTGTTGATTCAGCACATCGGTGCAGGACGTCGATGCAGCACGGTGGCCCGGCGTTCGCAGCGGCAGCCACGGCCCTCGCTGCACTTGCTGCGGTCGCGGCGGCTGCTCGGATACCGAGCGGCACAAAGACATGCAGCGTGAGCGCCGGCACTACGCTGGTACGCTGCAGAGCGTTAAAGAGCATAAAAAATGGCCGCTACCGCTTGATAGGCATGCGCAAGCAGCTATCAAAAATGTAGCGACCGCAAGGAGCGATGGATGAAGGTGATCGGTTTTGCAGGCTTCTCCGGCAGTGGCAAGACCACGCTGGTCGAGCAACTCATCCCCGAGCTGCGCCTGCGCGGGCTCCGGGTGTCGGTGGTCAAGCACGCACACCACAGCTTCGACGTGGACCACCCCGGCAAGGACACCTACCGCCACCGCGAGGCCGGTGCGTTCGAGGTGGTGGCGGCGTCCGACAAGCGCCTGATGCTGGTGCGCGAGTTCGAGCGCCCGGCCGCGCTCTCGGTGCACCACCTGATCGCCGAGCTGTACGCGGGCGTGGACTGGGTGCTGGTGGAAGGCTTCAAGGACAGCGACCTGCTCAAGATCGAAGTTTGGCGCGCCCCCGAAGCCGGCCAGACGGCCAAGCCCGTGCGCTACCCCGAAGACGACTTTGTGGTGGCTGTTGCCACCGACGCGCCCGGTGCGCTCACGGTGCCCACGCAGCTGCCTCTGCTCGACCTCAACGCCCCGTCCGCGGTGGTGGACTGGCTGGTGCAGAACGAACAGCGGTTCGAGTACAACGAAGAGCTCTACGGGGCCGGGATGTAGCCCCATTCAAGCGACGGGAACCACCACCACCATGAACCGCCCCCTCAAATCCCTGGACGACGCGCTGGCCGAACTGCTGGCGCACGCCGTGCCGCTGGCGGCCACGCAGGCGGTCTCCACCTTCGACGCGGACGGCCGCGTGCTGGCGCAGGACTGC
>Ga0209023_10002079_pt1 | contig 25730 bp, 17 predicted proteins | sample LakOneMetagenome_FD_187468 | JGI IMG/M metagenome (GOLD analysis project Ga0209023, IMG submission 187468) | Freshwater and sediment microbial communities from Lake Erie, Canada (SPAdes) (version 2) | ecosystem: Environmental > Aquatic > Freshwater > Lentic | place: Lake Erie, Canada... | reverse complement strand
AGTTCACTTCGTTTTGGTTTGGGAAGGTTTACATCAGAAGAACAGATAGATTACACCATCAAGGCAATAAGTGATACGGTTATTAAGTTAAGAGAAATGAGCCCGCTTTGGGAAATGTATAAAGAATGGATCGATTTGAGTACGATAGAATGGGCAGCACACTAAGAAATTAGTTAAATGGTTGATTAGTTTACAAGTTTATTTCAACCTTCAACATCTTATAACCTGATAAACTTGTAAACTTTTAAACTTATTAAAAATGTCATATTCAGAAAAAGTTATTGATCATTACCAGAATCCAAAAAACGTTGGTACACTGGATAAATCAAGCAAAAATGTAGGTACAGGTCTTGTTGGGGCTCCTGAGTGCGGAGACGTTATGCGTCTTCAAATAGAAGTTGACCAGGCAACCGGTATGATCACCGATGCAAAATTTAAAACATTTGGTTGCGGTTCTGCCATTGCATCTTCTTCACTTGCTACAGAATGGCTGAAAGGCAAAAGTGTAGATGAGGCTTTAAAAATTGACAACATGGATATCGTGGAAGAACTGAACCTGCCACCGGTAAAGATCCATTGCAGCGTATTGGCCGAAGATGCTATCAAGGCTGCGATCAACGACTACCGTGAAAAGAACGGGATGGAAAAAATTAAATTTGAAGAAAGCGTAGTTCACTAAGCCAGTGGCTAGTGGGGTTTAGCTAGTAGGTAAAAACCATCCCACTCGCCATTTACCATTTCCTACTAGCCGTATTTTATGGTTGCAACAGATAATAGTATATACATAAGCGACAAAGCAAAAGCAAAAGTTCACCAGTTGATGAGCGATGCAGGTGTGGTGGAAGATCCTTCATACTTCCTTCGTGTAGGCGTTGTGGGTGGGGGCTGCAGCGGTCTCAGTTATAAGCTTGATTTTGATAATGAAGTAAAGCCAATGGACCAGGTTTTTGAAGACAAAGGCGTAAAGATCGTTACAGACCTAAAAAGTTTTTTATACCTGGTAAATACAGAACTTGAATTCAGTGATGGATTGAATGGCAAAGGTTTTTACTTTAATAACCCCAATGCAAGCAGGAGTTGCGGATGCGGAGAAAGTTTCGCAGTATAGTTTAAAATATTAATAAGTAAAGCCCGTCAATGATATATTGGCGGGCTTTTTAATTAGTGCAATTCGTGTTTATAAATCCGTGTTTTTATTAATTGTCTTTCTTTATTACTGGTGGCGTAAATTCTACCTCTTCAACAACCGGAACTGGTGGCGGTGGCGGAGGAAGCTGGCCATATTTTTTTTCATAGTATTTACGGCTAGCATTCCAGGTGGAGAGCTTTATTTTTTGTGTCTTGCCATCTTTCTTTACGATCACCATGTTGGTTCCTTTAATGGTTGTGACAGTTATTTCATTTCCATTATTATTGATGATCTCTGTGGTTACAGATTCCTGGTATGAATTTCCATCTTTTTTTTCAACAGCAGGAACAGGCGGCAATGGTGGTATTGGTGGTGCGGGAGGAGCCGTAATAGCAATGTCATCAACAGGAGGAGCCGGTGGTGCTGGCGGCGGGGGCGGCGGAGGAGGTGGTGGTGCAATGTGATTTTCTGTTGCCGTAGTGCTGTTTTTATTTTGTGCGTCTGCAACGTAAATACCTGCAACGGCAATGCAGGTTACACAGATAATGATCCTTTTTTTCATATTAATAGTTTGGCATTAGATGCACGGGCAGATAATATCCATACTATTATTTAATTTTTTTTCGAAAGCCGTTTACAATAATTATTTAAAGGGGTATTTGAGAAAGAAATAGCAGGGATAGGCATTTTTTAAAACCGGTGGCCAGCGGAAAATACTGTTTTCAAAGAAAATAAACCTGCCCCTGTTATGTTTTGAAAGGGCCGCAGTATTTACGAAGGGCTGCCTGCTGCTGTTTACAGGAATATCCTTGCCGGAATCCGAATATAATTTTATAGAATTGGTACAGCTCCAGTACAGGTTACTGAAATAAAGACTGTCAGCTGAAGGAGCTATAAATGCAAGGTATTTATTGGGGTAAGATCTTTTATCTGCATTGTCCTGCAGCGATAGACCATTCATGAGTATCGTTCTTTTCTCCAGGTAGAATAATTTTTTCCCGGGATAAATTATATAGCTGATATGGGTTGCATTGTACTGTGATAAATATAATTTATAACGCCCCTTTGCAGGAATATGATAAGTGATCGTTCCATTGCTGTTCTCTTTATAAATAAAATCATTTTTGATGAAACTGTAATCAGCACTTTCAACTCCAATGATGGCAATCTTATTTTGGTTGTTTGTTTTTTTTATGCTTGAATCTGCACGATATGAAATTTTTAATAACCCGGGTTGCGAACTGTAAAACTGTATGGCATAATTATAATTTCCAAATGCCAGCTCATCAATTGTGCTGATGCGGATGCTGTCCGCACTGTATTTCACATTGGCTGCAAGGAATTCATCTGTTAAAGGCGAAAATATTACAGCAGCAGGAAGATATTTCTTCTTAATGATCTCAAATTGTGTTTTAATAACATTGGCTGCATTATCAGTAATTCCTTTATAATGATCACTTTTCCTGAAATCCCATAATTGTTTCCTGTTATCGCTTACATATTTTTTCAGCATATCGTTCAGCTGTGTGTTGTGAAATATCTTGCTGTTATACATTTGCCAGGTATAGGTTAACAATTCTTCTGCCTTATCAGAACGTAAAGAAGGATTTTCGGTAAATGCCTGCAGGTTTTTAAGATCAGTGAACATCTCGTAAAATTTGCAGAGGTAAATTGTGTAGGCTTTTAATTCTTCAATTCTTTTCTTTGCTGCATTACTTATTCCAGCTGTTGCTTCTGCATCCAGGATATATTTAACGAACCTCCCAAGTTCGTCTTCGTTGAATGAACTTTTATCAAACCCGGTATTCAAATGGATGTTACTGAAATACCATTCTTTCAATAATTTTTTTATGGGTGAAGCTGCCTGTTCAAAATTATTATTACAGAATTCATCAAGCAATGCATCTGCTGATTGATAAGGATCGCAAAGAAATTTCAAAATAAAATATTGTTGAATACCCGATGCAAATTTTGACAGGGATGTTTCAAAACTCATTCCTTCAATACCCAACGATTTTATGAATTTTAAATTATTGTGATATTGGTACAGGTTAAAAAATGGCTCATCGTAAGCCCATACACCGATATTTAAAAAATCGTACTGGCTGATATTTTTTGTTTTTTTTGCCCAGCGTTGCATCAGTTCTGTGGATGTGCTTACTGACTGAAATGCTGTTGGCACAACCATTACATGAACATTGGATGCAATGCTTATCGATGCTGTATCGGCACGTTCTGTATAAGCCAGCATGCTCACCCCTTTACGCTCATCGGATAATTTTATTTTCCTGGCAGTTTCATTGGCAATACTGAATACCTGGTCGGAAACAGACCTAAACTGGCTTTCACATTCCGGCGTATGACAATAATTCAAGCCATCACCGGCATCCACACTATAGTATTTTTTAAATGGTAAGAATGAAGGCATTCTTTTCTGGTTGATCTTCGATTCCTCCACGATCCAGTCTGAAAATAATGCAACGCCTTTTTTATTGGTTGGATCAAGTTTTCCTTCTTCATTGTATTGCCTTTTACCATTCGTAGGCGCAAGTATTGTTGGATCCTGTTCAATTTCTTTTTTATGCACAATATTGAAGTATTCACCAATATGCCCGTCAATACTTATATAATCACAACCCATACGGTTTCGCATATACCATTTTTTCCAGTCTTTTTCATTTGCCGAATTTTCATCCAATCCCTTTACAGGAAAAATACCACCACTTGCATTGAACATCCGCAACCTGAAATATGGTTTGTATGTTTTCTTAAGTATGTTCTTATTAAAGACAGATCGCAATGGAGGAATGATCGTCCATTCATCTCCCGGTAAATAAAAATGAAAACCCAGTTCTTCCAGCCAACTGTACATGGCATATGAAATACCTGTTGTATATCTTGCTTTAATGCGGATAAAATTCCTGCCATCGCTTTCCAGCATACCTGTTTCATTGCTGCTGTATGTTGATGTGCTGTCTAACAATAAAAAAATTCCTTTATCTGCGTCCTGTTTGTAAGGAATTGCTGTAAAGGATTGTCCGGTTGCCTGCCCAAGTAAAGCAGCCAGGTCTTCTGCCATTATTTTTGTATCAAACTGGCCATAGTAATTTGTTTTTAAAGCAGCAGGCATATCTACCGGGCTATAATAAATGTTGAAATTATTAGTCTGTGCCTCAATTTCCAGGGTCAGAAAAATGGCGGTCACAATCATTAATATTTTTTTTAATGTCAATTTCATTCTTAAAGCTTGCTTTTGATGTTCCTGCCGTTTCAAATTAATCAACTATGTGTTACTGAAAACAAAATTATCACAGGATCACTTAAAATAAAAAGCCCCGCTAATAACGGGGCTTGCAGTTGGTTTTGGTAAACAACTTGTTATTTGAACGCTGAATTGCTTGTCAAGGCTCAAAACGGTTTAACCGCTAGTTCAAATATTATAAATTAGTATTGGTAATGGTTCGTTTTGGTAAACGTGACACAACTATGACATCTTCATTCCCTGAATCGCTGCATGCGTACAAAAAAAATCCCGCCCATATCAGTATCTTCCATTGTATTAGCCTGTTTAATAGTAAATTGCAGCAATTTTAAATATATGTGGAGCATTTGCAAAAAGGAGCTTAACCAGTTTTTCAGTAACCTTACCGGGTATATTGCCATTATTCTTTTTCTTTTAATAAATGGCATATTCCTTTTCATGCTCCAGGACAGCAGTATTTTTGAATTCGGCTATGCAAACCTGGACAAATTCTTTGAACTGGCACCCTGGGTGTTGCTTTTTTTGATACCTGCCATTACCATGCGTTCCCTTTCTGATGAATTCAAAGCGGGCACATTTGAGATATTAAAGACCAAACCACTTACTTCCTGGCAGATCGTGCTGGGAAAATATTATTCGGTGCTCATCATCATTGCTTTTGTGATCATACCCACATTCGTTTACGTTATTACCATCAGATCATTGAGTGCAACCGGTGGTATTGATACAGGCGGAATTGCGGGAAGTTACCTGGGTCTATTTTTATTGGGTGCTGTATTTGCGGCTATCAGTATCTGTTGCAGTGGTTTTACAAATAATGCAGTGGTGGCATTTCTTACAAGTGCCTTTGCCTGCCTGATCATTTATTTTGGTTTTAATGCCATCAGTAAATTACCGGTATTGCAGGGCACGGCAGATTATTATGTGGAAATGCTGGGGATCGATTTTCATTACCGCAGCATCAGCCGTGGTGTACTCGACAGCCGCGATATGATTTATTTTATCAGCATCATTTTTCTTGCTTTATTGATCACCGTAAAAAATCTGCATAAACGATAAATGAATTTCATCAGCAAAATATGGAAAAGCAGGTTGTGGCTGTTGATCACAATAATAATATTGTTGGGTATCAACTGGCTTGCATCAGTATGGCATACAAGGATCGATCTTACCAATGAAAAAAGGTTCACACTGTCAAATCCAACAAAAAAGCTTTTAAAAAAACTGGATGATGTTGTTGAGATAAAAGTTTTCCTGAAAGGCGAATTTCCAAGCGGATTTAAAAAACTTGCAAACAGCACCAATGAAACATTGCAGGAATTTAAAGAGCTCGCCGGCAATAAACTGCAATACAGTTTTGTAAGTCCGGATGAAAATATGGATGGTACCGCAGTGAAATGGGGCGATACGCTGAGTGGGATGGGTTTATATCCGATCAACCTCAAATCACAATTGAAAGCAGGTGAACAGCAGCAATTGATCTATCCTGTCGCACTGGTGCGTTACAAAGAAAAAGTATTGCCTGTTAAACTGTACAATGGTATACCAAATATCGGCAGGCAGGAGATCAACAGTGCCGAAGCGTTGATGGAATACCAGCTTGCAGATGCGATCTATAAATTATCGGAAACACAAAAACCAATGATAGCTTATTCTATCGGTAATGGAGAGCCGCCTTTAAGAAGCTATATTACTTACGATTTGCTGGAAAATGTTTTGCGCCCTGATTACAATTTTTTTACTTTCAATTTAAATACAGAGCCACTAATTCCGGATACTTTTAAACTGCTGATGATCGTAAAACCATCGCAGCCATTCACCGATATTGAAAAACTAAAGATCGATCAGTTTGTGATGCATGGGGGAAGGTTATTGATGTTTGTTGATAAGCTGAATGCTGAAATGGACAGTTTACGTATTAAGAATGAAGTTATTGCTTACGACCGTGGCCTGGGTTTGGATGATATCCTTTTTAAGTATGGTGTAAGGATCAACAACGATCTGGTAATGGACCTGCAAAGTGATAAACTTCCTTTTGATGTGAATGGGAACGGGCAGTATGAATTTCTGTCGTGGAATTATTTCCCGGTGTTTGCATCTAAATCAAATCACGCGGTAAATAAAAACCTTGGCTTTGTATCAGGCAAATTTGTCAACTCAATTGATACGGTTGAAGCAGAAGGAATTAAAAAGACAATCATATTAAGTTCTTCATCTAACGCAAGAAAAATTTCAGCGCCCGCACTTATCAGCGGTAAAGAAAATGTGAATGCGCCGGAAGATGAAAAATTTAAAACGGCAGACATACCTTCAGGGGTTTTGCTGGAAGGGAAATTCACTTCCATGTATAAGAACCGGCTGTCGAAGGAAATGTCCGACAGCCTGGAAAGATATGGTGAAGAATTCCTTACGCAGGATATCAATAATAACAAGATGATCATTGTTGCCGATGGCGATATGGTTTTGAATAGTGTAGTGAAAAATGAACCGATCGCCATGGGCATGAACCCTTTCACTTACGATTCACAATATGAGTACAGGTTTGCCAACAAAGATTTTTTGCAGAATTGTCTCGACTATCTCGTAGACCAGTCAGGGCTTTCAGAAGCAAAGGCAAAAGATTATACCCTCAGGTTACTGGATACAAAAAAACTTGCGGTTGAAAAAACGAACTGGCAACTGATCAATATTGCCGCACCGGTTTTGCTTGTAATTTTATTTGCATTTATTTTTCAATGGATCCGCAGAAGAAAATACAGTTCTAAAACCAATTAATGAGCACCACTCAACTTATATACATCGTTTTTACCGGGGTGATCTTATTGGCACTTGTGCTTGACCTGGGATTGCTCAGTAAAAAGAATGCTGTTGTAAGCATAAAAATGGCACTCATACAAACTGCTTTCTGGGTATTGTTATCACTTGCCTTTTGTGCTTTTATCTGGATTGAGAACGGTAAAACAGATTCCATACGTTATATATCAGCCTACTTGCTTGAGTGGTCGCTTTCGATAGACAATATTTTTGTATTCATCATCATCTTTTCATTTTTTAAAGTAAAGGATGTTGATTATTCAAGGGTTTTGCTGATGGGCATCCTGATGGCAATTGTTTTCAGGATCATTTTCATATCGATCGGCAGCAGCCTTGTAGCAAGGTTCGACTGGATCATGTACATCTTTGGCGCTTTCCTGATATTCACCGGCATTAAAATGTTCGCTGCAAAAGAAGATGAATCCTTTGACCCTGAAAAAAACTGGGCATTCAGGATCATGAAAAAATATTTTCGTACCAGCAATGAAGAGCCGAACGGGAAATTTTTTTTAAAGAAAGAAGGTAAAACTTTTCTGACTAAACTTTCAATGGTTGTTATCATGCTAGGGTTGATAGATATCGTTTTTGCCATTGATTCCATTCCCGCGGTTTTTTCCATCATACCCGATCCCAATGACAGGTTACTGATATATTCATCCAATATTTTTGCGGTACTTGGTTTACGCAGCTTATTCTTTTTATTGCATGGTGCTGCAAACAGGTTCAGTTACCTACAACAGGGTATCGCAATAGTGCTGTTGTATATCGGGGCAAAGATGCTCGCCGAAAAATGGGTGCATGTACCCGTGTGGGCCTCTCTTATGGTAATTATAGTTTGTATTGGTGGTTCAATATTGTATTCTGTTTTTAATGTAGAGCAAGAAAAAACAGAAGATTAAAATGCTGCAAATAAAAAATTAGCATGTATTCACTCACGTTTTCTGACATAGCGGTTATTCTGAACGTAAAAGCGGATCACATAAAAAGCGACCCGGTAATTGAATCATTATTAACCGATAGCCGTAAACTATTATTACCTGCAGGAACTTTATTTTTTGCTATCAATGGCCCGCAGAAACTTGCAGATAATTTTATTGTTCCATTGTATGAAAAGGGGGTGCGCTGTTTTATTACCGGTAAGGATCTTTCAAAAAATATCTTTGATAAATGCCCCGAAGGTAATTTCATGGAGGTAGAAAATGTATTGGATGCATTGCAGAAAATAACTGCACATCACAGGCACCGTTTTCATTATCCTGTGATCGGTATCACGGGAAGTAACGGAAAAACAATTGTAAAAGAATGGCTTTACCAGTTACTGAATGCAGACTATAATATAGTAAGAAGCCCCAAGAGTTATAATTCACAAGTCGGTGTTCCATTAAGTATATGGAATATGAATGCAACGCACTCGCTTGGTATTTTTGAAGCAGGGATATCCATGCCTGGTGAAATGCAGAAACTTCAGAAGATCATTGATCCTGAAATTGGGGTGTTTACATACATAGGAGATGCACATTCGGAGGGGTTTAGTGATCTCAGGCAGAAAATAAATGAAAAGCTTCAGTTATTTACAAATAGTAAGATCCTTATTTATTGTGCCGATGATGAAGCGTTGCAGGAATCTGTACATGAATTTAAACGAACAGCAAATAGTAATATTCGTCTATTCGGCTGGAGTTATAAAGACCCCGCAGACCTTTTTATCAATAAGGTAGAAAAACGTGTGGATGGTACGGCTATATTTTGCCGTTACCTTTCCGAAGAATTTAATTTTTTTATTCCTTTTACAGATGATGCATCTGTTCACAATGCGATAACCTGTTGTTGTGTATTACTTCACCTGGGTATTCACATTGCTGCTATTGCTGCACATATTTACGAACTGCGCCCTGTGGAGATGAGGCTCGAGTTAAAAGAAGGTATCAACAATTGTTCTATTATCAATGACAGTTATAGTGCAGATCTTAATTCTCTCAGCATCGCACTTGATTTCCTGGCGCAGCAGCAACAGCATAATAAACGATCTGTTATATTGAGTGATGTGTTACAGTCCGGTCATTCTGCCGATGAACTTTATAAAAGCATTGCTGAAATATTAAGCCAGAAAGAACTCAGCCGTTTCATAGGGATCGGCCCGCAGATATCAGCACATGCAGCCGCCTTTAAAAATATAAAGGATAAAATATTTTTCAGCTCAACAGAAGATTTTCTGAAACAGCTTCCTGCATTGCATTTTCACGATGAAACTGTATTGCTAAAAGGGGCACGCATATTCCGCTTCGAAAAAATAAGTCATGCACTTGAACAGAAAATGCATGAAACAGTACTGGAGATCAATTTAAATTCACTGCGTGGAAACCTGAAACAGTACCAGCAGTTGCTGAATAAGGATGTGAAACTGATGGCAATGGTAAAAGCATTCAGTTATGGCAGCGGCAGTTATGAAATAGCCAGCCTGCTTCAGCATGCTTCCGTGGATTACCTGGCAGTGGCTTATGCCGATGAAGGCGTGGCGTTACGGAAAACCGGGATTCGTTTACCCATTATGGTAATGAATACGGAGGAAGCCGGTTTTAATAATATCATACAATACAAACTTGAACCTGAATTATATTCTTTTAATATACTCGAAGCTTTTGACCGCTTCCTGCAACAGCACCATATCACTAATTATCCTGTTCATATAAAATTAGACACGGGCATGCACAGGCTCGGGTTTGTAGAAACAGATATGGAAGCATTGTGTAAATTTTTGTCGGGCTCACCGCAATTAAAAATAGTTTCTGTGTTTTCTCACCTTGCTGCCAGTGATGAAAAGGAACACGACGAATTTACACTTGCACAGGCAGGCTTATTATTAAAAATGAGTACGCAGGTTGAGCAGGCAATTGGTTATTCTTTTATGAAACATATTGCCAATACATCCGCTATTCAACGGCATCCAAAATTACAGTTCGGTATGGTCCGCCTTGGAATTGGATTATATGGTGTGGATGCAAACCTGCGCCTGCAAAATGTAACTACACTTAAAACAACCATTTCGCAGGTAAAACATGTGAAGAAAGGAGAGAGTGTTGGTTATAGCAGGAAAGCTGTTGTTGAGAAGGATTCTGTGATCGCAACTGTAAGGATCGGGTATGCAGATGGCTATCCAAGGATTTTGGGCAATGGTAATGGAAAAATGCTCCTGAACGATGAGCTTGTTCCGGTGATCGGCAATGTATGTATGGATATGACAATGCTGGATATTACTGGTATAGAAGCAAGTGAAGGAGAAGAAGTAATCGTGTTTGGTGAAAAACTGCCTGTAACCAAAGTGGCAGGATGGGCCAATACCATTGCTTATGAGATACTTACAAATATTTCGCAACGGGTAAAACGAATTTATTATGAAGAGTAATATTTTTTTGTTTATATATCTTCACTGTAATCCTGCTCTTTGCTAAAAACATATCTTTGCGGGCATTGAATTACTGTTAATTATTGAAGAACCGGTTTTAAAAAGGGTTGAAATCCCCAATACAAAATATTATCTGAGGATGAAAGCAAGACATTTATTTTTTATTATCGCGTTAATCGTAATTGCCGACCAGGCATTGAAGATCTTTATTAAAACAAGTTATCCCTTGAATACATCACACCAGGTTGCAGGAAACTGGTTTCAGTTATACTTTGTGGAGAACCCCGGGATGGCCTATGGATGGAAGTTTGGTGGCAATTGGGGCAAACTGGCGCTTACTGTTTTCAGGCTTGTTGCTGTTGTGTTCGGAACCTGGTACCTTGGAAAGATCATTAAACAGCATTACCATAAAGGTTTCATTATTTGTGCAGCCCTTGTATATGCAGGTGCGCTCGGTAACCTCATCGACTCCTGTTTTTACGGATTGATATTCGATAAAGGAATGATATTCGACCCCCAGTTAAATGAGTATATAAGTTACAATGGACTGGCTGCCTTTTCAAAAACCGGCTACTCATCTTTCCTGCATGGAAATGTGGTTGACATGTTGTATTTCCCTGTTATCAAAGGGCATTTTCCTTCCTGGTTGCCTTTCTGGGGCGGAGACGATTTTGAATTTTTCCGCCCGATCTTTAACATCGCAGATGCATCGATCAGCACCGGTATCATTTCAATCCTTGTATTCCAGCAGAAATTTTTCAGGCATCGTAATAAAGGTGCTGAGCATCATACAGTGGAAACAGGTGCATTGGCAGATGATACATCGCATATCTCCTAAAAAAATTAACTTTATAGAAATAATAAACTAAGCAGGATGAAATTTGTAAAATATTTTCTTGTCGCAATTACATCAATCATTTTTATTTCAGCTTGTCAGAAAGAGCTGGATTTTACTCTCGATGGACTGGCACATGGCGGTTTAAAATCTGCTACTACGGGTGACTGTAACCCAAGTGCGGTAAATGGTATTTATAAAGCAGATTCACTGCTCGACAATACCAATTTTATTGATGTGCAGGTTAACCTGAATGCAACAGGTACATATGATATTAAATCAGATACAGTAAACGGTTACTCATTCAGGGGAACCGGTACTTTGGGTGCCACAGGTATTAATACAGTAAGGTTGTATGCAACAGGAAAACCCCTGGTGGCCGGTATAGATGATTTCACCATTATTTTCGATACATCAATTTGTACCGTGAGCGTTAGTGTTATTGGTGCAAATACCGGTATCGCTGTTTATTCATTGGCGGGTTCCCCAAGCCTTTGTTCAAATGCAATTGTAAACGGAACTTATACAGAAGGGGTTCCATTGGACATTAGCAATACAATAACGCTTACGGTTAACGTTGTTGATACGGGTGTATACAATATTGCAGCTGCTTCTGCCAATGGAATGGTCTTTACTTCTGCAGGAACATTTACAACATTCGGAACACAATCTGTAACATTAAATGGATCCGGCACTCCGCAGACTTCCGGAGCAATCGACGTAGCAGCAACCAATTTAGCTACAACCTGTACATTCAGTATTACTGTTTTGCCATCAGGAGGCAGTACAGCTGTATATAGTTTAGATGTTGCAGGCCCTGATTGTTCGGGTGCAACTTATTCAGGTACTTATACAGTGGGCGTTCCATTAACCGGCTCAAATGCAGTGATCTTAAATGTTACGGTTACTACCATCGGTACTTATAATATTACAACAAACACCGTAAACGGAATGACATTCACCGGTTCCGGAACATTTACAGTAACAGGGCCGCAACAACCTATAGTGCTTATAGGTTCAGGCACGCCAGCCGGATCGGGTGCATTTAATTTTACAGCAACTGCCGGAACATCTAATTGTATTTTTTCTGTATCTGTTTTTGACCCACCTGTAAATCTCGATTACCTGTTATTGACCACCTATAGTAATTTTTCGCAAAGATTGGTTGGTGGTACGCCTGCAGATACTATGTACATGAGGGTGGGACCTAACCTTATTACAATAAATTCCAATAGCTATACTATTTATCAGCAACTGCAAACCGGCGCTATTGTAGATTCCAGTTATTTCAGAAAGAACGGCAGCAGGTATTACAACCTGTTGAATACCCAAACACTGGGATTTGATAATTTCAGCCAGGTTGATCTGTTACTCCTGGATTCCAGTGTGGCTATTGGTGGTTCATGGATAAGTGACCTGGGCAATAATGCTATCAGCGGGCAACCGGTTACCATCAAGGCAACCAGTGACATACTTGATAAAGCTGCCACATCTACTATCGCAGGGAATACCTATACCAACGTGATCAAAGTACATTATATATTGTCATATAATAATGGAACAACAAATATCAATTTCCAGGAAAATGAAATATGGTTTTCAAAAGGAAAAGGGATCATTTATTTAAAAGTGAGTGATATGCCTGTTACTACAACATCAGAAGAGGAAACTACCAGGATACAGGTTTTTTAATATAGTATGATATATCTTTTAATACAAAGCCCCTGAAAAATCAGGGGCTTTTTGCAGCTGCTATGTCAGCTGTACTATGTGTTACCAAGACATGATGATTTTATCAATTTACTTTTATAAGCTTGGTCCTTATTGATTCATTTTTAAAATTCACTGACATGATATATAATCCTTCAGTGGCATTAATATTTTCGAGGTTAATATTGTTTGTACCTTTTTTTACAACCTGCTGAATTGTTCTAAAGAGTTGTCCTTTATCATTGTAAATTTTGATATTTAATAAACCATCCGACGGCACAATCACTTCTGTATTGATAGTATTCCTGAAAGGGTTTCTTAAAGGTTTTACTTCAAAGTGCAGGTAAGTGCTCAGCAATATAACATTACTGTAGTTGAACTTGCCGTCATGATCGATCATTTTGATCCGGTAATATAATCTATTGGTAATTTCTTCCTGGTCAGTAAAATTATAAAAGGCATCTGCAATATTTCTTGCCGGTACCGATGCCACTGTACTAAATATCAAACCGTCGTTGCTTTTTTCAATTTCATATTTATCCAGGCCTTGTTCTCCCTGTGCAGACCAGGTCAGGAATGCTTTCTTATTTATCAGTTGCCCATTGAACTTATTGAATTTTGTATTTAATACAACAGAACAGTTTATTACCTTGATCATTGTTGATGATCCATCGTTGTATGCACAATTGCCGGTAAGGTTGGCAACAGTTGTTGCTACAATCACCCTGTAATAAGTACCACTGTCTGCCGGGTAGGCCAGGAAAGGCGGAAGTGCAGCTACAAACTGGTAAAGCCCGTTCACCAATGTAGGCGACCCAACACCGGAAGTGCCGGGGCCAACCATATCATTCCATATTGTCCCGCCAACATTACTTTTTTGCCATTTGTAATAGATGTAACTGTTATTATAAACATAACGGATCGTATCAAATAAATTGACCACAAAAGGATTTGACGAACATCCAAGTACGATCGGGTTATAGTTCATGTTTAATGAAGGGCCGCAATGGGCTATTTTGATATCGTCCATGGCCCAGTCATTACCACCGCCACCGGGAGAATTATTCCTGATAACAAAATTGGCTGTTGTTTGCCCGGGTTTTGTCAGAAATGTAAACCCATATTGCTTCCATGGTTTTACCCTGTCGTATTTAATATCACCGGTTGTATAATAAGCCAGGCCATCTATTTCAAAAGTAAGGTTCGGCCTCACACCTGATGAATCATTGCCAGCGTAAGGAATAAAACCGGCAGAACCGCTTCCTTTACCATTACTGTCGCAACTGCATCTTGGACAAACATTTCTATACCAGGCGCTGAATTCATAGTAGGTATTAGGGCACAATGTGGAAAGTGTTTCCTGATATGCCACATCGGTATTGTAACTGGCATTTACCAGTACAAAATATCCGCCTCTTGTACCTGTAGCTACGGGAGCATTTCCGGTAGATGGATTGGCAGCGCCGGTATGGTCACCGCCAATATCCCAGAATCCAAATACACGGTGAAGTGCCGGGGATTCTGGCATGGTTGAATTTGGGTTCGTCCATGCGTCGGCGCTACTGTTGTTCACGATCGCATAATTATAATCGTTAGGTTGCCCGGTGGAAATATTCTGTTTTACATAGGTGGTTGCAAAAGCTAATGCTGCAGCCCTGTTTGGCACTTTGCCAGTAGCAAATGTTCCTGCTGAATCTGATGCAGCACTTACGCCAGACCCATTGGAACATAACCCATTATTTTGAAATATTAATATTTTGTAGGTTGGAAAAATGATATTGGTCCAGCCATTTGCCGGTGTAACCATTTTGTATTTAATACTCCCCCCAACAAATATGGTATCGCCATAAACAACAGCGGGGTTGATCCTTACACGATAGCACGCCATCATGATGCAATGCGAATTAAAGAAACTTGGCTTGCTTGTATCCGAACGGATACGCCCACCTTTTATTCCATTGGCACCTTTGCCTAGATTAATAGTGATGTTGCCGCCAACATTGCTTCCCTGGTCAGCATCTAGCGCTTCTGTAAAAGGGCCTTTGTAAGTAAGTCCCTGGTTAGTGGCAATTCTCAGCGACCCTGTGATATAAGTGGTTTTAGCTGGCACATTGTCCAGGATTTGGACACTGTCAATTGCAGTAAAAGTTGTTTGTGTGATCACAGCAATGGTAACCCTTACTTCAACAGTATCGCCAGGATTAAAAGTTCCGCCTGTTGAGAGTTTACTGATATTGGCAAAACTTTTACCTACATCAACACGATTGGTTCCCTGGGAAAAGGCAGCATGAGAAAAAAGGAGAAAGCAAAAAACGGCCATACACAACATCTCATGTAAATGTTTTTTCATACTAATTGGATTTAGATGATTAAAAAACTACATGGATTGGATGGATGTACTTATTGACAACGCTCTTTTTTTCTAAATATTTTGCAGAAGGAAAATTTATCCCGGATATTTATCAACATAGTAAAATGACTATAATAGAATATCAACATAGTAGATAATTATGTTATTTGTCATTTCCGTAAAAAAATACGTATGAAAATCAACGGTTATATATAAATGAAAAAGCCCCGGGGGTTCCGGGGATATTGGGTTGTTGTTTTCAGAGGGGTAATTATGTATTTGTTTGTTAGTTCATCTTAACCAGTTTTCTTTTTATTGTTTCGTTCTTGAAATCAAATGAAATAAAGTAAATACCATTTGGGCCGTCAATATTATCCATAACGATATTATCGATCCCTTTATTTACTTCTACCTGAAGTCTTTTTACCAACTGCCCTTTTTCATTATAAACACTCACATTTAATACGCCGTTCTCGGTTATTATAACCTGTGCTGAAATTGAATTTTTAAAAGGATTGATGATGCTTTTTACTTCAAAGGCTAGTTTTTTTGTGAGCTTGGCAATGGAGCTGTATTTATAGGTGCCATCTTTGTCGATCATTTTTATCCTGTAATAAGTATCGCCGGCAATAATTTCAGGATCAGTGAAATTGTAAAAAGCCTCCGTTATATTTTTGCCATTGACCGAGGATATAGGATTGAAATTGACCCCATCTGTACTTTTTTCTATCTCATAATTTGCAATATTTTTTTCTGCAGATGATGACCATGTCAGGTACGCTTTATCAGATACCAGTTGTGCTTTGAATTGTTCAAAATCGGTTGCAAGTACAACTCCGCAGTTAATTACTTTAATGAGTGTTGACGAACCGTCATTGTAAGCACAACTACCGGTAAGGTTAGGTGCAGATGTAGCCACTACAACCCTGTAATAGGTACCGCTGTCTGCGGGAGTTGCTAGGAATGGGGGCAGGTTTGTAACATATTGGTATTGGCCGCCAACTAGTGATGCCGTGCCGGTTCCTGATGTTCCTGCACCGGTCAAATCTGACCAGATCGTGCCACCTACATTGCTTTTTTGCCACTTCCAGAAAATGTAGCTGTTACTAAACAGATATCTTATCGTATCACTTAACTTAACAACAAATGGAGCTGCACTGCATCCAAGTACCAATGGATTGTAATTCATTTTCATGGTTGGCCCGCAATGAGAAATATTTATATCATCTACTGCCCAGTCGTTCCCGCCACCACCTGGTGAGTTATTCCTGATGAGAAAACTTGCAGTCGTTTGTGTTGGTTTGGTGAGAAATGTAAAACCAAATTTTTTCCATGGAGTTACCCTGTCATATTTCATATCACCAGATGTATAATATGCCAGTCCGTCGATTTCAAAATTAATATTGGGTTTTACGCCGGAAGAATCGTTGCCAGGCCCCGGAATATATCCTGATGACCCGCTTCCTCTTCCGATACTGTCGCAACTGCAGCGTGGGCATAAATTCCTGAACCATCCGCTGAATTCGTAATATGTATTCGGGCATAAATTTGAAAGTGTTTCACGGTAAGCTGTATCCGTATTATAACTGGCATTGATAACTACCATGTACCCCTTTCTTGTGCCGGGAGCTGCGGGAGGGTTGCCAATAGCAGAATTTGCAGCTCCTGTATGATCACCTGCAATATCCCAGTAACCAAATACACGATGGTTAGCGGTGCCTTCCGGCATAGTAGAATTTGGATTGGTGCTTCCATCGGCACTGCTGTTATTTACAATTGAAAAATTATAATCCTGCGGCCCGCCCGTACTAATGTTTTGTTTTGTATATGTTGTGGCAAATGCTAATGAACCACCCCTGTTCTGTGTAGCACCTGTTGCAAATGTTCCTGCAGAATCAGATGCTGAACTTATTGCCTTCCCATTTGAACAAGGAGTATTATTGAGTTGTGAAAGGATCATTTGATACTGGGCAAAATTCCTTGTTGTGGTAACCCCGCTTATTTTATATACAACCTTACCACCGATCTTGATAGTGTCGCCATAACTTGCAGAACCATTGATCTGGATCCTGTAACATGCAACCATGATACAACTGCTGCCAAAAAAACTTGGCTTATCATTATTCTTGATAGTTCCGCCGGCAACACCAGTGGCCCCACTTCCGAGATTGATCAATATATTTCCGCCAACAGCGCTGCCCTGGTCTGCATCAATTGCATCGGTAAACGGCCCCTGGTAAGTAATACTTTCGTTGGTTGTTATCCTGATGCTGCCGGGAACGTAAGTCGTTTTTGCAGGTACCGTATCAAATACCTGTACAGCAGTGATCTGCGAAGGGGATACATTTCTAACGGCAAAGGTTACCCTTACTTCAATTACATCATTTGGATTGAAAGTGCCGCCTGTAGCAAGCTTTGTAATGTTTGCAAAACTTTTACCCACGTCTGCAACAGCAGTTTGCGCAGCTACAGAAAGTGTAAAAAAGCAAACGGCTAAGATGAGTAAAACGCCCTTAGTATTGAAGCGTATAATTTTGGACATTTGGATAAGGTTTTCATTGTTTATCTGGATAACCTGTGCTGATGAATATCAATAACTGCAGCACACGGAAACCTAATAACGCATTAATAGCCTTTATAGTATCACATGTCCTTTTTATTTATTTGTATGTGTTGATACTTTTATTGAAATATTTTCGTTTTAAGGGTTGCGCCTTTTTAAGCAATTTCCGGGAACCGTAAATCCTATTTTATGAAAACGCACCTAACCTTCTGCTTTATATCACTGTGTATATATTGTTTTCCCTGCTATGCCCAGTTAGAAAATTTTACCAGCAAACAGGTTTTAAATCAAACGCCATCTTTACCTGCAGACAGGTATTACCTGCAACATCCATTTGAATTATTATATGGCCCAGATGATTCTTTGTGGATCAGTGAGCGGCGGGGCAGGGTTATTAAAGTAGATCCGTTTACCGGGAAAAAAAGAGTGGTCCTCAATATTCCCGGGAATGTAAAATTCACAACTTCGGGTTCTCCTGTAACTTCCATAAGCCAGGATGGGATGATGGGCCTTGCCTTACATCCTGATTATCCCGTTGTTGATTCTTTTTTTGTTGCCTATTGTTATGATGCAGGTGGCGGTGTAAGAAAAGTACGGATCACAAGATATCCCGTAAAAAATTCAACGATAACAACCCCCGCAGGAAATGAAACAATTATCATTCAGAATATACCTGCAAGTTCTGATCACAGTTCGGGAAGATTACTGATCGGCCCCGACAGGAAAATATATTATACCGTAGGTGACCAGGGTGCCAACCAGTTTACCCTCAGGTGCAATCCCAACAGGGCACAGGATGTTCCAACAGCAGGAGAATTGAGTTCCGGAAATTATGTTGCTTACCAGGGTAAGGTTTTGCGGATAAACATGGACGGTACCATTCCCGCTGATAATCCCACAATAAAATCTATACAAAGCCATATCTATACATTCGGTCACAGAAATCCCAATAGCCTGGTATTTGCAAAGAACGGATCACAAAATGATTTTGTTGGAGCGAAATTATACAGTGCAGAAAACGGCCCGGCGGAAGATGATGAGATCAACCAGTTGTTTGCCGGAAAAAATTATGGATGGCCATATATCTCCGGTTACCGTGATAATAAAATTTATCAATACCGTAACTGGTCATCGGCTTCCAATTGTGCATCACAACCTTCTCCTGGAAGCGAACCAGAATGTTCAACGCCACCGGCTTCAGCAAGGATCATGAATGAAATGGATACAACACTTCCGAATTTTCAGACACCAATGCGCACTTTTTTTACACCGGGAGGAAGTTCCATTCCATGTAGTTGGTTAAGCAACCCTACAGTAGCACCGGCAAGTATGGATTATTATGGTTTCAGTAACAGAATTCCGGGATGGCAGAATTCTATTTTAATGACAACACTAAAAGAAGGGACTGTATTCAGGTTAAAACTGAGTGCAGATGGAAATAGTTTTGTAACCCTGTCAAACGGTTCAGATACGGCCAGGTATTTCCGTGAGGAGAACCGCATACGGGATATTGCGATCGGGAAAGACGGCATCACATTTTACCTGATAACCGATAGTGTTGGTCAGACTTCAGGCCCTACAACAGGAAATCAAAATGTATTGAATAACAGGGGAAGCATATTGGTTTATAGATATACAGGTTCGGTACTTGCATTGGAAAATGACCCATTGACAACAATTAATGCAAGATTGTTCATTAAAATGTTCCCGAACCCAACCTCCAAAACATTGTACATTGAAAGCAAACGCAATGTTTCAAAACCGATATTTTACCAGTTGTATGATATAACGGGAAGGCTTATGCTTAATGGAACAAGTAATAAAGATAATTTTGAAGTAAATGTGGAAAGGCTTAATGCCGGTGTATATACTGTTAAGTTGTATAACGGCCAGGATGTAAATATATTGACGGAAAAGATCGTGATTCAATAAGACTATAAACAGGAAATTTAAACACTAATTACACGAATTAATCAATATGTCATATAATTCGTGTAATTAGTGGAATACGTTGCTGAGAATTCGTGTTATATCTTCCCAACCATATTTGCAGGTATCACCCATGCATCAAATTCTGCCGGGGTTACATAACCAAGTTTAACTGCCATCTCCTTTAATGTAGTTCCTTCTTTGTGTGCTTTTTGCGCTATCTCCGCAGCCTTGTAATATCCTATCTTGGTGTTCAGAGCTGTCACCAGCATCAATGAATTATCAAGGTGTTTTTTAATGTTTGCTTCAATTGGCTTGATACCTTCTGCACATTTATCATTGAAAGAAACACAGCCATCACCAATCAGCCTGGCACTGTGTAAAAAATTATAGATCATTACAGGTTTAAAAACATTCAGCTCAAAATGGCCGTTGCTGCCTCCGATACCTATCGTAACATCATTGCCCATCACCTGTGCAGCGATCATGGTGAGTGCTTCACATTGCGTTGGGTTTACTTTACCGGGCATAATTGATGAGCCCGGTTCATTATCCGGAATGAATATTTCCCCGATACCACTTCTCGGTCCCGATGACAACATCCGGATATCATTGGCAATCTTCATTAAACTTACTGCAACAGTTTTTAATGCCCCGTGTGCTTCTACGATCGCATCGTGTGCAGCAAGAGCCTCGAATTTATTGGAAGCAGTAACGAAAGGAAGTTTGGTGAGTTTCGCAATATGTTTTGCAACATTTACATCATAGTTTGGCGGAGTGTTAATGCCTGTTCCAACAGCAGTACCGCCCAATGCCAGTTCACTTAAATGTGGTAAAGAATTTTTGATCGCTTTTAATCCATGATCAAGTTGCGAAACATAACCGCTGAATTCCTGTCCAAGTGTAAGCGGAGTTGCATCCATAAAATGCGTGCGCCCGATCTTAACAACTTTTTTAAATGCCTTTGCTTTTTTATCTAAAGTATCACGCAATTTTTTTATACCGGGAATGGTGGTTTCCAGTAATATTTTATACGCAGCAATATGCATCGCTGTTGGAAAAGTATCATTACTGCTTTGTGATTTATTTACATCATCATTTGGGTGCAGGTATTTTTCTTTATCACTCAGCTTGCCGCCGTTTATTACATGGCCCCTGTATGCAACCACTTCGTTCACATTCATATTGCTTTGTGTACCGCTTCCTGTTTGCCATACAACCAAAGGAAAATACTGGTCCAGTTTTCCATCAAGGATCTCTTTGCAAACTTTGCCGATGAGATCAGCTTTTTTCTTTGTCAGAACCCCGGCTTCAAAATTTGTAATGGCAGCCGCATGTTTTAAATAAGCAAATGCCCTGATGATCTCTTTGGGCATTTTATTGATGTCCTGTGCAATTTTAAAATTATCAATGCTGCGTTGGGTTTGTGCGCCGTACATTGCATCCAACGGAACTTTTACTTCACCCATGGTATCTTTTTCTATCCTGTATTCCATAATTAATTTGTTTTATGCAAAGTTAATTGAATTGGGTTTCTTTAAAAAAATATAGCCTGCTCTATTAAGAACAGGCTATTGATTGAAACACATTCCACTTAGTGCTGAATCACAATTTTTTCCACGGCAATTACAGATGCATCTTTATAAAGTACAGCTGTATATGTGCCGGATGGTAACATAGAAAGATCGATCTGCTGTGAATGTGTTGCGATGGATATTTCTTTTAGTTTTTTTCCTGCAATATCGAATATGCCAAGTAAAGCCGGCGTGATACCGGTCTTAACCGTAATGCCGTTCCCGTTAGACGGGTTGTTGTATAAAACAAATAATGGCAATGCTGTTTTTATCTCTATTTTTCTTATTTCTGAATAACTGAATTTTCCGTCAAGGTCAACCTGTTTTAAACGATAGTAGTTCATACCTTTTACAGGAAGCCTGTCTGTAAAATCATAAGATGAAATACTGTTGCTGTTGCCGGCAGACTTAACGCTTCCTATTTTCTCAAACTGGAATCCATTGATACTTCTTTCAATTTCAAAATGACTACTGTTTGTTTCCGTTGCTGTTTTCCAGTTTAGTAACACCACTTTATTTTCAAGTTTTGCAGTAAATGAAAGCCAGGTAACGGGAACGACCACACTTTTTGTAAAGGTTACCACATTGGTTATTGACCACTTGTTACTGCTATCCTTTGTTCTTACGAACATATAGTGGGGAGTGTTGTTTGCCAAAGCAGCGATGTTTGCGGTAAAACTGAAATCGGGGATATTATTTCCTTTTGGATCTGTAAAAGGAATGATCGTTCCGTTTCCAAAACCGGGATCTGTATCAAAGAAATATTCACCTGTTTTTAAGTTAAGTGGTGTTGGAACATATTCCTTAAAGAAACCAAAGAAATTTGTGATCGCCCAGTTGCCATTATTGTCCCTCGATCTCAGAAATATTTTATGAAAACCTTCGGTTAATGCAGTTGTGTTTACAGGGATCGAAAGATCACTGATAGTGGCGCCTGCTGTAACAGGAACATTGGTTGCATTTCCAAAACCCGGATCAGTATCTACAAAGTATTCAAACTTTGAAACATTGGCAGCAGGAATGATGTCTTTGAAGAAGAGCCATTTGCTGGTAACTGACCAGTTGCCCTTATTATCCCTTGATCTTATGAAGATATTATGAAAACCATTTGCCAATGTTGTGATATCAACTGTAAAAAATTGTTCTGAAATATTTGCTCCGGGTGTTATCGAAACAGGAGTTCCGTTTCCAAAGCCGGGGTCAGTATCTACAAAATATTCCAGGCGGTTGATGTTAGTAGCAGGAATAATGTCTTTAAAGAAAAGCCATTTATTGGTGATGGACCAGTTGCCGTTATTATCCCTTGACCTGATAAAAATATTATGAAAGCCATTTGTAAGTGATGTAATATTTACTGTAAAGAATTGTTCCGAAATATTAGGGCCTGTTGTTATTGATACGGCTGTTCCGTTTCCAAACCCGGGATCTGTATCTACAAAATATTCAAGGCGGTTGATATTGGCAGCAGGGCTGATATCTTTGAAGAAAAGCCATTTGTTTGTGACAGACCAGTTACCGTTATTATCCCTTGACCTGATAAAAATATTATGGAACCCTCTTGCCATTACAGTAACATCAACTGTAAAGAACAATTCAGAAATAGTTGCGCCGGGCGTTATTGCAATGGCTGTTCCATTTCCGAACCCGGGATCTGTATCTATAAAATATTCAAGGCGGTTGATGCTTGTGGCTGCAATGATATCTTTAAAAAACAACCAGCGTTCAGAAACAGACCAATGGCCATTGCTGCTGTGAGATCTTATATACAGGTTATTAAATCCTTTATTCAATGCAGTTGTATTTACATTGAATGCAAGGTTATTGATAGATGCAGCATGTGTAGTTGCTATACCTGTTCCGTTACCAAACCCGGGATCTGTGTTAATGAAATATTCAACGCTGTCAATTTGCTGTGCCTTTGCAACCTGTGTGAATAAACAAATGCACAAAAATATTTTATGTAACCTGGCTAAGTGTTTCATGATAAACCATTTTAAATGAGCAATTACATTTGCGGTTTTCACTTATGGGTTTATTTTGGTACTGATGATAACACTCAGAACATTGTTTGTTACAATCGGAGGCACAGATAATTTATAGATCGAAGGAACATCGGGTATGCCTGATTTTACATAAGCAGGCGTATTGCCGTAAGCGCCGCAGTCGACAGAACCATAACCGGTAGCAATAGCTGGGCTGCCAACTTTTAATGCAAATCTTCCGTCGGTGCTATTTGTGCCGATCGTTGGATAGCCAACAAAAACTGTTGACATGTCTATGTTTTGCTGGTTGTTATTGGCATTTCCGAATTGCGTGCTGTAACTTATATTGTTTTCTACAAGACAGTTACTGAGAACAGAAATACTTCCTCCCACAAGAATATTACTTCTTAAAGTGAAATTGTAAAAGCTTGTGGAATAACCAAGTCCTGTTGCATGTAATATATTATTTTGAAAAGTACCATTGTCATCTGAATCAAAATTTACTCCCTGTACAATGATATTATTTGCGATCATCACATTTGTATGAGAGCCTGATTGCCCTATGGCGCCATCAATATAACATTGCATTACCTGTACATTTGTTGTACCTCCTGTATATAAATTTATACTGCTGGTAACACGGTTGCGCCTGAAAAGGATATTGTTTACGGGAGTTGACCAGCCGATATAAACAACACTGAATGTCATGCCCATGATCACGGAATTACTGCCGCCGTTAAGTACATAAAGATTATCAATAAATGACGTTGCAGTATTTGCTTGCAGGTCGGGGTTTGAATTGGTTATTGAAGAACCAAGGAAATAACCATTGCCGATTATTACCAGCCGCTTTGTAAGGGAAAGGCTCCCATAACTGGTTCCGCTTGGTTCAAAATGAATGGTGTCGCCATTTGCCACACTTGCATTATCATTAGCCAGCTGTGCAGTGGTAAAATCTGCGGGTACGCCGGTATTGTTTACCCTCCATATCTTGCCAAATGAAACATTGGCCGCCAGTATTGCCAGTATCAGAAAAATAAAATTCTTTTTCATACAATTTATTTTAAGTTTTTAGATAATTTTTCCTGAACAGGGCCAGTTCCTAGAATTGAGGACGGCCCAAACACAAATCTTTAAAATAAACATAGTGGATACAATACCCTGCGTTGGGTATTTTTCAGTGCAGGCTATGAGAAAAAAATATGAATATTATTTTGCCGTGGTGAAGACAAAATAATTTATAAATAATTGCATGTACAGCAATATAAGTATGCGATTATTTTATTGAGAGCATAAAATAATTCAGGAAGAAAATTTAATCCGGGAGGTTTATAACTTTACTTGCCGGTAAACAGCGGTTTCCTTTTTTCAAGAAATGCGGTAGTGCCTTCTTTCATGTCTTCTGTAATAAAGCATTCGCCAAAGGCTTCAACTTCTTTATCAAAACCACTTTTGCCATTTGTATATGCACTGTCACTTACTACGGCAACATTGATACATTCAATGATTTTACCGATAGCAATAGGGGCTTTGGATTGAATGACTGATAAAATATCCCTGGTCCTTTCCAGTAAACTTTCAGCTGTTGTTACATGGTTCACCAGGCCTAACTGCAGTGCTTCATTTGCATCAACAAGGTGTGCTGTCATCTGCAGCTCCATACTTTTTCCTTTACCGATCAATTGAGTTAAGCGTTGTGTTCCCCCATAGCCTGGTATTAAACCGAGATTTACTTCCGGCTGGCCAAATTTTGCATTTTCACTGCACAGCCTGAAATGGCATGCCATTGCAAGTTCACAACCACCGCCCAGGGCAAACCCGTTTACAGCTGCAACAATTGGTTTTTTACTGTTCTCTATTTTAAAGAAAACATCCTGTCCTCTTTTGGCAAGCGCCATGGCATCTTCTTTATTTAATCCAGCAAACTCAGTAATATCTGCACCTGCCACAAATGCTTTTGCACCGGCCCCAGTAATGATCGCAGACTTTATTTCATTATTGTTATAAACTTCATCAACAGCGTGATCAAGGTCTGTGAAAACCTGTTTATTCAACGCATTTAATTTATCGGGCCGGTTAATGGTAATGGTGAAAATATTATTATCCAGTGAGGTCAAAAGAGTCTGATACATGATGAATGTTTTACCAAAAATAATGATAAAACATAAGATGGATAATT
>Ga0209023_10002077_pt1 | contig 25766 bp, 16 predicted proteins | sample LakOneMetagenome_FD_187468 | JGI IMG/M metagenome (GOLD analysis project Ga0209023, IMG submission 187468) | Freshwater and sediment microbial communities from Lake Erie, Canada (SPAdes) (version 2) | ecosystem: Environmental > Aquatic > Freshwater > Lentic | place: Lake Erie, Canada... | reverse complement strand
CTCTTTCGTCAGGTAGTTTAAATCAGACATTTTAAAAAGTTTTTTGTTTGGTACTGTAAAAAAATACAACGCCTCTGTATCACAGAAGCGTTGCAATGCAAAAGTACAAAAATTTAATTATCAGCGAGTCAGTCGCAGAGATATCATGTGAACTCCGTTAGCTGGGCGCTGTGTCGGACGATAAGAATAATCGAATGCGAACATCGGGCCTTTACCATTTATCCTTGATTGAACCGTAGCACCTGCAGCAATACCGGTAAACATTGTTGTTGTAGTAGCACTACTGCCTATGCCATTTTCATAACGGTAAGCAAGGCGCAGCATGAACAGGTTTTTGAAACCATATTCAGCGCCAAGGCCTAAGTAGTCATTATTAAACGAGTTAGACGTAAAGCTACCCAGTGCAGTCAGACGATGTTTAGGAGTTGCATCCTTATCAGCCAGGTGATTCTCATCAAGAAAGATATCATAAGCAACACCGATATTAAGATAAGTCGGCATTTCAAATTTATCAGAAGGATAAGTCTGTGTTACTGCATACGAAGGGGAGCTTTGTGGCTGGTCTCCGTTAATAGAAAATCCGGTACCCGTAAAGCGCATGTTCGTGCCAAGGTTACGAAGCGCAATGCCGAAATGGAAATTATCTCTTTTACCGGTTACATACTGTATACCTGCGCCAAAAGCCAGACCCAGTGCGCTTATGTTATTGATCTGCTCAGAAACATAAGTCGCGTCCACACCAGCATTAATATGGCTGGAGAATTGCTTTGCATAGCCAAGCGAAATATTCAGAAACTGCGGATGGTAAGTACCATAGCCTTCCGGGTTGAAATAATCCGTTACGGGAATATCACCAAAACCCATAGACATAATGTTCATACCAATAACACCGGCTTCACCCATTTTCTGTGCGATACCTACGTCGTTAATACTGATACTGGAACCGGAGAGATAGATGCCATGAGATATGCCTATCTCAGTGGCAGAATCCTGTGCCAGGCCAGCAATATTAAGTTTCATTGCTTCAAGGCCACCTGCATTTGCAGTACCCAGGCCAAATAAACCCGTAGAACGAGCCCAGGGATTGATCAGCATTTCAGGTGCTCCTGCCTGACCGGTACGGTCTTTATTTCCTGCAAAACTGTTAAATGACATGCCGAGAGCACAAATTGCAACTACAGCCTTGGTTGAAAAGTTTTTCATAAACAAATAAACATTTATTATACAAACGGTAACTGATACCAGCCTGTTAAATTAATTAGTAAGTTGATATATCTATCGGACGGGCAGCGCCAAACCAGCGGATCACCGTTTCGCCTATTCCTTCAGCCTTTACATGCATCATATACATACCACTTGCAACCGGCAAACCTGAAGCATTACGGATATCCCAATCGATGTAAGGAGTATTCGGATCATTCTTTGTGAGCGTACGCACCAGTGAGCCATCAAGTGAATAGATATGTATTTCCACCTTTGCAGGCAGGTTAATGATCCTTACCTTGGTGTCAAGCCTGTTTCTTTCATAACCCGAGAAACCATAATAAGGATTAGGCACAGCAAATATCTTCGCCAGCAACCTTTCTCTGTCCGTAGTATCGCTCTTCAGCGTAGGAGCAAGGTCCTTTGTACTAAACATATACATAGGATTAGTTGCTTTTCCTGGAGTAAGAGTAATGCCATTAGGTGGGAAACCTGCCCTCGTAGTATCAACACCGGTAAACGGAGCATATGGACGGTTTACTTTGAAACGCAATGTCGTCTTAGTAGGGATGATACCGTCTTTAAGTGATTTCAAAGGCACCAAAGGACTTACAAGAGGTACACCCACCCACTGCAGTGTACTGTATGCAGTTACAGCAGATGTGATCAAACCTGTAGAGATCGTTTTCTTCAGATTGCTTATAAACTCCTTACAGCTGTCATACCTGGTATTAGCTATATAAACAATATGCTTGCCACCAAATATAATTGACCCATCATAAAAGCTCACAAAGTTGCTGCTCGGGTTCCATATCATATCATCACCATTGTCAGCCCCTGAAAGGTGAGAATCTTCACCGAATACAATATTAAGCCTTTCACCTGTAGCCTCATTGATCGCATAACCAGGGAACCATGATGTACCATCATCAGCAGGATCTGTAGAATAAAGAGGAACATTAGGTTCTGCGTCACTCTTATAGTCACCCTTCCATCCTGCGTGCTTCCTCAGCAACAGTTTATTGGCACCACCCTGAGATAAATGATTGTCTTCCTGCTCTTCAACTACCGCACACTTCGTCCATTTTTTCTTGTCCGATGTGAACACGACATTAACATCCGTCAATGCATGCAATGCTGCTGCATTCTGGCCATTCTTTGTATACGCAAAGGTAAAACCACATTGTGTACCACTTGCTCCTGTCACATGGCCACCAACCCATGCAGCAGTAAGTACGTACGGGCCCCATGAGCTCTTGGTTGGTGTATAATTTGCCAGCATATTCTGATAAGCGCTGTTTGTATCCGCTTTACTATAGTCATTGAAATTACATGGGGAAAGAAGCGGGTCTGTTGGATCCTTGTATTTCTGTGCATTTCCTGACCTTAACCAGTTGAAGAAATTACTATCTGGCTGATCTGGCACACCTGCAAGCCACGGCTTATCTACCTCGTCAAAAGTAACGTCGGAAGTAATATAGCCATTACCATTTACCTGGTCATAACCGGCAGCTTGCTTCTGGCTTACATTTAAAGAGAAACCATATTTTTCAATGATCTGCTCGTTGGGCGACCCTATGGTCGATTCACTGTATATAACATCCTGAGGAACACCGTTAAGTAAACCGGTCAACTTCCAGGTAGCGCTATTGTTCATTCCCGCAGCTGCCGTATTGTCTCCATTGATCTGTAATACCCAGTCAGAAATAACATCAGCACCTGGTATTTTTACAGGGTCAATAACTTTAATACCTATTGGTCCCTGACCTAGCAAGTAACGGGCAGAATCCGCAAGTCCCTTCTCTATCGCCTTATTTTCAGACATAGTATCCATCTGTGCGATATTACCACCGTTACCTTGTCCCTGTATCCTCGTGATAATAACACCGTCGCCATAGTCAGAGTTAATGATATTACCCAGGTCACCATTCGATGAATTTGGTATAGCAGTGACCTTTTCTACGTTAGTACCTCCGGCTGCATGCGAGCTGCCAATGTATGCAACGTCCTGTGTTGCCAATGTATTATTCGGATCAAATGTTGCAAAGTTGTTGTAACCATACGCAATTGCTACGAAATAATAGCTATGGAAGTTAATGAACTGCTTGTCAGAGCCTTTAGCAAATTTATCAAGGGTAAGTACGAAACTATGAACGATGCCGCTATCTTTTGCCCCGCTTATTTTAACCTGCGGAACACTCGTCGTATCACTTACCGTAGTATTCTTAGTATAGTTTACGATTGTCTTAACTCCGTTTTGTACATCCGTTTGGAATACTTCAACAGCCTTTGCTGTATTTACTTCACCGGTGTTCGGATCAAATATATCAGCGGTAGATACAGACGCATCTGCAAGCTGGAATACACGATACCCTTCAAAACGATACAGAGAGTCCTTGCTGGCACCACCTACAGCTGATTTCGATTTCACAACTATCTGGTGATATTGAAGAGAGTCTTTGTAAGTGCCGCCCATATTACCGTAGTTCTCACCGTAGTTATTGCTGCCATAATCATTCACCAGGTAGAAAACAAGCTTCCTGTCCAGTTCGCGTACTACCATTCTTGGTGCTTCTGGTCCTTCCACTGTCTTAAACTTAGAATCAAATAAAGCCTGTGCACCATCATCCATATTCTTGATGGTCTTAAAATTTGTTGCAGGGCATCCGCCTACGCCTGCAGCCCAGATGCAACCAAATGTTATATCATTAAGCGCACCTGACAATAATTGGAATGGTCCTGAAGAGAAGATGAAACGACGGTCACTTGGGTTGTTGTTACAAACACACTCAGACCATTCTGTTTTATCTCCCGGATCACCCCAGAATACGAAATTTGACACTGGGCCTGCACCATAACCTTTAGATGAGCTACCAGGGCCTACAAAGTCATCGGAAAAACGCTCGCCGAACCTGGTAGAACCAGTCATATAATTGTATATCTGAACACCATTATTAGGGTTACCTATTATACTAGCATCATTGTTATAATAAGTGAAATTGGTCATACCCAACTGTATGGCTGTATCGCCAACGATCCTCTTCGGCCCCTGGAAGAAGTCCAGGCCTATTTGAGGAATTGTAGTACCATAGCTATTTACAGGATGTCCTGCACCACCACCATCATCATTGTTACCGTTATACATGATACCAAGGCCTCTTGTAGTATCGCAACCAATGAAGTCATCAAATGCGTAACCAAGGTCACAGTCATCCCATACTGCTATATATGTACTGTCGATTGTAAGTGCACCGCGGTTGATAACACGATAATTGCAGAAAGTAGCATTGTTCAGGAAGTCCTGTGTTGCATACGCAAATGCACTTGTCTGAACCTCAACACCCATTGCTGATGTAAGCGATTGCTGTTTTACGTTACCTGCATCATTAAATACCCACCAGATGAACTGGTCACCCTTAATGTCCGGGTACTCACCTTTAGATGGCTCATAGATACCATTACCGTTGATATCAACGAATGGGGCATAGGTATTATTAGCATTCAGCGTCAAAGGAGCATTATCTGCACCAGTCGCTTTAGGATTACCCGCACCCGGCCAGTGATTGATATCGTCAAATATCGCACCAGCCGTATTGCCACCCGTTTTAGACAGCTGAATGAACTGATTAATAACGGACCTATCGATTTTCCACTGATGGTCCCATACCTTACAAGCATCAGAAGTGATCTTTGCATTCGCATCCAGCGCACCTGGCCAGTAGTCATTACCGTCCTGGCGATAGGTCTGCGCAGCTACCTTAAGCTGGCCTTGCTTATCAAAGCCGCCTATCCAGCAAGATGCCGCGAACTGAGAGCTCTTACCACTGCCTTTAGGTATTTCATATGCCGCCTTGCCCTGGCCTCTGTCCCACCACATATCACCACCGGTCATAAGTTTGGCTCGTACGTTATTGATGTCAAGGTCCACTTCAGAAGTGGCCGGTATACACCCTGTAGCCGTCGCTTTTGCCTGACCTGGCTTGCGGCCAGATGTGGTCACATTTTCACGCGCACTCAACGTTCCTGCGAGACCAAAAATCCCCAAAAGTGTAAGCGCACTTGCAATTCGTATATTATTTCTAAGCTTCATAACCTATAAAAGTTATATTGATAAATATTTTAAAAATTGAATTCAAGAGCAATACTCATTGTACGTGCATAGTTGTAGTTGCCCGGTGAGTTATGCATTATTGAATATATGTCCTTGTATGACTGTGGGTTTGTCTGCTGAGGTGCAAACTGCCTTCCATAAGAAGACGTTAAGTAACCATCATCATCTGGCTTGCCTGTATAACCATATACACCAAGTATTTCACGTGTATTCAGCAAGTTGTTCACCTGCAATATACCTCTCAGTGACAATGGGCGTTTTGGCCTGATTCCTTGCGGAGCATCCTTATCTTTTTTACCAAACTGAAGTGCGAATTCCTTATCCAGGCGCAGATCCACACCATAGTGCCATGGCAGGCGGGAACCGTTCACTCCACCCGCAACCGTATTACCTACCGCATCAACGAAACGTGTATAAGGCTCTCCGCTCCTTGCCCTTGGAATCACAGAAAGGCTGGAACGCTGGAATATATTCTTTCCGCTCACTACAGGGCCTTCGCCCGGGCCATAGCTGTAGTTGATATTTGCAGCAAGTGTATGACGCGAATCATAATCCAGTGCATATATATAACGGAGGTTAGGCAAACCGGCCTGGATGAAACTCTGCAACAAACCGTTGAAAGATATCTGGCCGTTACTCTGGCCATTACCATTCGTTGAGTTAGCGTTAGAACCTGTACCTTCTGCAAACTGCAAAGTGTACGCTATGTTCATTCTCAGGTGGTTAGTAGCACGCATATCATAGGTAAGTGTAGTACCCTTAGTAGTAGAGAAGTCACGGTTACCATATGTATAATAAGTAGTTGGCCAAGCATACAGGTAAGGAACCACTGTGATCATGTTCTTTCTTTCCTTGTAGAACGCGCTCATCGTCAGCGAAGAGTGGTCATTCAGCTTCTGCTGGAAACCTACTTCATAATCAAATGTTTTCTGCGATTTCAAGTTAGAGTTATCAATGATCTGGTTCGCATTCTGCTGCAAGTAGTAATAATCTATCGGCGTTGCATAAGAATTGCTGGTAGGCCTCTGTGCATAAATATCATAGTGCGCATAGAAGTTGGCAACATCAGATATCGGGAAGCTGAACTGAAGCCTTGGCTGTACCGTTACCTGCGGTGTATAATCCGTAAATGACGCATTAGGATTAAAATTAGTATCGGTTATGCTTGGTATCTTGCCATTCTTATCTTTCACAAGGAATGGTTCAGGATTACGGCCGCCCGATGTATTTTTCAATATAGATGGATCTTCTATGAACTGTCCTTTTGCATCATACCAGTTGTTACCGGCACGGTAGCCTATAACATTTGGATTAGTTGAGCTGTTATCATCTACATACACAACATAATCATTGCCTATGTTTCCAGGATGTGCACCACCATTTATTACATTATTAGTTCCTGGCACCTGTCCTACAGTCTTCTCAGGATACAGTGAATATGGATCGATCAGCACTTTTGTATTCGAAGAATACCTGTCAACACGTACGCCTATGTTAAAGTGCAGGTCCTTGTAATTGAACTTATCCATTATGTACCCTGCAATATAGTTTGGCTGGAACGCAGCTATCGGGCGTGTATAGTTGCCGTTTGCATCTTTTTGTGTCCAGAAGTCGTTAAAGTTTACGCTGCCTTGAGAACCGCCTGTATAGGTATAACCCTGGTAACCGACAAATGAACGGCCGCTTGCCAGCAACTGATCTGCGGTAAACATATCCAGAGAGAATGTATTAGGGTCCAATGCATCAACATTGATATCTTCAGTAGCGTTCTTGCCCAATTTCTTTCTCAGCTGCTGGTCAAACCAGGTACCTTTGCCATCGTTCAAAGTTGAACCTACATTCTTGTAGTTATATATAATAGTGTCCGATGCACCTGGGATAACTTTACCGTTATTTACATCGGCAAGTGTATAACGCTGGCCGTTAACAAGGAATATTGGCTGAGTTTTATCAAGCTTAAGGTTGCCATTGTCAATAGACGATACAAGCTGCCTCATCTGAGCCCATAGTGTGTTAGAACCTATGCCATTATAGTTACTTGTAGCAAAATAGTTTTTCTCAACACGCTGCTGATAATACAAACCAAACTCTATTGCATGCCTTGTTTTACCTACAAGCAGATCAAATGATGCATTAACTGTCAATGCATACTGGTCATTTGTTGCGTTGGAATATGAAGAGATCGTCTGGCCGGGGCTATATGTTTGTCCATAGGTCAGGGCCGGTTGGTCTCCGTTTGCAAGAGCATTTTTTGATTGCAAAGCAGTAATAGTTTGCGGCCTGAAACCATTCAGGGAAGTATAATATTGTGTGGTATAGTTAGCCAGGTATGGATTCAACTCAGAACGTTCATAGTAAACGCCGTCATCAGTACCAAACAGGTTGGTACCCTGCAATACAGTACCTGTTCTTTGGGTCAGGGAGTCTTTCGAAAGCGCGAAATAAGTTTCTGACTTCTTCTGAGTGAACTTACCTACATAACCATACTCAAATATATTTTTCTTGAAATCAGGATGCTCCTGTGACGCTGATAATTTCTGGTAATCTGCCTGTACATCATAGTAAGCATTTGATATGATACTGTGTTTTGAAGCTGTATCATTTGACTTACCGAATTTCTGCGTGAAGCGGATAAAGCCCCTACCCGTATAAGTATTCCTCACCGGAGTAGCCTGTGGAGAGAACATGATAAGCGCACGGTTGTAAAGATCTTGCTTCACATAGCTAAGACTTGTACCCGCAACAATGCTCATATTTTCATTTACCTGGTAGTTAAGCTTACCGTTAAGGCGGGCTTCAAATATTGTGTTATGATCCGGCCTTTTCACTTCCACCAACTGGTCTTTTGTAATAAATGCTGAAGAGTAGTTATATACCTTATCTCCTGTATTTGATGTAGTTATTTTCAGCGGATTTTTTTGCAACTCATCCAGCACATCACCCTTTGCCTGGTATTGCTTATAGTACGATGGATACCTGTTTTTGTCATTGTAAACATCACCACTCAATGCAAAACCAAGAACTGGCTTTTTATTTACGCTATCGCCTTTTATCCTCTTTTTGTAGATAGGTCCGGCAACAGAGAACGTAGCAAGGTTATTCTGGTAACCGTCTATAGAATGTTGTAAACGTACAGTACCTGTCATTTTCTGAGAAACGCCCCTAGATGTGATATTTACTACACCGCCCGAAACGTCACCGTAGTTCGCCGGGATACCAGAAGTAATTACTTCGAGCTGGTCAACAGATCCCTGCGGCATGTTAATATTACCGCCGCTCACCTGCACACCATCTATTATATACAAAGTACCATCACTACGCGCACCGCCAATATTCAATGCAGCACCTCTTTGTTTCTGGTAAGAGCCTGCAGAAAGGCTTGCAAGGTCCGTTACCTGTGTAGTAGGTATTGACCTTATTTCCTCGCTGGTAAGTATGTGTGAAGCTGGTTTATCCTGATCAATAAGTGGTTTTTTATACGCAATGATCTTTACCTCGGTCAATGCCTTTCCAACTGGCTTTGCCATGGTATAGTTCCTGGTTGTTCTCGCACCCGGTGTTACCACTACTCCTGTCTCCATGATAGAGTCATAACCGATGTAGGAAACCAATACATTATAATAACCCGGATCAAGGGGCTTAATCGTATAGTTACCATCATAGTCCGTAACACCCCCGCTTTTTAAGATACCTCCCTGGAATACCTGGATAACCGCTGTAACCAGTGGCTCCTTCTTCTCATCCAATACTCTTCCTGATATTTCCTGCGCAAAAGCAGACCCGGTTAGCCCTGTAAAAACGAATAAAAGCAGAATGCGTAAAGTACGTGTCATATCTTATATTAATAAATTATTAGCAAATGAGGCGTAAAGGTAGAAAATTCTGTTAAAAATCCATGCTTAAACGCTTTTATTTTCAGGTTTGGGTCATATAATTTCAAACAAATGTAACCGAAAGCCCGTTTTGGGAATAATCCCTCACCTAATAAGACGAACAACGAGGGTGAAATCTTGGGTGAAAGCAAAAAAAAATGTTAAGATGGGATATATGTAATTTTAACACACTCGTATTGGGTACTATGACAAGCAAAAAGCGCTTTCCTTATTCCATCACCGCCGTACTCACTTTATCAAAAAGCACTTTACTCATTTTATAGAGTGCTTCATGGGTGTATCCCGCTATATGAGGGGTTAATACCACATTGGACTGTTGTGCCAGTTCATTGATTGCGGCCCTCAGACCCGGCTCCATGGCGGAAAGGGGTTCCTGTTCAAAAACATCGAGACAAGCGCCTGTTATTTTACCCGATAGCAGTCCACTTTGCAGCGTCAGGGTATCCACCACCGGCCCTCGCGATGTATTGATAAGAATAAAAGGCCGTTGCATATTGGCTAAAAATGCTTTATTAAGGTAATGTATCGTATCTGGCTGCAGCGGCACATGAAAGCTGATAATGTCTGCCTCTTTATAAATTGCGTCAAGACTGGTGCAGCTCGTCACATAAGACGGTATATCTTTCTGGTCATACTTGTCATATACCAGCGTACGGGTATCAAAACCAATAAGCTTCTTTGCAAAAGCCCTGCCGGTATGCCCGAAACCTATTATCCCTATTGTTTTTCCTTCCAGTTCCGCGCCCCTGTTCTCTTCTCTTTTCCATGTACCCGCACTTACTTCGTTATGGCTCCACACAATGCGTCCCACCAACGCCAGCAGCATACCAAGCGCATGCTCCCCTACAGCATTACAATTACCTTCCGGGCTGCTGAAACAGCGTATCCCTTTTCCCTCGGCATAGGTCACATCTATCACTTCCATGCCCGATCCCATCCTCCCTATCCATTGCAGGCCCGGTGCGGCATCCAGCAGCTCTCTATCTAGTTGCAAGCGTGTTGAAGTTATCACACCCACGCAATCTTTTATGGCCTCAAAAGCGATTGCCTGTGTAATATTTTCATGTATTACACAGGTATAGCCAAGCGCAGCAAGCCCTTCCGTAAGCACAGGGTGCACAGGAGCAGCTATCAACACATTACCTGTCTTATTTCGCATCGCAGTAAGTCTTGTAAAGTCCTACAAAATCAGCAACAGATAGTTGTTCTGCGCGTTTATCCATCAGCTTATCGGTCATTGCCTCAGCAGGCAGTGTACTTTTCAAAGCATTGCGCAGTGTTTTGCGTCGCTGGCCAAAGGCCGCTTTTACCAGTATAATGAATCGTCTTTTATCATTGATCTCGTAAGGGTTGTGCAGGTTGGTAAAACGAAGCACACCACTTTTCACCTTAGGCGGTGGCGTAAAGCACTGTTCATGCACATCAAACAGGTACTCCACTTTAAAGAAAGCCTGCATCAACACACTTAGTATACCATACACCTTGGACCCGGGGCCTGAGGCCACACGCAGCGCTACTTCTTTCTGAAACATACCTATAGCCTCATCTACAAGCGGCTCCCACTCCAACACCTTGAACAAAATTGGCGACGAAATATTGTAAGGGAAATTACCGATCAGCGAAAAATGCTCCCCGAACGGTGCATCCGCCTTCAATATATCCTTCATAATGATCCTGCCCTGCAGTTCAGGGTAGGTTTTGTGCAGGAAATTCACTTTTTCTTCGTCTATCTCTATGGCTTTGTAGTCTATATCTTTCCAATCCAGCAGGTACTTGGTCAGCGCGCCGCCACCCGGGCCCACCTCTACCAGCCTCATCCCCGGCGTATGCACCTGGTGTTCCACTATCTTCCGGCACATATTTTCATCATGCAGAAAATGCTGCCCCAGGCTCTTCTTCAATTGTAAATTATCCGCATTCCGTCTTACTTCGTGAGCCATATATGTTTATGTGTCTGCTATTATCAGCAATTGCAGCTAACAGACCATAAAATTAATCATTTTTGAGTTGGTCGTACTTGATACTCCTTTGCAATGTGTCACATTATCAAAAATCTCTAACTATCGCATCAAATTGAGCCATTCAGCAATTACGCCATTGAGCCATTTTCAATTAACTTCGTCCCATGGAATTCAAAATACAGCAAAAAGCTACTAAAAAGCATCAGTTATACATTATAGATGACACCGCTAAACTCAGCCAGGTTGCCGGCATCACAAAAGAAGAGATCGGATATGCCACCTCTGTTTTCAGTGCAGACCAGAATCACGTCACGCTGAATCGTTTGGGCATATATAACTTCATTTACCTGCTCAAAAGCAAGAAAACTGAAGCCCAGACCTTCGAAGCATGCCGTAAGACGGGAGCTGAGCTACAGCCTGTATGCAGCAAACATAAGCTCGACGAGCTCACGATCACCAATCTTTCGTCGTTGCCCAACGCCGCATTGCTGGTGGCAGAGGGCCTTGCGCTGGCTAACTACCAGTTCCTGAAATACCGTACTGAAGCAAAAAAATTGACCAATTCGCTTACTACCATATTCTTCAGCAAAGAATCTGTTACTGTAAAGGAAGTCACGCAACTAAGTATTATTATAGATGCGCTATATCGTGCACGTACACTTGTTAACGAACCACTGAGCTTTCTCACAGCAGAGCAGCTTTCCCGCGAGATCACAGCTATGGGCAAAGCCTCGGGCTTCAAGGTTACAGTATTCAATAAGGCACGCATAGAAAAGGAAAAAATGGGCGGCCTCCTTTCTGTCAACCGTGGCAGCATAGATCCGCCTACGTTTACCATAATGGAGTATGTACCTAAAAAAGCATTGAATAAGAAGCCGATTGTATTGGTAGGCAAGGGCGTGGTATATGATACAGGCGGCTTATCGCTAAAGCCTACCCCAAACTCCATGGACCGCATGAAAAGCGACATGGGTGGCGCTGCATTGGTAAGCGGTGCAATGTATGCTATAGCCAAAATGCAATTACCGATACACGTAATAGCTCTTGTACCGGCCACAGACAATCGTCCGGGCGAGAATGCCTACGTCCCAGGAGATGTCATCACTATGATGAGTGGCGCAACAGTGGAAGTGCTGAATACAGATGCCGAAGGCCGCATGATACTTGGAGATGCACTGCACTGGGCAAAGCAATACAAACCTGAGCTGGTAGTCGATTTCGCTACCCTCACAGGCGCAGCATCTGCAGCAGTGGGCGAGCATGGTATAGTATGTATGGGTACCGCACCAGACGAAGCTAAACAGGCTTTCCGCAACAGTGGCGACCGCCAGTATGAGCGCCTTATAGAGTATCCGCTTTGGGATGAGTATGGCGACCAGATAAAATCAGACGTGGCAGACATTAAGAATGTAGGTGGTGCTACCGGCGGTGCTATTACCGCAGGGAAATTCCTGGAACATTTCACGGCTTACCCATGGATGCATTTCGATATCGCAGGCGTTTCTTTTGCTACCGCGAAAAAAGGCTACAATACAGTAGGCGGCACAGGATATGGCATGCGTATGCTGCTTGATTTTCTGATGCACTACGGCAAATCATAATAAAATACATTGTTTACAATGAATCGTAAACAGTAAATTGCAATTTGTTTACAACGAACTACCCGACAGTAAATTGTAAACTGTAAACTAACAAACATGCAGACTAATAACGAAAAACCAATTATAGGCATCACTACCGGCGACCTCAATGGTATAGGTATGGAGGTGATCATCAAAACATTTTCAGATAACCGCATGCTCGATCTTTGCACACCGGTTATTTTTGCATCCAACAAAGTGGTCAATTACTATCGCCGCATTGTCACAGAGCATGCCTTCAATTTCTCCAGCACCAAGGACCTCACCAAGCTCAACCCTAAGCAGGTCAATATCTTCAACTGCTGGGAAGATGAAGTGCCGTTGCAACCCGGCGTACTTACTGAATCCGGTGGCAAGTATGCATTACGCTCATTATTGGTAGCTACGCAGTGTCTTAAAGATGGTCAATTGGATGGTATCGTTACTGCCCCTATTCATAAAGGCAATACTAATACACCTGACTTCCCTTACACTGGCCACACCCCTTTCTTTAAAGATAAGTTCGGTGCAAAGGATGTCCTGATGATTCTTTACAAAGACAATCTGCGCGTGGCGCTCGCTACTGAGCACATGCCTATTAGCAAGGTTGCTTCGGCTATCACAAAAGAATTGTTACAGTCTAAACTGGCTATTCTGAAGGAATGCCTCATAAAGGACTTTGGCATAGACAAACCAAGGATCGCAGTATTAGGCCTTAACCCTCATGCCGGCGACGAAGGACAGATCGGCACTGAAGAACAAACAGTTATCAGGCCCCTGATCGATCAGCTCAAAAATTCCGGCAACCTCGTTTTTGGTCCATATAGTGCGGATTCTTTCTTTGCGCATGCCAGCTACACCGAGTTCGATGCGGTATTGGCTATGTACCACGACCAGGGCTTGGTCGGATTCAAAGCAATTGCTCAGGGCGAAGGCGTGAATTACACTGCAGGCCTGCCTGTCATCCGCACCTCACCTGATCACGGCACTGCCTTCAATATCGCCGGCAAGAACATTGCCGAGCCTGAATCTTTCCGCGAAGCTGTATTCCAGTGCATTAGCCTGCTCAATCAGCGCTACGAATATGCATCGAACACTGCTAACCCGCTGAGGAGAGGGCGTATTGAAAAAGAAAAAGAAGAAGAAACAACAGCTTAATAGCTACATAAAAAATAAAAAAACGGCTGCTTCATTTGAAGCAGCCGTTAATATTTTCAGTGAGCCGTTTTACCAAAGGCTGCCGCCTATGTACTTGCAATTAAAGGAGTTAGTATCTATTTGCACCTTGTAGAACATCCTCAACGTATCCTTTCTCAGTGTACCATATCCACCAAAAGTAGTACCGTTATTGCTTCCTATAAAGGTGAATGAATCCGTCGTTCTGATAGTGCACGATGCGCTGTCATCAGGATTTTCAAGAAAATTCCTCATTTGAAATTCCAATGGTTTTAATGGTATAGCAGTGAACAGGATTGGATACTGGTGGTAACGGTTAGTATCGCGAATGTTGCACAAGTCATACCCGTTAAATGTTGCAATGAACTTGGTACGGCTCAGTTCTTCACAGCGATCTCCTTCATAGCCGGTAACACAGGAACAGTGGCCATTGTCGCAAACTCCCTTGTTCAGGCAGGTCACATTAACACATTTGTCTTTATGACAGGCAGTATAAGTGATAGAGGAAAATACGAGTATGGTAAAAAAAGCGGTAAGCAATATGCTGCGTATCGGTTTCATAAATGCAATTTAGACGGCTAAAATATTAAATGTTTGCTCAAAGATAACTTTCGTGGCGATAAATTTCCTATTACCTCGCATATTCTTTCAGCAATGCTAAATATAGAGTATTCACTTTACCCAATAAAAATAAGGTATTATATGCACAAAACGAGCTTATCGCCCATTCTCCATGTAAAAAAACCAATTGTGTTTTTCGCATCATAGATACATAACCCTCAGTCGCTTACCGCGCCCCAAACGATATGATACAAAAAAAGCCCCGAAAGGTTTCGGGGCTATAGTTCTCACGGTGCCAGGAAAATATCTTGATAGACTAATCGCCTGTGCTTTCTACAGCAAATTTAATGATTACTTACATTCAAACAACACTTTTTCTAAAAGATTTGTTATTTCCATATAAATTCTCATTGATGGCAAACAATGAACATACCGTATATTTGCTTTTTGCGTTATTATTTGAAACAGCAGGCATACATGCGACAAGGCAAAAGCTTATTAATCATCATTTTATTGTTACTTACAGTTCCTGCCGCTGCCCAACGTCCGCTGCTCAATATGGCCGAACATGACGACAAGCCCTATTACTTTGGCATAACTTTCGGCGCTAACTACTCCACCTACAACATCAGCTATACAGAATCATTTGCCACTACAGATACTTTCAGGCGCATTCAACCGCTCTGGCAACCTGGCTTTAACTTAGGGCTAATAGGAAACCTTAAGTTAAGTGGTTTTGTCGACCTACGCTTTGTGCCATCCCTTGCTTTCGCCTACAAAAGGCTGCAATATGAGTATGGTACACCTAAAGACAGTATTTTAGACAAAACCATTGAGTCCATTTATATGCATCTGCCGGTTCAGCTGAAGTTCAAGAGTGACCGTATCAAAAACTTCAGGTTCTATGCCTTGGTTGGTGCGAAGCTGGATTATGACCTTTCAGCTAATGCCCGTTCTCACCGTGCTGATGAATTTCTGAAGGTGAGCCCTACTGATTATGGCGGCGAATTTGGTGTTGGTTTTGAGTTCTTTAACCCGAACTTTATATTCTCCCCTGAGATCAAGGTAAGCCAGGGCTTTAACAACCAGTTGTTCCCGGACCATGGGCTACAGCTGACGAATGCTATTAATACATTACATACACGCATGATCGTCTTTTCCATTCACCTCGAGGGGTAATTCAATTGCCTGATAGCTTTTGATTATAGACGACAAATGGACTAAAACTTACTTTTGCATTGATGAAAGACGCATTTATTACCGACGGAATACGCACTGCCGTAGGCAGTTTCAAAGGCTCATTATCTAATATGCGCGGCGACGACCTTGCTGCGCTGGTAATGCGCAGATTAGTGGAAAGGAACCCATCCATCCCTGCAGAAGCAATAGATGATGTCATTTTCGGCTGCACCAATCAGGCCGGCGATGACAATCGCAATGTGGCACGTATGTCCTCATTGCTTGCGGGCATCCCATGGAGTGTGCCGGGCGAAACCATTAACCGCTTGTGCGCATCAGGCATGTCTGCTGTCATCAACGCATCGCGCGCTGTCAAATCCGGAGATGGCGATGTAATGCTGGCCGGCGGCATGGAGCACATGACTCGTGGCCCATGGGTGATCTCTAAAACATCCCAGGCTTTCGGCCAGGACGCACAGATGTTTGATTCCAGCTTTGGCTGGCGCTTCATCAATCCTAAGATGCATGAGCTATATGGCACAGACCCTATGGGAATTACTGCTGAAAACCTTGCAGAAATGTACAGCATCAGCCGTGCTGACCAGGATACATTTGCATACAACTCCCAGATGAAAGCTGCCGCTGCGCAACAAGCTGGCCGGTTCGCAGAAGAAATAACACCCGTAGAACTACCACAGAAAAAAGGCGATCCTGTCGTTTTCAAAAATGATGAATTTATCAAAGCATCCAGCACCATTGAAAAACTGGGAACACTAAAGCCGGCATTCTCTAAAACAGGCACGGTTACCGCTGGCAATTCATCGGGTTTGAATGATGGCGCTGCCGCAATGTACATTCTATCAGAAGAAGCGCTAAAACGCTACAATGTAACACCTAAAGCAAGGATCGTAAGCTCTGCAGTTGTAGGTGTTGAGCCCCGTATTATGGGCATAGGCCCCGTAGGTGCTACCAATAAAGCGCTGGCAAAGGCAGGATTAACACTAAAAGACATAGACGTTATAGAATTAAACGAAGCATTCGCAGCACAAAGCCTTGCTGTAATTCGCCAGCTTGGCCTTGCAGATAACGACCCTCGCATCAACCCGAATGGCGGTGCCATTGCAATAGGCCACCCGCTAGGAATGTCTGGCGCGCGCATTGTGTATTCTGCAGCGTTGGAATTGCACAAACAGCAAAAACGGTACGCGCTTGCCACTATGTGCATAGGCCTCGGACAAGGCTATGCCGTGATCATAGAAAGAGTGTAAATAAATTCATTCCGATTACATAAAAGTAAAAGCCGTCAGTAATACTGACGGCTTTTACTTTTAAACTTCAATAGTCGGCTACTCTATCAAATACCCGCTATCTCCCTCCGGCAGCAGGTTCAGGTCTACATCCATACCCGCTATACCCTCTATCGAGCCACGTATGTGGGCTGCGTTCAATAGCACTTTTTCCAGTTGTTTTTCACGTGCCTTCCACATCTTCTCCATCTGATCACGCTCCCGCTGTATCGACATCTTCATGCCCATAAAACCCTCGCGTATCGCATTCCATTGCTGCGAAAATTCACCGCTTATCAGGTATTGGTAAAGCAACGTCATTTTATCGCCCTTATTCTCCTGGCTCTTCGATGCATTGTACACTTTCATCACCAGGTCGCGCAATACATAAACCAATGCTTTCACCTCGCTGAACGAGCATATCCATATACCGTCCTTCTCACCAAAACTCGGCATATCCTTCGGCATGGCCTGCGTTACTATTACAGCTACATCTGCTCCCAGCACACGCATATCAGCCTTTAGCTTCTCTATCCAGTCCTGGGCAAAGTCTTTGGTTCGCTTGCTTTCAAAAATGATCTTCCCGCATTCATTCCCGAAATTATTCCGTACCGTCTGTATGCAGTCTGCGCCCCTTACGCCCTTACCCACCTCACTTACAAGGTCAAATGGAAAGGCATCGCGCAATAGTTGTTCCAGTGCCAGTTCCTGCACCTCACCCTGTAGCTGCATAGAGCCCTGTTCACTCTTACGCTTCATCTCTTCTATCAGCTTACGCTGGTCATCAAGCTGCTTGTCCCTTTCCTTCAGCTTCATATCAAATTCACTATCCTTCAGCCTGTTCTTTTCCTCTTCTTCTTTCCTTATTGCTTCCTGCAGCCTTACACGCTCCTCCATTATTTTTCGCTGCATTTGCAGGTCCAGTTCCTTTTCCTTTGTTTCCAGCGCCTCTGCTTTTTTCAAAAAGTCCAGTTCTTTTTCACGTGCTTCAGCCAGCTTGGCTTCATTAGTTTTATTGGCATCCTGTAGCATTTGCAGTTGGTTCTCAAAATCAGTACGCACCTTTGCGCTTAGCTCCAGTCTTAACCGGCCTTCCAGTGCTGCCTTATCTTCTTCGTCCTTCTTTGCTATTGCTTGCTTCTCCAGTTGCCACTGCTGCTCTTTAAGCCGTAGTTCCTCATCCTTCTTTTTCGTCAGGTCGGTCCATTTCTCATTAAATTCCTTCCTCACCCTGTCCTCCACAGACTGGGCAATGGCCGCTTCCGGCTCAAAATTCGTTTTGCAATTCGGGCAAATGATCAGTGTTGACATAAAATCCTCGTACCTTTTTTGGAAGGTACGAAGTTCTGATTTATCTATGGATTATCGCTTCCATTTTCACATTTATCGGCTTCCTTTTAAACAAAAAACTATATAAAAAATCAAACTGCATTATCTTTCCTGAAAGTTTTGCCCCCATGTCACAGGAAATCAATGAGAACAAAGAGCACGGTCAATCCATCACGGAGCAACAGCTGATCAAGGTTGTTGATAACATGCTGGAAGGTGTCCAGATCATCGACTTCAACTGGAAGTACCTGTACGTGAACGGCACCATGACCCAGCATGGCAAATACTCGAAAGACGAATTCATAGGCTATACAGTAATGGAGAAGTATCCGGGTATAGAGCAAACCGAGGTGTATAATGTTTACCTTAAATGCTTTAATGAACGGGTTCCTGTACACATGGAAAACCGGTTTGTATTCCCCGATGGCAGTGTCGGTTGGTTTGAGTTAAGTTTCCAGCCCGTCCCTGAAGGCATCTTCATCTTATCCATAGATATTACGGAACGCAAGAACAATGAAGAAAAAGTAAAAAAACTCAACGAAGAGCTGGAGCAAAAAGTAGCCGAGCGCACTGCCGAACTGGAAAGTAGAATTCAGCAACTAAAAGAAAGCGAAGAAAAATTCGAAAAGGCCTTTAATGGCAGCGGAGTCGCTATTGCTATAACGCGCATGTCTGATGCATCATACCTGGACATAAACGAAGCCTTTGCCAACCTTTCAGGATATAAAAGAGATGAACTCATAGGCCATACCTCTATTGAGATAGGCATGGTATTAGATACAGAAAAACGCAATGCTGCACTACAGCAAATAAGAGAAAATGGGTTCATACGGGATTTCGAAATAGACATTCTTAATAAGAACGGTAAGACATTTACCGTTCTTTCTTCGGTTGAAACGATATTTATAGGCGGTGAAAAATACGCACTGAATATTATCTACGATATAACTGAACGAAAAAAGGCAGAAGCAGAACTGGAAGCTGCAAATAAAGAATTGGAAGCTTTCTCATACACTGTTTCTCATGACCTGAGATCTCCGTTGCGTGCGGTTGATGGCTACGCAAGAATACTGGAAGACGACTACTCAGAGGTACTGGACAATGAGGGAAAACGGCTGCTGAGCAGGATACAATACAATGCAAAAAAAATGAGTACGCTTATTGATGATTTGCTGGCGTTCTCCAGGCTTGGCAGAAAATCCGTCCAGAAGTCAACGATCCATATGAACGAACTGGTTGACAGTGTGATCAATCGGGCAACAGCACATCATGCTACTATAACCGTAAGTAAACTGCACGATGCGCCGGGAGATTATTCCCTGATGAGCCAGGTGCTGACAAACCTCATTTCTAATGCCATAAAATATTCTTCTAAAATCCCTGAACCGAAAATATTGATATCCTCTGAGGAAACCGAAAAGGCGATCATCTATTCCGTAAAGGACAATGGGGAAGGCTTTGACATGAAATATGCCAGCAAACTGTTTGGCGTGTTCCAGCGACTTCATTCCGTTGATGAATTTGAAGGGACTGGCGTTGGGCTGGCTATTGTAGAGCGCATCATCGCAAAGCATGGCGGAAGAATCTGGGCTGAAGCAGAACCGGGGAAAGGCGCAACATTTAGTTTTTTACTGCCCAAAGACTAAGGTTACCACTATGCGGCTGCCAGCTTTTTCCTCCGCAGGCGGTAAACGCCCAACAGCATCAATGATGCTACAGTTGTCATCGCAGCGAATGTGATAAGCAGGTTTACAGCCTGCATCAGGTAAGCGATCACGATGATCAGCACATTCGTCAGTACGATGATCATTACTGACGTGGAATGAGAAAAACCTGCATCAAGCAGGTAGTAATGCAGATGCGTACGATCTGCTTTAAGTGGTGATATCTTCCTTGACGCCCTGAGAATAAATACGCGGAACGCATCATAGACAGGGAGGAACAAAATCCCGATCACTATACTCACTGCGCCTTGAATAGAATGTACAGTAGCGGCTATCTGTTCTCCATCCTTCGCATACTGATTAATAAATGACAGGCACAGGATGAAAATAGTGAACCCGAGAAACATAGAACCTGTATCGCCCATGTATATTTTGGCAGGTGCAATGTTAAAGTAAAGCAACCCGCATGCCGCGCCTATTATACCACAGGCTATACCGGTCATACCTACAGAAGACATAGCTGCAAACAGGAACCCAAGTACACTGACATAAATGATGGTAAGCCCGCATGCAAGACCATCTATGCCGTCTATAAAATTAAATGCATTAATGAACAGCGTGCAGCAAAAGACCGACAAAACAATACTCGCCCAAGAGGAAATATCGCCAACACCAAACAGTCCGTATAACGAGGTGATGCGGATATCCGCAAAGTAAATAGCAATAAAAGAAGCGATCAATTGAACCAGCAATTTCTTTGATGGCCGCATATTCATCAGATCATCGTACACTCCTGTGAAGAACAAAAGGATAGAAGATGCTATCACATAGTGCCATGCCCCCACGCCGAAGTACATAAAGAATGTAGTCACGACCATGTATCCTATAAAGATACCGATACCGCCAAGGGTAGGTATCTCTTCTGCATGTATTTTCCTGGTATTATCTGGCGTGTCATATATACCCCGCCGCCGCATAATGAACATCACTTTCCTTACGGCATACATACTGATACCGGCAGATGCCACTAACGCTATCAGGTATAAAATATAATGAGGTACACTTGTCAGGTCAAAAGTCATTAGCACTCAGATCTATAAGCCGGGATCCTGTTTAAAACGTGAAAATCCGTAAAAAATTACTACAAACCACCTATTCACTCAAAAAAGCCTGTATAAAAGCATATAGGTTAAAGTTATCCTTTATGATAGCTGCCGCAAGGTCTTTCCTCAGTTTTTTCGCATCTACATTTTTCATCCGCTGTGCTTGTATCAGGTGCCATGCTTTATCGGCCATCAGGTGCATCCGCTTTTCAGGTATATCATTTTGCGTCTCCAGGAATTTCATTACTTCGGTTGCCAGCTCGGCCACACCATCATCCTGCGTCGCTATTGTTTTTATTACCGGTGTTTCGGCTGCCCCGTTAGCTTTTTCATGCGCCAGTATGCGCAGGTTTCTATACAGCCCTTCCGCATCAGGGCGCTCTGCCTTATTTACCACGAATATATTGGCTATTTCCATGATGCCGGCCTTTATCGTCTGCACCTCGTCTCCTGCCTCAGGCACCAGCGTCACTATTGTACAATCTGCAAGCCCGGCTATCTCTACTTCACTCTGCCCTACCCCTACGGTTTCCACCAGCACTATATCGAAGGGGGCATCCTTTACTACATCTGTTATCTCTATGATCTTGGCATTAAGCCCGCCAAGAGCTCCTCTTGTAGCCAGGGAACGGATAAATATATTAGGATTAGTATAGAACTCACTCATCCTTATCCTGTCCCCCAGCAAAGCGCCATAATTAAATGGCGAAGATGGATCGACTGCAAGTACTGCTATTTTCTTATTTTCCTTTAGCCAATGGCGCATCAGCGCATTCACCAACGTACTTTTACCTGCCCCCGGCGGCCCTGTAACTCCTATTACCCGTGCCCGGCGGTTCTCATTTAGTCCCAGCAATAACGATTCATACCCCTCCAGCTCATTTTCCACAATGGTGATGCCTCTCGCCAATGCGAGAAAATTTCCAGCTTTTATCTGTTCGTGCAATTCTTTTATATTACTTCGCACTAAATTTTGTTTTTGTCCGTTAATTAGAAACAGTGAGCAACTCCGTAAGCAAAAGTAGTTTTCTAAATAATAAGATGTTAGAGAAATCCAACATTGCAGTTATATGCATATTTGGAATGGTCGCCAGCTTCTTAGTATCTAAGTATACCCTTTCCATTACGGTATTTCTATTCGGCATTAACGCCATCAGAGATATTCCACCAAGGCAGTGGCTGCGCAACAAATGGTGGCTACTGGGCGTGGCATGGGTTGCCTTATACGCACTTACATGGTTCTGGAGCGATGACAAGCACACCTGGGATATCCGCTGGCAGACAAAGCTCCCTGTTCTGATATTACCATTGGCCGTATCCTTCATGCCTCGGTTTTCTGCCAGGCAACTCCAATTCATTACTATTTCAAGTCTGTTGCTACTGCTGGCCGGCGCATGTTATAGCACTTCTTTCTTTCTGATTGACCCCATCAACACCGTAAAGGAATATAAATACTCCGGTATATTGCCCACTTTGCCAAAAGCGGACCATATAAGGGCCAGCATTGCTATTGCGCTGTTTATCATTTGGGGTATATACACCTGGCCACGGCTGGAAAGCAAGCGGGTAAAATGGCTGGTCGGCATATGCATAGGGCTGCTGATCATCTACATGCACATACTGGCAGTAAAGAGTGGATTATTGTCCCTCTACCTGTTCCTTGGCTGCTGGGGAGTATATCTCGCGCTGGCCAAAAAGAAACTGGTCGGCATTATTATCATTATAGCTATCCCGCTGTCTGTCCTTTTTGCCATAAAGTACATCCCTACATTCAGGGAGCGCGCGCATTATATAGATTTCACGTGGTACATGCTCACTCACGGCGACCTGTCAGGTAACTACGGAGACATCAATCGCCTGATGTCTTACAAGATAGCAGCCAACCTCATCAAAGAACATCCGCTTACGGGCACCGGCACTGGCGACATGCTTACTTCCATGGACAAAGGCTACGAAAAAATGTTCCCTGAGGTGCCACAACATGCTGTCCTGCTGCCACATAATCAATTCCTCATTGTAGCCCTTGGCTGCGGCATACCTGCCATGCTGCTGTTTATTACATGGGTGTTCATGCCACTCACAAAACTCAGGCGGGACAGGCAAAGCTTCTTCTTCTTTATGGTATGGCTCATCCTGTTCATGCAGCTGATGATAGAGCCCGTACTGGAAGTGCAGATAGGCGTTTTTGTCTATCTATTCTTTCTCGTCCTCCAGAAACAGGAGTTCCAACTTACCGCAGACGGCAGGTCTTAACATTTATAAAGGGGAGCAATTCATTACCTTCGTAAATAATACGGTCCTTTAACAGCTCGTCCATGAGAAAACTTTCTTTGATTCTGATCCTGCTCTCAGGTACATTAAGCACAAAAGCGCAGCACATAGCCGCATACAGCATAAATGACGTGATACACAGGTCGTCCTCAAAAGACACCGTGTACATCATCAACTTTTGGGCCACATGGTGCGCACCGTGCGTGGCAGAGTTACCCGAATTCAATAAACTTGCAGCCTATTATGAAGGCCAACCGGTAAAGATACTGATGGTCAGCCTCGACTTTAAAGAAGACCACACATTCAAGCTGGAGCGCTTCCTGGGAAGAAAGAAGCTGACACCGGAAGTAGTATGGCTATCAGATACAGACCCGAATGTATTCATTCCCAAAGTCGATGATTCCTGGCAGGGTTCCATACCGGCTACCGTCATCATTCATCCAGGCAAGCGATTGAAAAAATTTATAGAAGGCAGTATTACTGAAAAAGAAGTAACAAGAATAGTCGATAAAGTACTGCAAAGCAATTGATATTTGGCAGTTAGTAACTTACAGTCCTGCTGATTACTTTTTATACTTTTAGGTTTTAACTGTTCACTTTTAACATAAAAAACTGTCTTACCTCTCCCCATACAAGCGGCTTAACGCACTTATACAAAATGAGAGTTTTGAACCACTCATCAGTTGGGGTGTGCGTATGGGTTTGTCCGGCACCCTGCCTATTATCTGGGGCATGTCTACAGGCAGGATCGCCGATAGCATATGGATAACACTTACCGCGGAAGCCATATCCTGGGTAGAGATGAAAGGATCTTTTGCATGGCGGGTACGTACATTACTATCAGGCGCTTTACTCGCTATTTTCTTCGCTATGCTTGGCACTATTACGGGCTCCAGCATAGGACTTAGCGTCGTTGGTATGTTCCTGGTCGGCTATATTGCCACCGTACTTAAAGACATGGGCGACCGTGCCAGCGGACTGGCCATCTGTGTATACCTGATGTTCATCATCTGCAATGGCTACCCTGAAACAGAATATGCGACCATAATACACCGGCTGCAACTGATAGCCATTGGCGCTGCCTGGCCGGTTGCAGTAGGTATCGGGGCTTCATTATTAATGCCGGTTGAAGAACCTTTCCGCCGGCAGATAGCGCTGATATGGCGATCCATAGCTTCACTGATAGAAGCGATTGCAAAAAATGGTGTTAATGACAAAAACGAGAATGCAGTACGTGAAGTATACCTGAAAGAAAATGAGGTACGCACCGCACTCAACCACTCCTTTGACTTCTACAGCCGCATGTCGCATCAGCTGAATCAAAAGAACAACCAACAATACCAGCTGGGCGTCGTACGCAAAACAGCGGGCCTGGTGGCCATCAACGTAATAGCCATGGGAGAAGAAATGACCCACATCGCCATCTACGGGCTGGATAAATCCCTACGCATTAAAGCAGCAACACTATACAGTGCCATGAAGGAAGCGGTTACACGTATATCTGTATTCGTCATCACACTTAAGCCGGAAGAAAAGCTGCTGGCAATATCACATATCAACCGGCTTAAAAAGCTGACGACCCTGATACGGGCATACCCACTACCTGCAGATGAACGACAAGCCAATGCCATAAAAAGAATATTGCAGCTCACTGACAGGACGACAAAACTGCTGGAAAGCGCTATACAGCGTATCGACAGCATGGGCAAAGACAAGCCGGTATTCCAGTCCTACTCCTTTACCAAGACCTTATTCATACTCAAGCCGGGCTACTTCTTCAATAGCCTGCGCGTATTGATCAACTTCGAAACACTCACCACACGTTATGCACTGCGCTCTGCCATTGCAGCCACTATTGCCCTGTTCATCTTCAAATGGTTCAATATAGACCATGGCTATTGGCTGCCGTTCAGTGTCATGATAGTAATACAACCTTATTTCGGCGCCACATTCAAAAGGGCAATTGACAGGGTGGCAGGCACATTGCTTGGCGGCCTTGCAGGCGGCTTGCTGTTGTATATACCTACCGGCTTGCATGTCAAAGAAGCGATTCTATTTCTCACTTTCATTCTCATGGTCTATTACCTGCGCAAGCAATATGCTGTAGCAGTTTTCATCGTTACGCTCAACCTGGTTTTACTCTTCAATATAGACTCCTCCTACAACAATACGCTAATGGTAACCCGGGCACTGTGTACGATAGGTGGTGCCGGCCTCGCTGTTCTGTCCGGATTTGCATTACTGCCTACCTGGGATAAAAAGTTGCTGCCTACACACCTGGCCGCTGCTATAAAATGCAACTACGAATATTTCATCTCTTCCTTTTTCGCACGTGGGCTGAATGAGAATTGGCTAAAAAACAAAAGGGGCGTAGAGTCAAAGAACAGCAATGTGTTCGATTCCTTCAAAC
>Ga0209023_10002076_pt1 | contig 25770 bp, 21 predicted proteins | sample LakOneMetagenome_FD_187468 | JGI IMG/M metagenome (GOLD analysis project Ga0209023, IMG submission 187468) | Freshwater and sediment microbial communities from Lake Erie, Canada (SPAdes) (version 2) | ecosystem: Environmental > Aquatic > Freshwater > Lentic | place: Lake Erie, Canada... | reverse complement strand
CGCCCGACCCGGCACCAGCGGCACGACGTTGTCGCTGCCCGGCGCGCCGAAGGCCTGTTCGCGAAGGTGCGCGAGCTGGTCACGGACCCGTGCGGCCTTCTCGAACTCGAGGTTGCGGGCGTGGTCGAGCATCTGCTTTTCGAGCAGCTTGATGCGCTTGCTCAGATCCCTCTCGCTCAGCGCCTCGATCGCCGCCGCTTCGGTCGCGGCCTTCAGGTCGTCTTTGCCGCTCTTTTCGCTGTAAACGCCATCGATCAGGTCGCGAACCTTCTTGACGACGCTGCGCGGCGTGATGCCTTCGCTGGCATTGTGGGCGATCTGCTTGGCGCGGCGCCGCTCGGTCTCGTCGATCGCCGCCCGCATCGAATCGGTGATCTTGTCCGCGTACAGGATCGCGCAGCCGTTCAGGTTGCGCGCCGCACGACCGATCGTCTGGATCAGGCTTCGGCCCGAGCGCAGGAAGCCCTCCTTGTCGGCGTCGAGGATCGCCACCAGCGAGACCTCGGGGATGTCCAGCCCCTCGCGCAGCAGGTTGATGCCGACCAGGACATCGAACGCGCCGAGCCGCAGGTCGCGCAGGATCTCGACCCGCTCGACGGTGTCGACGTCGCTGTGCAGATAGCGCACCTTGACGCCGTTGTCGCTCAGGTAGTCGGTGAGCTGCTCGGCCATGCGCTTGGTCAGCGTCGTGATCAGCACGCGCTCGTGCTTCTCGACCCGGTCGCGGATTTCCTGCAGCACGTCGTCGACCTGCGTCGACGCCGGCCGCACCTCCACGCTCGGGTCGATCAGCCCGGTCGGCCGGACCAGTTGCTCGACGACCTGCCCGGCATGGCGCTGCTCGTAGTCCGCCGGCGTGGCCGAGATGAACATCACCTGGCGCATCTTGCGTTCGAACTCCTCGAACTTCAGCGGCCGGTTGTCGAGCGCGCTCGGCAACCGGAAGCCGTACTCCACCAGCGTCGTCTTGCGCGCGCGGTCGCCGTTGTACATGCCGCCGAACTGGCCGATCAGCACATGCGACTCGTCCAGGAACATCAGCGCGTCGCCCGGCAGGTAGTCGACCAGCGTCGGCGGCGGGTCACCCGGCATCGCGCCCGACAGATGGCGCGTGTAGTTCTCGATGCCCTTGCAGTGGCCGACCTCCTGCAGCATTTCGAGATCGAAGCGGGTGCGCTGCTCCAGGCGCTGCGCCTCGACCAGCTTGCCCAGCTTCACCAGCTCGTCGAGACGCTCGCGCAACTCGGCCTTGATCGTGTCGATCGCGACCACGACGCGCTCGCGCGGTGTCACGTAGTGGCTGCTCGGGTAGACGGTGAAGCGCGGAATCTTCTGGCGGATGCGCCCGGTCAGCGGATCGAACAGCTGCAGCGACTCGACCTCGTCGTCGAACAGCTCGATGCGGATCGCCAGCTCCGAATGCTCGGCCGGGAACACGTCGATGGTGTCGCCACGCACGCGGAAGGTGCCGCGCGAGAAATCGACCTCGTTGCGCGTGTACTGCATGCGGATCAGTTGCGCGATCACGTCACGCTGGCCCAGCTTGTCCTTGACCCGCAGCGTCATCACCATCTTGTGATAGTCGCTCGGGTTGCCGATGCCGTAGATCGCCGAGACGCTCGCGACGATGACGACGTCGCGCCGCTCTAGCAGGCTCTTCGTCGCCGACAGGCGCATCTGCTCGATGTGCTCGTTGATCGCACTGTCCTTCTCGATGAACAGGTCGCGTTGCGGCACGTAGGCTTCGGGCTGGTAGTAGTCGTAGTAGCTGACGAAATACTCGACCGCATTCTTCGGAAAGAACTCGCGGAACTCGCTGTAGAGCTGCGCCGCAAGCGTCTTGTTCGGCGCGAACACGATCGCGGGCCGGCCCATGCGCGCGATCACGTTGGCCATCGTGAAGGTCTTGCCGGACCCGGTCACGCCGAGCAGTGTCTGGAAGCTCAGGCCATCGGTCAGTCCGTCGACCAGTTGCGTGATCGCCGCAGGCTGGTCGCCCGCCGGCGGGTACGGCTGAAACAGCTGGAACGGCGAGTCGGGGAAGCTGACGAATTCGCCCGGCGGCTCGGCGGGTGCCGAGGGCGCGGCAGCGGTGACTTCAGAGGCGTCGGCCATGGGTTGATAAAATCTCCGGGTTTTCGAGCATACAAGGATTGCCGATGTCTTCCCTCTTCGCCGCTGTCGAGATGGCTCCCCGCGACCCGATCCTCGGGCTGAACGAGCAGTTCAATGCGGATCCGAACCCCGCCAAGGTGAACCTCGGCGTCGGCGTGTACTTCGACGACACCGGCAAGCTGCCGCTGCTGCAGTGCGTCCAGCAAGCCGAGAAGATGATGATGGAAGCGCCGAAGGCAAGAGGCTATCTGCCGATCGACGGCATCGCGGCCTACGACAAGGCCGTCCAGGGTCTGGTGTTCGGCGCCGACAGCGCGGTCGTCAAGGCCGGCCGGGTCGCGACGGTGCAGGCGCTCGGCGGCACCGGTGGCTTGAAGCTCGGCGCCGACCTGCTGAAGCGGATGACGCCGAATGCGCAGGTGTTGATCAGCGATCCGAGCTGGGAGAACCACCGCGCGCTGTTCGAGAGCGCCGGATTCCAGGTCGGCCAGTACCCGTACTACGACGCGTCCAAGCGCGACACCGAAGGCGGCATCGACTTCGCCGGCATGCTCGCCGCGCTGAAGGCGGCCGCACCGGGCACGATCGTCGTGCTGCACGCCTGCTGCCACAACCCGACCGGCTACGACATCTCGCCGGCCCAATGGGCCGAGGTCATCGCGACCCTGAAGTCGCGCAGCCTCGTGCCCTTCCTCGACATGGCCTACCAGGGCTTCGGCGAAGGCATCAAGGAAGATGGCGCGGTCGTCGGCATGTGCGTCGACGCCGGCCTCGACTTCTTCGTCGCGACCAGCTTCTCGAAGAGCTTCTCGCTGTACGGCGAACGCGTCGGCGCGCTGAGCGCCGTCTGCGCCTCGAAGGAGGAAGCCGACCGCGTGCTGAGCCAGCTCAAGCGCGTGATCCGCACCAACTACTCCAACCCGCCGACCCATGGCGCGCAGGTGGTCGCGATGGTGCTGACGACCCCGGCGCTGCGCGCGCTCTGGGAGGAAGAACTCGCCGCGATGCGTGTGCGCATCAAGGAAATGCGCGTCGCGCTGCGCGACCAGCTCGCCGCCGCCGGGCTGCAGCAAGACCTTGGCTTCATCACGCGCCAGAAGGGCATGTTCAGCTACTCGGGGTTGTCCAAGCCGCAGATGCAGCGCCTGCGCGACGAATTCGGCATCTACGGCGTCGATTCGGGGCGCATCTGCGTTGCCGCGTTGAACCGCAACAATCTCGGCGCGACCGTCGCGGCGATCCTCGCGGTTTCTCGCTGAGCGGGCACCAAGCGAACATAAGCGCCCCTGATTGGGGTGTTCCTCCGGGTATCACCGGGCCCCCAGGCGCTGCAAGATCGTGCGTGCAAGCTTAGAATGTTGCATTGCACAATCATTTTCCAGGCGGCGAGATGCTCTATCAGCTCTACGAAACCCAGCGTGCCCTGCTGAGCCCGTTCGCCGAGTTCGCGAGCGCGACCTCGAAGCTCTATAACCATCCGCTCTCGCCGTTCGCGCACACGCCGGGTGCGCAGCGCGTCTCGGCCGGCCTCGACCTGATGCACCGGCTGTCCAAGGAATACGAGAAGCCCGAGTTCGGCATCACCTCCGTCAAGGTCGACAAGGTCGATGTCGCGGTGCAGGAGCAGGTGATCATCACCAAGCCGTTCTGCCGCCTGCTGCGCTTCAAGCGCTTCAGCGACGACGTCTCGGTGCTGCATCACATCAAGGACGACCCGATCGTGCTGGTCGTCGCGCCGCTGTCGGGCCACCACTCGACGCTCTTGCGCGAAACGGTGCGCGAGCTGCTGAAGGACCACAAGGTCTTCATCACCGACTGGACCGACGCACGCATGGTTCCGGTCGATGCCGGGCCGTTTCACCTCGACGACTACATCGCCTACGTGCAGGAGTTCATCCGCCACATCGGGCCCGAGGTCAACGTGATCTCGGTCTGCCAGCCGACCGTGCCGGTGCTGGCCGCGATCTCGTTGATGGCCAGCAACGGCGAGCCGACGCCGCGCACGATGACGATGATGGGCGGCCCGATCGACGCGCGCCGCAGTCCGACCGCGGTCAACAACCTGGCGATCAACAAGTCGTTCGAGTGGTTCGAGAACAACGTGATCTACCGCGTGCCGACAAACTTCCCTGGCAGCGGGCGGGAGGTCTATCCGGGCTTCCTGCAGCACACCGGCTTCGTCGCGATGAACCCGGACCGGCACCTGACCTCGCACTACGACTACTTCCTCGACCTGGTCCGGGGTGACGACGACAGCGCCGAGTCGCACCGCGGGTTCTACGACGAATACAACGCGGTGCTCGACATGCCCGCCGAGTACTACCTCGACACGATCAAGGTTGTGTTCCAGGACTTCGCGCTCGTCAACGGCACCTGGAAAGTCGGCAAGCAGCTCGTGCGCCCGCAGGACATCAAGACCACGGCGCTGCTGACGATCGAAGGCGAGCTCGACGACATCTCCGGCGCGGGCCAGACCAAGGCCGCGCACGAGCTGTGTACCGGCATCCCGAAGAATCGGCAGTTCCACTACGACGCGATCGGCGCGGGGCACTACGGCATCTTCTCGGGCCGGCGCTGGCGCGAAAAGGTCTACCCGCGCGTGCGTGACTTCATCGCCGAATACGGCGGCCAGCCTGCCGGCGCGGCGGCGACCGCGAAGCCCGCGCGCAAGGCCGTTGCCGCCAAGGCGCCCGCGAACAAGAAGGCCACCGCACGCCGCTGAGTGTGACGTGCTCGCCGATGCGCTGAACGCCGCACTGCCGCAGACGCAGTGCACGCGCTGCGGCTACCCCGACTGCCGCCATTACGCCGAGGCGATCGCCGCCGGCGACGCGCCGATCAACCGCTGCCCGCCCGGCGGTGCCGAGGGCATCGTGCGATTGGCCGCGATCACCGGCACACCTCCGCTGCCGCTGGATCCCGCGCACGGCGTCGAGTCGCCCCGACTGCTGGCCGTGATCGACGAATCCTGGTGCATCGGCTGCACCAAGTGCCTGCCCGCGTGTCCGGTGGACAGCATCGTCGGCGGGCCCAAAGCGATGCACACCGTGATCGACGCGTTGTGCACCGGCTGCGAGCTCTGCGTATCGGCCTGTCCGGTCGACTGCATTTCGCTGCATCCGGTGACGGGCGCGCGCACCGGATGGCAGGCCTGGAGCGCGCCGCAGGCGGATCAGGCCGCCCGGCGCTACGCCCAGCATCGCGAACGCGGTCTGCGCGACGAGCGCGAGCGCATCGATCGCCTCGAGCGCCTCGCCCGCTTGAGCACAATGGGCGAATGAACACCGCCGACATTGCCCCGTTCTTCGCCACGCTCAAGGCCATCAACCCCGAGCCGGCCTCGGAGCTCGAATACACCAACACGTTCGAACTGCTGGCCGCGGTGTTGCTCTCGGCCCAGGCCACCGACGTCGGCGTGAACAAGGCCACGCGACGCCTGTTCGCGGTGGCGAACACGCCGCAGCGCATCGTCGATCTCGGTCTGCCGGCGCTCACCGATGCGATCCGCACGATCGGCCTGTACCGCAACAAGGCGAAGAACCTGATGGAGACGAGCCGGTTGCTGATCGAGCGGCACGGTGGCCTCGTGCCGCGCGATCGTGCGGCGCTGGAGGCGCTGCCGGGTGTGGGCCGCAAGACCGCGAACGTCGTCCTCAACGTCGCGTTCGGCGAGCCGACGATGGCGGTGGACACGCACATCTTCCGTGTTGCCAACCGCACCGGCCTGGCGCCGGGCAAGAACCCGCTCGACGTCGAGCGCGGGCTGCTCGAACGCGTACCCGCCGCCTACCTCGTCGATGCGCACCACTGGTTGATCCTGCACGGCCGCTACGTCTGCAAGGCCAGACAGCCGCAATGTGTGCAATGTGCCGTATCGCGCTGGTGCGATTCGCGCCCCGCCGACGTGGAGCCGCGCCCATAATTCGCGCATGCCGGACCCCTCCGACCTGCAAGAGATCTCCGGCCGCCTGGAGCGCGGCGAGATCGACAGTGCCGCCTTCCTCGACCAGTTGATGCGCTTCGTCGCCGCGCAGATCGGCTGCGCGCGCGCCGGACTGCGGCTGCTGATCGACGGCCCCAGCGGCCGCACGTTGCGCTGCGCGGCGATGTACGACGCCGGCGTCGATCGCATGGTCAGCGCCGCCGACATCGCCCACGGCCCGAACGACCCGTATTTCGAACGCCTGCTGCACGACGGCAGCGTGATGGTGCTGCGCAAGCCGGACGACCCGGTCAACGTCGGTGCGCTTGGCGAGTACTTGGCCGCCACCGACACCACCGCCGTGATGGACATGAGCTTCTCGGTCAATGGCGTGCTGTACGGCGCGTTCAGCTGCGAGCAGGTCGGCGAGCCGGTCGAGTGGACGCAGCGCCAGCTTCAGGCGCTGCGCCGCACCGCTTCGCGCGCCAGCCTGACGCTGATGCACGTGATCTCGATGGCGGTGGACACCGCCCCCGGTGCGCTGTGGGAAACAAGCACGCCGAACCGGCTCGCGACGATGCCGATGCCGCTCGACCCGCCCAAGGACTGACCGGCCGACGGGCGCTCCGCTCAAACGGCCGCGAACTCCGGCACCGCGATCCAGCGCTCCTCGACGCGCAGGATGCGCAGCGCGCCGCCGAACACCGCGACGATCGCGGTGTGCACCGCGAGGTCGTCGCGCGAACCCTCGGCGTGGATGCGCCCGCCTGCCATCACGATCAGCCGATCCGCCGACAGCGCCAGCGACAGGTCATGCAGGACGCTGACGACGATGGCACCACCGCGCGCCTGGCGTTGCAGCAGTTGCACGAGCGCGACCTGATGCGGCGGGTCGAGGTGCGTGGTCGGCTCGTCCAGCAGCAGCACGCCGGCCTGCACCGCCAGCGCACGCGCGAGCAACACCCGCTGGCGCTCTCCGCCGGACAACTCGTGCAGACGTCGGTCCTTCCATGCGGTGCACGCGGTCTCGTTCATCGCCCATGCGACGACCGCGTCGTCGTCAACCCCGGGCGCGGTGAACAGGCCGAGGTGAGGCAGCCGGCCAAGGTGGACGATCTCACGCACCGTCAGTTCGCCATGCACGTCCGCCTGCTGCGCCAGCCAGGCGACGCGGGTGGCGCGCTGCCCCGGCGACCAGGCGTGCAGCGGCCGTTCGTCGAGCAGGACCGTTCCCGCATCGACGGACTGCAGCCCCGCTAACGCACGCAGCAGCGTCGACTTGCCGGCGCCGTTCGGCCCGACGATCGCGGTCCAGCCCGGCGCCGGCGCCGCATCGACACCGTCCAGCGCCTGCGTGGCACCGAGCCGCGCGCGGATGCCGCGGGCCTGCAATCGCGTCGCGTTCACGTCAAGCTCCGGCGGCGCAGCAACCACAACAGATAGCCGCCGCCGAGCAGCGCGGTGAGCACGCCGACCGGCACTTCCTGCGGCGCGATCACGCTGCGCGCGCAGACGTCGGCGAGCAGCAACAGTGCGCCCCCCATCGCGGCGCTCGAGACGATGGTGTAGCCATGCGGCGCCGGTGCGAAGCGACGCACCAGATGCGGTGACACCAGCCCGACGAAGGCCACCAGGCCCGCCTGCGACACCGCCAGGCCGGTCGCGAGCGCGAGTGTCCCGACGAGCATGACGCGCACACGCGTCAGCTCCAGGCCCAGGCTGCGCGCACTGTCCTCGCCGAGCGTCAAGGCATCGAGCGCGCGCGACCAGCGCCACGCCAACGGCACACACGCGGTCAAGCCCACGAGCAGCATGAGGCAACTGCCCCAGCCGAGAAACCCGGTGCCGCCGAGCATGAAGGCCTGCTTGCCGCGCAGCGCATCCGGCGCCGCGGTCGTGACCAGATCGGCCAGCGCCGACAGCACCACCCCGACGACGACGCCAGCCAGCAGCAGTCGCACCGTCTGTTGCGCGCCGCGCGCGAGTGCGAGCGTCAGCAGCACGCCGACGAGCGCGCCGACAAACGCCGCACCGACAAGCCCGAACCGCCCCAGCACGGCCAGCGTCGCCAGGTTGATCGACGGCGCGACGAGCGAGCTCAGCGCCAACATCAGCACGACGCCGAGCGATGCGCCCGACGCGGTGCCGAGCAGGTACGGATCGGCGAGCGGATTGCGGAACAGCCCCTGCGCGATCGCGCCCGCCAGCCCGAGCAATGCGCCGACGCCCCACGCACCGAGCGTGCGCGGTGCGCGTATCTGGCCGACGATCGATGCGCCGTCGGGCGAGCCGAGCAGCCGCACCAACTCGAGAGGTGACCAGCCTTCGCTGCCGGCGGCGAGGCCCGCCGCGACAAGCAGCAGCGTCAAGGCGCCGAGGCCGATTGCGAGGCGAATCCGGCGTCGCGCGTCCATACGTCAGCGCGCTGCGACCGCCACCAGGCAGTCGGCGAGGACGCGCGCAGCCTCGCCCATGCGCGGCCCGGGACGCACCAGCAGTTCGTAGCGCGCGCCGTCGAACGCGCAGGTTCGCTGCGCCTGCAATGCACGCATCGCGCTCCAGCCCGGGCGGCTCGGCATCTCGCGCACGCTGCGATCGACCGCCATCACGACATCCGGCTGCGTGCGCACGACGAACTCCGGATTCAACTTCGCGAACGCGCCGAGTTCGGAGGGCACGACATTGGCCATGCCCAGGCGTGTCAGCGTCTGGCCGATGAACGACGCCGCGCCGGCGGCGTAGGGTGTCGTATCGACCTCGAAGTAGACGCGCCGGCCTCGCATCGCCACCGGCACGCGCGCCGCGGCGGTGTCGAGATCGCGCTCGATGGCGCGCCACAGGCGCTCGCCCGCTTCCGGCGTGGCCAGCATCGCCGCCAGCAACCGCAGCGAACGGTGCACATCGTCATGGCTGCGCGAATCGAGCACGAGCACCTTCAGGCCGAGCGCTTCGAGCCGCTCGATGACGCGCGCCGACGGCGCGACCAGCACCACATCGGGCTTGAGCGCGGCGATGCGCTCGATCTGCGCATCGTCGAGTCCGCCGAGTCGGGGCAGCGCGGCGATCGACGCCGGCCAGTTCGAGAACCGATCGGTGCCGACGAGTTGCGCGCAGGCGCCCAGCGCGCACACGCTTTCGGTCAGCGACGGCAGCAAGCTGACGATGCGTTGCGGCACCGTCGGCAAGGTGATGTCGACGCCGCGATCGTCACGCAGCACGAGCGGCTGCGCGCCGGCCGTGATCGGCCCCAGCAGCGCCAGGCCGAGCACCCACCACGCAAGGATGCGACGCCCCATCGTCACAGGCCGCGGCCGTCGTAACGCACGCCGATCCAGGCCTGGCGCCCCAGGGTCTGGTAGTCGCGGGCCGGTTCGATGTCGCGGTTGGTGGCGTTCAACAGCTTGAACTCCAGTTGCCACTGCGGCGTGATGCGCCAGCGGGCGCGCAGGTCCAGCGTCTGGTAGGCGGACAGCGTCGCGGTGCCTTCGGGACGCGCGCCGACATCGAGCAGCGATGCGCCGACGCTCCACGCGCCCAGCCCGTAGTCGAGCGACAACGTCTCCTGATGCGCTGCGCGCCGGACCAGACGTGTGCCGTCGTCGAGGTTCTTCGCATCGAGCACGTCGGCGGTCGCGGCGACCGTCCATGCGCCGAGCTTCGTCGAGCCGGTCAGCGTCGCGCCTTGCAGGCGTGCGCGGCCGATGTTGCGGGCGCAGCCGAAGGCATAGGACGGATCGGCGGGACACAGGCTCGCATCGGGCTCGTAGTTGATCAGGTCGCGCACGCGGTTCTGATAGACGGTCGCACTCGCCGAATGATCGCCGCGGCGCCAGTTCAAGCCCAACTCGACGCTGCGGCCCTTCTCCGCGGTCAACGAAGCCACGCCGAAGCCGGGAAAGTAGAGCTCGTTGAAGCTCGGCGCGCGGTAGGTTGTTCCCGCCAGCGCGCGCACGCGCAGGCCGTCGGCAATCTCCATGCTCCATCCGAGGCGACCGGTCATGTTGTCGCCATAGACCGAGTTGTGATCGACGCGCACGTCGGCCTGGATCACGTGAGCGCCGAACGCGCCGCTGTAGCCGATGACCGCCGCGGTGTTGTTGCGCCGCGCGTCCTCGGTGTATGCATCGGAATGCGCCTTCTCGGTCAGATACTCCAGCGCCATCACCACCTGCTGCTCGGACCCGACGGCCAGCGCGTTCTGCCACGTGAGCTGATCGCGGCGCGTGCGAAAGCGCTCGATCAGGTTGCCGCCGCTCTTCAGGTCGTCGTCGTTGTGCGCGACGATGGCGCTGGTGGTCCAGTTCGGGGCCACCACGCCACGGTAGTCGAGCGCGATCGCATCGGTCACGAGCTTGTTGCGGAAGTCCGGGGTGTTGTCCTGGGCGAACGTCGGTGGCAGGAACTCGCTCGAATCGAACTGCGCATCGAGCCGGCTCGCGCTCGCAGTCAGCCCGATGCGATGCCCCGGTGCCAAGGCATAGCCGAGCTTGGCCGACATCGCGTCGCGGTGAAAGCCGTCGTCGTCCGGGTTGTAGTTGCCGAACTGGTCGCCCGGTCGCAACGCCGACACGCCGCGACTGCCCTCGCGCCCGAGCGAGAGGGCGTAGTCGAGCCCCGACTGCCCACCACTCACGCCCGCCTGGATCTCGTACGAACGACGACCACCGACCGCGGCATGTGCCGTTGCGCGCGGATCGCCCTCGCCACGCTTCGTGAAGATCTGGATCACGCCGCCGACCGCATCGGCCCCGTACAGACTCGACCCCGGCCCGCGCAACACCTCTATGTGTTCGATCTGCGCCAGGCTCAGCGACTCGAACTCGACCTGCCCGAGCGTCGCCGAACCGACACGCACGCCGTCGATCAGCACGACGGTGCTCGAGGATGATCCGCCGCGGATGAACACGCTGGCATTCTGGCCCGGGCCGCCACTGCGCGAGAGCTGCATGCCGCCCTCGCGGCGCAGCAGGTCTTCGACCGAATCGGCGCCGCTGTTGCGGATGCGCTCGCTGTCGATGACGACGACATCGGCGGTGACGCGATCGAGCGGCTGCGGCTCGCGCGTGCCGGTGACGACGATCGGACCGAGCACGGTCTGGGCCGACGCGGACGCGCCGAGCGCCGCGAGCACAGCCGCGGCAAGGAGGGCGCAACGCGCCGAAACGGGAGAGGTCATGATGGAAGGACATTCGAACGGATGCCGCGACCCGCTTCCCCGCGGATCTCGGCGACATGGGCGAGCGCCTCGTCGCCGAGGCACACGCCCTCACGTTGGCCGGTATCCGGGCTGGCGGACCAACGCTTGCGTCCTTCCCAAGGGCCAGGCTCGGCCCTCAGTGGCGTGTTCGCAAGCGCCGAGGTGGCGATCGGATTCGATCCCACCTCGTCCGCCGTACCGTTGCGGGGGCAGCGCAGATTCGGTCATCACGCGCGAAGCGTGACTTCCTTCTGCTTCCCGTTTAACTGTGCCGACTGAACATCGGCACGGGCACCAACAACGCGCATTCTAGGATGTCCGCGCCGAGGGCCGTGCCTACAATGGCCGCCACGTCCTTCATCCATCCACGCCTCGCGTGGTGCAGCCATGTCGAAGATCGAAGAACTCGCCGACCGGGTGGAGCGCCTGTTGCTTCGGCACGCGGAACTGCAGCGCACCAACACGCTGCTCGAACAGCAGCTCGCCGCGGTGACGCACGAGCGCGACAACCTCAAGTCGCGCCTCAACGCTGCGCGCAGCCGCATCGACGCATTGCTCGAACGCCTGCCCGCGGACAGCGCCGCTGCCGCGCCCGATGCGAAGAACGGGAGCAACGCATGAAGCAGATGGAGGTCACGATCCTCGGCCAGAGCTATCTGCTCGGGTGCCCCGAAGGCGGCGAAGTGGCGCTGCTCGAGGCGGTCGGCAACGTCGATCGGGAGATGAGCGCGATCCGCGACGGCGGCAAGGTCAAGGCGCGCGAGCGCATCGCCGTGCTCGCCGCGCTGAATCTGGCCTACGCGCTCGCGGGGCGCCCCGTGGCGAAGAGCGCCCCCGCGGTCGCGGCAGCGGCGTCCGGCGAGGTCGACGTCGATGCGCTGATTGCGCGCATCGATCACGTCCTCGGCGCCGATGGACAACTTCTGTGACACGACCGGCGAGTCACAGGCTTAGAATGATTTCGTCCGTCGCTTTCGCGTGAGTTTTATATTTCCTTGAACCTATGCTCTGACGAGCAAGGGCTTGGAACATCGCCCGGTTGGTGTGATCGTCTCGCGTCAGATGAACCCGAAGCCCGGCTGACCTCGCCCACCTGAACTCCTGGTTCAGGAATGCGGCTCACGGTTGGCGGCGGACACCTCTTTCAACGCATCACCGACGGGGTGCCATGGCTTTTTGGCTGATGAAGAGCGAACCATCGGAATGCAGCATCGACGATGTGGCCGCTGAGCCGACGCAGACCGTGCCGTGGGTCGGCGTCCGCAACTTCCAGGCGCGCAACTACATGCGCAAGGACATGCAGCTCGGTGACGGCGTGCTGTTCTACCACTCGTCATGCCCCGAGCCGGGCATCGCCGGGTTGGCGCAAGTCGCCAGCGCGCCCTACCCCGATGAGACGCAGTTCGACCCGAGCAGCCACTACCACGACGAGAAGTCGCGGCGCGAGTCGCCGCGCTGGCATCTCGTCGACGTGAAGCTGGTGCGCAAGACGCGGTTGCTGTCGCTGGCCGAAATGCGCGCGACGCCCTCGCTCGCCGACATGATCGTGCTCAAGCGCGGCAATCGGCTTTCGATCACGCCGGTGACCGAGGCGCAATGGAGCGCGGTGCTCAAACTCCTGGACTGAGCCGCGCGACGCTCAGGTCGACCCGAGTTCGAATCGAATGCTCGCGAGCGCGACGTGGTTGCCGCCGCGCCGCTGGGCTTCGTTCAGCGCCAGATCGGAGGCCCGCAGCAATTCCTGTTCGCTGTGCGCGGTGTGCGGAAAGCTCGCGACCCCCATCGACACGGTGAAGCCGAGATCGCGCCCCTCCAGCACGACGATCTGGGTCGCGCACTGGCGTCGCAGCCCCTCCATGCGCGAATGCGCGGTGGCCAGGCCGACCCCGGACAGCAGCACCGCGAAGCGATCTTCGTCGAGGCGGCACGACGCATCCATTGCCCGCGTGTTGCCGCGCAGCAGCCGGCCGAGCGCCTCCAGAACGCGCGTGCGCGCATCGGCGCCGGCGGCCTTGACCGCGTCGGACAGCGGGTCGAGCGCGATCGACACGAGCGCGAATTCGCGATGTTCGCGCGACGAGAGATCGACTTCGCGCCGCAGCTGATCGTCGAAGTTCACGCGCTGGTACAGGCCGGTCGCCCCGTCGCGCGACCGCTGGTCCTGCTGTTCGCGCCGCTGCGCCTCGGCCGCGACCTGCTGGGCTTCGAGCTGGGCCAGCGCCTGCTTCAGCTGCTGCTCGCGCTCGTGCTGCGCGGTGAGCTCGGTCCAGACCGCGAGCACATGGCGCGCCGGTTGTCCGTCGGCGCGCTTGACGACGCTGCGGGTGACGCTGAACTCGCGCTTGCGGCCATCGCGCTCGATGCGCTGCTCGCCGATCGTCGCGACGTTGCCATAGGCCAGCGCGGTCTGCTCTGCTGCGCGGATCGCGTTCGCCTGCGCCGGTTCGAGCAGTTCGTTGTCGGTCAGGCCGACTAGGTCGGTGCCCGCGGCGCGGCCGAACAGCTCGGCCATGCGCGCATTGGCATGCAGGTAGCGGCCGGAAGCGGTCTCCTTGACCGCGACCAGTTTGCCCAGACGATCCAGCGTCTCGAGCAGCGCACCGGCTACGGCCACGTCATCCGCTTCCAGGGCACTCGCGACCGCACGCGCAACGTCGTCGCGCGCGGGGGGCAGGGCCGGTCTCGTCTCGTTCATCGATCCACGTTCCTCGGGGGGCGTGCCGCATCGGCACCCCCATCCGCCATGTCATCTTTTCATCTTGGTTCGCGCCTTGCACGATGGCAAGCACAATCCTCGTCGTCAGGCAACCCATCCCCCTAGATTGATCATAGCTGCGGGCAGGTGTCGGGCACCACGGGAATATCGACCGTCCCGGCCGCGCGCAGCAGGTGTTTCGTGACCGGCCCCCCGAACTGAGGGGTCGCGCGGACCGGGGCGTCAGCCCATCAGGATCTGCATGCTGCGCTCGTAGCGCTCGGTCAGTTGCTCGAACGCCGTCAGCAGCGCCTCGCTCGCGTCGAGCAGGTCGCGCTGGCCCGCGGAGCCGCGCTCGAGGGCCAGCGACGTGGACAGCGCGGTCCAGGCGCGCGCGGCCGCCTGCAGCGCATCGACGATGTCCGGCGAGCTCAGCGGAACGCTGCGCAGGTAGACCATTGCCTCCTCGAACGCGCTGCGCGCGTTCTCCCCCTCCTCGCGCGCTCGCGCGGCTGCCGTGCCGCCGAGCATGGTGGCGAGCAGCGCCTGCTTGGCCACGCGCTGCGAGAGCATGCGCTGGCGGCCCGACACGTTGATCACATGCAGGCTCGCCATCATGGCGCCGGCCTCGAGCGCGCAGACGAGGCGATCCGCCTGCAACAGCATGCGTTCGGCGTGTCCATCCACGTCCGCCAACGCGGCCGGTCCGCCCGGCTGGGTCAGCGCGGCGCGCAGCGCCGACCAAGGTGCACGCACGGCGTCGATCAGATCGCCGTGCGTCGCCTTGGACAGACTCTTGTCGAGCGAGGCGATGTTCGCCTCGACGTGGCGCACGGACTCGGCCAGCAACGCGTCGCCCGCGATCGAACGCAACGCATGCAGCTTGACCAGCCGCTGCGACAACATGCGCAACTGCCCGGCCCGGTTCACCGCCTCGGCATGGCCGGCTGCGGCGATGACCTGCTGCGAGACCTGCCCGACGCGCTGGTGGCTGTGCATCGACGCCGCACGCAATACGCGAAAGGCCTCGTCCTCCGAGACCTGGCGCGCCCGCATCAGGATGCCCTTCGCGCGATCGACCAGCTTGCGCTCCTCGAAGCGGTCGGAGACATCGGCCAGGGCCTCGCGCAGCCTGCGCTCGTGCGCCCATCGCACCTGCGCGAGGTGGATCACAGCCCGCAACCGCTGCACGCCATAGCCGTGGACCTCGTAGGCGTGCACGCCGGCGACCAGCGCGCGCGCCATCTTCTCGACATCGGTATCGCCGGTGAACAGCACGAACGGGCACGGACTGCCCGCCTGCAGCAACGCGGCGGCGCTCAGCAGGCCGTCACTGACGATCGCCTCCTGTGCCACGACCACGTCCGGGCCCAGTCGGGACGCCTCCTGCACCAAACTGTTTCGCTGCACTGCACCAATAACGTGTATCCCGACCGATTCGAGGTCGGCGACGAGCGACTCCGCGGCGTGCGGCTGGGCTTGGACCACGAGGCACTTGATCATTGGAGGGAACACCAAGGCACGCAGCGTGCCAGTGGGCGCCGTGCGGGGTGGCAGCGCAGCTTGGCACATCCCTTGCTCAATGCAGACCGGGTGCGACGCTGCACCCGACCGACGCCTCACGCACGGCGGGTCGTGCTCATGACGATGTGAGCATTCATGTGCCTCCTGCTTCGACCCTGGGGTCGAATCGTCTTCGGAGACCATGATGTCAAGTTTCAGAACCTTCCTGCGATCGGGCCACGGCCCGACGCTGTTCGCCGCCTTTCTCTACTTCGACTTCACTTTCGCCATCTGGGTGCTCAATGGTGCGATGGCGCCGTTCATCACCGAAACGTTCCACCTGAACGCGGCCCAGCGCGGCTTCATGGTGTCGGTGCCGATCATCGCCGGCGCGCTGATGCGCTTTCCACTCGGCGTGCTGTCGCAATACATCGGGCGCAAGAACGCGGCGCTGGTCGAGATGGGCCTGATCATCGTCGCGCTGCTGTTCGGCTGGAAGTTCGTCGACTCGCACGACACCGTGCTGGCGATGGGTGTGCTGCTGGGCATCGCCGGCGGCAGCTTCGGCGTCGCGCTGTCGCTCGGCTCGGGTTGGTTCCCGGCGAAATACAAGGGCCTGGCGATGGGCATCGCCGGGGCCGGCAACTCGGGAACGGTGCTCGCGGTCCTGTTCGCGCCGCCGCTGGCGATGAAGTACGGCTGGACCACCGTCTACGGCCTGGCCGCCGCGACGATGGTGATCCCGATGATCGTGATGTGGTTCTGCGCCAAGGAACCGCCCGACCGCGAAGCGCACCAGACGCTGCGCGAGCACGTCGCCTGCCTGTTCGAGAAGGACGGCTGGGCCTTCAGCCTGATCTACGTGATCACGTTCGGCGGCTTCATCGGCCTGTCCAGCTTCCTGCCGACCTACTTCTACGATCAATTCAAGGTCACCAAGGTCGAGGCCGGGCAGTTGACGATGCTGGCGACGCTGATGGGCTCGGCGGTGCGCGTGGTCGGCGGCTACATCTCGGACCGCGTCGGCGGCATCACGACGCTCAGCGGCGTGCTCGTGCTCGTGGCCGGATCGCTGGTGCTGTGCGGCCTGGCCGGCACGTCGCTCACGATCACGACGCTGCTGTTCATGCTGTGCTTCGCGGCGCTCGGCGCGGGCAACGGTGCGCTGTTCCAGCTCGTGCCGCTGCGCTGGCCGCTGGCGACCGCCGTGGCCGGCTCGATGATCGGCGAGATCGGCGCGCTCGGCGGCGGCTTCCTGCCGAACGCGATGGGTCAGTCGAAGCAGCTGGCCGGCACGTACCTGTGGGGCTTCGTCGCGTTCGCGGTCCTGGCGCTGCTCATGCTCATCATGTTGCGTTGGGTGCAGATCCGCTGGACCCGGACCTGGGCCGAGAAAGGCGGGCGTGCGCGCCCGCTGGCGCCGCCGGCGTCGTCGCAGCAGGGCGCCAGTCTTGCCGGTGCGGCGCGATGAAAGGCGGGCCTCGCTCAGCGCGGCAGGAACAGCAGCCAGAGGATCAACAGCAGGTTCAAGAGCAGCGAGACGCCGAGTGCGATCTGCCACAACGCACGCGGATCGCGTGCCGCCAGCGGCGTCGCGCCCGGGGCGGCGAGCGGGCGCGAGGCGCCCCGGGCGAGTTCGAGCGCGAACTCCTCCGCGGTCTCGAAGCGCAACCGGGCATCGAGGGCCACCGCCTTCAGCACGACGTGGTCGAGCCAGATCGGCACGTCGGGGCGCAGCCGCGAGGGCGGCTTCGGATCGCGACGATAGCGCCCGCTCTGGTACGGCTCGACCTCGCCGTACGGCAGCTTGCCGGTCAGCCACTGGTACAGCGTGACGCCGAGGGCGTAGAGGTCGCTGCGCGCATCGGCCGCCACGTGCTCGTCGGCGTGCCACTGCTCCGGGTTCATGTAGCTCGGCGTGCCGGCGTGCAGCGTGCGCAGCGCCTTCGGCTCGCGCCCCGAGACCGCCACCCCGAGATCGAGCACGCGCCAGACGCCGTCATCTCCGAGGTGCAGATTGCCGGGCTTGATGTCGCGATGGACCACGCCGTGACGGTGCAGCCGACCGAGCGCCCGCGCCACCGCGAGGCCGGCGCTGACGATCTCGGCGACCTCGAACCGCTGGCCCGCGGCCTGCATCTGCTCCAGCGTGCGGCCGGCGTGCCAGTCGTAGGCGGTGTAGAACGAACTCGGGTCGTGCAGCTCGCGCGTGCCGACGAAGGCCGCCGCGCCCTGCTCGCCCGACCCGGGCGCGACGCGGCTCGCGAGCCAGGCTTCGTGCGCGAGCATCGCGCGCTCCTCACGGTCGCTCGCGCGCGCCTCATGCAACGTCTTCAACGCCACGAGTTGCTGCGTGTCGTCGGCGCGCGCCTGGTAGAGCCGGTGCACACCGTTGTTCGCGACCAGCGCGGTGATGGTGTAGCCGTCGAGCCGGTCGCCCACTTTCAAGCGGCCCGGCACCGGGAGGTGCCGGCCCTGCAACAGGCTGTCCTCGAGGCGACCCTGCGCCAGGCCGCGCACGCGCAGCACCGCGGCACTCGCGTTGTCGCCGCTGCCCGCGTCGAGCGCGGCGCGCGCGATCGCTTCCGCGGCCTGGCGGGCGTCGCCTTGTCGTGCCAGGGCGGCCAGCCGCCGGGGCTTCAGCACGCCGTGCACGCCGTCGGTGGTCAGCACGAAGATGTCGCCGACCTGGACCTCGCCTTGCAGGAAGTCGATGCGCACGCGGTCGTCCAGGCCAACGGCGCGGGTCAGGCCGCTGCGCCGGTCCGGATGCTCGAAGGCGTGATCGGTGCTGAGCTGCACGCACTCGCCGTCGGCGCCGCGGATCATCCATGCGCGGCTGTCGCCGACGTGCGCAAGCGTCCAGGCATGGCCGCGCAGCGCCAGCACGGTCAGCGTCGTCATCGCGGTGCCGCCGACATTGCCGACACCCTGCCGGCGCCGGTTGTGGTCGGCGAGCCAGGCGTTCTGCGCGCCGATCAGGCGGTCCAGCATCACGGTCGTGTCCCAGGTCTCGGGGCAGGCGTAGTAGTCCTGCACGACGCCGGCCACGCTGGTCTGGGCCGCCTCGCGCCCCCGCCCGCCGCTGGCCACGCCGTCGGCGATCGCTGCGATGCAGCCACGCTCCTCGTCGTGCGCGGCCGGCAGCGCCGCGGCGACCCAGTCCTCGTTGGCCTCGCGCCGGCCCGCCAGGCTGCAGTGACCGATCTCGACGTCGAAGTGCATCCGTCGAGCATCGCATACCTCGTTCGGAGACCCCGCTCATGAAGAAGATGAAACTCGTCCTCGTCGGCAACGGCATGGCCGGCATCCGCGCGCTCGAAGAGCTGCTGAAGATCGCGCCCGACCTGTACGACATCACCGTGTTCGGCGCCGAGCCCCACCCGAACTACAACCGCATCCTGCTGAGCCCGGTGCTCGCGGGCGAGCAGACACTCGACGAGATCGTGCTGAACCCGCTCGCCTGGTACGAGGCGCACGGCATCACGCTGCACCTGGGCAAGAAGGTGGTCGATGTCGACCGGCGCCGTCGCATCGTCAAGGCCGACGACGGCACCGAGGCCGAGTACGACCGGCTGCTGCTCGCGACCGGCTCGAACCCGTTCATCCTGCCGGTGCCGGGCAAGGAGCTGGATGGCGTGATCGCCTACCGCGACATCCAGGACACGAACACGATGATCGAAGCCGCGCGCACCTACAAGCACGCGGTCGTGATCGGCGGCGGGCTGCTCGGCCTCGAAGCGGCGAACGGGCTGATGCTGCGCGGCATGCAGGTGTCGGTCGTGCACGTGATGCCGTGGCTGATGGAGCGCCAGCTCGACGACGTCGCCGGCACGCTGCTGCGCAAGTCGCTGGAGGACCGCGGCATCAAGTTCCTGATCGGCGCGCACACGCAGGCGCTGATCGGCGGCAAGGACGGGAGAGTCATGGCGGTCCAGTTCAAGGACGGCACCGAGATTCCCGCCGATCTCGTCGTGATGGCCGCCGGCATCCGGCCTAACACCGCGCTCGCCGAGAAGATCGGCCTGCACTGCAATCGGGGCATCGTCGTCGACGACACGATGCAGACGGTCACCGACCCGCGCATCTACTCGGTGGGCGAATGCGCCGCGCACCGCGGCATCGCATACGGACTGGTCGCGCCGCTGTTCGAGCAAGGCAAGGTCTGCGCGACCCACCTCGCGCAGTTCGGCATCGGCCGGTACCAGGGCTCGCTGACGTCGACCAAGCTGAAGGTCACCGGCATCGATCTCTTCTCCGCCGGCAACTTCATGGGCGGCGACGGCTGCGAAGAGATCGTGATGAGCGATCCCTACGGCGGCGTCTACAAGAAGCTCGTCATCAAGGACGACCAGCTCGTCGGCGCCTGCATGTATGGCGACACCGTCGACGGCTCGTGGTACTTCAAGCTGCTGCGCGAGGGCCGCAAGGTCGGCGACATCCGCGACAAGCTGATGTTCGGCGAATCGAACATCGGCGACACCGGTCACGAAGGCCACAACAAGGCCGCCGCGATGGCCGACAGCGACGAGGTCTGCGGCTGCAATGGCGTCAGCAAGGGAACGATCTGCAAGGCGATCAAGGACAAGGGCCTGTTCACGCTCGAGGAGGTGAAGAAGCACACCAAGGCGAGCGCGTCGTGCGGTTCGTGCACAGGGCTCGTCGAACAGCTGCTGATGTTCACCGCCGGCGGCGACTACTCGAAACCGCCGACGAAGAAGGCGATGTGCGGCTGCACCGACGCGAGCCACCAGGATGCGCGCGACGCGATCAGGGCCGAGCACCTGCTGACGATCGACAGCGTCTACAAGACACTCGGCTGGCGCACACCGAACGGCTGTTCGAGCTGCCGGCCGGCGATGAACTACTACCTGATCAGCACCTGGCCGAAGGAGGCGAAGGACGATCCGCAGTCGCGCTTCATCAACGAGCGCAGCCACGCCAACATCCAGAAGGACGGCACCTACTCGGTGATCCCGCGCATGTGGGGCGGCGAGACCACGGCCGCCGAACTGCGCCGCATCGCCGACGCGGTGGACAAATACAAGGTGCCGACCGTGAAGGTCACCGGCGGCCAGCGCATCGACCTGCTCGGCGTCAAGAAGGAAGACCTGGTCGGCATCTGGAAGGACATCGGCATGCCCAGCGGCCACGCCTACGCGAAGGCGCTGCGCACCGTGAAGACCTGCGTCGGCAGCGAGTGGTGCCGCTTCGGCACACAGGACAGCACCCAGATGGGCAAGGACCTGGAGCGCGCAATGTGGCGCATGTACGCGCCGCACAAGGTCAAGTTCGCCGTCAGCGGCTGCCCGCGCAACTGTGCGGAAGCGGGTATCAAGGACGTCGGCATCATCGGGGTCGACTCGGGCTGGGAGATGTACGTCGCCGGCAACGGCGGCATCAAGACCGAGGTCGCGCAGTTCCTCGTCAAGCTGAAGACGCGCGAGGAAGTGCTCGAGTACACCGGCGCGTTCTGCCAGCTCTATCGGGAGGAAGGCTGGTACCTCGAGCGCACCGTGCACTACGTCAGCCGCGTCGGGCTCGACCACGTGAAGAAGAAGATCGTCGAGGACGCGGCCGGGCGCAAGGCGCTTTGGGAGCGCCTGCAGTTCGCGCTCGACGGCGAGCCCGATCCGTGGTTCGAGTTCGACAAGGCGGCGGTCGACACGCGCCAGTTCACGCCGGTGGGAGCCGTCTGATGAGTCAATGGACCAGCATCTGCAAGGTCGAGGACATTCCGGTCCTCGGCGCCCGCCGCGTCGAGCGCGCACGAGGCGGCGCGGTCGCGATCTTCCGCAACGCCGAGGACAAGGTATTCGCCCTGCTCGACCGCTGCCCGCACAAGGGCGGACCGTTGAGCCAGGGGATCGTGTTCGGCGAGAGCGTCGCGTGCCCGCTGCACAACTGGACCATCGGCCTGGCCGATGGCTGCGCCCGCGCACCGGACGAAGGCTGCACGCCGCGATTCAGCGTCAAGGTCGACGACGCCGGTGTGGTGCACGTCGATCTCGACGAGCTGAACAGCATTGCGCTCGGCGAGCCCGTGGCCTCGGCATGACGCAGCGGGAGACGCGCTCGACCTGCCCGTACTGCGGCGTCGGTTGCGGCGTGATCATCGAGTCCGACAACGACGAGATCACCGGCGTGCGCGGCGACCCGCAGCATCCGGCCAACTTCGGACGCCTGTGCACCAAGGGCAGCACGCTGCACCTGACGGCGACGAAGACGATCGCGATGCACACGAGACTGCAGCGGCCGCAATGGCGCGCGCGGCGCGAGGACGCGCGTCGGCCGGTGAGCTGGGAGTTCGCGCTCGACAGCGCGACGGCGCGCCTGGCCGACATCATCGAGACTCACGGTGCGGATGCCATCGGCTTCTACATCTCCGGGCAGCTGCTGACCGAGGACTACTACGTCTTCAACAAGCTCGCCAAGGGCCTGATCGGCACCAACAACATCGACACCAATTCGCGCCTGTGCATGAGCAGCGCGGTGGCCGGCTACAAGCAGACGCTCGGTTCGGACGCCCCGCCCGCCTGCTACGACGACCTGAACCATGCGGCGACGCTGTTCATCGCCGGCTCGAACACCGCGTTCGCGCATCCGATCCTGTATCGACGCATCGAGGACGCCAAGCGTGCGAACCCCGCCCTGCGCACGATCGTCGTCGATCCGCGCCGCACCGAAACCGCCGAGGCGGCCGATCTCTTCCTGCAGATCCAGCCCGGCACCGATGTCGCGCTCTTCAACGGCATGTTGCATGTGATGCTCTGGGAGGGCTGGATCGACAGCGCCCACATCGCAGCCCACACCAGCGGCTTCGACGCGCTGAAGACGCGCGTGCGCGAGTTCACGCCGAAGGAGGTCGCGCTGCTGTGCGGCATTCGAGAGGCCGATCTGGTGCAGGCCGCGCGCTGGTTCGCCGGCCTCGACGGCGACACCGGTTCGGCGCGTCGGCCGACGCTGTCGTTGTACTGCCAAGGCCTGAACCAGAGCAGCAGCGGCACGGCCAAGAACGCGGCGCTGATCAACCTGCACCTGGCCACGGCACAGATCGGCCGACCCGGCGCCGGACCGTTCTCGTTGACGGGCCAACCGAACGCGATGGGCGGGCGCGAGGTCGGCGGGATGGCGACCCTGCTCAGCGCGCATCGCGATCTGGCCGACCCCGCCCACCGTGCGGAGGTCGCCGCGCTCTGGGGCGTGGACGACGTGCCGCTACGGCCCGGCAAGAGCGCGGTCGAGATGTTCGAGGCGGTCGCCGACGGCGAGATCAAGGCGCTCTGGATCGCCTGCACCAACCCGGCGCAATCGATGCCGCACACGACCGCGGTGCGCGCCGCGCTCGAACGCGCCGAGTTCGTCGTGGTCCAGGAGGCGTTCTCGACCACCGCGACCTGCGCCTACGCCGACCTGCTGCTGCCCGCGACGACCTGGGGTGAGAAGGATGGCACCGTGACCAACAGCGAGCGGCGCATCAGCCGCGTGCGCGCAGCGGTGCCCGCGGTCGGCGAGGCCCGGGACGATTGGCGCATCGCGGTCGACGTCGCGCGCCGCCTCGAAGCACGGCTGCGCCCCGGTCGCGCGAGCCTGTTCGCCTACGCAGACGCGGAGTCGGTCTGGAACGAACATCGCGCCACGACGCGCGGCCGCGATCTCGACATCACCGGCCTGAGCTACGCGCAGCTCGAAGCCGCGCCGCAACAATGGCCCTGCGCCGAAGGTGCGACGCAAGGCACGGCACGGCTCTACACCGACGGCGTCTACGCCACGACCGATGGCCGCGCCCGCTTCGTCGACACCGCCTACGTGAAGCCCGCCGAGTCGCGCGAGGCGCGCTATCCGTTCCTGCTGAACACCGGCCGATTGCGCGACCAATGGCACGGCATGAGCCGCACCGGCACGATCGGGCGCCTGTTCGGCCACGTGCCCGAACCGCAGGTCGAGATGCACGCGCACGACATGCGGCGCCTCGCGCTGACCGACGGCGACCTGGTGCACGTCACGTCGCGCCGCGGTTCGATCGTTCTGCCCGCGCGCGCCAGCGAGCAGGTCGCGCCGACGCAGGCGTTCATCGCGATGCATTGGGGCGACGAGTTCCTCTCCGGCCGCACCAGCACCGGACGGCGTGCCGCCGGGGTCAACGCGTTGACCTCGCCGGCCTATTGCCCCGGCTCCAAGCAGCCCGAGTTGAAGCACGCCGCGGTGAAGATCCTGAAGGCCGAGCTGCCGTGGCGGCTGCTCGCCGTGGCCTGGCTCGCGCACGACGACGCGCTGCGCGCACGCGCCGAACTCGCGCCGCTGCTGCAACGCTTCGCCTTCGCAACCTGCGTGCCGTTCGGTCGCGAGCGCAGCGGCGTGCTGCTGCGGGCCGCGGCGTCGGAGGCCGCCGACGGCGCCGTGCTGGAGCAGATCGAGACCCTCCTCGGACTGCAGGCCCACGGGGTGCTGCACTACGCCGACAAGCGCCGCGGCCAGCGCCGCAGCATGCGACTGGCGGCGATCGAGGGGCAGATGGGGCAGAGCAGGCTCGAAGGCTTCCTGCTCGCCGGCGACATCGATGCCGAGAGCTGGATCCGTCCGTTGCTGCAGGACGAGTTGCCGGCACAGGCCTACGGGCGGCTGCTGCTGAGCCCGGGCGCGAAGGCGCCGGTCGCGGTCGCGGCTCGCGGCAGGCAGCTCTGCAGTTGCTTCGACGTGAGCCAGGCGCAGATCGCCAGCGCACTCGCCCGGATCGAAGGCAGCGGTGCAAGCGCCGATGCGCGCCTGGCCCACTTGCAGGACGTCCTGAAGTGCGGCACCAACTGCGGCTCGTGCATTCCCGAACTTCGGCGCGCGATTCAACTCCATCCGGCGCTGGCATGAAGCGGTTTGTTGCGGGCCTTGGGCGTGGGCCTGAAAATTGCGATTCGCCGCAACGGGAGACAGCACCAGATGGCGATCGCCAACTACATCAGAGAAATCGGCCGCGGCAAGGACGGCGCCCGCTCGCTGAGCGAGGCGCAGGCGCAGGACTTGATGAGCCAGCTGCTCGACGGCCAGGTCACCGACCTGGAAATCGGCGCGTTCGCGCTGGCGATGCGCATCAAGGGCGAGTCGGTGCCCGAACTCGCGGGCTTCCTGAGCGCGGTGCACGAGCGCTGCATACCCCTGCGCGTGTCGCGACCGACCATCGTGCTGCCCTCCTACAACGGTGCGCGCAAGCTGCCCAACCTCACGGCGCTGCTCGCGCTGCTGCTCGCGCAAGAAGGCGCCCAGGTGCTGGTGCACGGCCCGATGCTGGACGCCGGCCGCATCAGCACCGCGGAGATCTTTCATGACCTCGGCTTGCCGTTCGCGACCGGTGCCGACGAGATCGACAATGCCTGGGCGCGGCGCGAGCCGGTCTTCGTCACCACCGCCGACCTGTGCCCCGCGCTGGCGCGTTTGCTCGACGTGCGCCGTGTCGTCGGGCTGCGCAATTCGGGCCATACGGTGGCCAAGTTGCTGCAGCCCTGCAGCGGTGCGGCGACGCTGCGGGTCGTCAACTACACCCATCCGGAGTACGCGACGATGCTGACTTCGTTTCTCGCCCACACCCACGCCGACGCGGTGCTGATGCGCGGCACCGAAGGCGAACCGGTCTCCGACCCGCGCCGCGCACCGCGACTGGACGCGTTCATCGGCGGCCGCCCCCGGAGCGATCTCTCGCGCGCCGCCGTCGAGGGCGTGCTGACCGAACTGCCGGTGCTGCCGCGCAACAACGACGCCGCCACCACCGCGCTCTACATCCAGTCGGTCGTCAGCGGCGAGAAGCCGGCGCCCGGCCCGCTGACGCAACAGGTCGATTGCCTGATGCAGGCGTTGGCGGCGATCGAGCAGACGGCGCCGCAGGAGCGAACGGCATGAGCGGTCGCGTGACGCTGGTCGGGGCCGGGCCCGGCGACCCGGACCTTCTGACGATCAAGGCCACGCGTGCGATCGGGCGCGCGACCGTGCTGCTGGTCGACGATCTGGTCGGCGACGGCGTCCTCGCGTACGCCGCCCCGCAGGCGCGCATCGTGCACGTGGGCAAGCGAGGCGGCTGTGCGAGCACACCGCAGGCCTTCATCGACAAGCTGATGCTCGCCGAGGCGCAACGCGGCGAGGAGGTCGTGCGCCTCAAGGGCGGCGACCCCTTCCTGTTCGGTCGGGGCGGCGAGGAGGCGGCGGCGCTGCGCGCCCACGGCATCCAGGTCGATGTCGTCGGCGGCATCACGGCGGGCATGGCCGCATCGACCGCGCTCGGCGCGCCGTTGACGCACCGCGACCATGCGCACGGCGTGATCTTCGTCACCGGCCACGCACGGGCCGACGGCG
>Ga0209023_10002075_pt1 | contig 25771 bp, 27 predicted proteins | sample LakOneMetagenome_FD_187468 | JGI IMG/M metagenome (GOLD analysis project Ga0209023, IMG submission 187468) | Freshwater and sediment microbial communities from Lake Erie, Canada (SPAdes) (version 2) | ecosystem: Environmental > Aquatic > Freshwater > Lentic | place: Lake Erie, Canada... | reverse complement strand
TGGGAATCTGCACCGACTCCAACACCTCACCAGCGCCCGTGGTCCGCACCACCACACTGCGCCGCCGGTGAAGATCAACACCCACGAACTGCTTGCCTGCGTACTCTGACATCAGGGGCCTCCTTCGGCGTCGACGTGAGTACACCCCCAGCATCCGCGGGGGACGCACGAGGAGCGAGGCCCCGCTCCTTCATCGCATCAGAAGGCACTCGGCGACGATTCCAACAGCACCCGGCGGTTGCCGGCGAGGTACCGGAACCACATTTGGTCCTATGACTTCATCAAACGTCGGACCAACGACGGGCGCCCGGTGAGGGTGCTCAACGTGATCGATGAGTTCACTCGGGTCGGGCTCGGCTCTCACGTGGCCCGCGGGATCGGAGCGAGGGGTGTGCGCGCCCACCTGGAGCGGCTGTTCGCGATCCATGGGAGGCCGACCCTGATCCGCGTCGACAACGGCCGCGAGTTCATCGCCGACTCCCTGCTGGACTGGCTCGGGGAGCAGGAGGTCCGCGGCGTGTTCATCGCCAAGGCCAGCCCCTGGCAAAACGGCATCAACGAGCGGTTCAACGGCACGATGGAACGCGAGCTCTTCGGCCACGAGGTCTACTACTCGATCCTCGAGGTCCAGTTCGTCGTCGACGCCTGGACCGAGAAGTACAACACCATGCGAGTGCATCGCAGCTTGGGCGGACAGACCCCCGCCGCGTACGCGAAGATGCTCAAGGAAGCGACTCCGTACGACGTAGGTGGTGGTAGCCGATGAGAGGTCCTACCAACACCGCGCTTGGACCAGTAGCGACCACCCGATCCCGGTACTCAGACCGGGTCGGACTAACCAGGAAGTCTCACAAGGGCTGGACCAGAAACTCGGGGCCGAGCAAAGGGCATTACGGATTCGAGATCCTTGAACGCCTCATTGGAGGGTGCCGGCGACGCCCACCACGGAGCGGGGCAATACCTAACCGACATCGCTCCGTCGCGAGTGTTGCCCGGTCCGAAGTCAAGCATCTCGCCAACCCAGCTGGCTCAGGGCTTTATGTCTCGCTGGCAACTGAGTTCGAGACTCTTCAGGACGCCATGGAAGGCGCCCCAACTCACGCACTATCTCGAGATCGACGTCGGCGGGCTTCTCGTGCGCAACCCGGAAGGATCCATCTACTTGGTACCGGGTGAGTCACCACTCGACCTCACGGGACGAATCGTAGGAGGTGGATCGTTCTGAACACGCCTATGCGCAGATACTTCAAGGGACCACACGAACCCGATAGTGATGATGTCGAGTACATCGAATTCACTGACGACTGGCCTTCCCGACAGGTTGACATTGTTGAGGGCCGGTACTATTGCTCGCTTGATCCCGCGGTTCCTGGAGTAGGAGGGGGGCTTGCAGATCAACCGTTGAGTCGCCTCGGTCTCCCGCCTGAGTGGGAGATCGGCCAAGATGAGTTTGAGGATGTGTGGGTGAAGGCGCTCGAGGCCCGGGGTCGGGATCGCCGGTGACAAGAGCGGTGCGGTGTTGCCGCAAACGCCGTATCCGAAACGGCGGGTGGTCTGACCAACCTTGGCCGAGCCTGCTCGCGGCTCGACCTCGGTGAGTTCTCCTCGGGCCAAGCCTTCAGTGGGGTCTATGACGATGCCACGCAATCGATACTCGCTCTTCCCAGCTCGAGGGCGAGCCAACTGCCCGCCAACTGGGTGAGCGCGCGTGGCGGCCACGCCGTCGTGAACGCGCGGCTCAGTCAGGCGCTGGGCACGTCGGCGGGGGGTCGCTCTGGTTTTACGGCGTTCCGAGACGACGCAGGAGGCCTGCGCGTCGAGTGGCTGTCGAGATCGGTCACCGGCATGGCGAACCCATACGTTCCCGAGGCCTTGCGACCCCGAATCATGGACGCGCTCGCGGCAGCGACAGGAAGGTCGGTCCACTGATGACAGACGAATCGGTCGTGGCCGGCCACGCTCTTCCTGGGACTCTTGCCCGGTTGATTCGCTCTGGCGAGTGGCCTCCCAAGGTGGCAAGCACGACACTGTTGGAGGTCTTTGGGGAGGAGCCAGAACCAAGCGCGAAGATGTACTCGGTGGATGAGATGGAGGGTGAGACATCACGGTGGCAAGGAGAGACCGACCCCGTCTACCTGGGGCTCGGAGAGGAATCGCTTTCGCCCGCAATGTCGATTCTCATCGGTGATCTTGGCCACGACCGCCCCATTGGCATCGACTTGCGATCGTCGCCCGCCCCGGTGCGCCTTCTGACGATCGACGGGCGGTGGCGAGCGGTCGCCAACTCCGTTGATGAACTCCTCGCTGCATTCGCGGCTGCTTCACCCCACGGGTAGAGCCCGAACGCACACCAGCCTGACCGCGCTCTAGCGACGGTCGGCGCCAGCGGTTCAGACGCCTGGGTGCCGGCGGATGTGGTGGCCGGTCTGGACGGAGCCAACTATCTCCTGGCAAAGGCGTGACCGGCGTCCCTGACTCCGGCCCGGACGTTCTTACCGAGGTGAGTGACCTCATCGCGAAGCCTCTTGAGCACTCCGGTCTGCTCGGCGCACGGCTTCCAACATGCCGCGTCATCGGCCGCGTAACCGGCCCCCGGGGAGACCCACTCGTGGATTGGTGTCGGTGACGTCGCGGTAGGCCTGCTCGACCTGCTTGAGGAATTCCTGGTGACGGTGCCGCGGCTACAGGGCCGCGGTCACCGGGCCCGTGGCCATGTCCAAGGTCGCGAACAACGTCGTGCTGCGGTGCCGGTAGTAGTCGTGCGAGCGACGCTCAACCTTGCCGGGCACCATAGGCAGGATCTGGGTAGTCTGGTCCAACGCCTGGATCTGGGACTTCCCATCCACGCACCGAACTTTCGCGTTCTCCGGCGGGCCGGGAACGCCCGGGCCAGGGGGCGCGCCCGGCCGGGTCAGCCAGCCGCACCTGATCAGGATCCTGGCCACGGCCAAAGACTGAGCAGGCACCACCCCGTAACCGTCTCGGGTCGGCCGGGGGCGGTGCCTGTATCACACAAGATAAACGGTGTCCGGACATTCCGGAAGCCGAACTTATTGCCGGACTACGTGAGATCCCAGACACGTCCCTGGCGGGGGGCGGGATAGCCGGTTCGATCTGGAGGAAGACGCTCCAGTACCCCGCCCCCGCGGCTCAACCTACGCCGCTCCCGACGTCGCCGCCACACACTGACGCACCGCCTCATTGGGCACCAGCGCGTAACGGGCCGTCGTCTCGGGCCTGCCATGGCCCAACAGCTCCTGGACCGCTCACAGGTCCCAGATGGCGTGAAAGGCGACCGTGGCGCACCGGTGGCGCAGCGTGTGACACATTCAGCCGCCTGGCAGCGCCCGGCTCACCAGCTTGCCAACATGCGCGGGGGCCCCTGAAGCCGATCGGGCAACGGGTCACGGATCTCGCCGAGCGAGTTCTCTGTGGACCGATCGTGTGACCGAAGGACTACGTCGATCGGCGCCTGAGATGGGCGTGGGGTGCCCGGGGTCAGGACTTGTTCGGCGGCTCCGGTGGGCAGGGGTGGGGTGTGTGTTGCGGTAGGTGGCCCAGGCTGTGAGGAGCTCGGAGCGTTCGCCCTCCGGGTGCGCGATGCGCCAGTCACGGGTGAACTGGTTGAACTCGAACTGGGGGGCGATCTTCGCTGGACGTTGCCCGCGGGTGGTGTGCCAGAATCGGACAGCATCGTCGAGGGTGGTCGTCCCGTCGGCTGCCGCGAAGAACTGGCGCATGTGGGCGTCGAAGGTGAAGTGGGGCCCGATCTCGCCGCGGAACCAGGTCCGCAGCTGTTGGCTGCACGGCTGCCCTGCGGGGACGACGGTGTGGGTCGTCAACGGTTCGGGAAGCGGTGCTGCGGAGCGGCCAGATCCTTGGCTGCGTGACCTTGATTGGCGCGTGTCCGCAGCAGTCGCGGAAGGCCCGGTCGCGAGGCGCTGGGCGATGCGGTCAGTGAGCTGTCGCTTGCTGCCCCCGGTGGAGACTCCGAGCTCACGCGCCAGCGCCACGAGCTCAGACTTCAACCAGTACCACCGGAGGAACTCGCCCGCCGCGAGTTGCGCCGACGCGGCCGGACGATCAGGGGTCTCGTTCACTGCAACAGCATTGCGCAGCGCACCGACAATGAGCCTCGTTACCACAACGAGAACTGATCGTCCCCGACACCTCTGAGAACACCCGCGAGTTCAGATTCTCGCGCCCCGGATGCGCCCCCCAACCCTCACCTCCCGCTGTGGCGCGCCCCGCTCGTCGATCGGATCGCGGAGCGCCCCGATGAGGGATCGGCTTGTGGGACAGCCCGGTTGCTGACTCCGGGTCGCGTGGATCCGGAACCCATCTGCGGGTCGGCCGGCGGGTCGCTCGGTAGCCGGGCAGCGGCGCTTAACGTCGTGCGGCCAGCCAGCCGAGTGCTTGTTCCACCGCGTGCGTGTGTTCGCTTGAGACAGCGGAGAGGCGCGCGACGATGACGTCGGGATCGACGAGGCCGGCTTCGACCAGGGCGGCGACGAAGTTGCGGTCCTTCTCGCGGAAGGCGACGAGCTTGGCTGTGCACAGGTCTTCCTTGTCGAGGCAGAGGCCGGTGAACTGGGGCTGGCCGTCTGGGGCCGCGGTGTTGGCGTTCTGTACTTTGACCAGTCGGTCGCGCCATCCGTCGGGCAGCACGGCTGTCCGCAGGTCGACCCCGTCGATGCTGAAGCCGTGCAGCTCCTCGAAGGGAGAGAGCTCGCCGGCGACGCCTTCGATGAGGTCGGCCAGCCGGGCGGTCTCGTTATTGGTGTCTGCGATGGGGAGGATGTCGACCTCGATGGAAATGGTGGCCTCGGCGGGGAGCTGGGATTCGTCGTAGGTGCCGAGGATGGCCTGTGAGCCGACCACGATGACCTCGAGTTGCTGGATGATCTGGCAGGCCGTGCGGATGGCGTGCTCCAACTGGTCTCGCCGCATCAGCCGGCCAGCCGGAGGATCTCGCGACGCTGCTCGTCGGGGAGCAGGCCAGACATGGGGGAGACCTCGCGCATCTCGATCGAGTCTCGATCGAGGCCCGTCAGGACGCGGTGCAGGCCAGGGAGGTCACCGCGGTCGACCAGCTCACGCCACCGCTGCAGGTTGCGCTCGTGAGGCTGGCCCGTCACGCCGTCCTGGAGGCGGTTCAGGTTGTGCTCGATCTTCGGTCGCCACTGCTTGAAGCTGTCACGGTTCAGGAGGCTCGAGAGCCGCCGGTGGAGCTGCCACGAGCGGCGTTCCGAGCGAGTCAGCGTGGGGACCACCGGACGACGTACGACCTCGAGCTGGAAGCCCATGCACGACAGCAGCCGGTCGAGCTGGTTGTCGCTGAGGTCGACCTTGCCGGAGAGAAAGCCGCTGATGCTCGGCTGGCGTACGCCGCTGAGCCGGGACAGATCGGACTGCGTGGTGCCCGTCTCGAGCATCACCTCGCGCAGAACCTCACTCCGACTCGACATGAACAAATCATAGCAGTTCTCACTATAGAACCGTGGCCACCGATCTGGCTCTTGGGCAACACTGGGGCAACATGAGGTCCAGAAACAGCCCGAAACGACCAATGACTGCCGATCGTCGATTGTGCGTCTGACCTGGGGGTTCATCGATTTCCAACGTCGTCCGCTGACCCCTCGGTCCCTCTCTCAAGGCGGTAGCGCCGGTTCGAATCCGGTCGGGGGTACCACTCCGACGAGCGGTCCTGACCAGCGGAAACGCTGATCGGGGCCGCTTCGTCATTTCCCCCCAGGGCGACCGCGGGCGTGATGGTCGTCTCGTGGGTAGGCATGCAGCTCAGGAGACTTCGAGGCCGCCGTAGACGTCGTTGAACGCGCCCTCGTCGCCGCTGAACTTCCACAGGCCGTCGGTGGCGGAGAGGTTGTAGTGCCCGACCTTGAGGAACGGAGTGCGCACGGTGGCGGCACCGTACTCGTCGGGGACTGCGGTGCCGGTGAAGACGTTCTTGTCGTTCTCATCGATCATCCACATCTGGACTGCGACGCCGGGACGCCACCCGGTCAGCTTCAGGGTCGCGGGACCGGCCTTGGCTTCTCCGTCGTTGCCGATGACGATGTGCGGGTTGTAGCCGCCTGCCTCGGTGACCGCGTCGGTGACGGCGACCTGGGCCTCGGCGGTTCCCTCACCGGGTTGGGCGGCGTCGGTGACTTGGACAATGTAGAGGCCCTGCTCGAGTTCAGTGGTCGGGCAGGAGTACTTGTTGGAGGACCGGTCGTACTCGCACGCCTTCTCGCCTGCGGTCCTATGCAGCTTGGCGTCCCGGGGGGAGGCGAAGGGCGCGATCGTCACGGTGATCTCCCCGTCGGGGTAGATGACCTTTCCGGCGATCGGGTCACCGGGGGCGACCGCACGGGTGGTCGAGGTGACGCTGAGTGGAGTGTCGGTGGCGAAATCGCACCCGGAGACCATGAAGGTCCCGGCGGCCACTGCGCCGGCGAGGACGACGGCGCGGGACCAGCGGGTGGTCAGGAGACGTGGTGTCGGGCTGGCGGCGTCGGGTCCAGTGGCAGTTCGGTCGGCTGGTCCGGTGCGCGGAAGGTGTGCGGTCATGACATCGACTGTGCCCGCTCCTGGTCGCTGTGCCATCAGCACAGGTGCTCAGGTCGGTACTCAACGCCGTGGCGGACTCGTTGTGGAGGACCGTGCCCCGAATCCCGCCCGCCCCGCGGCTGGAGGGCATCCATTGGACACGAACCGCATTCCTGTGCCCCCAGTTTCTGCGGTTTGGCCCAGATCCGCAGTGCCGGGGCCCGCCATCCCAGTGTCCGATTCCCGCGAGAAGAGACGGCACCCATCGGGCAGGATGAACCCATGGCACCCACGATCGACCGGTTGGACAAGGAGTCCTGCTACCGCGCGGTGAAGTCCAAGGACCGCCGGTTCGACGGAGTCTTCTACACAGCCGTCCACACGACCGGGATCTATTGCCGGCCTTCGTGCCCGGCCCGGCTGCCGGCCTACCAGAACGTCACCTTCTTCCCGACGGCGGCGGCCGCCCAGAGCGCCGGTTTCCGGGCGTGCAAGCGTTGCCTGCCCGACGCGACCCCGGGCAGCCCCGACTGGGACGTCGCCGCTGACGTCGCCGGCCGGGCGATGCGGCTGATCGCCGACGGCGTCGTCGACCGTGAAGGCGTCCAGGGTCTCGCGCACCACGTCGGCTACACCCCGCGCCACCTCAACCGGCTGCTCACCCAGGAGCTCGGCGCCGGACCGCTCGCGCTGGCCCGGGCTCGTCGCGCGCAGACTGCGCGGATCCTGATCGAGACGACCGACATGACCTATGCCGACGTGGCGTTCGCGGCCGGGTTCGCGAGCGTCCGCCAGTTCAACGACACGGTCCGGGAGGTCTACGCCTCGACCCCGACCGACCTGCGCGGTCGGCGCGGGCGTCCGCGCGCGAGTGCGGGGGAGGTGACGTTGCGGCTCGCCGTACGCACCCCGTTCGCCGGCCGGGCGCTGCTCGACTTCCTGGCCCAGCGCGCGGTGCCGGGTGTCGAAGAGGCCGGGCCCGGTTGGTACGCGCGGACCCTCGACCTCCCGCACGGCCCCGGCACCGTCCGGATCGAGCTCGCCGACGTCGCCGAGGTCGGCCAGACGGCGCTCCTTCCGGCCACGTTCCGACTCACCGACCTGCGCGACACCTCAGCGGCGGTCGAGCGCGTACGGCGGCTCCTCGACGCCGACTGCGACCCGATGGCCGTCGATGACGCGCTCGGTGACGACCCCCTGCTGCGCCCGCTCGTACGCCGGCGACCAGGACTGCGCGTCCCCGGACACGTCGACGGCCCCGAGGTGGCCGTGCGGGCCGTGCTCGGCCAGCAGGTGAGCGTCGCCGGCGCCCGCACCATCGCGGGGCGCCTCGTCCAGGCTCACGGTCGGCCGCTCGAGACCCCCGAAGGGTCGCTCACGCACCTGTTCCCGACCCCCTCAGCCCTGGCCGCGGTCGACCCCGAGACGCTGCCGATGCCGCGCAGTCGCGGGCGGGCCCTGGTCGCCTTGACCAACGCCCTCGCGACCGGCGACGTGGCGCTCGACCGCGGCCCGGACCGCTCCGACGTACGCGCCCGTCTCCTGGCCCTGCCAGGGATAGGCCCGTGGACGGCCGACTACATCGCGCTGCGCGCACTCGGCCATCCCGACGTCTTCCTCCCGACCGACCTCGGCGTACGGGCGGCGCTCACCGCGCTCGACGCGGACAACACTGACGACGGCCAGGCGGCCGACGTCCCCGAGCGCTGGCGCCCCTGGCGCTCCTATGCCCTGCTGCACCTGTGGCACAGTCTCGCCGGACCCACCCCGGTCGACGTGGACACCGACCAACTCCCGAAGGAGATCTGACATGTGGACCGTGATGAGCTCACCGATCGGGGACCTGCGCATCGTCGAGCACCACGACGCGATCTCTGCCATCGAGTTCTCCCCGTTCGCCCCGATGACCGACGGCCGCCCGCGCGGTGATCGCGACGACGCCCACCCGGCGCTGGTCGAGGCGGTCCGCCAGCTCGCGGCCTACTTCGCTCGCGAGCGCCAGGACTTCGACCTGCCGCTCGCGCCGGTCGGCACCGAGTTCCAGCAGCGCGTCTGGAAGGAGCTCGTCCGCATCCCCTACGGGGAGACGACGTCCTACGGCGCCCTCGCCGTCCGACTCGGGATGACCAACGCCGCCTCGCGGGCGGTCGGGCTGGCCAACGGCCGCAACCCGATCCCGGTCGTCATTCCGTGTCATCGCGTCATCGGCGCCGACGGCACGCTGACGGGGTACGCCGGCGGGCTGGGGCGCAAGCAGACGTTGCTCGAGATCGAGCAGGACGCCTTGTTCTGAGGGTGATCAGCGCGGCGTCGACCCGAGGCGACGCAGCCGTGACTCGTTGACGGCGTCACCGATCACGGTCCGGGCGGCCGCCGTACGTCGTCACACGCGTCACACCTCACACGCGAAACTGGCACTTCTCGACCGAAACTTCGGCCGAGAAGTGCCAGCTTCACCGGCGCGCCGGTGAAACCGACGCCGCCCAGCGACCTACTCAGCCGCAGCGCGCCGCAACGACTCGGAGAGCCGCTCGGCGGCGGCGAGGACGGCGGGAGCGTGCATCCGGCCGGGCTGACGGGAGAGCCGCTCGAGCGGGCCGGAGACGGAGACGGCGGCGATGACCTTGCCGCCGGGGGAGCGGATGGGAGCGGAGACCGAGGCGACACCCTGCTCGCGCTCGCCGACGCTCTGCGCCCAGCCGCGACGACGGATGCCGGAGAGGGCGGCGGCGGAGAAGGCGGCGTTCTGGAGGCCGCGGTGCATCCGCTCGGGGTCCTCCCAGGCCAGCAGGATCTGGGCGGCCGAGCCGGCGCGCATGGTCAGCTGGGAACCGACGGGGATGGTGTCGCGCAGACCGGAGGGGCGTTCGGCCGCGGCGACGCAGACCCGGTGGTCGCCCTGGCGACGCCACAGCTGGGCGGACTCTCCGGTGATGTCGCGCAGACGCGCGAGGACGGGGCCGGCGGCGGCCAGGAGGCGGTCCTCGCCGGCGGCGGCGGACAGCTCGGCCAGCCGGGGCCCGAGGACGAAGCGACCCTGCATGTCGCGGGCGACCAGGCGGTGGTGCTCGAGCGCGACGGCGAGCCGGTGGGCGGTCGGCCGTGCCAGGCCGGTGCCGGCCACGAGGCCGGCCAGCGTGGCCGGGCCCGCCTCGAGAGCGGACAGCACGAGGGCCGCCTTGTCGAGGACGCCGACGCCGCTTGAGTTGTCCATATGGCAATACTGCCGTCTCAGATCATGGGATGCAAGTTATATGGTGTGCGTACGGCGTGGTGGGCGCCGGACACCCCGTCACCACATCAAGGAGGAACGGTCATGGGCAAGACCCTCGCCGAGAAAGTATGGGACGAACACGTCGTCCGCAGCGCACCCGGTGAGCCCGACCTCCTCTACATCGACCTCCACCTCCTCCACGAGGTGACCTCGCCGCAGGCCTTCGACGGGTTGCGCCTCGGGGGACGCGGCGTACGCCGACCGGACCTGACGATCGCGACCGAGGACCACAACGTGCCCACGGTCGACTGGGACAAGCCGATCGCCGACCCGGTGAGCCGCACCCAGGTCGAGACCCTGCGCAAGAACGCCGCCGAGTTCGGCGTACGTCTCCACCCGCTCGGCGACATCGACCAGGGCATCGTGCACGTCGTCGGCCCGCAGCTCGGCCTGACCCAGCCCGGCATGACGATCGTCTGCGGTGACTCGCACACCGCCACCCACGGCGCGTTCGGCGCGCTGGCCTTCGGGATCGGCACCTCCGAGGTCGAGCACGTGCTCGCCACCCAGACGCTGCCGCAGGCCCGTCCCAAGACGATGGCCGTCACCGTCAACGGCAGCCTGCCCGACGGCGTCACCGCCAAGGACCTCGTCCTGACGCTGATCACCCACACCGGCACCGGCGGTGGCCAGGGCTACGTCGTCGAGTACCGCGGCCCGGCGATCGAGGAGCTCTCCATGGAGGGCCGGATGACCGTGTGCAACATGTCGATCGAGTGGGGGGCCAAGGCCGGTCTCATCGCTCCCGACCAGACCACGTTCGACTACATCCAGGGCAAGCCTGAGGCCCCCCGGGGCGCCGACTGGGACGCCGCGGTCGAGCACTGGAAGAGCCTGGTCACCGACGCCGACGCGACCTACGACAAGGAGATCGTGCTCGACGCCTCGACGATGACGCCGTTCGTCACCTGGGGCACCAACCCCGGCCAGGGAGTTCCGCTCAGCGGCACCGTCCCGAACCCCGCGGACTTCGCGGAGGAGACCGACCGCGTCGCGGCCGAGAAGGCCCTCACCTACATGGGGCTCGACGCCGGCACGCCCATGCGTGAGGTCAAGGTCGACACCGTCTTCGTCGGCTCGTGCACCAACGGCCGCATCGAGGACCTCCGCACCGCGGCCGAGATCCTGGAGGGGCGTCACGTCGCCCCGGACACGCGCCTGCTCGTGGTGCCCGGTTCGGTGCGGGTCCGCCTGCAGGCCGAGGAGGAGGGCTTGCACGAGATCTTCCTGGCGGCCGGCGCCGAGTGGCGTGGCGCGGGCTGTTCGATGTGCCTCGGCATGAACCCCGACCAGCTCGCTCCCCAGGAGCGCAGCGCCTCCACGTCCAACCGCAACTTCGAGGGACGTCAGGGCAAGGGCGGTCGCACGCACCTCGTGTCCGTTCCCGTCGCCGCCGCGACCGCCGTACGCGGCACCTTGTCGTCGCCCGCCGATCTCGAGCCCCAAGGAGCCTGACCACCATGGAGCCGTTCACCACGCACACCGGCGTCGGCGTCCCGTTGCGCCGCAGCAACGTCGACACCGACCAGATCATCCCGGCCGTCTATCTCAAGCGCGTCACCCGCACGGGCTTCGAGGACGGACTCTTCGCGGCCTGGCGCAACGAACCCGGGTTCGTGCTCAACCGCGCCGAGTTCGCTGCGGGTTCGGTGCTCGTCGCCGGCCCCGACTTCGGCACCGGCTCCTCCCGCGAGCACGCCGTATGGGCCTTGCAGAACTACGGATTCCGGGTCGTCATCTCCTCACGGTTCGCCGACATCTTCCGCGGAAACTCAGGAAAAGCGGGGCTTCTGGCCGCGCAGGTCGACGAGAAGGTCGTGCAGAGGCTGTGGGATCTGCTCGAGGACACCCCCGGTACGACGGTCACCGTCGACCTCGAGTCGCGCACCGTCCGCGCGGGTGAGGGCGAGACCGCGATCGAGGACTCCTTCGACATCGACGACTACACCCGCTGGCGCCTGCTCGAAGGGCTGGACGACATCGGCATCACGCTGTCGCACGAGGCCGACATCGTGGCCTTCGAGGCCACTCGGCCCTCCTACAAGCCCGTCACCCTGTGAGTCGGCCCTAACAAATCCCCTTATTTCTTGCGGCGTGTGACCACCAACGGTTGGATGCGTGTGTCTAGCGTCTACTCGTGAACCGTCGAGCACGGGCTCGACGACCACGTTCATCGGAAGGAACCCTCGTGAACAAGTCACAGCTGATCGACGCGCTGGCCGCGCGCTACGAAGGAAACCGCAAGGCGGCGGCGCACGCTCTGGACGCCGTGCTCGACACCATCACCCGCGAGGTGGCCAAGGGTGAGAAGGTCGCGATCACCGGCTTCGGCTCCTTCGAGAAGCGGATCCGTGAGGCCCGTTGGGTGCGCAACCCGCAGACCGGCGCTCGCATCAAGGCCAAGAAGACCGCAGTCCCGAAGTTCAGCCCGGGCGCCGACCTCAAGAACGTCATCTCGGGTGCCAAGAAGCTCCCCAAGCTCGTGACGGCCAAGGCTGCTGCCCCCGCCAAGGCCGCTGCGCCCGCCAAGAAGGCGGCCCCGGCCAAGAAGGCCGCTCCCGCCAAGAAGGCCGCTCCCGCCAAGGCTGCTGCCAAGAAGGCCACCACCGCCAAGGCCGCCCCCGCCAAGAAGGCTCCCGCCAAGAAGGCGCCGGCCAAGGCTGCTCCCGCCAAGAAGGCCGCCCCCGCCAAGGCTGCCGCCAAGAAGACCACGACGGTCAAGAAGGCCGCCCCCGCCAAGAAGGCCGCTCCCGCCAAGGCCGTGGCCAAGAAGGCTCCTGCCAAGAAGGCCCCCGCCAAGAAGGCGCCGGCCAAGAAGGCGCCGACCAAGAAGGCCTGACGCGTCGACCTCGACGAGGCCACCGCTCCGACGAGTGGTGGCCTCGTGGGCATTTCCGGACCAAGCCTTGCCGTCGCAGCGCGCGCTCAGTGGCCATGCAGCAGCACCGCGGCGGTGTGCGGGCCGACGCCCAGCTCCAGCGCGACATCGAGGTCGTGCGGTGTGTCGACGTCCGTACGCAGCCCGATCAGGTCGCCCGTGATCTCGGCGGCGCCGGACGCGACGTGACGCTCGCGCGAGCCCGGCCCGAAGGCCGGCGAGAAGAGGCCGTACGGCGCGGCGTACGTCGTCGTGCCGGTCCCCGCAGCGTCGGCGACGATGGCGGCGCGGTCGAGCGGAAGCGTCGCAAGCGCGGTGACGAGCTCGTCGGGTCGCAACGACGGGAGGTCGGCGCACAGGGCGACCGGATGCGCCGCGGGCCAGCGGTCCTGCGCGACCTGCGCCCCGGCGGCCAGGGCGTCATTGAGCTCCCCGGGGTCGGGCACGACCAGGCAGCCCAGCGCGCCCGCGGGGCCGGCGACCGTGGGGTCGCTGGTCGCGACGACGACCCCAACCACGCCGGGTGTGTCCAGTGCCGTGGTCGCGGTGTCGAGGGCGAACGCCGCGGCCAGGGAGGCGCGGAGCGAGGGACCCAACACGTCCAGGCGCGACTTCCCCACCGTGGTCGGCTTCACCGGGACCACCACCACGAAAGACGTCTCCACAGCGGGTGATCCTGCCAAACCGCTGCGGGCGGGTAGCCTGCTGCCCGTCATGTCGACGACGAGGACCCGCGGGAGGGGTGCCCGGTGACGGTACGCAAGCTGTCGCAGAAGCGAGGCTGGGCCTGGAGTTTCGGCGTGGCCACCGCGAAGCCGCCGCTGCTCGCGATCGTCTCGCGCACCTGGATCGACGGGACCAAGATCCCGGCGACCGGCGGCTGCATCGTGGTCTGCAACCACATCTCGCACCTCGACCCGCTGCTGATGGCGCACTTCGTCTATGACCACGGCCGGATCCCGCGCTACCTGGCCAAGGCCGGTGTGTTCAAGAACAAGGTCCTCGGGTCCTTCCTCAAGGCCGCCGGCCAGATCCCGGTGGAGCGGCTGAGCGCGAACGCCGCCGGCGCCTTCGACGCCGCCGTCGAAGCCGTCAGGGCGGGGGAGTGCGTCGTCGTCTACCCCGAGGGCACGCTGACCCGCGACCCCGACCTGTGGCCGATGGCCGGCAAGTCGGGCGCCGCTCGGATCGCCCTCGAGACCGGCTGCCCGGTCATCCCCGTCGGGCAGTGGGGCGCGCAGGCCGTGCTTCCGCCCTACTCCAGCAAGCCCGATCTCCTCCCTCGCAAGAACGTCACGATGAAGGCCGGCGACCCGATCGACCTCGAGGACCTCCGCGCGATCGAGCCGCGGACGCAAGTGGTGATCAACCAGGCCACCGACCGGATCATGGACGCGCTCACCGCCCTCGTCGCCGAGATCCGCGGCGGGCAACCTCCGGCCGAGCGCTTCGACCCCCGCAAGGCGGGCGTGGCGGCGACCGGCAATCCTCGCAAGACCAACAAGAAGGGATCCGCATGACCAAGATCGCGGTCTTCGGCGCGGGCTCCTGGGGCACCGCGTTCTCCATCGTGCTGGCCGATGCCGGCAACGACGTCACCATCTGGGGCCGTCGCGAGGAGGTGTGCGCCACCATCAACGAGCGCCGGGAGAACACCGACTACCTCCCCGGCATCGAGCTGCCCCCCGTGGTCTCGGCGACGCACGACGCCGAGAAGGCGGTCGACGGCGCCGAGGTCGTCGTCTTGGCCGTCCCGTCCCAGACGCTGAGGGCCAACCTGATCGAGTGGGCGCCCGTGCTCCCGTCCGGTGCGGTTCTCGTGTCGCTGATGAAGGGCGTCGAGCTCGGCAGCCTCAAGCGGATGAGCGAGGTCGTCGCCGAGGTCACCGGCGCCGGGCCCGAGCGCATCGCCGTCGTCAGCGGGCCCAACCTGTCCCACGAGATCGCGCGTCGTGAGCCCGCCGCCTCGGTCGTCGCGTGCACCGACGAAGACGTCGTTCAGCGGCTGCAGGCGATCGTGCACTCGCCGACCTTCCGCCCCTACACCTCCGTCGACGTCGTCGGCTGTGAGCTCGGGGGCGCCTACAAGAACGTCGTGGCGCTCGCCGTCGGCATGGCCGTCGGGTTGGGCTACGGCGACAACGCGACCGCATCGGTCATCACGCGCGGTCTCGCCGAGACCGCCCGGCTCGCGACCCGGCGGGGTGCCAACCCGTTGACGCTGATGGGTCTGGCGGGTCTGGGTGACCTGGTCGCGACGTGCTCGTCGCCGCTGTCGCGCAACAGGACGTTCGGCGAGCGGCTGGGGCAGGGCATGACGACCGAGCAGATCTATGCCTCGACCCGTCAGGTCGCCGAGGGTGCCAAGTCGAGCTCGTCGCTGCTGGCGCTGGCGCGCGACAGCGGGGTCGATGCCCCGATCGCCGAGGCCGTCGACGCGGTCATCGCGGGCCACCTGACCGCCCCCGACTTGGTGACCGCGATGCTGTCGCGAGACACCAAGGCCGAGACCGACTGACGCACGGCCTTGCCATCCGGATCCGGCTAGGGGAGCCGGACCAGGATCTGCTCGAGGTCCGCCCAGAGGTCCTCGACGTCCTCGATGCCGACGCTCATCCGCACGAGAGCCTCGGGGACGGTGGGGATCTCCCCGGTCCACCGGCGCCGACGCTCGAAGCTCGACTCGACGCCGCCCAGCGAGGTCGCGTGTCGCCACAGCGACGTGCCACGGGTCAGCAGGTCGCCGGCGTCCGGACCCCCGGTCATCACCACCGACACCATGGCGCCGAAGCCGGGATAGCGGACCTCCGCGAAGGCCGGGTGGCCGGTCATGCGGCGGACCAGCTCCTGGGCGTTGGCCTGGGCCCGCTCCACCCGCAGGTGCAGGGTGCGAAGCCCGCGCAGGGCGAGCCATGCCTCCAGGGTCCCCGGGATGGCGCCGATGAGGTCGCGGCGCGCCTTGAGGGCGTCGTACACCGCGTCGTCGCGGGTCAGCACCGCGCCCATGAGGGCGTCGCTGTGGCCGGCGAGGTACTTCGTGGCCGAGTGCACGACCAGGTCGGCGCCGAGCTCGAGCGGGCGCTGGAGCAGAGGCGTGGCGAAGGTGTTGTCCACGACGACCCGGGCGCCGGCCGCGTGCGCACCCTCGATGATCGCCGGCAGGTCGGCGACCTCCAGGGTCGGGTTGGCGGGCGACTCGAGCCAGACGATCGCGGCGTCCTCGGCCGCCGCGATCACGGCCTCGGTGTCGGTCAGGTCGACGAAGACCGCGTGTGCGCGACCGCGTGCTTCGAGGTCGGCCATCTGCATCACGACGCCGAGATAGGCGTGCTGGGGACCTACGACCTTCTCGCCCTGCGCGACCAGGTCGAGCACCGTCGCGGCGGCGGCGAGCCCGGAGGCGAAGGTCAGGCACCGGCCGCCCTCGAGCTGGCCGAGGGCCTCCTCGAAGGCGACCCACGTGGGGTTGGTGTAGCGGCCGTACTCGAGGTCGCCCCCGGCGATGTAGGTCGAGGCCATGGTGATGGCCGGGTTGAGCGGCGCATCGGGTACGGCGTCGGGTCGACCGGCCGTGACCGCGACGGTGGCAGGGGCGAGACCCGACGGGGTGTCGGTGGGTGAGTCGGCAGACATGCCGCCCAGACTAGGCCGGTAGGGTCGGCTGCGATGACCGAGCCAACATCGCAAGACCCAGCCCGCAAACCCCGAGTCGCCGTGGTGTTCGGGGGAAGGTCCAGTGAGCACGCCATCTCCTGCGTGACGGCCGGCAGCGTGCTGGCAGCCATCGACGCCGACACCTACGACGTCGTCCCGATCGGGATCGCTACGGACGGTCGGTGGGTCTTGGAGTCCGCCGACCCCGAGCGACTGCGCATCACCGGCCACGACCTGCTCCCGAGCGTCGACGCCGACCGTGCCGGGATCGCCCTGGCCCGCGACGCCCACGGCACCGATCTGGTGGTCTCCGAGCCCACCGCCCCGCCGCGCAGCCTCGGCGAGGTCGACGTGGTCTTCCCGCTCCTGCACGGGCCCTGGGGCGAGGACGGCACCATCCAGGGGATGTTCGAGATGGCGGGCGTGCGCTACGTCGGCGCCGGGGTCCTCGCCTCGGCGGTGAGCATGGACAAGGCCTACATGAAGGTCGTCCTCGCCGCCGCCGGGCTGCCCGTGCTTCCCTCGGTGACCATCACCCGGCGCGAGTGGGAGACCGACCCGAGGGGCTGCAAGGCCCGGCTCGCCGAGCTCGGCTACCCGCTCTTCGCCAAGCCTGCCCGGGGCGGCTCGAGCATCGGCATCTCCAAGATCCACGACGAGTCCGAGGTCGACGCGGCCATCACGGAGGCCCAGCTTCACGACCCCAAGGTGCTCATCGAGGTCGCGGCCGTCGGGGCCCGCGAGATCGAGTGCGGAGTCCTCGAGTCGCTCGACGGCGGTCGGCCGGAGGCGAGCGTCCCTGCCGAGATCCGCATCGGCGGCGACCACGAGTTCTACGACTTCGCGGCCAAGTACCTCCCCGAGGAGCACACGCGGCTCGACGTACCGGCCCAGGTGCCCGAGGACGTCGCCAAACAGCTCCAGACGCTCGCGGCCCAGGCGTTCGAGGCCGTGGGGTGCGAGGGCCTGGCCCGGGTCGACTTCTTCTTGATGCCCGACGGTCAGCTGATGGTCAACGAGATCAACACGATGCCGGGGTTCACCCCGACGTCGATGTTCCCGCGGATGTGGGCGGCCTCCGGCGTGGACTACCCGAGCCTCGTCGACCGGCTCATCCGCCTCGCGCTCCGGCGCGACACCGGCCTCCGCTGACGCTCGGTCGTCTCGTCGGGTGACGACCCGACGAGGTCAGACGCAGGGCTTCACCAGGTCGAGGTGCTTGGTGAGGGCCGCGGACAGGTCGATCATCGTGGCGGCGACCCCCTCGGGGCGGTCGCGCGCGGGGATCACGACCGTGACGATCGGTTCGAAACCGACGGTGGTGATGACCGCCGGGACGGCCTGGTTGTCGGCGGTCGCCTCCTCGGCGTACCACCCGACGCCGTTGGCGACCTCGCACTGCGAGAAGCGGCTGAAGCTCTCGGGCATCCGGCCACCGCAGGTCAGCGTGATCGGGGGGTCATCGCCCCAGGCCGCGCCCCAGGCGTCGTCCGGGTGCACCGGTCGGCGGAGCTTGTCGTCGACGGTGTCGGGCAGCCCGTCGATCATCGCCCGGCACGCGGCCTCGTCGGCGGAGCTCGTCGGGTCGGGCGAGTCGATCGGCACCTGCTCGGAGCTGCATGCGGCCAGCGTGAGCACGCCGACGGCGCACAGGGACGCGACGACGCCCCGGGTCCAGGCGGACCCGGGGCGTCGCGAAGCGCAGGCCGGACGGCCGACGGCCACCGGCGTCAGATGTGGACGACGGGGCAGGTCAGCGTGCGGGTGATGCCATCGAGGGTCTGGACCTTGGCGACGACCAGCTTGCCGAGCTCATCGACGTTGCGCGCCTCGGCGCGCACGATGACGTCGTAGGGGCCGGTGACGTCTTCTGCCAGCGTCACACCCTTGACCTGGGCGATCTCCTTGGCGACCTCCGCGGCCTTGCCGACGTCGGTCTGGATCAGGATGTAGGCCTGGACGACCATGGTTGCCTCCTCGAGCTAGACGGCGGGTCTTCCGGTGCCAACCTACCGTGAAGTGCGCGCGTGTCGGCAGTCGGTCGCCGCAGGTGGACAACGCGAAGTGGTGGGATGGCCCCATGGCAATCCCACCCGAGGCCACGATCGCCGAGATCGGCGAGTTCGCGCTCATCCGCGAGCTCACGCCGCTGTTCGCCCAGGGGGAGGAAGTCCTCATCGGTCCGGGCGACGACGCGGCCGTCCTCCGCATCCGCACGGGACACGTCGTGGTCTCCACCGACCTCATGGTCGAGGGGCGCCACTTCCGCCGCGACTGGGCGTCCGCGGCCGACATCGGCCACCGGGCTGCCGCCCAGAACCTGTCCGACATCAACGCGATGGGCGGCCGCGCCACCTCCCTGACGATCGGCCTGGCCGCGCCGCCAGACCTGCCGGCGCAGTGGGCGCTGGACTTCGCCCAGGGCTTCGCCGAGGAGGCCGCGCTCGTCGGCGCAAGTGTCGTCGGCGGTGACCTCTCCGCGGCCCAGGAGGTGGTGATCGCCGTGACCGTGCTGGGTGCCTGCACGGTGTCACCGGTCGTCCGCTCCGGGGCCGAACCCGGTGATGTGCTGGCGCTGTGCGGGCGCCAGGGCTGGGCCGGCGGGGGGCTGGCCGTCCTCGGGCGCGGGTTCCGGTCGCCCCGGGTCCTGGTGGAGGCCTACCGGCGCCCCGATCCGCCGTACGACGCGGGGCCGGCCGCCGCCGACGCCGGTGCCACGTCGATGATCGACGTCTCCGACGGCCTCGTGGCCGACGCCGGCCACCTGGCCGAGGCCTCCCACGTCCTGATCGACGTGCGGACCGAGTCGCTGGAGGTGCCCGAGCCGCTCCACGCCGTGGCCGCGGCGCTGGGCGCGGACCCGCTCCGGTTCGTGCTGGGCGGCGGGGACGACCACGCCCTGCTGGCCACCTTCCCCCCGGAGGCCACCCTCCCCGCGGGATGGCACGTGATCGGCGAGGTTCACGAGGGCGACGGCGTCACCGTCGACGGCGCCCCCTACGACGGACCCGCCGGCTGGTCCCACTTCTGACCTGGAGCTCTCCTCGACCAGGCAGAGGATCTGCCGGGTCGGCGAGGAGTGGGGGCAACAGAAAGCCCCCGACGCCATGCGTCGGGGGCTCGCCGGAACGGGTCAGCGGGTCAGCGGGTGACCTTGCCGGCCTTGATGCAGCCGGTGCAGACGTTCATGCGCTTGGGCGTGCCGTTGATGACGGCGCGAACGCGCTGGATGTTGGGGTCGAAGCGACGCTTGGTGATCTTGCGCGACCACGGACGGTTGTTGCCGAACGTCGGCTTCTTGGCGCAGATGTCACAGACGGCAGCCACCGGTCACTCCTGTGGATCGATAATTGTTGGTCACGACGAAGGGCCCACCTGGCGGCGGGCAACCGCACCAGAGTATCCGACGGCCCCCACGAGGGGGAAATCGTGCGTCAGCCACTAGTCTGCTGACGGCGGCGTGAGCCCGGTCACCCCTCGGCGTCGAGGTGGATGAGCGGTCCTCCGGCAGGTCTCCGCCGACGACAGTCACGCAGGCACCAGGGTAGGCGACATGGATGACGAGGGCTTCCGGCTCGGCGTGGTGCTGCGCTTCGTCGACGCGTCCACCGACGCCCTGAGCAGGGCGCGCGAGGAGATCGACGCGCTCAACGTCTATCCCGTGCCCGACGGCGACACCGGCACCAACATGTTCCTCACGGTGTCGGCTGCCCGCGACGCCATCCGCGAGGCGGTCGACGACGAGCCTGGTCTCGGTGTCGACACCGCGCTGACCCGCTTCGCCCGCGGGGCGCTGCTCGGGGCCCGCGGCAACTCCGGGGTGATCCTCAGCCAGATGCTCGGCGCCGTCGCCCACCGCATCGCCGAGGCGGGTCCCCACGAGCGCCAGGCGGTCGTTCTCGCGGAGGCCTTCCGCGACGCGGCCGATGCGTCGTACGCCGCCGTGGGCAAGCCCGTCGAGGGCACCATGCTGACGGTGGCCCGTGCGGCGGCCGACGCCGCTGTCGTGCTGGTCACCGAGGACCCCAAGGCCCGCGGGCGCGACGTCTTCACGATCGCCGCGGCGGCGGCGCGTGAGGCGCTGGCTCGCACCCCCGAGCAGCTCCAGACCTTGGCCGACGCGGGTGTCGTCGACGCCGGTGGTCGCGGCGTCTGCGTCATCCTCGACGCCGCGGAGAGGGTCGTCACCGGGCGTCGGCCGAGCCCGGTGAAGCCGTCGATCGGCAGCCGCCACATTCCCGTCCCGCGGGGTGGGGCCGACCTGACCGAAGGCGGCCCGGCCTATGAGGTGATGTATCTCCTTGACGCCACGGACGAGGGCATCCCGGCGCTGCGCGACCGGCTGACCAGCCTCGGCGACTCCCTGGTCGTCGTCGGCGGCGACGGGCTGTGGAACGTCCACGTGCACGTCGACGACGTCGGCGCTGCGGTCGAGGCGGGGATCGTGGCCGGCCGGCCGCACCGCATCCGGGTCACGCACTTCGCGGAGCAGGTGGCCGCGGCCCGGCAGAAGGTCGCCGGCCGCAAGGGTCGGGCCGTGGTCACCGTGGCGGCCGGGCCGGGTCTCACCTCGCTCTTCACCGAGGCGGGCGCCGTCGTCGTCCCCGGAGGGGCAGGGCAGCGACCCTCGACCGGCATGCTCCTCGAGGCCATGGTCGAGGCCGCGGCCGCCGAGGTGATCGTGCTGCCCAACGACCATGACTCGCTGCGGGTGGCCGAGATCGCGGCGCGCACGGCCGAGGAGGACCACGGCCTGCGCGTCGTCGTGATCCCCACGCAGGCGCAGGTCCAGGGCCTGGCGGCCCTGGCCGTGCACGAGCCCGGGCGCAGCTTCGACCAGGACGTCCTCGAGATGACCGCCACCGCCCGCCATGCCCGGCACGGCGCCGTGACCGTCGCGGCCAAGACGGCGATGACGATGGCGGGACCCTGCGAGCCGGGCGACGTCCTCGGCGCCATCGGCGGCGACTTCGTCGTGGTCGGCGACGACCTCGACACGGTGGCGCGCGGGATCCTCGACCGCCTCCTGGGCGGTGGCGGCGAGCTGGTGACGCTGGTCGGGGGAGCAGACGACGCCGGCCTGGCCGGGCGCTGTGCCGACTACCTCGCCGAGCACCATCCGCTTGTCGATGCCGTGGTGTACGACGGAGGGCAGGAGCGCTACCCGCTCCTCGTGTCCGTCGAATAGGGGTGACTCATCGCATGAGGGAGCTGCCGTGATCACGCGCGACTCGCCGATCCAGGTCGTGATGGGCGATGCCGGGAAGCGGAAGAGCGACGCCGTCGCGCGCCTCGGCCTCCAGACCGTGGGCGACCTGCTCGGCCACTTCCCGCGTCGCTATCTCAAGACCGGCGAGCTGAGCAAGGTCCGTCAGCTCGCCGTCGGCCAGATGCTGATGGTCGTCGGCGAGATCGAGTCGTCCGAGCTCAAGCCCTACACCGATCGTCGCACCAACCGGCCGGCCTACCGCGTCGAGACGGTGCTGCGCACCGACGGCGCCGAGCTCAAGATGACGTTCTTCGCCAAGCGGTCCGAGCTGGCCAAGTTCTTCGCGCGCAAGTACGCCGAAGGACAGCAGGGCGTCTTCGCCGGGCAGGTCGGCAAGTTCGGCAACCACTGGCAGCTGACCAACCCCAAGGCGATCATGTTCAGCGAGGACGGCGAGGACCCGGAGACGTTCCAGGTCCTCCAAGGCACCAAGGGGCTCTTCCCGATCTATCCGCAGAGCAAGGACCTCGACTCGTGGGACCTGCAGCGGATGATCACGTTCGCGCGGTCGATCGTCGACGACCTGCCCGAGCTGCTGCCCGCCGACCTGCGCGGGCGCCATGGCCTGCCCGACGCCCGCACGGCGCTCGACTGGATCCACGCCCCGACCGAGGACCATCAGGCGTTCGCCGCGCAGCGTCGCTACCGGTGGGAGGAGGCGCTGGTGACCCAGCTGGTCCTCGCCCGAAGGCGGGCCGCGATCCGCGCCACGGGCGCGCAGGCCCGCACCGGTGGCGGCGGGCTGCTGGCGGCCTTCGACGCTCGCCTGCCCTTCGAGCTGACGGACGGCCAGCGGTCCATCGGCGAGACCCTCGAGGCCGAGCTGGCCCGGGAGTGGCCGATGAACCGCCTCCTGCAGGGCGAGGTCGGCTCGGGCAAGACCCTGGTCGCGCTGCGCGCCATGCTGCGCGTCGTCGACTCCGGTGGCCAGGCGGCGCTGCTCGCCCCCACCGAGGTGCTCGCCCAGCAGCACCACCGCTCGATCGCGGACCTGATGGGTGACCTCGCGCAGGGCGGCCTGCTGGGCGGTGCCGACGAGGGCGCGTCGGTGACCCTGCTGACAGGGTCCCAGAGCACGGCACACCGGCGGCAGGCGCTGCTCGACATCGCCTCCGGCCAGGCCGGCATCGTGGTCGGGACCCACGCCCTGCTCCAGGAGAAGGTCTCCTTCGCCGACCTGGGTCTCGTCGTGGTCGACGAGCAGCACCGCTTCGGTGTCGAGCAGCGCGCCGCCCTGACCGACAAGGCCGGCACACCTCCCCATGTGCTGGTGATGACGGCGACCCCGATCCCGCGGACGGTGGCGATGACCGTGTTCGGCGACCTGGAGGTCTCGACGCTGACCGAGCTGCCCGCCGGCCGGTCGCCGATCCAGACCAACGTGGTGCCCCTGTGGGAACAGCCCGGCTGGATCACCCGGGTCTGGGCGCGGGTGCGTGAGGAGGTCGAGGCGGGCCGTCAGGCCTATGTCTTGTGCCCGAGCATCGACGGCGACGAGGGCGAGTACGGGCTGCCCGACATCGTGGACTACGACGACGACGGCAACCCGATCACGGCACCGATCAACCTGGCCTCGGTCGAGCAGACCTTCACCGACCTCCAGCTGATGGAGCTCAACGGGCTGCGGCTGGCCAGGATGCACGGTCGGCTGCCCGCCGACGAGAAGGACCGCGCGATGCGGGCCTTCGCGGCCGGTGACATCGACGTGCTGGTGTCGACGACGGTCATCGAGGTCGGCGTCGACGTGCCCAACGCCACGACCATGGTGATCTTGGACGCCGACCGGTTCGGGGTCTCCCAGCTCCACCAGATCCGGGGTCGGGTCGGCCGAGGCGGCCACGCCGGTCTCTGCCTCCTGGTGACCCGGGCCGAGGCCGAGTCGCCGGGCCGGGTCCGGCTCAACGCGGTGGCCGGCACCACCGATGGGTTCGAGCTGTCCCGCATCGACCTCGAGCTTCGCCGCGAGGGCGACGTGCTCGGCGCGTCGCAGGCCGGCCGGCGCTCGTCGCTCCAGAACCTCCGTGTCCTGCGTGACGAGAACACCATCGTCGAGGCACGCGAGGAGGCCGAGGCCCTGCACGCCCAGGACCCCGACCTGCGAGCCCACCCCGACCTGGCGGCGGCCGTGGCCGCGCTCGAGATCTCCGTCGAGTCCGACTTCATCGACAAGTCATGACGCGGATCATCGCCGGGACCGCCAAGGGTCGTCGGTTGGCCACGCCCAAGGGCTCCGAGACCCGGCCGACCAGCGACCGGGTCCGCGAGGCCCTGTTCTCGGCCGTCGAGGCCTGGTGCGGCTCCCTTCGGGGGCTGCGCGTGCTCGACCTCTACGCCGGGTCTGGTGCCCTCGGGCTCGAGGCGTGGTCGCGCGGTGCCGACCACGTGACCCTGGTCGAGTCCGACCGCCGTACCGCCGCCCTGATCGGCGCCAACGCCCGGGACCTCGGCTGTGACCGGGCCGAGATCCGCGCGGCCACGGTGACGACGACGCTGTCGCGCTCGCCGGCCCACCCCTACGACCTCGTCCTGAGCGACCCGCCCTACCCCCTCGCGACCGAGGCCGTGGTCGCGGACCTCGTGGCGCTGCGTGACCACGGTTGGCTCGGCCCGGGTGCACTGGTCGTGGTCGAGCGCTCCTCCCGCGGGGTGCCACTGACGTGGCCCGACGGCCTGACCGCCTCCCGCGACCGCCGCTACGGCGAGACGGTGCTTTGGTACGGTCACGCCGGGCCCGACGACCCGGCCACGGACCCTCAGGAGGGTGAGTCATGACGACCTCGACCACGCGTCGTGCCGTCTGCCCGGGCTCGTTCGACCCGGTCACCAACGGCCACCTCGACATCGTGTCCAGGGCGGCGCGACTCTTCGACGAGGTCGTCGTCGCCGTGGGCGTCAACGTCTCCAAGAATCGCCTGTTCACCCCCGACGAGCGGCTCGACATGCTCCGCACGGCGTGCGCCGACCTCGACAACGTGCGGGTCGAGGGGTTCACGGGCCTGTTGACCGACTTCTGCCAGGACCGCGGGATCGTCGCGATCGTCAAGGGTCTGCGGGCGGTCAGCGACTTCGACTACGAGCTCCAGATGGCACAGATGAACGCCAGCCTGGCGCCGGCGATCGAGACCGTGTTCATCCCGACCGCACCGGCCTACTCCTTCCTCGCGTCCTCGCTGGTCAAGGAGGTCGCGGCCTTCGGGGGCGACGTCTCCGGACTGGTGCCCGGATTCGTCCACGAACGGCTCGTCGCGCGACTCGCCGAGCGCGCCGCCGGTGATGGCTGACCCCGGCCGGCGGCCCGGGGCGGCGGGACGCGTTTTGCCCATCCGGTGGCCAGCCGGTTACGCTTTCTCAGATTTGTCGTGTCCTCATCCGGGAGTGATCTTCTGACCAGCCTGGACCCGAGAGCGCCGCTCGTGCTCGATACCCACGAGCTCGGCCGCCGCCCGGGGTCCCAACGTCAGGTGTCACTCACGGTGCCGGCCCCGGCAGATCTGGGCATCGACGTCCTCGGGGTCGCCGAAGGCTCGCCGGTCGACATCGACCTGCGGCTGGAGGCGGTCATGGAGGGGGTACTGGTCACGGGCACGGCTCACGCCGAGCTCACGGGCGAGTGTGCGAGGTGCCTGGAGCCGATCACCGACGAGGTGGATGCAGGTTTCCAGGAGCTCTTCGTGTACGACTCCGGCCGGTCCACCGACGACGAGGACGACGAGGTCCGCCAGCTCGAGGGAGACCTGCTCGACCTCGAGCCCTTGGTGCGGGATGCGGTGGTCCTCGAACTGCCGTTCCAGCCGCTGTGCTCGGACGACTGTCCCGGGCTGTGCCCTGAGTGTGGGGCGCGGCTCGCCGACGACACCGACCATGCACACGAGGCGGCCACGGACCCGCGCTGGGCCGGACTGGTGGCATTGCAGCAAGACGAAGACTGAACTCACGAGGAGACCTGAAGTGGCTGTCCCGAAGCGGAAGATGTCGCGCAGCAACACGCGCCACCGCCGGTCGCAGTGGAAGGCCGTCGCGCCGACCCTGGTGACCTGCTCCAACCCCGCGTGCGGCGCCAAGCACCTCCCGCACCGTGCGTGCGGCGAGTGCGGCCAATACGGGGCGCGCGCCAGCCGCCGCCAGGTCCTCTGACGCACGCCGG
>Ga0209023_10002073_pt1 | contig 25781 bp, 24 predicted proteins | sample LakOneMetagenome_FD_187468 | JGI IMG/M metagenome (GOLD analysis project Ga0209023, IMG submission 187468) | Freshwater and sediment microbial communities from Lake Erie, Canada (SPAdes) (version 2) | ecosystem: Environmental > Aquatic > Freshwater > Lentic | place: Lake Erie, Canada... | reverse complement strand
CGTGCATCCAGCAGCAGCAGGTCGAACGCGGAGGTTCGACCATGGCGCAACGCGGCGTTCCCGTCCTCCGCGGCGACGCAGTCGTAGCCGCCTGCAGCGAGTGCTTCGACGAGGAACCGCAGGCTCAAAGGGTTGTCGTCGGCGATCAGGATCAGGGCTTGGTTCACGCGACACACGCGCAACAAGGACGATGAGGCAGAATGGGCGCCGATGCCGACTTCGTCAATGCCGACCACTTCAAAAATGGTTGCCCGGTTCGTGGCGGCAATCTTCATGCTGGCCATCGCGGGCAATGCCGGGGCGCGAACGCTGGCGCTGCAGGTGGAGCGCGTGATCGACCCACGCGTCTCGGTCGAGCAGCTGCATCTGGAGTTGGCCGACGGCACGAGCCCGACGCTTGCAATTTCGGCCGATCATGCGGCCAGCAGGCAACTGGGGTTGTCCGGGCGCGTCGACTGGTCCTGTCGCCTGCAGCAGCAGGCAGGCGCGCTCGCTTGCAGCGGGCCGGCGCGCCTGCGCGACGGGGAAACCGAGAACGTCGCCGAACTGGCGGCGCGCATTGCCGACCGCAGGATCGACCTGTCGCTGAGCCGTGATGGCGCCCATGTGACGCTGAGCCTGCCGCTCGACCCGACCGCGCCGGTCAACGCCGGCCTGCAGCATGTTCCGACGGCATGGCTGGCGCGCCCGCTGGATGAGTTCTGGCCCGGAGGCGAGCTGCGCGCGGGCACGATCGACCTGACCGCGTCGTTGCCGGGCGCCGGCGGAATGGATGCGCAGTTCGCTGGCGACGATCTCGTGTTCAACACGAACGACGGCGCCGTTTCCGGTGTGGGCGTCTCGTTGCGCGGACAGGTGGCGACATCGAAGGTCGATGTCGCGACGCGGGTGCGCGCGAACGCGCGCATCAGCGCGGGCGTGTTGCGGGCTGGCGCCCTGCGGATCGAGTTCCCGCTGGAAGGCGTGGACGTGGATCTGGATGCGCGTACCGCGGCTGATGGCCGCTGGGACGTCGCACGCTTCGGTTGGCGCGATCCGGGTGCGCTGGAATTCGAATCGAGCGGCGTTCTTGATACCGCTGCCGTGGCACCGCTGCGATCCCTCACGGTCGCAAAGGCAAGCCTGGTGTTTCCGCTCGCGACGCAGCGCTATGCCGCCCCCCTGTTCGCCGCGCATGGGCTCGCCGACCTGAGCCTGGGTGGTCGCCTCGACGGCAGCGCCGAGGTCGATGTGAACGGCTTGCGTCGTCTCGCACTGCAAACGTCAGGGCTGGAATTGCGCGATGCCGCGCGTTCGATTTCAGTGCACGCGCTTGCGGGTGGCCTCGACTGGGCGGCGACGGGCGAGGGCGAGGTGACGCGGATTGGCTGGCGCAAGGCGAACATCGCCGGCGTCACGATCGGGGCCAGCAGTGCGCAATGGCAGTCGCACGACGGCACGCTGCGATTGCGCTCTGCGCTGCGCCTGCCTGCCTTCGGTGGCAGCATCGAGTTGCGCGACACGCTGCTCGCCCCTTTCGCAAGCGGCGGCGCGCACGCGACCAGCAAGTTCGTGCTGCACGATCTTGGCCATGACAGCAGCGACGGCTCGCTCGCTGCGGCGCACGTTGCAGCACGCGGCGAATTGCAGCTGGATGCAGCTGCTGACGGTCCGCGCATCCGGATGGAGGCGAGGGTGGAGGCCGGCGAGGCACTGGTCGGGCCGGTGTACGCGAAGTTCCCGGCCAGCGGGATCGGCACCGCACTCGACCTCGCCATCGTCGGCGATCGCTGGCGCATCGCACGCTTCGACTGGGATGACCCCGGCGTGCTGGAACTGACCGCGAGCGGCGAATGGCTTGCGCAGGCAAGCGCCGTGCAAGCGCTGCAACTCGATCTGCGTCGGGCGCAGCTCGCGACCGCGCTGCCGCGTTATGCATCCAGCTGGCTTTCGACCAAGGGTTACGCCGAACTGACGGCGCAGGGTTCCATCGGCGGCACGCTGACGCTGAGCGAGGGCAAGCCGAAGCGATTCGCACTGCACGCGGACGAGATTGCCGTGCACGACGGTCGCGGTCGTTTTGCGCTCGATGGCCTCGACGGCGGGATCGACTGGGATCTCGCCTCGGAACGTCCGGCAACGACGCTCGGCTGGCGCGCTGCCGAATTGTTCCGCATTCCACTGGGGGCAGCCCGCGCACGCCTGCAATCGCTGGCTGGCGCGATCACGCTGGCCGAGCCACTCGCGGTGGACGTGCTCGGCGGGCAGGTAAAGCTCGAGCGTTTCAGCGCGCAACCGCGTTCGCCGCGCGGCGATCGCTATGCCGGATCCTTCGCGCTGGCAGGCATCGAGATGGCGCAGATTTCCAACGCATTCGGCTGGCCGAGCTTTCCTGGCAAGCTTTCCGGTGGCATCCCGGAAATCGAGTTCGCCGGCGATCGCATCGAGTTCCATGGTGGCCTCGACCTGTACGTTTTCGATGGCCATCTCGGCGTCAGCGGACTCGCGCTCGAGCGGCCGTTCGGTGTCGCGCCCTCGGTCGCGGGGGATGTGCATTTCGAGAATCTCGACCTGCAGCAGGTGACCAGCGCGTTCTCGTTCGGCGGCATGAGCGGTCGCCTGTTCGGCACGATCGGCGCCCTGCGACTGGTCGATTGGGGTCCGGTTGCGTTCGATGCATGGCTGCGCACGGATGGCGGCGGGCGCATGAGCTACAAGGCGGTCAACGATCTCACCGCCATCGGTGGCGGTGGCGGCCTGTCGGCGAGCCTGCAGACGATGGCGCTGAAGATCTTCGACACTTTCGGCTACCGCCGCCTCGGCATCCGCTGCCGCTTGCGCGACGAAGTCTGCGCCATGGGCGGCATCGATCCGCTGCCGGTCGCGGGTACCGGCGTCGATTCATCCGCAGCCGGCTACACTATCGTCGAAGGCTCGGGCGTTCCGCGCATCAGCATCGTCGGCCATCGCCGCCGTGTGGACTGGCCCACCCTCGTGCGCCGCCTGCAGGAGGCGACGCAGGGGCAGGGGCCGGTGATCGAATGACCATCGTACGAGGAACAGCCATGCGCAAACCGCTGAAGTGGATCACGCTCGCCGCCCTGCTCGCATTGCCGGTCGCCTGCGTCACGATCAACGTCTATTTCCCCGAAGCGGCCGCGCAGAAGGCCGCCGAGCAGTTCGTCGACAAGGTCATCGGCAGCCAGGCGAAGGATGTGGCGCCACCGGTCGAACAGCCACCACCGGGCACGTCGCCGGGCGCGATGCTGCTCGATCTGGTGATTCCGAGCGCCTATGCGCAATCGGCCGACATCAACATCCAGACGCCGCAGATCCAGGCGATCCAGTCGCGCATGCGCGATCGATTCGCGAACGTGCTTGCGAAGTATTGCGCGAGTGGCGCGGTCGGTTTCACGCGCGATGGTCTCGTCGCGGTGCGCGATGCGGCGAAGGTGCCGCTGGCGGATCGTGCCGGGGTCAACGCCGCCGTCGCCGACGAGAACCGCGATCGCCAGGCGGTCTATCGCGAGATCGCGCTCGCGAACGGGCATGCGGAATGGGGAAAGCAGATCCAGGGCACGTTCGCCGCGCAATGGATCCAGCAGGCGCACCCGGGCTGGTATTATCAGGACGCGAGCGGCGCCTGGAAGCAGAAGTGACGGCAGGATGCCGTCATCCCGTGCAGTTTATGGATCGCCGCTCCAGGCCAGGGAAATTCAGTCGTCGTCGTAACCCCGCGCCCGCCTAGCCAGCGGGCGCTTTCTCTTTTGGATTCCATGCAAACCATCGAAGTCGACATTACCGACCTTTCCCATGACGGACGCGGCGTCGCGCGCATCGAAGGCAAGACCGTGTTCGTCGCTGGCGCCCTGCCCGGCGAGCGCGTGCGCCTCGGCCGCGTGCAGCGTCACCGCAACTACGATGAGTCGAAGGCGGAGGAAATTCTCGTCCGTTCACCGCAGCGCGTGGAACCACGCTGCGCGCACTTCGGCACCTGCAGCGGTTGCAGCCTGCAACACCTCTCATCCGAGGCACAGATTGCCGCGAAACAACACGTGCTGGCGGAGAATTTCGAGCGAATCGGCAAGGTCGAGCCGGAACGCTGGCTCGAACCGCTGACCGGCGAGCCATGGGGCTATCGCCGCAAGGGTCGCCTGTCGGTGAAATGGGTTGCCAAGAAGGACAAGGTGCTGGTCGGCTTCCGCGAGGAAAACCCGCGCTTCGTCGCCGACCTGGAGCACTGCCATACCCTGCTGCCCGAAGTCGGCGAGCGGCTCGCCGATCTCGGCACGCTCATCGGCGGCCTGGAAGCGCGCGCGGAAATCGCGCAGATCGAAATCGCCGCCGGCGACGACACGGCGGCGCTGACGTTCCGCAACCTGCGCGCGCTGTCGGACGGCGACCGAGAGGCACTGATCGCGTTCGGCCAGCGTCATCGTCTGGCGATCCTGTTGCAGCCGGGCGGACCGGACAGCGTGACGCCGCTGTGGCCGGCCGCGGTGCCGTTGTCGTTCCGCATCCCGGAACACGACGTCGACATCGCATTCCGCCCGCTCGACTTCATCCAGGTCAACGCTGGCATGAACCAGCTGATGATCGCTCGCGCGCTCGCGCTGCTCGACCTGAGGCCGGATGACCACGTGCTGGACCTGTTCTGCGGACTCGGCAATTTCACCCTGCCTATTGCGCGCAAGGTTGCACAGGTCACTGGCGTCGAGGGCGAGGCCGCGCTGGTCGCGCGCTCGCGCGAGAATGCGGCACGCAATGGCATCGTCAATGCGGAATTCCACGCCGCCGACCTGGCCGCCGACCAGCGCTCGACCGCATGGGCGCAGGCGCGCTGCGACAAGCTGCTTCTCGACCCGCCACGTTCCGGTGCCGCCGCCGTGCTCGACTATCTGCCACGCAAGGGTACCGACCGCATCGTCTACGTGTCCTGCCACCCGGGCTCGCTCGCGCGCGACGCCGGCACGCTCGTCGCGCAACACGGCTTTCGCCTCGTCGCCGCCGGCGTCATGGACATGTTTCCGCACACCGCCCACGTCGAATCCATTGGCTTGTTCGAGCGTTGATGTTGGAAAGCCGAGAACCTGGAACACCCGCCCACACGGGGCACACGAAGGGAAGGCGTAGAGTATTTTCCGGCATTTTCTTTCTGTGCCCTGTTTGCTTCGTGTCTTCAATCCTTCCGGTTCTGAATGATGGCGATCGAAATCGAACGAAAATTCCTCGTCACCGGCGACTCATGGCGCGCGCAGGTCTCGCGCAGCGAGTCGATGGTGCAGGGCTATCTTGCCGGGCCGCCGGCGGCGCGCTGCTCGGTGCGTGTGCGCCTCGCCGGCGACGTCGCGTTCCTCAACATCAAGTCGGCGACGCCGGGGGTGGTGCGCGACGAATACGAGTACGCGATTCCGTCCGTGGATGCGCGACGCATGCTCGATACGCTGGCGGGCAACGTCGTGGCGAAGGTTCGCCATCACGTCGATGTCGACGGGCACCGGTTCGAAGTCGACGAGTTCGGCGCCGAGAACGCCGGCTTGGTCGTTGCCGAGATCGAGCTCGTCGCCGTCGATGCCGCGTTTCCGCGACCGGTATGGCTTGGCCGTCAGGTCAGCCATCTCGAGCGCTACTACAATCTCCACCTTGCGACCCATCCCTACGCTCGCTGGAGTCCGGCCGAGCGCAATGCAGACGACGCCTGATACGATCCCGCCATGCTGATCATCGGAATTCCCGGCAAGACCCTCACCGACGCGGACCGGCGCCAGCTCGCTGCGCCGCAGGTCAGCGGCGTGATCCTGTTCTCGCGCAATTTCGACAGCCGCGACCAGGTCACCGCACTGATCGACGACATCCGCGTCGCGCGTCCCGAGCCATTCCTCGTGTGTGTCGACCAGGAAGGCGGCCCGGTGCAGCGTTTTCGCGAAGGATTCACCCGGCTCCCGGCGCTCGCGCGCATCGGCGAGCTTTACGAACGCGACGAGCCGGCGGCGATCCGCGCCGCCGAAGAACACGCTTGGGTGATGGCGAGCGAAATGCGTGCGATCGGCATCGACATCAGTTTTGCGCCGGTCGTCGACCTCGCCTGCGGCAACCGCGCCGTCGGCGAACGCGCGTTCCATGCGGATCCGCAGATCACGTCGGAGCTTTCGCAGGCGTATCTGCGCGGCATGCGCCTTGCCGGCATGGCGGCGACGGTCAAGCACTTTCCCGGCCACGGCACGGTAGCCGAGGACACCCATTTCGACATGGCGATCGACCCGCGCCCACTTGACGAACTGCGCGCAAGCGATCTCGTTCCATTCGCCGATGCGGTCGCCAGCGGTGCGGAAGCAGTGATGATGGCGCATGTCACGTATCCCGCCGTGGACGCGCTCGCGGCGGGCTATTCGCGTCGCTGGATCGAGGATGTGCTTCGCGGCGAACTTGGTTTTCGCGGACTCGTGATCGGCGACGACATCGGCATGGCCGCGGCCGAGCACGTCGGCGGCATTGGTGCGCGCATCGCGGCGCATCTTCTGGCCGGCTGCGATCTGCTGCTCGCGTGCAGTCCGGCGATCGTCGACGAGGCGATCCTGGCGAGCGCGCATGCGCCGCCATGCGAAGACGAGCGCCTCGCCCTGTTGCAGGGCACGGTGGCGCAGACCTGGGACGCGCTGACGGACAATCCACAACGCGACCGGTTCATCGCGCGGCTTGCCGCGCTCGATCATGACAACGCAGCACGGACCTGACATGGGCACACCGAAACTCGAAGACGCGCTTGCGCGTGCCGACCTCGTCCACGATCGCGCGGTGCTGGAGAGCGCGATCGAACGCATCGGCGGCGAGATCGATGCACTGCTGGCGGGCACGCCCGCGGTGTTCCTGACCGTCATGCAGGGAGCGCTCGCGTTCGCCGGGCCGCTTGCGACGGCGATCCGCGCACCGCTGACGTTCGACTACGTGCATGCGACGCGCTATCGCGGCGCGACCAGCGGTGGCGAACTTCTATGGATCAAACAGCCGGCGATCTCGCTCGCCGGCGCGACCGTGCTGCTGGTCGACGACATCCTCGACGAAGGCCACACGCTCAAGGCGATCCGCGACTTCTGCCTGGAGCAGGGTGCGGCACGCGTGCTGCTGGTGGTGTTGTGCGAGAAGCGCCACGGTCGCGGCGCAGGCCTGAAGGCCGACTTTGTCGGCGTCGAAGTGCCCGACCGCTACGTGTTCGGCTTCGGCATGGACTATCACGAGCAGGGCCGAAATCTCGCGGCGATCTACGCGGTGGACGCATGAGCCGACATATCGACCTCGCTCTCATTGGCGGCACCGGACTGTACAAGTTCCCGGGTTTCGAAGGCGCGGAGCGCCATGCGGTCGACACGCCGTACGGCCATCCGTCCGACAGTGTCGTGGTCGGCAAGCTCGGCAAGCGCCGCGTGGCGTTTCTCGCCCGTCATGGCGAATCGCACACGATTCCGCCACACCGGGTCAACTACCGCGCGAACGTGTGGGCGCTGCACCACCTTGGCGCGCGCCGCGTGGTCGGCGTCAATGCCGTTGGTGGCATCCGCGACGACATGGGCCCGCGCGTGCTCGCCATCCCCGACCAGCTCATCGACTACACGAGCGAACGACTGACCAGTTTCTGCGACGTTGCCGGTGCGGAGGTCAAGCACATCGATTTCAGCGAGCCGTATTCGGGTGCCCTCCGGCGCGACCTGCTCGCGGCCGCTGCGCGTGCCGGCATCGAGGTCGTCGATGGCGGCTGCTACGGTGCGACGCAGGGGCCACGTCTCGAGACGCGCGCGGAAATCGCACGCATGCGCCGCGATGGCTGCGACCTGGTCGGCATGACCGGCATGCCGGAGGCCGCGCTCGCGCGCGAACTCGAACTCGACTACACCTGCATCGCGCTCGTCGCGAACTGGGCTGCCGGCTGCGGCGACGAAGCAGAGATCAGCCTGCCCGAGATCTTCGCGAATCTGGAGGCGGTGACCGCCCAGGTTCCGCGCATTGTCACCGCGCTGCTCGGCTGAGCTGATTCGCACCGCTTCGCGGTGGGCGTTCCGCTGCGCTCAACACGGAGAGGGTTGAATTCGGAACAACCTTCCGCAGGCGCGACATCGGAGCGCATGGCGCGTATGCTCCGGGCGAATTCCCGGGGAGGGGATCGCCATGTGTCGTATCGTCGCTTCGACTACGCCGGTTCGACGTCCCGGGTTGCCTGCAGGCCTGTGGTCGCTCGCATTCTCGCTTGCCTGCGCCTGCGCGTCGCCTGCGCAGGCACAATGCGAAGACGTGTTCGCCGACGGGTTCGACGCAGGAGCTGCCGCTGCGCCCGTGTCCGGCTCCGGCACGATCCAGACCAGCGATGGCGCGACGCACGTCTGGTATTACCGCATTCCTGCGCACGCCGCGCCGCCGCACGGACATCCGGTGCTGATCTGGCTGCATGGCGATGGTGGCACCGGCAACGGCTACGGCAGCGGCTTCTACCCGTACACCGATGCGGACGCGGCGATCCTCGTGACGCCGAGCGGTGCCAACCAGACCTGGACCCATGCGGCAGGTGACCTCGCCGGCCAGCCGCAGGATTCGCAATTCATCAGCCGCCTCATAGACGCAATGATCGCGAACGGCGTCGCCGGACAGCCGATCGATCCCGACCGCATCTACGTCGGCGGCGAGTCGCGTGGCGCCTACATGCCGTACTACCTGCTGCAACGTCCGTCGACGAAGTTGCGATTCGCCGCCGTTGCGGTGAATGCGGGCCTGCTCTACTGCCAGGCGGGCGATGCCGACTGCGAAGTCGACAACTCGATGCCGACCAATCACGCCGCCGCGACGCCGATCCTGCATCTGCACGGCACCAACGACACCGCGGTCGAGCCGCCACCGACCGCGCTGTTCCACAACCCGATCGATTGGAACGCCGATTGGCGCGTGTTCTTCCCGATGAAGTTGTGGGCGACCCAGCATGGCTGCTTCGGCGGCGACAATTCCACCGGACAGGACGACGGCGTGCTGCAGGAGACCTACACCGCGAACACGCATCCGGCGCGCCGGTACGATCTCACGGGTTGGGGCGAGGCATGCAGTCGCTACCAGCTGATCCTGGTCGAGGATGGCGGGCATGTGATCGGTGGCCAGTACCAGCGCATCTGGTCGTTCCTCAAGGGCTACTGCCGCGCAGGGGGCTGATGCGCGCGGGCAGGATCGCCGCGGACCGCGGCACGCGCGGTGCGGCCTACGCCGCGAATTGCAGGCGCGCGAGTTCCGCGTAGAGGCCGCCCGCACGGACCAGCTCTGCATGAGTTCCCTGCGCGACGATGCGCCCGCCATCCATCACGACGATGCGATCGGCGCGCTGCACGGTCGCGAGGCGATGCGCGATCACCAGCGTCGTCCGCCCCTGCTTGAGGCGTTCGAGCGCCTGCTGGATCAGGTGCTCCGACTGCGCGTCGAGGCTCGAGGTCGCCTCGTCGAGCAGCAGCACCGGTGCATCGCGCAGCAACGCACGTGCGATCGCGATGCGCTGCTGCTGGCCGCCGGACAGGCGCACGCCGCGCTCGCCAAGATAGGTCGCATAGCGATCCGGCAGTGCCTCGATGAATTCGTGCGCTTCCGCCGCCCGCGCCGCGCCGACCACCTGCTCATCGCCTGCGCCGGTGCGCCCGAAGGCGATGTTGTCGGTGGCGCTCGCACCGAACAGCACGGCGTCCTGCGGCACCAGTGCGAAACTGCCGCGCAGTTCGGGCAGGGCCAGCGCGCGCAGGTCGTGGCCGTCGAGCGTGATGCGCCCGTCGAGCGGATCGTAAAAGCGCAGCAGCAACTGGAAAACGGTGGTCTTGCCGGCGCCGGACGGACCGACCAGTGCGACGGTCTGGCCGGGTTCTATGTCGAGAGAAAAGTCATGCAGCGCCGCACGATCGGGTCGCGACGGGTAACGGAACTCGACTTGCTCGAAGCGGATCGCACCGCGAGCAGGTCGCGCGATTGCCTGCGCCTGCGACGGCGAGGTGATCGCCGCGCGCGTGTCGAACAGGTCGCCGATGCGGCCGAGCGCACCCGCGGCGCGCAACACCTGGCCCCACACTTCGCTCAACGCGCCGACCGAACCGGCAGCGAATACCGCGTACAGCACGAACTGGCTCAGCACGCCGGGCGCCATCGTGCCGGCCATGACCGCCTTCGCGCCGGCCCACAGCACGAGCGTGATCGCGCCGAACACCAGCAGGATGACCATCGCGGTCAACGAACCCGTCATCGCGATGCGCCGACGCGCGACACCGAGTGCACGCGACACCGCGTTCGCGTAGCGATGCGACTCCTCCGGCTCGCGCGTGTAGGCCTGCACCGTGTGCACGGCATTCAGGGCTTCGCTGGCGATCGCTGCGGAGTCCGCGATGCGGTCCTGGCTTTCGCGCGAGAGTTTCGACACGCGGCGGCCGAAAACCACGATCGGCAGCACCACTGCCGGGATCACCAGCACCGTGAAACCGGCGAGTCGCGGGCTGGTCCAGACCATCGCCGCCGCGCCGCCGATCAGGGTGATCACGCTGCGCAACGCGACCGACAGCGTCGAGCCGACCACGGTCTGCACCAGCTCGGTGTCGGCGGCGAGGCGTGACACCAGTTCGCCGGTGCGCGTGCTTTCGTAGAAGGTCTGGTCGAGCGTCAACAGATGGTCGTACAGGCGTCGACGCAAGTCGGCGGCAACGCGCTCTCCGAGCAGGCTGACGAAGAAGAAACGGGCCGCGGTTGCGACCGCGAGCACGGCGGCGACGACGAACAGGCCGAGGAAGCTCGCGTTGATCGCGGCGGCGTTCGCCTGGGTGAAGCCGTGGTCGATCATCACCCGCACCGCTTGCGGCAGGGTCAGCGTCGCGGTCGAGGACAGGGCGAGGAAGCCGAGCCAGCCCGCGATCAGGCCGCGGTAGGGCTTGAGGAACGGCAGCAGGCGGGTCAGTGAGCGGAGCTTGCGCGGTGGATCGGCGGTGGTGTCGGTCATCGGGCAGGCAGGCGCAAGGGATGGCCGAGAGATGCGGCTCGCCGGGCCAAGTTCAAGGCGAGATCTCGCAGCTTCCGCGCCCGCGGGTCAGGTCGCTCACGAAGGCTGCGAGCGCGTCGAAGCGGCTGCGCGCGACCTCGACCGCCAGCAAGACACCCTCGGCCGAGCCGTGTTCGTCGATGCGGCGCGCATCGAAGTCGCGCAGGCGCGCATACAGCAGAGGAGCATCGGCGAATGCGCATGTGATCCGCGCCCGCACACGCTCGATGATTTCCATGCGCTCGGCCACACGCAGACATTCCGCCGCACAGCCGCCGTAGGCACGTGCGAGGCCGCCGACGCCGAGCTTGATGCCGCCGTACCAGCGCGTCACCACCACCGCGACGCGATCGAGGCCTTGACCGTCGATCGCGGCGAGGATCGGTCGCCCGGCACTGCCGCCTGGCTCACCGTCGTCGCTGAACCGGTACAAGGCGCCGACGCGCCACGCCCAGCAATTGTGGGTCGCCTCGCGGCACGCGACGCGCGCGACATGCGCCATCGCAGCGTCCGCCGAGTCGACCATGGCCGCCTGCGCGAGGAATCGGCTTTTCCTGATCTCCTGCTGCAGGCTGGCATCGCCGCGCAGGGTGGATGTCACGCTCATCGGGATCAATCGAGCAGCGCGCGCAACTTGTCCGGCAGCGCATGGTGCGGATGCGCATTGTGGAACAGGCGCAGGCTTTCGATCGCCTGCTGTCGCCGTCCCTGTCGCAGCAACTGTTCGATGTGTGCCAGCCAGGTATCCGCGTCGAGCTGCATGTCCCGGCGCAGTTCGACCGAGCTGCTCGGTGACGGTGCTGCGTTCGCGCGGCGCTGCGGTTCGAGCTTGTCCGCCGCGGAATCCTTCGCGGTGATGCCGACGCTGCCGCCGGCGCGTGTTTCGCCGGTTTCGCGCTGGTCGCGTTCTGCTGCGGACGCGGGAAATGCTTGCGGTGCCTCTGCGGGCGCTGCCGCGGGAGCGGGCGGTGGCGGTGGCGCGGCGGGTGCGGGTTGCGTCGTCACCGGTGTGATGGCTTTCGGTTTCGCCACCCCTTTGGCTAGCGGCGGCGCGGGTTTCGCAGCGGGTGCAGGGGCGGGCGCAACCGCCGCGTCCTGCATCGGCGCGGTTTCCTCGTGCGCACGCTGGCGCGTCGATTCAGTGATCGGCGCCACCGGGACGAAGCTAGGACGCGCAGCCGCCGGCGCGGTCGCAGCAGGCGATGGCAACCGGCTTTCCTGCCGCAATGCATCCTGGCCGACATGCCAGGCGAGGCCGGCGGCGAGCACGACGCCAGCGGCCGAGCCGATTCCGAACAGCCAGCGCTGGCGCCGCGGCGTGTAGCCGTGCACCGCGCGCGCGGCTTCGCCGAGCACGCTGCGATCAAGTCGCCGCGGCGGTTCGGCCTTCGGCAGGCGCCGGTACAACGCGCCGAATTCGCCGCCGTCGTCGGCGAGCAAGCGCTCGAGTTCGCGATCCGGATCGTGCGTGCTCATGCCTGGAACCTCGCACGGATGCGCGCGAGCGCATAGCGCAGGCGCGACTTCACGGTTTCGCGACCAGCCCCGGTGATCTCGCCGATCTCGTCGAGCCCAAGGCCGCCCTCGATGCGCAGCAGGAAGGCCACGCGCTGCTCCTCGGGCAGCTCTTCCAGCGCAAGCTGCAGACGCCGCCGCTGCTCGAATTCGCTCAGGGCGCGCTCGGGTTGCTCGGACTCGGGGGCGTCCAGGTTGCGCATGATCGCATCGGTTTCCTCTTCCGAAGCCTGCGGGCGCTGGCGGCGGAAGCGGTCGATGACGAGGTTGTGGGCGATCTGCAGCAGCCAGGTCGTGAACTTGGCTTCGGGGCGATAGCGCTCGCGCGCGACGATGAGGCGGCTCCAGGTCTCCTGGAACAGCTCGTCGGCATCGGCGCGGTGGCGCAGCGTGCGCAGCAGGAAGCGGTACAGCGTGCCGCGGTGGCGCCGATAGAGCGTCTCGAAGGCGAGCAGATCGCCTCCGGCGTATGCGAGCATCAGCTCCTCGTCAGGTCTCGGGTCCCCCATCTGCCGAGGGTACGGCATAGCGATGGGCAACGTCACGACCTCGGGTGGGAAGGTAGCCTGTGCAACGTGCCGGGGCACCTGGCGGGGTTTGCTAACCGGAAGCCGCCAGCGTGCATCCAAGGACCCATGACTGACGACGAAGCGCGCTGGATAGCCAGGGCAGGCGAGGGCGATGCGGTCGCATTCCGGCGCCTGGTCGAGGTGCACGCGGGCGCGCTCTACCGCGTCTGCGCGCGCATTACCGGCGACAAGGCGATCGCCGAGGACGCTGTGCAGGAGGCGCTCGTGAACGCCTGGCGCCACCTGAAGGACTTCGATCGCCGCGCGGCATTTTCGACCTGGCTGCACCGGATCGGCATCAACGCGGCGCTCGAGCAGTTGCGTCGGCGCGGCCGCGGGGAACTGGCTTTGCCGGAAGGCGACAACGAGGACGACCCCGTCGCCGCCGTGGCCGAGAGCGCCGCCGGCCCGGAACGGCACGCGCGCAGCGCCGAGATCCGCCGTGATGTCGAAGCCGAACTGGCGCGCATGAGCGTGCTCGAGCGTACCGCCTTCGTGCTGCGCCATCACGAGGATCAGTCGCTGGAGGACATCTCGGCGGTCCTCTCATTGAATGTCGGTGCCTGCAAGCAGGCGATCTTCCGCGCGGTGCGCAAATTGCGCCTCGCACTCGAACCCCTTGGGTAACGAACATGAATCCGATCAGCGACGACGACCTCGTCCTCCATCACTACCGCGACGGCCTCGAACCACGGGAGATCGCGCGCATCGATGCAGCACTTTCTGCGTCGGCCGAGTTGCGCGCGCGCCGTGATGCCTTTTTGCGCATGCTTGCCGCCGTCGATGCGGCGCCCGTGCCGGAGCCGGCTGCCGGTTTCGAGGTGCGTCTGTGGCGCAGGATCGAGCCGCACATCGTGCGCCCCGCCGTGCAGCCACGCAGCGCATGGAGTGAGCGCCTGCGCGCATGGCTCGCGCCGCCGATGCTGGCGTGGGCCGGTGCCAGCGTGATCGCGCTTGCGGTCGGCCTCGGTTTCCTGGCGGGGCGGCAAACGGCACCGGAACCCGATGTGGTCGCGCAGGCGCGCGCCGACGAGAGTGCGATGCGCGTGCTCGACGCCTACGTCTCGGCGCACCTGCGTGCGACCGAGGGCGTGCTGCTGACCGCAAGCAACAGCGACAGCGCCGAACTGCTCACCGGCAACCGCGAGCTCGCCGCATCGCTGGTCGATGCCAACCGCCTGTACGCACGCGCGGCGACGCGCGCCGGCAACACGCAACTTGCCGATTTCCTGCGCCAGCTCGAACCGGTGCTGATCTCGCTGGCTAACCCGCCGGTGTCGACCGGCATCCAACGCAATGAAGGGCTGCGCGACTACCTGCATGCAACCGACTTGCTGTTCCAGGTGCGAGCAACCAAGGCGCGCCTCGATGGCAACGGCAATCGCCGCACCTGATTCCGGGAGAACGTTCACGATGAAGATCATTCCGACCGTGCTTGGCGCCGCATTCGCTCTCGCGTTCGCCTCGAACGCTGCGCGCGCGGCGAGCGAAGGCGACATGGCACCTGCCGACAAGGCAGCCAACCAGCTCTATTGGCAGGGTCAGGCGGCCCTGAAGAAATCCGATTGGCCGACCGCGCTGAAGCGTTTCACCGAACTGGAACGCCTGCTGCGCGAAAAGGAGCCGCACAGCGCCGATGCCGCGCTGTACTGGGAAGCATATGCGCTGACCCATGCACGGCGCACCGCGGAGGCGAAAGCCGCGCTCGACAAGTTGCACCGCGAGTTCCCTGACAGCCGCTGGATCAAGGATGCCGATGCGCTCGCGCAGCAAGCGTCGCCGTCACCGCCAGGAAGCGTTTCCGGCGACGACGAGGACCTGGCCGAGGTTGCGCTCGAGGGATTGATGAGCGCGCCACCCGAACGTGCGTTGCCGCTGCTGAAGAAGGTCATGCAGGGCAACCATTCTCCCAAGCTCAAGAAGCGCGCGCTGTTCGTGCTGAGCCAGCTGGACGACAGCGCCGGCCTCGACCTCGTCGTCGACGCGGCGAAAGGCACGACCGACCCCGAATTGCGCGAGGAGGCGATCCGCATCCTCGGCATCAGCGGCGAGGATCGCGCGATCGAACGCCTGCGCGAGATCTATGCCTCAAGCAAGGACGCACACGAGAAGCGGCAGATCATCGAGGCGTATCTCGTCGCCGATCGCAAGGACCTGGTCCTCGCGGCCGCGCGCGGCGAAGCCGACCCGGGTGTTCGCGCGCACGCGATCCAGACGCTTGGCGCGCTGGATGCCTCGGAGGAACTCAAGCAGCTGTTCGACGTGACGACGGACGACGCCAACCGTCGCGCGATCGTCGAAGCGCTCGGCGTGGCCGGCAATTCCACTGCCCTGGCGGCGATCGCCGGCAACGCCCGGCAGCCGGAGGACATCCGCATTGCCGCGTTGCAGGCGCTCGGCGTAGCCGGCGATCGTGGCGGCGGCGAGGCACTCGTCAAGCTGTACGCGCAGGCGAACACGCCGACGCTGCGTGATGCGGTGCTGCAGGGTCTGCTCGTATCCGGCGACAGCGACGCGGTGCTGAAACTGTACCGTGATGCGAAGGGCGTCGACGAGAAGAAGGCGCTGCTGCGCACGCTGACGAGCATGGGTGGCGACGCGGCGATCGACGCGATCGAAACCCAACTCGACCAGCCGGAGAAGCCTTGATGAAACCGTGGATGATGGGTGTCGCGTTCGCGGCACTGGGCATGGCGGATGCGTCCGGCGGGAGTGCGCTGCAGGCTCAGGTGGCGCAGGCGGACGGTTGGGTCGCGTGGCAGGTGCCGATGGTCGCCGACGCCGGCGCACCGTGCTGCTTCAGTTCGCGCCGCGGGAGGCCCGCGGAGAACGGGTGCGATCTCGACGCGCGCGTCTGGAATTTCGGCACCGACAGCAAGCATCCGCTGCACGACTCTACGCTCGCGGTGTATGCGCACGTCGCCAAGGGCCGCATCAACCGCGTGCGTGCGGTTGCCTCGGCCTGTCGCGTTGAGAGCGCTGGTGCGATTCGTCGACTCGACGCGGTGATGCCGGCGCAAAGCGTCGCGTTGCTGGCCGACTGGCTCGCCGACGCCGATGCCGCGCGCAATGACGATGACTCCGCGCTTGCCGCGCTCGCCTATCACGCGGACGCCTCGGCGACGCGCGCGATCGCGACGCGTGCGGAGCCTGGCCATGCACGGGAAGAGCGCGAGCAGGCGCTGTTCTGGCTTGGCCAGACCCGCGGAGTCGATGGCGTGGACATCGTCGAGCACTACGCCAGGACAGACGCCGATCCGGACGTGCGCGAAAAGGCGGTGTTCGCATTGTCGCAGTCGCACGCAGGCGATCCGTACGCGCGCATCCGCGCGATCTCGCGCAGCGATCGAAGCAAGCACGTTCGCAGCCAGGCCCTGTTCTGGATGGCGCAAATGGAGGATGCACGCGCACTGACGGACATCACGGCGGCACTGGCAGGCGAAACGTCGGACGATGTGCGCGAGCAGGCGGTGTTTGCGTTGTCCCAGCTCAAGGAAGGGCAGGCCGAGGATGCGCTGACGGCGGTCGTGCGCGGCGACTATCCACGCGAGACGAAGAAGCAGGCGTTGTTTTGGCTCGGCGAGTCGGGCTCGCCGCGCGCGATCCAGGCGCTCGACGAGGTGCTCGCCGAACGCAAGCCTGCACGGTAGGCGTGCAACGCCGGGCTGCCGAAGCCGTCACGTCCTCCACGGTGCGGTCGGAGTACGATCTGCGTCGAAGCGGAGGCCGTCATGCACGGGGCAATCATCGTCAGCGGGCGCGCGTCGTTGATTCCGTGGGTGGCGCTGGCCGCGCCGTGCTCGACGCTCGCGCAGCAGATCTTCGATTGCGTCGCGCCATCATCGCCGCCGCTGGTTGCGCCGGTCGTGCTTGGAAACGGCAATGCCGGCAGCGTCACGACCGCGCAGTTGCAACAGGCGCTCGATGCAGGCGGATCGATCCGCCTGAGCATCGGTGCCTCGACGCTGGTCGTGAATCCGACCCTGACGGTCACGCGTGCAAGCGTGCTCGACCTTGCCGGCGGGACGCTTTCGGGCGGCAATGCGCGGCGCGTGATCGAGGTGCAGAACCCATCGAATCTGTCTTACACGTTCGCCATGAAGAATGGGTCGGTCACATCCGGTAGCACGCCATCCGGTAGCGGTGCGGGCCTGTTCAAGGCGACCGGAGGGCCGTGGCAGGCAGTCACGATCCAGTTGTTCGACCTGCACTTCAGCAACAACCATGCAATCGCGAGCGCCCAGGACGACGGTGGTGGCGCGCTCTACGTCGTTGGTGCGGCCGAGCTTGCGATCGTACGTTCGGACTTCATCGGCAACAGCGGTTCGAATGGCGGCGCGTTGTACTCGCTCGGCTCGCAGCGCGTGAACCTGTATGACAGCACGTTCACCGGCAACACGGCGACGGGCAGCGGCGGCAACCCGGGCAATGGTGGCAACGGTGGCGCGATCGGTGTCGACGGCGACGCGCGTTTCGTCAATCTTTGTCGCGTACGCCTCGTCTCGAATGTCGCAAACGCTTACGGCGGTGGCTTGTACACCGTGACCTACAGCGGCGCCTCGTTCACGCGCCTGCAGGATTCAACCATGCAGGGCAACGCGAGCAGCGCGAGCGACAAGCTCGCCGGCGGCGCCTACATCCAGGGCAGTCCGATCGCGATCAGTGGCAGCACGTTCCGCGACAACAGCGCAAGCGGCTATGCCGGCCTCGCCTTGTTCGGTGCGGGTGGCGTGCTCCAGGGCAGCATCATCAATTCGACCTTCGTCGGGAACGTCGCCAACAACGGTCTGGGCGGTGCGATGTCGATCTCCGGCGCGACCGCGCTGACATTGCAGAACCTGACGATCGCGCACAACCGCGCACCGTGCGGTGTCTGTTTTGCCGGGGGCATCGCCAACGACAGCGGCGCCGCGCTGACCTTGCGCAACGTGCTGTTCGAGGACAACACGGGCGGCAACGCATTCAATCCATGGGCGATGCTGCATGCGGCCGCGAACGGCGCCGGCAACCTGCAGTGGCCGCAGACACGGCCCGGTTCCGGCGGTCAGCAGGAAAGCGCCGTAGCGCCCGGGACCCTGTTCGCAAACGCGAACCTCGCCGATCCCGCCACGAATGGGGGACTGACCGAGACGATGGCATTGCCGCCGGGCAGTCCCGGGATCGACGCAGGGGCGGCTTCTGGCGCGCCTGCGCACGACCAGCGTGGCGCATCGCGATTCGGCGCGGTGGATATCGGCGCGTACGAATGGCAGGGTGACCTGATCTTCCGCAACGGTTTCGACCAGGGAACCTAGAGACCACTGAACAACTGCGTGTGCCCGTCACCCGCGCGAAAGCGGAAACCCGGTTCTCTCAATGGTGCGAAGTCGCTGGATCCCCGGCGTTCGAGGCGATGACGAGAGTTGTAGCGGACGGCGCCCGCCACAGCCCGCTTGCATCAGCACGCCATGCTCCGGCTGTGCCGGTTTCAGTGAGTGCGATTCGCCCAGGTCGTCGCGCAGATCACTCTCGCCCGTAGGTCGCGTAGTCCTTCCGGGGCGTCGCACGACGGACTAGACCCGCGCTGAACGGTGAAAGCGCTCGTTCATCGCATCTTTCGTCACTGGGGTCTATAGCTGAGACAGCGTGCTGGTGTCCGCACTGCGCGCTGGCGGGGAATCACCCGCCTGAATTCGCGCTCGCTGCGCATCCATTCCATGCGCGGCGGTCCGAGCCCGCTCCAGCGTTCACCTACGGGAGAACATCCGCCATGACACAGCATCCGCCTTCCATTCGCCGCGTGGGTTCCTGCCATCGCCAGCGACCCGTCGCATTGCACGGGTTCGTCCGAACCTTGGTTGGCGCTGTCGCCGCGCTCGGCTTGATCGCAAGCGCGCACGCCGCAGTCAATATCAATCAGCAGGGTCTCACCGGCGCATGGGCCAATGCTGCGACAAGCGGGCAGGGCATGGTGATCGAACTGTTTCCCGACCTTCTTTCGGTCGGCAACGGTTACATCTTCGGCTCGTGGTACACCTTCGATGCTACTGCTGGCGGCGCGGACCATGGGCGCTGGTACACCTACCAGGCCGAGGTGCTGGAGGGTTCGTCGCAGGCTGACGTGATCATCTACCGGAGCACGGGCGGCAGCTTCGCCACGCTCGGCGGCACGACCACGACAGCGGTAGGCACCGGCACCATCGCGTTCGACTCGTGCACGAGCGGCACTTTCAGCTATGCCTTCGAAGACGGGCGACGCGGCACGATTCCACTCGGTCGACTGATGATGAACGCGGCTTGCGAGAGTGCCGTCGATCCGCCGCCCTCGATCAACGCGGACTTCGGACTGTCGGGGACCTGGGCCGACATGTCGACGAGCGCGCAGGGCATGGTCATCGAAGTGAACCCGCGCAGCGCCAATGTGTTCCTCGGCTGGTACACGTATGTCGCGGGTGGTCCGCGCGACGCCAGCGGCCAACGCTGGTTCACCGCGCAGCACCCGTACACGGTGGGCGATCGCAGCATCGTTCTGGACATCTACCAGACGACCGGCGGCGTGTTCGACCAGAACGCGTCCACGCAGACCGTGCCAGTCGGTAGCGCGAACCTGACGTACACCTCGTGCACGAGCGCGGACTTCGACTACACGTTCACCGGCGGCGACCTCGAAGGTCGCAGCGGCACGCTGCACCTGTCACGCGTTGCACGGGCGCCAACGGATTGCGCGTTTTGATGCCTGGGAACCCGTTTCCCTAGGCGCGTTGGGCATCGTCGCGACAAGAGTGGCCGCGCGGCGGGCTCGGCATGGCGTCGAACCACGCAAGGACTCAGGCGCGCATTGCGTCCTGGCGAGAGCGGAAACGCGCAAGGGCTTCCTTCAACGCATCGGTGCGGTCGCGCATCAGTTTCAGCTTCACGCGTGCTTCAATCACCTTCACCCTGAAGGCCTCGCGCTCGCGCACGGAGACGGCATCCTCCGGCGCGGGATGGGAGGCCGCGGGTTCGGACTTCAATTGGACCAGCGCCGAGGTCCAGTCATTCGGATCGAACTTCGCCGTCATCGCTTCCTTCCTCTGCCTGTACGGCCCGCCTTGATCGCTGCCCGCATGGCAGATCGAAACCGTGCGTTCGCCTTCGACACGGCGCCAATGTGGCCAAACATCGAGACGGGGACTGTGACGGCGGCCACGGGAACCGATTCAGGTGGCACGAGCGGTGGTGGCCGGGCGACGGACGCAGCTCCGATCCAGGCGGCATCAAGCCATGCTGCAAGGCATGGCACACTTCGCGCGGGGTCCGGTCGATCGGACCGCTCCTTCGAGGTGGCAGGCATGGCGGGTTCCGGCTCCAGCACCAGGATCGATCCCGAGGTCTACAAGACCTTGCTCGAATCGACCAAGGCGATTCCCTGGAAGATCGACTGGAGCAGCATGAAATTCGCCTACATCGGGCCGCAGATCGAGAAGCTGCTCGGATGGACGCCGGAAAGCTGGATCACGGTGCAGGACTGGGCCGAACGCATCCATCCGGAGGACCGCGAGCGGGTCGTGTCGTTCTGTGTTGCGCAGTCGCAGGCGGGTGTCGACCACGAAGCGGACTATCGGGCGTTGACGCGCGACGGCGGTTACGTGTGGATGCGCGACGTCGTGCACGTGGTGCGCGACGAGAACCTCGCCGTCGAGGCGCTCGTCGGCTTCATGTTCGACATCAGCGAGCGGAAGCAGAACGAGGAACAACTGCTTGGCTTGCAGGCGGAGCTGCAGGACCTGTCCTTCAAGGACGCGCTGACCGGTCTCGCCAACCGGCGCCGGTTCGACCACGTGATGGAACGCGAGTGGACCGAAGCAAAGGCGAATCGCCAGCCGCTCTCGCTGGTGATGATCGACATCGACTACTTCAAGCAATACAACGACCACTATGGGCATCTGCAGGGCGACGCCTGCCTGAAGCAGGTCGCCGACCTGCTGTTCAGCGCGTCGAAGGGCGCGCACGATTTCCTCGCGCGCTTCGGCGGCGAGGAATTCGCGCTCGTGCTGCCGGGCACCGGCTCCGAGTCGGCACGCAAGATCGCATGGCGCTGTCGTGACGCGGTCGCGCGGGCGCGCATCGCCCATGCAGGGTCTTCGATCGGCGAGAACCTCACGATCAGCCTCGGCGTTGGAACGACGACTCCGAAGGACGACGAGGACGCGATGGCGTTCATCGACCTGGTTGACCGGCGCCTCTATCTTGCCAAGCAGCAGGGTCGCGACCGGATCGTCACGGAAGCCTGAGCATTCGATGCGATGGTTTTGGATCGCGCTGCAGGCTCGATTGGTCGGCCAGCGTGCAATGCAGCCCGGTACGAATTGCATGGGACGTGAAATTTTTTCCGATCGGTTTCAGCCCTTGTTCTCTGGTGAGGCCGTTTTCCTCTGTGCGCGTATCTGGCACGCGATCTGCACAGGAAGCGGGAGGAAGCTGCCCAGAGAACGATATGACTGTTCAGGAGTCGTGTTTCAGGAGCATTGGTCGGGTCGAGCCGGTGACGCGCGCGAAGCACATCGCTGGCGCCGATGCGGCGTGCCTGAGCCACACGGCGGAGCGCATCGCGCGTTTGCTCCGATATGATTACGGCCGCGCGGGGAACCCCGCCACCGACACGCAACAGCGCGTCTATTTCGTGCCCGATCACCCGCTGACCGCGGTCGAGGCAGGGCGACTCGGCGTGTGCTCCGATAGCGACCTGTTTGGCGGCGTCGTGCCGCATGCTTTCGTCGCCACGCGCGCCGCGACGCATCCACCTGTTTCGGCAGATGCCCAGGTGCCTCAGAATTGGTCGTATGCACTCGCACGCATCATTTCCGGTTGCGTTTTGCGCGGCTTCAGCGCCTTCTCGCACGCCGATGCGCGGCTCGCGGCCCAACGGCTCCTGCGCACGGGGCCGATTCGGCTCGATTGCGGCGGCAGCGGAGCGTCACACGACATTCTTTGCAACATGGACGAATTCGACGAGGCTTTGAACGGGATTGCCGTTGTCGACTTCGCCACCCAAGGCGTGGTTGTGGAGCAAGCGCTGGCGGAACAGACGACCTACGTGGTCGGTCGCGCGCGCGTCGCCAACGAATGCGTGAGCTATGTCGGCACGCGACGCGCAGCGCGAATCGAATCCGGACGCCCGATCCACTCGGGCTGCGATCTTGCCGTCGTGGCGGGCGATTTCTCCGCGCTCGACAGCGTCGGTCTGTCCACCGAAGCGCGCCATGCAGTGCTCGCGGCTGCACGTTACGACCTGGCAATCTCGCACGCGTATCGTTCATCGTTTGCTTCGCGCCGCAGCTACGACGTCGTGCTGGGCCACGACAGGCACGGAAGCGCGCGCATGGGCGTGCGTGGACCGTCGTGGAGTGTTGCTGCGGAAAGCCCCGCGGAAGTTGCCGCGATGGCCGCGTTCCGCGATGTGCCGGGGTTGCGTTGCCTGCGCGCATCTACCTACGAAGCGCTCGGCGAAGTGCGGGATGTGCCGTCGGACGCAATGGTCTATTATCGAAGTGGCGGCGCAGACGGCGAGACGCTGACCAGGTACTGCACGATCGACGTGCACGGTTGCTGATGCACGCAGCCGCCAATGGAAGTCCCTCCTGGCAACGGCACGCACGTTTCCGGGTCGCAACCTGCACAGCGACATCCCCTTGGAGACATGCGGTGGCCATGGTGGCAACGAAGCAGACGCTGCAAGACAGGGTATCCCGACCGCCCCTGGTCGCCAGTGCCGAGACGCTCGGTCAGCTGGTCGGCCAGTTCGCGCACGACATCAACAACCAGCTTGCGGTAGTGCTCGCATCCGTGGAGCTCGCGGCGCGCGTTGATGACCGCACAAAGGCGCGCGAGTTGCTTGCCGGCGCGGTGGCGGCGATCGAGCGCCAGCGGGTCCTGCTCGAAGCGATGGCGACCGCATCTGCCGCCTGTGCGAGCCCGCAGCGCATCGACGTGCACGCGCTGTTGAAATCCGCGCGCAGTGTGCTGGAAGGGCGGCTCGGTGCGACGACCTTGACCGTCGAGCCATTGGCGCGCGATGCGATCGTGTTGTGCGACCCGACGTTCCTGCTCGATGCATTCGCCCACATGGTGGCGCAGGCGCATTGCGACCAGCCTGGCGATGCGCTGACGATCGAGACGAGCAATGGACCATCGACGCGCCACGATCGCGAACGGCAGGATCATCTGGTCCTGATCGCGCGACCATCCGGCGTGAATGCACCGGAGAGCCCGGAACATGCGTTCGCGCTGTTCTCCGAGTCGGATCGCAGCGGCGGGCTTGGCTTGGCGCAGATCAGCGACACGGCGCGGCGCGCGGGCGGCAACGCGACGCTCGAACGAATGGCCCATGGTGGTCTTGCGCTGCGCCTCGCGCTGCCGCTCGCCGCATTCCATACCGCCGATTGAAGGCAGCGTATCAGTCGGCTTTCTCGCCTTCCTCCGGCGGGCTACCGAGCAAATCGTCGTCGATGAGCCCCTGCGAGCGGTAGCGCAGCAGCCGGTTGTAGATGGTCTTGGTGGTGATGCCGAGCGAGCGGGCCGCTCGCCGTTTGTTGTTGCCGCTGGCGGCTAGTGTCTTGAGCAGCATTTCGCGCTCGATGTCCTCGAAACTCATGCCGACGGCGAAGCGAACCGATCCATCGCTTTCGGTCACCGCGCGAGGCGCGGCTTCGTCCGCGATTGCGATGACCTGACTGTCGGACAGAATGTAGTGCCGCTGCACGGCGTGGCGCAATTCACGCACGTTGCCCGGCCAGTTGCGTTCGGACAAACGCCGCAAGGCGGCGCCGTCGAATACGCGTTCGCTGCCGTAGCGCTGGTTGAGGCGTTCGAGAAAATGGCGGGCCAGCGGCGCGATGTCTTCGCGTCGCCCGCGCAGCGGCGGCAGCGCCAGCGGGAATTCCCCGAGCCGATAGTAGAGGTCGGCTCGCAGGTTGCCATTTTGGACTGCGAATTGCGGATCGCGGTTGGACGCCGCGACGATGCGCACGTCGACGGGAATCTCGCGCGTACCGCCGACGCGCGTGAGCGCGCGCGTCTCCAGCACGCGCAGCAGGTACACCTGCAGGTTCAGCGGCATCTCGGTGATTTCGTCAAGGAACAGGGTGCCACCTTGGGCCTGTTCGAAGTAACCGGTGTGCGACTGCGAGGCCCCGGTGAACGAGCCGCGCTCGTGGCCGAACAACTGGCTGCTGAGCAGGTCCGGTGCGATCGCCCCGCAATTGACCGCGATGAATCGGCCCTTGCGGCCGCTCAGTTCGTGCAGGGCATTGGCGACCAGTTCCTTGCCCGTGCCGCTTTCGCCCTGCACGAATACAGCCACGTCGAGTGGAGCGACGCGGCGGACCTGTTCGAACAGTGTCCGCATTGCCGCGCTTTCGCCGACCATGCCGCTGATCATCGCGCCGCTACGCGACATGCGCGCCCGCGCGCGGGCATGCGCGTCAGACATGAGTCGGCCGAGAACTTCCATCGACACCGGCTTGACCAGGTACTCGACCACCGGCTTGCGCACGGCGCGTACCGCGCTTTCGATCGAGGGATGACCGGTCACGATCGCGATGCTGCCGTGCGCGGCGAGGTCGAGGTCGTCGATCAGGTCAAGGCCATTGCCATCCGGCAGCACCAGGTCGACGAGCAACAGGTCGAACTCGTGCTCCATCGTTGCATGGCGCGCTTCGGCAAGCGTTTCCACCGAGGTGACGCGGCAGTCCGAGAGACTCGCAAGTTCGGCAACCAGCGCGCGGAATGCGGCATTGTCGTCGACCACGAGTACCCGACCGAGGTCCTGCGAAGATCCCATGAAGCACCCCTTGTTACCGTCATCGGAACGCGCGCGGATTGCGCCACGGTTCCTGCCGTCATCACGCGACGATACCTCATTCCGCACCACGGGCCATCGATCGACGTGGTCAATTCATCACGCGTTCGGATCGACGGTCGAGCACGATACGACCGCTCGCCTGCTCTGGCCGAACGGTCGCGCGGAAGCGCCGTTGCAGCGTACGCAAACATTTCGCCAGGTGGGAAAAACTTCCTCGCCAATCGGTGCCAAATCGCCTGCTTGCGCGGGGAATTCCTAACCTGAATGGCTGGCACACCTCTCGCATTCAGGACAGTGAATCAATTCCGACCGCCATGGAGATCGTCATGCCGACTCGCTCCCGACCCCGTCCCATCGGCGCCCTTTCAGGCGAACTGAGCATTCTCGCCGCGGGTGTGCACGCGCTGTTGATCGAGGGCGATCGCCTTGTCTACGCGGCGGACGACGGAAAGATCTATGCGGAGTCTCCGGAGGCGGCGACCGACATCCCGCTGCACTGGATTGCCGGCACATTCCGCCTCGGACAACCTTTCGAATCGCTTGTCGAGGATCTCAAGTGCCTGCGGGACGCGCGCAAGAAGGACTGGATACTCGATTGACGCGAGGCCAAGCATGACCATTCCAATCAATCCGACCGGCAGGTGGCAGACCGTCGCGACTTTCGAAGTGGACAATGCCGCTTCGACGCTGTACGCGCTGGCCATCATGTCGGAACCGGCCGACATCTACCGGATTGTTCCCACCGGGGAGTCGCCCGCCGGACGCCGCTGGTTCGACATCGCGGTCGACTTCACCGTTGGTGAGCGTCGCGCCGTACGCATCACGCAGGCGTTGATTGCTTCGCTCGAGCATTCCTCCAGGG
>Ga0209023_10002072_pt1 | contig 25784 bp, 17 predicted proteins | sample LakOneMetagenome_FD_187468 | JGI IMG/M metagenome (GOLD analysis project Ga0209023, IMG submission 187468) | Freshwater and sediment microbial communities from Lake Erie, Canada (SPAdes) (version 2) | ecosystem: Environmental > Aquatic > Freshwater > Lentic | place: Lake Erie, Canada... | reverse complement strand
GCAGAGCGGCCGATGGTCGTCCTCAGCCGCGTCAATGCTACCGGATATTCCGGCTGCCCTGATTGTCGAATGTACAATTGAGCCATAACCTAGATCGAAACCATGCGGCGTGTCGCACGGACAGTTACAGTACCGGTAAGAAAATCATGAAGCGTGCGTCCGCTACTATTTAACGCACAGAGAAAAAAGCCAAGCCCAAAGGTCGCAAGCGTCAATACATAACCGAGAGTTTGCCGTATCAAGATCGCAAATCGTCCGGCGGGAGTGCCGTCACTATGTACGATACGAATTCCAGTCAACATTTTACCAACTGATTGACCGCGAACCAGAGGCAGAAGTATGCAGTTGGCACCGGCCAGGATAACCGCCATAAACCACATCGTCCGGTCGGTAAACACACCAAAACCGCTGCCGCCAACCAATTTCTCGGAAAGCAGGCCGGTAAGCGGTAATATCAATAACACCATGTAATCGATCATCGCCGAACCGAGCCTCAAGAGAAACGGCGGTTGAAAATCCGCCGGAGCGAGTTCGACGACGGTCTCACGCCGGTTTGTGTGTATATCTGTATCTGTTGATTCCAGAGCGGTATCCGCACTCGTAGCTTGCATAAATTGTGGCCTATCCGACTATAAATTGTAATGTTGTGTCCCCGATGCGAATGCGGTCGCCGCTGGCAAGCGGGTGAGGCTGATGCGGCATTAAACGCAGGGTGTCGCTCAACTTTGTGAGCAAAATTGTTCCATTGGACGAACCGAGATCCTCGACCAGAAAATTTGCACCTTCGCGCCAGATCTTCGCATGGCGTCGCGATATCTTTGTCTGCGGGTCGTATTTCGACAGATCGACCTCAGGGAAAATGTTCGACATAGGATCGCGGCGACCGACAAGGTTCTCATTCTTTTCAAGCCCATAAGCCGGGGCCGTGAGATCGCTGGTCCCTTCGATAACGAGCCGGGCGGTTCCGACAGCGGGCGAGTAAACTTCGCGATGCACGCCATGTTGCGCGAGCGGCTGTTTTGAACCACAGAACGCGCAAAACATATCCGTCGCGACGATGCGCTGACCGCAGAAACCGCAAAATACGATCTGATGCGACAGACTGACTGATTGCGGAACTTCGGTAACGCCGTATGTTATCTGGCCGGTTCGCAGATTATCGAGATGGGCAGCGAGAGCGTGTTTCATCTCGGCGGCCGACGCGAAACGGGCATCCGCGTTGTACTCGACGGCTCGCATCAGTATCCGCTCGATCTGGTCAGAAAGCTGCGGGTTGATCTGGCGAGGTCGCGGATTCTTTTGAAAGTCGAATATCAGCAGCGGATTATTCTGCGGATCGGCACCGGTCAGTAGATGAAACATCGTCGAGCCGAGACTGTAAATATCCGATCGCGGCTCGACGTTGCCGCTGAACAGCTCGGGCGGTGCATAGCCCATCGTCCCGACGGCCGTCACGCCTTTTTCCTGATTCTGATTGATCGAGCGGGCAATGCCAAAATCGATCAGCATAATGCGTCCGGTGTTGCCGTCGATCATTACGTTTGACGGCTTTAGGTCGCGATAGACGATCTTTGTCGGCAGATTATGCAGATAATCGAGAACATCAATGATCTGCAAAGACCATTCCGTTACGGTCATCTCGTCGATCCGTCCTTCGGCTGTCGAGCGAAGCTTCCCGGCGAGATCACCGCCGGAAATGTACTTCATCACAAGATAGAAACGGCTTTCCTGCGCGTCAAAGAAATAATCGTAGATCGTTGGTATCGAAGGATGGTCAAGCGTCGAAAGGATCGTCGATTCGCGTTTGAAATCATCAACAGCCTTTTCCTGCTGTTCCTCTTCGATGTGCGACTGGACCATCTCCTTGACCGCACGCTGCACTCCGCCAAGGTTGCGATCGTTCGCGAGATAAACTGCACCCATCCCGCCGCCACCGATCTTTCGAACGATGTCGTAGCGGTTGTTGAGAACTGTGCCCTCGGTAAGCGGCTTTAGCCCTGACTTGCGGCCATCGGTGTCGGTCGAGCCAATATTCGGCTTTGTGCCGCCGACAACTTCGCGGCCCTCAAGTCCATCACCGGTATCGGCGACTGCGTGCTGGAGCGGCTCATCTGTCTCCGGAACTAGCGACTCCGCAATCTCTACATTCTCGGGCGTTGGTTCTTCGGACGATGTGATCTCGTCAAGGTCCGTCATCGAGAGCGGCGCTGGTTCTGGTTGTTTGTCGGATATCTCTTGTTCTGGTTCCGGTTCTACAGTCGTAACGTCGTTGATTTCCTCGGCAGACGATTCGGCTTCGACCGGCTCTTCAAATGGTTCTGGCTCCTTTAGGGATTTAGGGACGACGTCGATAACAGCCGGAATGATCGCGTTTCCGGGAACGTAGCCCTCGCCGGAACTTTCCATCATGTCGTCTTCTGCCGGTTTTGATATATCAAAAGCGGATGCATCAAGTTCCGGATCGCCTATCTTTTCAACCGCACTCTCGATCTCATGGTCGGAAAGCAAACTCGGGACTGGAATATCGGAGACGGAAACTGCCTCTTCGACTAAACCGTGATCTGCTTCAACCGGTATTTCGTTAACAATTTCCGTCTCTTCGGCTTTAAACAATTGCTCTTCGGCATCGTCGGATATGTCATTAACGATTGGTTCAGATTCGGTTTTTATCTCCGGCACGGTTTCGTCTACGACGGGCTCAGTCTCCTCTGGCCGCTCATCAATTTCCGCAGCGGGTTCGACGACAGGATCTTCTTCCGGTTCCGCGATCTCGCTTATTGACGGCGGGTTGAACCTGCCAGATATTGAACCGATCGCTCCAGTTAAGCGTTCGGCGATGCGTGGCTCTTCGGCACTTTCATCGTTAATGTCCGCGACGGCAGGCGAATCTTCGACGACGCTCATCACATCGCTATTTATCTCGCTGAGGGTCTCGTTATCTGACATTTCCTCGATCGGTTCGAAGTCGGGAGACGTGACGATGTCGATGGATTCTTCGGTGAGCGAATTGCTAAATAATGAGTCGGATTCGGATTCCTTTGCGTCTTCTAATGAACCCAAAGGTTCGTCTTTTTCTATTGAACTCTCAATTCCAGGCTCCGAAGCCATTAACACCGGTTCTGGCGCAATAGGCTCAGCGGGCGTAACCGGCGAAGGAATGACGATAGTGCTCGAAAAGGCATCGTCAGCCGCAGTTGATTCTACGGCGACCCCTTGAATCGAGATCCCGCAGTATGGGCAGAATAGATCGTTTTCAGCGACTTCCGAGTCGCATTCGTGACATTGCTTCATTTCGAAAAGAAAACTTTCTGCAAGCTCGCGCTAATTAGAACTATGAAAGCGTAAAAATGTTTTACCAACGATGACTTCGTCGCCGTCATTTATGACCTGTGCCATTCCCGGAAGTAATCTTCGACCGCGGTTAACATAAGTGCCATTCGTCGAACCGAGATCTTCGATAATATAATTGCCATCCTGCAATCGGATGCGTGCGTGACGGCGCGACACCTTTGCCTCACTGTCATGCGAATCTAGATCCACGTCCGGAAAAACACCGTTATCAGCGTCCCAGCGACCGATTATCGATTCGGTGCCGACGATTCGAAACTCGGTTCCGGGCCCATCACCGCGTTCGATGACAAGTTTGGCATTCATCGCCGCACCGCCGGGTTGGCTCGTCCGTACATCAGCGACCGCGTCAACCACACCGTTGAGCGGCGGAATCCCGACCGACGTTACCTGAGCTGCACGCGGAGGCGGCGGTTCAATTGCCACGGCAACCGATGGCGGGGTTTCCGTGAGAGGCGGTACGTACAATGGTGCCTGGGCTGCATCTTGTTGAAAACGAACGAGTTTCGTCCCGCATTCATCGCAAAACTGCGACGTGTCTAGGTTGCCCGTTCCGCAATTATGACACTTGATCATAGTGTTCTGATCCCAATGTGATTATTAAAAAACACGCTGTGTTTATCAAACGGTATTTTAGCGTTTAATCAGCCGTTCGTAAATGCTAAATCTATGCAGTAACTACGTCAATTCGATTAGGACGGTTCTTGCAAAGTCATTCGCGACTCGATATCAGGGCAGATTTTTGAAACAATGACAATAAATCGGTCGTAGTAGCGGTTTATTGATCGAACAAAATAGCTAAAATTTAAGTCTGATTTTTAATATTCGTCGAGAGGAAAACGTAAATTATGGCACTTAGCCGCAAGAGCAAGATCATTATCGGAGCGTCAGTTGTTGCTCTTTTAGTAATAGTCGTGATCGCAAGTATTTTTGCGACTCGTACCGACACGCCTGAGGTCACTGTCGTAAAGGTCGAAAAGCGAAAAGAGCTTAAATCAACCGTCACGTCATCCGGCGAGGTCAGGCCGATCCAGTTCGTCAATCTAACGAGTGAGGTTCAGGGTAAGATCGAGGAGATCACCAAGAAAGAAGGCGATCCCGTGCAGAAAGGCGAAATACTCGTCCGGCTTGATCCAGATCAGCTTTCGTCAAACGCCGATGCACAGCTTGCAGCGTTTCAGACCGCACAGGACGATGTTCGAGCTTCGCAGACGCAGGTAACCGGCGCACAGAATCAGCTTTCCCAGGCACAGCAGGGTTTGAACGCCTCGGACGCTGCGGTCACCTCGGCTCGTCAAAACGTTGTAACCGCTCAGACCGATGTCGATCGGGCTCAGGTCGATGTTAATACCGCACAGCGCGAAGTAAACCGAAACGCTCAATTGCTAGAGGCTGGGGTTATTTCAAAGCTCGAATACGATCAAAAGAAGGATGCCCTTGAAACTGCTCAAGTCGGGCTGAAAAATGCCAAAGCCCGCCTTGAATCCGCAAAGTTGTCGGTCAACGAATCGATTGCTCGACGGAATCAGCAAGCTGTCGCCGTGAAAGATGCTCGCCGCAGTGTCGATACCGCAACGATAAATGTCAGCAGCAGCCAGTCGCGGGCAAATCAGCAGTCGGCCGTGCTTCGCGGCGGAAAGAATCAACGTGACAAGACAGTGGTCATCGCTCCCATTAACGGGGTCATCGCAGAAATTCCTTCGAAAGTCGGGACATTTGCCGTAGCTGGGCTTTCGACCACTGCCTTGATGACAATCGCCGACATGTCGACCGTGAATGTCGAAGTGAAAGTCGACGAGACCTCAATCGACAAGGTCGAGGTCGGACAGAAAGCAAAGATCAAGGTCGATGCCTTCGGTGATAAAGAGATCGTTGGCGAAGTTATGCAGAAAACCCCTCTTGCGGTTGGTAAATCGCAAACGAGCGGCGGACTCTCGACCAACATCAACGTTCAGGAAGCCAAGGAATTTCGCGTCGTTATTCGCCTAAACGATCTGCCGGCGGACATCAAAGATGGCCTTCGCCCGGGCATGAGCGCTACCGCCGAGATCACGACCAAGACGGTTACAGACGCGATTGCAGTCCCGCTACAGGCCGTTATTGAGAAAAAACCGGACGCTTCACCTTCACCGACGATACAGGGCGACGGCCAGTCTATGCCTGCCGATAAACCAAAACCGATCACGGGCGTTTACGTCCTCGACGGCAACAAAGCCAAATTCCGCGAGGTTACAACCGGTATCATTGGCGAATCTGACCGTGAAATCCTAACGGGGCTGGAAGTTGGCGATGAAGTCATAACCGGGCCGAGTAGGGTCCTAAACACGCTAAAAGAAGGTGCCGTGGTCAAGAAACAGGTCAAAAAAGAAGGCGAAAACGCTAACAAGTAATGTACAGATTTATGGACGAAGAAAACGGCAGCGCGGCGGCGTCCGCAAGCTCGGTTCCACAATCGGGCGAAGCAATTATCTCGATGCGCCACATCTGGAAAACGTATCAGATGGGCACCGAGGAACTGCACGCTCTGCGTGACGTTTCGTTCGAGGTCAAGAAAAACGAGTACGTAGCGATCATCGGGCCGTCGGGTTCCGGTAAATCGACGCTAATGAACCTAATCGGCTGTCTCGACTCTCCGTCAAAAGGCGAATATTGGATCAACAACAACCTCGTCTCGACAATGACCGACGACGAACTGGCCCACATTCGCAACAAAGAGATCGGCTTCGTTTTTCAAACATTTAATTTGTTGTCGCGAGCGACCGCTTTGCACAATGTCGAGTTGCCGCTTATATACGCCGGTATGCGTTCAGCAGAACGTCACGAAAAGGCTCAGGCTTCGCTGGCCGCCGTCGAACTCGGTGACCGTGTTATGCACCGCCCAAACGAGCTTTCCGGTGGCCAGCGACAGCGTGTAGCGATCGCCCGAGCGCTCGTAAATCATCCGTCGATCCTGCTCGCCGACGAACCGACAGGTGCACTCGATTCAAAAACCAGCGTCGAGATCATGCTGTTGTTTGAGAAACTGCACGCCGAAGGCAACACTATCATTCTCGTTACTCACGAACCGGACATCGCCGAGCGGGCACATCGCGTTATCACGATTCGCGATGGCTTGATCGAAAAAGACGAATTGAACAAGAGATAATGGAAACATTTCCGCCTTCGATATCGATAACATTTATGCTGACCACGTTCCTGTGTGTCGGCATTCTTTTTTCTGCGATCAAAGGCTCAGTTCTACATACCGTCGCAGCAAAGCTCGTCGTATTCTTGATCGGTTTCTGGCTTTTGTTTACGGCAATACTAGCAAAAGGCGGGTTTTACGAAATGACCGAAACGTTTCCTCCGCGAGTCGTTTTACTTGGTGTTTTGCCGGCTAATTTACTGATCCTCGCATTGTTTATTTTCTTTCGCGGATCATTCATCGAGAAACTTCCGTTAAAAACGCTGACCATCCTTCATTTTATCCGAATTCCGGTGGAGATAACCTTGCTCTGGCTATTTCAGCAAAGCCTGGTGCCAAAGGCGATGACATTCGAGGGCAGTAATTTTGATATTATATCGGGAATCACCGCACCGATCGTCTATCTGATGGCGTTTCGCGGCAAAACGGTCAATCGTCCGCTCCTGATCGTCTGGAACCTACTTGCGCTCGGTCTACTTGCAAACATCGTGATAACCGCGTTGCTCGCGTTCCCGTCACCCGTGCAGCAGATCGCGTTTGATATGCCAAACCGGGCGATAATGTATTTTCCGCTTATCTGGCTGCCCGCCGTCGTGGTGCCGGTCGTTTTGTTCTGCCATCTCGCCTCACTGTGGAAGTTGGTGACCGACGAGACTTCCTGATGGCGAAAATTTGGTAAACTCTAACTAAAGAATTGCGTATTACATATTTGCGCCGCGACGACCACGATAGATGAATTTTGCCGAAACTATAAAACTTGCGTTTGCCGCGATCTGGGCGCATAAACTGCGCTCCTTCCTGACGCTTTTGGGAATGATCATCGGCGTCACGGCGTTTATGATCGTGCTGTCGCTGCTGCAGGGCTTTAGTTCGTATGTAGACGAGAAACTGGCGGGAATCGGGTCAAACTCATTCACCGTTCGACGGTTCAGTTTCGACGATTTCAAGGACACTGACACGATTGCCGCAGCTCAGCGGCGAAATACCGAATTGACGTTTGCCGAAATGGATTTTATCCGCGAGCGTGCCCAACTCGTCGGTCTCATCGGGGCAAAAGCCGGCGGCAGCTCGCGCGAGGTTCGAGGCGGCGGCCAATCGATCAGTTCTGTTCAAATCAGCGGCGCCGAGCCAATAATCGCGATCATTGACAAGCTCGACATCGCCGAAGGTCGTTATTTTTCCGAACCCGAAAACAACAATTCGACCCGTGTCGCCTACATCGGCATGGATGTTGCGAATAAACTCTTTCCCGGCCGAAGTGCGATCGGCGAAGAGCTGACGATCTCGGGCATTCCCTATCGTATTATCGGAGTTCAGACTGCGAAAGGGACAGTATTTGGACAGCCGCAGGATAATTTTATCACCTTGCCGATCAAAACTTTCGGATCAGCGTTTGGCGGTTTGCGTAATCAGCGAGCGCCATACTTTGTTGTTACGGCAAAAGACGATAAGAAATTTACCGAAACGGTCGAAGAAGTTCGTACGCTGATGCGTATCAAGCGAAAGATACCTTTTGGAGAAAAGGATTCGTTCGGGATACTCACGCCGGACGCGATCCAAAAATTGATCGGCGGCGTCACTGGCCCGATCGGCACGGTGATCCTGATAGTTCCGTCGATCGCACTGCTGGTCGGCGGCATTGTTATTATGAACATCATGCTCGTCGCCGTCACCGAGCGTACCCGTGAGATCGGCATTCGTAAAAGCCTTGGAGCGAGGCAATCCGATATTCTGAAACAGTTTTTATACGAATCGGCGACGCTTTCGGCAATGGGCGGTATTATCGGCTTGATCTTGGCAGAGATCGCCGGCGTTATCGTAACGGCCGTCTTTTTTCAGACGCGTATTTCCCTGCTCGCGGCGTTTTTTGCGATCGCATTTTCGGCGATTGTCGGAGCCCTAGCGGGGCTTTATCCGGCGTGGAAAGCGGCACGGCTCGATCCGATCGAAGCATTGAGGGCTGATTGATCAAATGAAACTCGTAACCAGTTCATTTTACGAAAATTTCAAAATGGCGATCGATACGCTTCGCGGGAGCAAACTGCGTTCGTTTCTCACCATTTTCGGCGTTGTCATCGGCGTCGTGACCGTGATGGCGATCTCGTCGATGATCAGCGGGATCAAGATCGCGGTCGAAAAGCAGGTCGAATCATTTGGTACACGCTCTATCTTCCTCTACAAGCAGGACATCGGCATCCGCACCACTGCCCCAACGCGCGAAGAGCGTATGCGCAAACCGCTCACAATGGAGGATGCCGAGGCCATCAGTAAGCTGCGAACTATCGAACTGGCGGTTCCATATCTCGATATCTCTAATAACTTCTTTGGTCAAAAGCTTAACGTTACAGGAAAGAACGGAAAAACGTCTGGTTCGGTTCAGCTAAACGGCACCATGCCAGAGGCCGAGAAGGCCCCGGGGGAAGTGTTGGTCGATGGCCGATGGTTCACGCACTCCGAGCACGAAGCAAAGGCAAACGTATGCATTATCGGTGATTCGGTGCGCGAGGCTTATTATCCGTATTCGACGCCGATCGGTGAAACACTGGACATCGGAGGAACGGAGTTTCGCGTGATCGGCGTTTTGCAGAAGCGTGAACAGCTCTTCGGAGGCGGCGGTGGTAATAACGATCAATCAAACACGATCTACATGCCGATGGGTGCCGCTCTAAAACTAAAGCCAAACGCCGACGATCTCTTTCTCCTCGCCATCGCCTACGAAGGCAAACTCGAGCAGGCAAAAGACGACGTCCAGGACTTGCTGCGGATCCGGCGTCAGGTACCGTTTGGTGCGAAAAATAATTTCGCAATGGAAACGGCTGCGAGCCTCATCGATCAGTTCGCCGCGATCTCGAATGGCGTATTTATCGCGATGATCGTTATCTCGTCGGTTGGACTGATGATCGGCGGAATTGGCGTGATGAATATCATGCTCGTTTCCGTCACCGAACGAACCCGTGAGATCGGTATCCGTAAGGCAATCGGTGCTAAACAGAAGGATATTTTGTTGCAGTTTCTGATTGAAGCCGCTACGCTCACCGGCTTCGGCGGCCTCGTCGGGCTTTTGATCGGTTACGGCCTTTCGCTATTGATCAGGCTGGTTTTCCCGTCTTATGTGCCGTATTGGGCACCGCCGATGGGTTTTGGGGCGAGCGTTCTCATTGGGTTAGCATTCGGGCTGTTCCCGGCATGGAAAGCAGCCCGACTCGATCCTATCGAATCGCTTCGATACGAATAATTTTCTTAACCCGGATTTCCCGAGGCAAACGCTCCGAGTACCCTAAAAGCAACACCGATGAGGGCGAATATCAGTGTAATTCCCCATGCCGAGCTCGATGAGATCCGATTCGTGATCCGCAATCCGATTGCTGCAAGTATCCATCCCCAGATAAAAAACAGGTCCACAGTACCAACAACGGTTGCAAGGACCGGCATCGCCTTGCCGTCAAGCACTGCCGCCAAACTCGCGTGAATGACGCCCCGCTGGCTCGCTCCGATATCGATATCATCTGCCGATTTAAAGCCCAGCACGACAAAATTCAATATCATCCCGATAACGGCCGGCGGGATCGATGAATATATCCATACCGACAGATTATTCAAAAATCCACCGTTGCCGCCAAAGGCCTTACCGCCCAGCCAGTAAAACAGGCCGCCAAGAAGTAAGGAGATGAACACGAATACCGGCATTATATACCTAATAACCGATGTGATCTTAAGCTGTAGGTCGATAGCACCTTCTCTTTGTTCATTTGTCATCCCGGAGGCACGGGGATTTTTATCGAGTTGCTCGGCCGCAAATGTGCGCATACCCGCATCGCCAACCTTGTAAAACAGGCCGAACGAATAAGCTGTCACTAGCAACGCGATGATCAAACTACCGACAACAAATCGCGGTTTTCGCCGTAGGTCCTCGAAAACTTTTCCCGGCTCAAAAAAGATTCCAAATATCGTCGCGATCTCTGACATTTGGGCGGTTTCCGGTGCCTCGATCTTTTCCGGCGGAGGCGGTGCCTGCCATTCTGGCGGCGGGGCCTGAAATTCAGACGTATTTTCTTCACTCATAAACTTTCTCCTTTGTTCGTGAATTTGAAATGCGGCTAAAACAAAAAAACTGCCGCGTAATTATTGCTTTCCATCGATATACGACAATCGTAAGCCCGGCGTTTCATTTATTCGTTAACGGTTGTAGTCGTCCGAGATCTTCTTTCCGACCTCTGCGAAAAACTCAGTGCCCTCAGCGTGGAATTATTTACAGGTTTCATTCCACGCAAAGATCGCAGAGAAAGACCGCGGAGTTCACGGAAAGTTCTATTCCTCGCTGATACGGATACATGCGGCGAAATGGCCTCGAGAGACCTCACGCAATTCCGGATCTATCCGCGAACATTCGTCAATAGCGATCGGGCAACGCGTACGAAAACGGCAACCGGACGGCGGATTTATTGGTGTCGGAACATCGCCGGTCAAGACGATGCGGTCGCGTTTGTGTTTTGGATCGGGGATCGGAATCGCCGAAAGCAGAGCTTTGGTATAGGGATGCTGCGGATTTTCATACAATTCAGCTGCCTCACAGATCTCGACGATCTTACCCAGGTACATAACAGCGACGCGATCCGAAATATGCTCGACCACCGCCAGCCCGTGAGAAATAAACAAATACGTCAACCCGAATTCGTCCTGCAGGTCCTGTAGCAGATTTACGACCTGTGCCTGAACCGAAACATCAAGAGCCGAAACAGGCTCGTCACAAATTATCAGCCTTGGATTGAGCGCCAAAGCACGGGCGATGCCGATCCGCTGTCTCTGGCCGCCGGAAAATTCATGCGGGTAGCGATCAGCATATTTAGGATCGAGCCCGACCTTTGCCAATAGATCTTCAACCTTAGCGTTTTGCTCAGATCTGCTACCTATATTGTGTATTTTCAGCGGCTCGGCGACGATCGAACGGATGCTTAGACGCGGGTTCAAGCTCGCATACGGATCCTGAAAAATTATCTGCATCTCGCGACGCAAACCCTGCATTTCCGAGTTGCCTAGGCCGATAATATTCTTTCCCTCATACCAAACTTCCCCGCTCGTCGGCTCGTACAAACGCAGCAAACATCGCCCGACCGTCGATTTACCACACCCCGATTCGCCGACCAGCCCAAGCGTCTCGCCCGCGATGATCCCAAAAGAAACGTCATCAACCGCCTGCACGACATCGTCACTGTCCTCGACAGGAAAATGCTTAACGAGATTCTTGACCTCGACGAGCAGAGTTTCCGAAAGTTTGTGGGCTACAGATGCCATCTATCTTCTTTTCTTTCCTTTGCGTCCTCAGCGTCTCTGCATGATTTCGTTTAACGCAAAGTCGCAAAGAACGCAAAGTAAGACCTTAACCCGAGACCGCCAAAGTCCTTTCCTTAGCAATCTGGAATTTCAGTTTATCGTTATACAACACACAGCGGACCTTAACATCATTCGCAAGCGGCAATAGCGGTATCTCGCCTCTTAAGCACATATCAAGCCTTTTATCGCAACGCGGTGCGAAATGGCAGCCATTCGGCAGATTTGTCGGGCTCGGGACGGTGCCATCGATCGTTTTGAGGCGTTCGGATTTGAGTGAACCTATCTCCGTCAATTTCGGCACCGACCGCAGCAACCCTTTCGTATACGGATGTTTTGGGTTCTCAAACAGTTCATCGACGCCCGATTCCTCGACAATCTTCCCGGTATACATCACGCAAACGCGGTCCGCGACTTCGGCGACGACACCGAGATCGTGCGTAATGAGCAAAACGGCCAATTTACGCGTCTTTCTCAGTTCATCCAACAGTTCAAGTATTTGTGCCTGTATCGTTACATCTAAAGCAGTTGTAGGTTCGTCGGCGATCAGCAGTTCAGGGTCGCACGCGAGGGCCATCGCGATCATCACGCGTTGCCGCATACCGCCGGAAAGCTGATGTGGATAGTCCTTAACCCGACGCTCCGGCGAAGGTATCGAAACCTCCTTCATCGCATCGATCGCCGCCGACCACGCCGCTTTTCGGTCGAGTTTGCGGTGCAAACGTAACGCCTCTGCGATCTGTTCGCCGACCGTATACACGGGATTGAGCGATGTCATTGGATCCTGAAAGATCATCGCGATATCGTCCCCGCGAATCTCTCTTAGCCGTTCTTCCGTCGCCGTTGTCAGCTCCTCGCCCTTGAATTTGATCGACCCGCCGGTGATCTTTCCGGGCTTAGATATCAAACGCATTATCGACAGCGCCGTAATTGATTTCCCGCACCCCGATTCCCCGACCAAACCCAACAGTTCTCCCTCGCCAATGGTGAAACTTACACCATCAACCGATTTAACCAGCCCCGCCCGCGTCGGAAACTGGGTCTGGAGATCTGTGACTTCTAAAAGGTCTGACATTCGTATTAAATCTTCAACGCAAAGACGCCAAGTTGCAAAGACGCAAAGAAAGAAATTACAAATAAAAATCTTTGCGTCTTCGACCCTTTGCGTCTTTGCGGTGAAAACCGCCTTACGGTTGTTTATTCTTAACCGGATCGGCCGGACGTTTCGGCAATTTGACCGGTGTTGCGATCTTTTTCATTAATTCGCCGATCGCACGTTCGAGTTGCGGGTCGTGACCTGCGATTATCGATTTCGGATCGTTGTCGACCTCGATGTCGGGGTCGACGCCGTAGCCTTCGATAATGTATTCGCCTTTTGCGTTCGCCAGGGCTGATTGGGGGACGTTGGTTACGCCGCCGTCGATGAGTGTGCCGCGATTCGAAATACCGACGACACCGCCCCAACTGCGTTTGCCGACAAGCTGCCCGAGACCAGCCGCACGGAACATATACGGGAAAATATCGCCGTCTGAGGCCGAATTCTCGTTCAATATCGCGATCATCGGTCCGAGAAATGCTCCGTCGGGATAAGTGTTGCCGTCCTCGTCCGCCTTGCGGTAATTAACGCCAAGAACCTTGCGGCTGAGGCGTTCGATCAGCATCCGCGACACATTACCGCCGCCGTTCGCCCGAACGTCAACGACTAAAGCTTCTTTGTTGAGTTGCGGATAATACCATTTGATAAATTCGCGAATTCCCGCAGCTCCCATATCCGGGATGTGAAGATAGCCGAGCCGCCCATTCGACATTTCATCCACGCGTTTGCGGTTGGCCTCGACCCAGTCCATGTATATCAGGTCAGACTCATTGGTCAGCGGGCGGATCGTCACCGTCCGCGAACCTTGTAGCGAATTTGTACTGTTTACGGTAAAGGTGACGGTGCTGTCCGCTTTGCCGCGAAGGTATGAGTAAATATCGCGATCCGCCGTCACGCTTTCGCCGTTGATCGCGAGTACATAATCACCGACACGAGCGTCATTGCCGATCTCTGTAAACGGAGAGCGATAAATGTCTTCTTCGTTTTGTCCGCCAAATATTTTGCTGATCTTATAACGGTTCGCAGCCTTATCAACCTCAAACCTTGCACCAGGCAACGCAACTCGAACACGCGGCGGCAGGTTAAAATCGCCGCCGTCGATATAAGCGTGCTGGACGGTCAACTCGGCGCACATCTCGGAGATCACATAGTTGAGGTCCGATCGATGAGCGACATAAGGCAGCCATTTTTTATAATCTTCGCGGATCTTGACCCAGTCAAAACCGTGCATATTCGCAACATAAAAGAAATCTCGATACTGCCGCCATACCTCGTTAAAGATCTGATTCCATTCCTGCACCGGATCGATCTCAGTAACCAATCCGCCGGTCGAGACGGTTTTGCGCGATGGAACACCATTGGGACTTGCGTCAAAAACTGCGAATCCGCCCTGTGACGAGGTCATCACCTTCGTCCCGTCTGCCGACAAAGCATAACCGCCCGCCGGACTGACAAGCGTCGTTTCCTTGCGGTCTTTCAATGAAAAAACACGTAGTGAAGGTTGTGACTCAGCACCGCGTCCATAATACGATGGCGGCTGGACCGTATAGATCAGGTTTCCTTTATTTGCCGACAACCCGCCGTAATTGTCCGCTCCGATCGGTGCCTTTGCCGCTCGGTGCTCGATGCCGTCAAAATCAACCTTCTCGGCAACAACCGCTGCCGGGGCCGCCGGGCCGTCTTTTTTATCTTCGCTCACAGTCACTTCGTCGCTCTCGGGCGGAAACGGATTTTTTACATCCTTTCTCAGAGACAGCGCATAGATCTGGTCCATTCGGTTGGTCGCGTAATTGAATTCCGAATTAGATAACTGCGGAGCAAATTCGCGCGAGCTGATGAAATATAAATAACCCCCGGTCGTGTCCCAAGCCGGGCTGTTCGAGCTAAACATCTCAGGCGTGACCCGATAATTCTTGTTTTCCTCCGAACTCCAAATATATACCGCCGACAGTCCGCTCTTGCTCTGCATCGAATAGGCGATGTGGCCGCCCTTTGGCGACCATGTGTAGTCGAAAATACCGCCGTTCGGAGCGTCCGCGATCTGCTGGATCTGTTTCGTTGCAACGGTCAGAACATAGACCTTGCCGTCTTTGTCGCCAAAAGCGATCTTCTTGCTGTCCGGCGACCATGTCGGGCCGGTTTTTTGTCCCGGCGTGCTTGTCGAGGCCTGCACCGGCGGTGTCGAACCATCCTGGGCCGCGATCCAAACTTCGTCCTCGCCGCTTTGATCCGAAATGTACGCGATCGAACGTCCATCGGGAGACCAATCTGGAAAACGGTCATTCGCGTTCGACGATCGCGTCAAATTTCGCGTTCCGCCCTTTTCGATCGGTGCCGTATAAATGTCGCCTCGAGCCGCAAACACCGCACGCTCGCCTTTTGGACTGAGAGAATATGATGAGACCTGTCCGCCGACCGAAACCTGACGTTTGCGTTTGTTGATGCCGTCGTCCGGGACGGTGATCGACAGTTTCGTAGTCTTCTTCGAACCGACGTCCATTATCTCAAGCTCTCCATCGCGTTCGTAAATTATCCTGTCCTTGCCATCTGTGCTCGGCCAGCGAATATCCCAGTCGCGATCCTTCGTCACCTGAACCGTTTTGCCGCTGGCTGTGTCGTAGCCGTAAAGATTGAATTTTCCGTCCTTGTCCGAATTATAGAAAACGGTAGAACCGATCCACATCGCATCCCGGCATGCACGCGGGCTGTCCGAGATCAATTTCACGTCCGCAGACGCCAGATCGTAAATAAACAATTTGTTCGCCTGTCCACCGCCATATCTTTTTTCGGGGCGGAAATCACGAAAACGCGGCGAATACGCGATCTTGCTTCCGTCCGCCGAAAACGATCCCGATCCGGCCTCCGGCATTGGCAAAGGCTCGGCCGGACCGCCGGTTGGTGAAACGGAGTAAAGCCGTGCGATCGGCAGCGACCATGAATCGCGTTCGCTGCGAAAATAGATCTTACCGTCTGTCGTCCAGCCTAAAACCTGATTATCAAAGCCCCACCGCGGTGCCAACGGCCCTCTTGAGGGGTAAAACGTTAATTGCTTGGGCTCTCCGCCACCTGACGGCGCGACATAAACCTGTTCGTCGCCGTCGTATTGCCCTGTAAACGCAATCCATGCGCCATCTGGCGAGAACTTTGCGTAGGTTTCGACTCCCGGATGTGCGGTCAGCCGCGTCGCATTACCGCCGCTTGTCGAGGATGTCCATAGATCGCCCCCATAGGTAAAAACGACGCGGTCGCCGTAAACATCGGGAAAGCGAAGTATCTTGGTTTGTGCAAAAACAGCGGACACGAGAAACAGGCAGACAGCGACAGCGAACACGAGACGATTTAACATTCAGATTCCTCCAAGAGATATGCGGTAAGGTTGCTCAAAGTGTAACGTAAAACGTTACGTGAGAAAAGTTCGTTTAGTTTCTCCATTTGCACGAAGGCGGGCAACTTATTTCATCGCATTTCACTCAAATGGATGTTATTATTTTCGGAGTGCATTCTCCTCATATCATACTCTTCGCGGGGGTTATCATATTTTGAAACAACGAACAGCAATTTTTTCCGCCGTTTCAGCTCTACTATTATCGGCTTCATTCACGTTCGCCCAGGGCACATCGACTAAGGTCGCTATTGATCTGACCAAAATTAATGGTGCTCCGGCAACGAGCGCTCCGAAAAAGGTCGTTCGTGTCGAGGATATCGAAGGTGATATCGCCGAGGCGTTATCTCTAATTGAAAGCAAACATGTAAAGGGCAAGTCGCTCGATTACAACGACCTCTTCAAAACGTCGATCGACACGATGCTGCACACGCTCGATCCACACTCGAATTATTTCGATGCAAAGGAAGCCGAGCAGTTTCGAACCGATCAAAGTTCGCGCTACTACGGCATCGGAGCGACCATAGGCGATCTGAGCGATGACAGCGGCAAAATCCTCGGAACCTATATCAAAGCAACGTTCGACGGTGCTCCGGCCAATCGTGCGGGACTTCGGTATGGCGATAAGATACTTGAGGTAAACGGTACATCGATGCTCGGTAAGCCGTTTGGTGATGTCCGCAATTTCTTGCGCGGACCGAAAGGCACGCCGGCGAAACTGCTCGTCGAACGCCTAGCCACAGGCAAGCGTGAAACGGTCGAGATAATCCGTGACGCGGTTTCACAGCCGTCCATCAGTGAAATTTATATGATCCGTCCCGGCGTCGGCTATATGGCGATGCGTGGCGGCTTTAATCAGACTACGGCCCGCGAATTTGCTGACGGCCTCAAGAAACTCAAGGCCGAAGGGATGCAGCAATTGGTTATGGACCTTCGTGACAATGGTGGAGGTCTCGTCGGTCAGGCGTATCGTGTGGCGAATACCTTCCTCTCTGATGGCCAGAACGTATTCACTCAAAAGGGCCGTCTGGAGGGCGTTACCGAACCGTATTCCGCAGACAATCGTGCTCCCGAACGCGTCCCGATCGTTATGCTCGTCAACCGCAACACGGCGTCGGCATCAGAGATCTTGGCCGGTGCGTTGCAAGATCATGATCGTGCGTTGATCGTTGGTGAGAATACATTCGGCAAGGGTTTGGTCCAGAATCCGTTTCAGCTCGACTATGGCTCAATGCTGCTCCTGACGATCGCCAAATACGAGACGCCCGCCGGCCGTCTTATTCAGCGCGATTATTCGAACGGCGATCTGTACAACTACTACACCGAGGGCGGAACATTCCGCGACGAGAACTCGGCACCTGTCGCACCGTCAGGCCCGGAAAGCAAAACGGACGCCGGACGCCCGGTTTACAGCGGTGGCGGGATCAATCCCGATGTCGCGGTCAAGCCGCAGACGATCACATCCGAACGGGTCAAAACGCAAAATCGATTGGTAAATCCGATCCTCGCATTCTCGCTAGAGGTTGTCGCCGGACGCGTCAAGGGATTTGAAACCTACAAGGTCGACAAACCTATTTCTTACGGTTACGACCTCAAAAAGACAGACTTCCCGATCACCGAGCAAATGTATGCGGCATATAAACAGTTCGCGTCGGAAAAATACAAGATCTCAGGTGCGGTGACCGACAGCGAACGCGAGTTTGTCACGCGTATGCTTCGAACCGAATTCGTAACCGCCGCCTACGGTGCCGAAACGTCGCAGCAAGTATTCAACGATTACGACACGACGCTTGCAAAAGGTATCGAACTCATCCCGCAAGCCAAAGCTCTCGCTCTCGAGGGCCTCAAGCCAAAATCATCGGCATCACGAAAAACGCCCGTCAATTAATGAAGGACGGAAAAAAAGCACGAACGAGCGTTATGCTCGTCCGTGCTTTTTATATTTCAGCGGTATTTTGAAAATTCATATTCGTGCATTTGTGGTAAAATCTGAGTCACGAATGCACGAATAAATTCTAAAACAGCCAGCGAACCAAATAAAATATCCCGATTCCCGCCCCGGCCAGCAAAGCGATTAACAGCAATATCAATCCCGCGACGACAAATTTGAATTTCTTATAACGATTCTCATCCGGCGGCGATAGCTGGTTCTGAGGAAAATATGGCGGTGGTCTGTTCATACAATATAGCGTCAAGTTCCAAGTACATGGTTCCGAGTTTTCAAACCGAAACGACTGCAACGAGAAAATACGATGATAGCAGTTTATCAAGCCGCAAGCGAAGTTAGCACCGATAACGCCAAGAACTCGAACCTCGAAACTGAAGACTCGAAACAGTGTCTATCTCGGCAATGCCTGCTCCAAATTCGCCAATCCGTACGCCAGCACCGCAACCAGCGAAGCATTCTCGGCCATTTCACGTGGGACGATCTTATCGAAGGTATCGGCGGCTGTGTGGTGATAGTTAAAATAAGTCTGTTGATTAAACCACGGAGCGAACGATGGCACACCCGCACGCGTCAGGGGCCCGACATCAGAACCTACGTTACCCTGCACCTGCGATTGCGGTGCACCTTGGCTCAATAGAATATTGGAGATCGGAGCGAGGAACGGTATCGCCTCAGGCTTTCCTGCAAACACAAACCCGACCGGGTGCGAAGCTCCCAGATCAGCTTCGATCGCCGCAAAATGATTGGCGATGTTATTCTTTTCCTCTTCGAAGTACGCCGCCGAGCCGCGTCCGCCGTTTTCTTCGTTCATCCACGCGATAAACCGGATCGTGCGTTTCGGCTTGATCTTGAGCTGTTTGAGCATCGCGGGGACCGACATCGCCATCGCGACGCCCGCACCATCGTCGATCGCACCCTGCCCGAGGTCCCATGAATCCAAATGCCCAGAAACGATTACGATCTCATTAGGCTTTTCGCTTCCCTTTAGATCAGCGATGACGTTATAGCTCTCGACATCCGGCAAGGTATGTGGTGTCAATGTAAGCTTAATACGAACCTTTCCGGCTCTAGCGAGCCACGCGATCGTCTCGGCATCTTCAAAACTAACCGCAGCACCCGGGATTTTCGTCACGCCTTCCGCATATCCCATCGCTCCGGTGTGAGCAAGTCGGTTCTGAGAACCGCCCACCGAACGCACCAGCACCGCGATCGCGCCCAGTCTCGCCGCAGCCATAGCTCCGCCGAAACGATACGCTACCGCCTGCCCATAGGCTGCACCGCCAAAACCGCTCGCCTGCATTTCGCGGTCAAATTTATTGTTGAATAAAACGATCTTGCCCTCAACGCCCTTTCGACCTAATGCCGTCAGTTCGTCAAAACTACCCACCACGACGATCTCGCCCGTCAGGCCTTCCGCCGGAGTCGCTATGCTGCCGCCGAGTGCCGCCAGAACGACCTTTTGCACAGTTCTCGCTGCCATGCCTTCGAATTCGACCAGTTCACCGTGCTCTTCGCCGCGAACCCAATGCGGAACCATGCATTTCTGCAGACGAACATCGAGCCCAAGCTTTTTCATCTCGGCCGCGACGTATTCGACCGCTTTTGCCGCCTGGGGGCCGCCTGATAGCCGCGGGCCAATATTATTCGCCAGATGACCGACCTGATTCAGGGCGTAATCGCTTCCGAGTGTTGACTGTTGAAGACGGCGCATATTCGCGATCGTTTGATCAGAATAAAGCTGCGGCGTCGGTGCGACGGTCTGCGATAACGCGGAAAATGACAAGCCGAGAACGAGACTGAATAAAAGCGTGTATTTCATTGTTCCATCTTAGCGGAACGTTACAAACTTCCAAAATTGTATGGCATAATATCGACGTATCTTGCATCAAACTTCACAGGAAAAAAACTATGAAACGCATTCTTTCCGTTTTCGCTTTTGCGATCTTTCTTTCGGTTGCAGCTATCGCTCAGACACCATTCACCGTCAACGACCTGATCGCGATGAAACGCGTCGGCGATCCGCAGATCTCACCTGACGGCAAACGCATCGCGTATTCCATAGGCGTCGTTGACAAAGCCGCTAACAAGACGCTCACGCAGATCTACGTGATGAACATAGACGGCAGCAACCAGCGCCAGATCACAAAAGCTGCGGGATCGTCGAGCAGTCCGCGTTGGTCGCCCGATGGCAAACACATCGCCTACACGACGGGCGGACAGATATGGACAATAGAACCCGACGGCGATCACCGCGAACAGGTCACCAAACTCTCGACCGGTGGCGGTCAGCCCGTTTGGTCTCCTGACGGCAAATGGATCGCATTTTTGAGCGATGTCTATCCAAACTGTAAAACGGACGAATGCAATAAGCTCGAAGGAGAAAAGGCCGAAAACAGCAAGGTCAAGGCCCACGTTACCGACCGGCTTTTATTCCGCCACTGGGTCGATTGGCGCGATACGCTGAGAACGCACGTATTTGTGGTCTCCGCAAATGGCGGCCCGGCACGCGATGTGACACCGGGCGATTTTGATTCGCCGCCGTACGCTGCTGCAAGCGGTGTTGATTTTACATTTTCACCGGATAGCTCGAGTATCGTTTACCTGCGAAATCCTGATAAGGTCGAGGCGACATCGACCAACAGTGACATCTACATCCAGAACCTCAGCGGTGGAGCTGCCAGAAATATTACGGCCGGTATGGGCGGTTATGATGTTGCGCCGATGTATACGCCGGACGGCAAATATCTGCTGTTCCGTTCGCAGGCGACCGCCACATTCGAGGCCGACCGCTGGCGGATCATGCGATATGATCCGGCCAAAAATGAGGTCGTCGAACTCACTCGCGGCTTTGACCAGCAGGTAGATGATATGACCATCTCGCCCGACAGCAAGACGGTATATTTCGCCGCCGGAGAACGCGGTCGCTCGCCGATCTTTTCGGTCCCGGTCGAACCGGATTTTCGCTTAAAAATCGCAACCCACGTCAAAAAGATCGTCGGCGGCATCGCCGCTGGCGGACTGAATGTCAGCGATGACAACAGGACGATCGTCTTCACCGCCAGCTCAAACGACGCTCCAGCCGAAATAATGAGCGTCAACGCAGACGGCTCGGGGATCAAGGCACTGACAACCGCAAACAAGGCTGCCCTTGCGAATTTCGGCCTCAAGAAGCCCGAGGAAATGGACTGGAAAGGTGCCATGAACACAAACGTCCACGGCTTTCTGCTCAAACCTGCAGATTTTGACCCTGCAAAAAAATATCCGCTGATCGTTCTTATCCATGGAGGGCCGCAGGGTGCTTGGAGCGACAATTGGGGTTACCGCTGGAATCCGCAGATCTTCGCGAATGCCGGTTACGTCGTTTTTATGCCCAATCAACGCGGATCAACAGGTTATGGACAAAAATTTGTTAACGAAGTGTCACAGGATTGGGGCGGACGTGCTCCCATCGATATCTCCAATGGCGTTGCTGAAGTCATCAAAAAACCGTTTATCGATAAAACCCGCATCGGCGCTGCGGGTGCTAGTTATGGCGGATACATGGTCGATTGGCTGCTCGGACACAACAACGACCCGCGTTTCAAATTCAAAGTATTTGTCTCGCACGCCGGTGTTTACAATCTCGAAAGCATGGCCACCGCCACTGAAGAACTTTGGTTCGTAAACTGGGAATTCAAGGGATTTCCTTGGCAAAACCCGACGCTGTACAACAAATGGTCCCCGAATAAGTTTGCCGCAAACTTCTCGACACCTACCCTCGTCACCGCCGGCGAGATCGATTACCGGGTCCCCGTCGATCAGAGCTATCAGCTCTACACGACGCTGCAATTGAAAAATATTCCGTCGAAATTTATAGTTTTTCCGGACGAAGGACACTGGATTCTAAAACCCCAGAACTCGGAATTTTGGTACACAAATGTGATCAATTGGTTTGATAAGTACCTGAAGTAAGTTATCTAAACTTACCTCTTTCTCTCCGCCCTCTGCGAAAATCTCCGCTAAGGGCAGGGAGAAGGACGCAAAGGTCGCTGAAGAATATTTGAAAATGAAATCTATGAAACTAAAGAGATCTGTTTCTCTAGCAATTCTGGCCGCAGCAACATTGATTTCGGCCTTTTCTGCGTTCGCGCAAAACCATAATGGATTCGACCGGGATCATTACTTCGACGTTCAGCATTACACGATCCGTGCGAGCTTCGACCGTACCAAGAAGAAGGTCTTTGGCGACACGACCGTCAGTGTTAGGTCGCTCAAACCATTTTTCACCACAGTCGAACTTGACGCCGTCGATCTGGATTTTGAGTCCGTAAAGCTCGAACCGGCCGGCACCGATCTCAAATACCGCCTCGCTCCCGGCAAAGTTATCGTCATGCTCGACCGCGGTTATTCGCCGGACGAGACCGTATCTATCCGTTTCAAATATACGGCGTCTCCCAAAAAAGGCGTCTATTTCGTAGATGCTGAGAACGGCGACAGCCAAGTCCAACATTCCGCCCAGATCTGGTCGCAAGGCGAAGCCGAAGAGGCCCGTCACTGGTTCCCGTCGTGGGACTTCCCGAGTGACAAAGCAACCAGTGAAGAATACATCACTGCCGACAAGGACGAGACAGTAATCGGCAACGGCGAACTCCTCGGCAAAGAGGACACTTCGGACGGCAAAACGACGTGGCATTACAAAATGCCGGTTCCGCATTCGACCTATCTCGTTTCTTTTGTTATCGGTAATTACGTCCGCGTTGACGATAAGTACAAAGACATCCCGCTTGGTTTCTACGTCTATCCCGGAAAAGAGCTGACCGCCCGAAACGCATTCGGCACGACCAAAGATATGATCGCCGTTTACGAAGAGCTGACCGGCGTACCATTTCCTTACAACAAATACGATCAGACGATCGTCGCGAAATTTCAATTTGGCGGTATGGAGAACATTACCGCGACGACGATGGCCGACAGCGAGATATTTTTCGGAGATTTCGAATTTGGAAAAGGCATCGTGGTCGATCTCGTCTCGCACGAACTTGCCCATTCATGGTTCGGCGACCTTGTCACCTGCCGCAATTGGGCCGAACTGTGGCTCAACGAAGGTTTTGCGACGTACATGGAAGCCGCATATCGAGAAAAGAAATTCGGCCGCGCCGATTACGAACGCAAACTTCAGCTCGATGCTGACGAATTCCTCGGCAACGACTCGACGACACGCAGTCGCCACGGCCTCTTTAACTTGCGGGCGGGCGACCCCGATAAACTGTTTGATACGTCGGCCGTCACGTATAACAAAGGCGGGATCGTTATCCACATGCTTCGCGAACAGGTCGGCACCGAAAACTTCTGGCGTGCGATCAATGCATACCTGAACAAACACAAGTTTGCCAATGTTGGAAGCGAAGACCTCCGCACGGAAATGGAAACCGCATCTGGCCAGGATCTCGCGTGGTTTTTTGACCAATGGGTCTACCACTCCGGCGCTCCGCGTCTCGCGGTGACCTCCAGCTACTCGGCCTCTAAAAAGTCTATTACGGTGACCATCACGCAAACTCAAAAAGCCGACGCCCTCGTCCCCGCAGCATTCCGTCTGCCGCTGCAGTTCGAGGTCGACACTCCGTTGGGCGAGGTTAGCAAAGACATTGAGGTAACCAAGCGAGTCGAAACTTTCACCCTAAAGGTCAAAGCCAAACCCACCCTTGTCAAACTAGTTCCGGACTTCAAGACCCCGGCGAAAACCGTGAAGATCGCTAAGATCGCTTACGGAAAATAGATCGTACTTTTCATTCGGAGCAGTCCGACATTACGATTCTGAATTTCTTAAAAGTCCTGCGGCCGAGCTCATGCTCCGGTCGTAGGATTTTTTCAGTCAACGCTTCCTACAAAGATCATTTTCCTTTCGTTTTGCACATCCGATCGAAGCGACGAGAACCTGGATGTTTTGGCCAAAAACATTATGGTTCTGGGTGGTCTTTTTACGGGTTCTGGTGCCCTTTTATGCAGGTTCTGACACCCATTCCTAATGGTTCTCGATGCCATTTTTGCGGGTTCTGGACGCCTAATATCGGGCGCGCAAGGCGTATTTCCCCGATTTTGCTGATCAAATTGTGGTACGTACCACAATCGAAACGCGAGGGTAAAAAAACACATTTGGTTTTCCCCCAAAACGCAAAAAAGATCCGCTCTTTCGAGCGGATCTTTTTTCTTTGAGAAGACCGGATGTCTGCTTCATTGTTTGTTGAAAGCCGGGAAGCACATCTTAAATCGCGCCTATGTAAGGCTTAATCCCTGCTGTAACTCCTTTGCAACACCTACGAGGTTAGCTGACGGGCTAGGAACGAAAGAGTATCCCCGCGTCTCATGACGCCTCGCCCCTGCTTCGCGAAAATACGCGAAACGTTGGTTCCCCCGTGCATTCCACAATGGAACGCTTCGGTGATTAACTTTTCAACAATGAAATAATAGCACTTATCATGCTCTTATTTCAATACTTATGATGCGCTATATTGAAAAAAAGTTTGTCTATCGCCCGGGATAAATTTGATATAGCAAAAGATACACGATAACCCCCGTTATCGAGACATAAAGCCACACCGGATAGACATATCGAGCGAGGCGTTTGTGCCGGTCAAAATCGCCCTTTAGCCCGCGTCTGAGCGTCATTAGGATGAATGGGGTCACAAGCACCGCAAGGATCGTGTGCGAGGTCAAAATAGTGAAATATATCGGGCGTATCAACCCCTCGCCAGTAAATTTGGTAGGCCCGAGCCCGAGGTAATAGGTCCGGAGCGAGTGATACGTCAGATAGCAAAGCAAAAACAGGGCGGAAACACAGCAAGCTGAGATCATACAAAACCGGTGCCTATGCACCTGCTTTCGCATTATGAAATAAAACCCGGCCAGCAAAAACAATGCACTCAACGTATTAAGTGACGCATTGATATGCGGAAAAATATTTAGTACCGACTCCATCCTATTTCCAAAAACCGAGCAGAAAAACCAATATCAACCACAGAAAGCCCATAAAGTGCCAGTACCAACCCGTAACGCGGGCCATCGAAATACGACGTGAGAGATCTATTTCGCTGCGAACCGGATACCACGATTTGAGCAAAATATTAGACAAGGCCACGATCCCGCCGACCACATGCACAGCATGGACCGCCGTAAGAATATAGAAAAATCCGGCATACGGATTCCCTTCCATATAGAGCCCGCGGCGGGTAAGTTGGATCCAGGCGAGTATTTGAGAGGCTATAAAGATCGCCCCGAGAGCGGTCGTCGCGATCAACCAATTCTTTGCCTTTGGCTGAATATTCGCGACCGTTGCCCGTTCGGAAACTATATAAGAAATACTGCTTAAGAAAATGATCGCAGTGCTGATCCAAACCTGTATCGGCAACGCAAAAGGCTGCCATTCCGCCGCTTTATTCTCGGCAATAACGACATACGCGCCAAACATCCCGCCGAACGTCATGAGGACGACCAGTAACAAAAACCCGGTCAGTATTCGTGC